>Ga0315312_1003435_pt1 | contig 10193 bp, 12 predicted proteins | sample TDP7_MG_FD_203629 | JGI IMG/M metagenome (GOLD analysis project Ga0315312, IMG submission 203629) | Freshwater sediment microbial communities from Lake Towuti, South Sulawesi, Indonesia - TDP7 | ecosystem: Environmental > Aquatic > Freshwater > Lake > Sediment | place: Indonesia: South Sulawesi... | reverse complement strand
CTGTTGAAGTTTTCGGTAAAAACAGGGTTGGTGTGCACCTCATCGTGGGGCTTGGAGAGACGGAGGAGGAGATGGTTAGGGCAATTCAGCAGGCCCACAACATGGGGGCCCAAACCCACCTGTTTTCATTCTTTCCTGAGGAAAAATCGCCCATGGAGAACGAACCTCAACCACCAATCGGGAAATATAGGCGAATACAATTGGCTAGGTACCTCATTAACTATTGCATAACCTCGGCTGAGGAGATAGAATTTGACAAGGGGGGAAGGATAAGAAGCTATGGCATAGACGAAGGGGAGCTTAACAAGGTAATTGATAGCGGCTTGCCCTTCACGACCTCGGGTTGCCCTGGTAGGACCATGGAGAACGCCTGTAACAGGCCCTTTGCAAACTGTACGCCCTACCAAGCTTACATGGGCGAATTGAGAAATTATCCCTTCCCACCCAATGAAAGGGATGTAAATATAATTAAAAAGCAGCTTTACGACTACTCTAACGTGTCAAGCAGCCCAAAAGACATGGTTCACTTGGTTTGTGAACACCTTGCTAAGTAAAACAGAAAAAGAAGAATTGCTCAACCGCTGTTTTAACAGCCCATTTCATAAACTCCAACCCCTCCTTAATGTGTCCTTTGAGGCGACTAGGACCCATTTTTCAGACATAATCTACTTTTATATGCCCGGCATGGTCCACTTCGACACCCCCTTCTACAAGGTTATGAATCCCTACCGTTTTCCAGCTATTTCAGTCACGGGAGGAAAATGTGGCCTTAACTGTGAACATTGTGGAGGGAAGATACTAGAAAGCATGATTCCAGCAAGGACCCCTGAAAGCCTCCTGGAGATGTGTGCCAAGATTAAGAAGGAAGGGGGTAAGGGTTGCCTCATTAGCGGTGGGTCCCTCAGGGATGGAAGCGTACCCTTAATGGGTTTCGTTCCAACCATAAAGCGGGTAAAACGTGAACTGGGGTTAGATGTTGTGGTTCACACTGGAATCGTCTATCCTGAACTGGCCGAAGCCCTAGCCGCGGCCGACATTGATGCGGCGATGATCGATGTCCTTGGCTCAAACGAGACCATCCGCAACGTCTATCACTTAAACCTATCCGTAGAAGCCTTCAATCGTTCCCTCTCCTTATTGGAGGAGCATGGGATTTCTTCAGTGCCCCACGTTGTGGTGGGAATCCATTATGGCAAGTTAAAGGGGGAGGTAAGGGCCCTGGAGATGATTTCTAAATATAAGCCGAAGGCCGTGATCATAGTGGCCCTCATGCCCTTAGATCAAACTCCCATGGAACATGTGGCGCCATCGCCACCCTCCGACATCACTAGAGTAATTCTGGCTGCAAGATTTATGATGCCCAAGACTCCATTAATGCTGGGATGTGCAAGGCCCGGCGGAGAACATAGGGCTAAAACCGATGTTCTGGCGATCAAGGCGGGGGTCAGCGGAATAGCCTATCCCAGTGAAGAAGGGTACAGCTTCGCAAAAGAGGCTGGCTTAAACGTGAGGTTCTCTGAAGAATGCTGCGCCCTCATATATAGAGACCTGGTCAAACCGGCAGGAACCTAATCGTTTCCCCGGAGGATTAGGAAGGAGTCTATGATGATGGAATGGAGGCTCTTAGACACTGGCCATCGGAGTGCGGCAGAAAATATGGCCCTAGACGATGTGATCCTTGAGTGCCGCGCCAAGGGGCTGATCCCTGACACGGTACGATTCCTCCAGTTTGATCCGCCCGCGGTCTTGGTAGGTTACCATCAGGCCGTTGAGCAAGAGGTTCGAACAGAATTTTGCGTAAGTAGGGGCATAGAGATCAATAGGCGGCTAACCGGTGGCGGTGCCATATTCTTCGACGAGAAGTCGCTGGGATGGGAAGTTTTTGCGTCCAAATCCGAATTGGGCGCTTATCGTCCTGTGGAGGAGCTTTATAGGCGAATGTGTGAGGGGGCTATCCTTGGATTGAGGGCCCTAGGGCTTAAAGCAACCTTTCGACCCAAAAACGACATTGAGGTTAATGGGAGAAAAATTTCGGGGACCGGCGGGACAGAGCGGGACGACGCCTTCCTCTTCCAAGGAACCCTCCTAATCGACTTCGACGTTGAGACGATGCTCCGCGCGTTAAGAATTCCCATCATGAAGCTGAAGGACAAGGAGATCGAGTCCGTAAGGCAAAGGGTAACCTGCCTCAAATGGGAACTAAAACGCCAGCCAACCCTCAGGGAGATTAAGCAAGTGTTAAAAGAGGGCTTCAAAAGGGCCTTCAATGTCAGGCTTGTTAAAGGAGGATTGACTTCCCAGGAGGCAGGGCTTCTCAAGGACCGACTGGATGTGTTTCAGTCGGAGGAATGGATTCTCCTTGATAGGCGGCCTTTGAATGGGGCGGAGGAGGTTTCCGCTCTTCGTAAGACCCCTGGAGGCTTAATCCGAGTATCCCTGGCCCTGGATAGGCAGTTTAGCGTTATTAAGAGCGCGTTCATCACAGGCGACTTCTTCGTTTTTCCATCACGAGCAATCATGGACCTTGAGGCAAGCTTAAAGGGTGCTCCCTGCAACGATGCTGAGATTCAAAGCACCGTTAACGAATTCTTTGAGGTATCAAAAGCCCAGATTCCAGGTATAACCCCTGACGACCTGATTAAGTTAATCCTTGAGGCGATCGGAAAAACAAAATATGAGGCCCTAGGGGTAAGGCCGGAAGACGTTAACCACATATACACAGTTAATGGAAGCGTAACGGACATCCTAGAATATGGTTACGGTGCCCTTCTGCTCCCCTATTGCGCTAAGCTACCCGGCTGTGAGTATCGAGGGAAGGAAGGCTGTACGAAGTGTGGCGGGTGCTCTGTTGGTCAAGCCTACGAGCTGGCGGAGGAAATTGGCTTGAAGCCCATTACGATACAGAACTTTGAGCACCTGATGGCTACCTTAAAGACGCTTAAGCAGAACGGCGTGAAGGGGTACATTGGTTGCTGCTGCGAAGGCTTCTACTGCAAACATCAGGACGATCTCGAAGCTATTGGTTTGCCAGGTATCCTCATAGATGTTGACAACCAGACTTGCTATGACCTAGGGAGGGAGGCAGAAGCCCTCAAGGGCACCTTTGAAAGCCAGACAGAACTAAAGATTCACATCCTCTCTAGAGTGGTAGCCAAACTTTGCCATAAATGAAATAAGGCGTGTGGCAAAGGGAATGATCGACTTCGATGTTATAGTTGTCGGAGGGGGTCCAGCAGGAACCGCCTCAGCGCTGGAGTGCTCGAAACTGGGCCTAAGGGTTCTTCTAATGGAGCGTGGGAGACGCGATCGGCATAAGCCTTGCGGCGGCGTGCTTCCACCTCCATGCGCCAACGTCATTCGGGAAACTTTTGGCATGGATATACCCCGAAGTGTGATTTGTTCGCCGGAAACGCTTGGGTTGTACTACGTACCGCCGAGTGGAAGAAAAAACGGGGGTTGTATGAGGAACTACAGACTGCTTAACATTAACCGAGACCTATTTGACCAATGGCTTCGCGACCTTGCCGAGGAATCAGGCGTCCAAGTCTGGTATGGGACAGAATTCCTAAAGTTGCGGCTATCAGAGCCCATTCGAGTCCTGGCCAAAAAAGATGAAGACACCATTAAGGTGACCACCCGATATCTGATCGGCGCCGACGGAGTGTATTCCAGAGTTCGAAGGGAGTCATATGAAGAGATAAAAATATGGACTTTAACGGTCTTACAGGAGCATTGGAGGGCGGAAGGAGACTTTGATGACTACTTCTACGCCTTCTTTCGCGGAGACATCTCCCCAACCTATGCCTATGTGATTCCTAAGAATGAACTCTATGTGGTTGGAGTCGGGGTTCCCGAAAACCATCCCACTCCAATCTCCACCGCCATTAATGGATTTAAAGAATGGCTTGTCGAAGAGTTCGCCTTCAAGGCCTCTTCCTTAGAGAGACGGGAGGCTTGGGCCATCCCTTATGGGTTTGTATTCGAAGGCAAGGGCAACGTAATTTTGGCCGGGGATGCTGCCGGTTTCTGCAATTCACTGTCAGGTGAGGGCGTTAGACTTGCCATAGAAAGCGGTGTAGCTGCTGGAAGTGCCATTCATGAGGCTATATCTTATGATAGATCCCTTGCAACAACATACATAAAGCATGCCAATTGGATCACCAGCTTTGTACGACAGACTTACCAATTCGTAACTAGCCTAACGGATGAGGATAGGGAAGAATTTGTCAAATCAGAGCTTGCTCGCATCCCATTTTTGGAAGAGTCGTGAAGGTCACTGATGATATCGGGGGTTGTTGAAGCAAGTTATAAGGCGAAGAAAATGGTTCGGGTAACGATGGAGATAGCCTTCGACCGAATCAGGGACATACTCCTTTCCGGAAAACACGCTACCAAAACTCGAAGAAGAACTCGTAGGCGCCCCATTAAACCACAGGGAACTCTCACAAAGACTGAAGCAATTCTATGAAAGGACAAAGGTTCAAACGTCTGGCGTGATACCAGAAGACTTTGTTGAGGTCATAATGAAGGCCGCGGAAACCTAGATTGGGCTTAAACGGTTTAATGTTATTTCTTCTGTTTAACCCTTGTTTCAATTTCCTTCTTGTACCACTCGAAGATCGCTTCCCCGTGAACGAGATTTTCAATCTCTTCCGGCTTGGTGGGTTTTAGCAAAACTACCCAGCCCTCACCGTAGGGGTCATCGTTTATTAGGGCGGGTTTTCCCCTGAGCGCCATGTTAACCTCATCTATTGTACCGCTGATCGGTGACTCCACCGGGCCTACCCACTTTCCCGTTTCCAGGGTTGCAACCATCTTACCCTGATCAACCGTCCTTCCTTTAGGCAAGGTGCGGATGAAGCGAATCTTTGTGGCAAGCCTCTGGGCCAGGTCTGTTAAGCCAACCCTCACCCTTCCATCCGGTTCAACCTTCGCCCATGTTAATCCTTTCGGCCAATAGTTGAGGTCTTCTCGAAGCTCATACTCGTCAACCTTAACCAAGCTTCATCATCCCCTCCATCTAAATGCAGTTCATCAATTAAAAAATTTTCGTAAATCACCAGCGGTTGGCTGATAGATGTGGGTATCCCAACTGCCGCATACTCGCTGAGGGTGTGATAGATTCTCTGTCCCATACCCTCGGCGAGCGATTCCAATATATACCTCAGCTGCCGATTAAGTATCCTTGTTCCATTGATTCCCCACAGTAGGGACATTTTCTCCAAATTTCCCAACGTTACATTCCCCACGATAAGTAAAATTTTAACCCCCAACCCAAAGAAGGGAAAGTTTTATAGCGCGCGCTAAGTTACCGTGCGAGGATGGAGGTTAGAGGAATGAATGAAAATGGTGAGTATAAGATAAGAATACGCAAGTTTAAGCGTGAAGATGCTAGAAAAGTATCTTATTTGATCAGAAAAACACTGATAGAGGTCAATATTAAGGATTATCCTCAAAATGTAATTCAATTCATGTACGAAAATTACTCCCCTAGAAGAATAATTGAGAAGTCATCGAATCGACTAATGTATGTTGCAGTTGAAGATGAACGAATTTTAGGGACTGTTAGTTTAAAAGACAATCTTATCTTAGCCCTTTTTGTAAATCCCAAATTTCACGGTAGGGGCATCGGAACAAAACTTATGAGTCATATTGAATCGGTTGCTAGAAAAAGAGGTTATAAAATTGTTAGCTTGCCGTCAAGTGTCACGGCTTACGAGTTTTACAAAAAACTTGGATACAAAAAAGTAAGAGATGAGTATTCTCCACAATATGGCCAAGCTGTAATTATGGAAAAGAGTCTATAGATTAGAAGCTACGCTTGAAGGTTTATTCCAAAGCTTTACTCCTTTCTCTCAGCAGTTAAAAGCTCCCTTATTTTTGTATACCCCAAAACCTTAGTAACATCATCAAGATTTACGGGAGGAAGAGGTGGGAGACCCATGTTTGCCCGCATCTCGTTGATGAACTCGTCCTCTTTAAAGATTCTGCCGAGGGTGGCGATGGCGCTTCCCTGCATCCTATAGAAGGGATGGACGTGGCCCTCCCTCACAGCCAAATTCCTAATGGCCCGTATGACCTCAGCTGGTCGGACACCCCGGGGGCACCTCTCCGTACAGGAATAACAGCTTGCACACAGCCAAATAACGTCACTGGTTAACACTGTCTCCCTTAAACCCAGTAGCGTTTCCCTTAAAATTAAGCGGGGGTTATAGGTCTTATCAAACCTGCAGATTGGGCAAGTGGCGGTACAGGTTCCACACTGAAAACAGATGCTTATCTTTTCCCCGTCAGCCTTGGCTACCGCTTCTGAAAACTCAGCGTCTGTCTCATCCAGCCGCACAATGCTTTCTTGGGCTTCGGTCATGGGAACATCCCTTCATAATTAATGACGGAGACATATGTTTAAGCGAATAAACGATAATAAATGTTTTGTTAAAAACAAGATGATGTCCGCTTTTGAATAAAGGGCATTAATGTGATTCATGTCTTTTATCGCGTAGCATTTTTAAATATTAGAAGGTATTTAAAATACTCTTATCTTATAAAAGAGGCGTTTAAAATGGGTTATCCTGTTAAGTGGGACGCGGCGAGGCGTTCTTATATTCTTATTACGGGACGGTTTAAAAGGGCGTGGGCTGTTAAGTCCATCACCGAGAAAATCAAGTCCATCATAGGCAATTCTGAAGCATGCATGAAGTGTGAATGTAACTTCGCCATTGACGCGGTGGACAAGGAAACCTTTTTTTGGTACGCTATAATTAATGGCGAGAACAAACAGGATGTTGAGGCTTGCGACTCACACATTTTCAGTGAGATTTTCAAAGAGCTAGAAACGCTAGGGATGAAACACCGTGTCGGCCGCCTCTCTTATCCTCCGGGTCATTTAATATTGCTAACATAAATGAGAAGGGCTGAAGGTACAAGAAGAGACTTCGTATCGAGTGTACATTTATCCCGGGAGGATGAAACTGATGCCAGCCTGCGGTGAAAATATCGATTCCTACTCAGAAGACAAATCGTAGACGTTCTGGGCCGCCCTCTTAATGGAGCTCTTTCCACCGCTGATGATAATGTGAAGGTCATCCTCAAAATCGACTATTACACCAGCCTGCTCTGCGACATCCTGCACCCTTTCCTCGGCGATGGGTTTCGGTAATGTTAACCTTACCCACCCTTTTCCGAGGTCTTTGGGCAGGCCTGGAACAAACTTGGACCCGGTTTGGGTCATTGCATAGTTTAGCTCGGCCCGTTCGGCTTTGTCGATCTTCCTTATCCAATCCTTCGCGTAATCTTCATTGAGGTTTAAGGCTGCTGAGACCAAACTGCACCTTATTTCATTTAGAGCCTGCTGTAAACTCAGTAGAGAACCATCAGACAACGCAGACTCCTTTGTGGAGGGATGGAAAACGCCCATTTGAAGGACATGGATTAGAGTTTTGCAGTTTCTCAGCTCGGAAGCAACGTTGACCTTAATGTTCCTTTGGGTTAGATCCTTGAAGAGCTCCTCTAAAACCAGCCAGGTTTGTTCCAGCCTTTTAATTTCTTCCTTGGGGATCATTTCTAAAGTGGAACTCCTGCTTTAATGGTTGACCATGGTGTCGATAACTTGCCCGTCAGAGTTCAGTATGCATAGTTTAACTGCAATTCTGCCAGATAGGTCATGTGTGGCACAGCTTAGGCATGGATCGTAGGGGCGGATCATCATTTCAATCCTGTTAAGCGTCCCCTGATCGTACTTTCCACCCTTTATAAGCTCCTTGGCCGCCTGCTTAACCGCCAGGTTCATGGCTGCGTTGTTCTGGCACGTGGCAACAATCAGGTTAACGTCCTTCACCATCCCATTTTCGTCGGTCTCGTAGTCGTGAATCAGGGTTCCGCGGGTGGCTTCTATAACACCCACTCCACGAGCGGCACGGGGGATAACTGGAACCTTAATGTTTTCGCTGGTGATCTCTGGGTCTTCCAGCAACTCGATGGCACGCTCGGCTGCGTAAACCATCTCTATAAGTCTGGCCCCGTGGAACAGTAAGGTCTGTTGGGCGGGTTGACCGAACTCCTTCCTAAATTCCTCTAACTCCTTTTGAGCTAGAGGTGTTGGTATCTTATTGCACACGTTTATCCTGGCAAGCGTGTTTACGCGGTAAACTCCCACCGGGTTGTCTGGATCCAAAACAAGCTTTCCGGCTTTCCTGTAATATGGGAACTTCAGGTAGGTCCAGGGCTCCACTTGCTCCGCTATGTAGTCCAAGTAGTTTTCGGGAGCAAAATCCTCGTAGGACCCGTCTGGTTGCATCATCCTGAGCCTTCCGTCGTAGAAGGTGTGGGCTCCATCCTCCTTAACCAGTCCTAGAAATCCAGTCTTGATTACGCCGAGGGTCTTTATCATGTCCAAATACTTGGGAAAGATGTTCTCCTTGGCGTAGCCAATTGAAAATGTAGCGAAGCCTAAGAGTTCCTTGGCCATCTCAAGGGCTTGGTCCCTCTCCTCTCTGGTTAGAGGCTTGGTGAAGCCGCCCGGCACCGCGGCGACGGGGTGTATCCGCTTTCCAGCGACGAGTTCCACCATCCTATGGGCAAGATGATGCGCCCCAATCACCTTCTTTGCTAGGTCTGGGTAGGCTTTGGCTATCCCGATGACGTTCCTGATGGTGTAGTCCGCGTCGGGTCCCATAACGAAGTCTGGACCTGACAGGATGTAGAAATGCAGGATGAAGTCCCTCACCTTGTCCCCCATGTACGCGAGCTCCCTGAGCTTCTTGGCGGCGTCAGGGATGTCTAAGCCAAAGACAGCGTCGGCAGCCTTGGCGGATGCAAGGTGATGCGCCCACGGACAGACCCCACAAATTCTAGTCGTTATCATGGGCAACTCTTCAACTGGACGCCCGATGCAGAACTTTTCAAAGCCCCTCAATTCGAGGACGTGCACCCTTGTGTCGGCAACATCTCCCTTCTCGTCAAGTTGGATCACAACCTTTGCGTGGCCCTCAATTCTAGTTACCGGGTGAATTACAATTTCCTTAGCCATATCCTCCACCTCAAGCTCTCTTAATCGGCCTAAGCCGATTATGAGCTCCTAGGAAGCGGTTAAACGTCGCTAGCCTGTCGGGTATCAGCCTTACGTCAAGCCCTATTGTCGCCAGAGCGCCCATCATATCCACCATCAGGTTTGCCCCCTTACGGATGGGACCGAAGCATCCCCTGCACGGAAAGCCCCCCGCGATGCACCTGGGAATCTTCTCCTCCCCGCGGCAGCCCGTTCTCGTAGCTGGCCCCAGGCAAAGGTATCCCAGTTCAAGTAGGCAGCGTCCTTTCTCGGTGGGCCAAAACTTGTCTAGGGGTCGCTTTATCGTCACCATGGCCTTCTTCTCGCGTTTCAGTGGACAGTCTTCGCATACCGCTTTCTCTTCTAGGGCGAAGGGCTTATTTTGCAGCAGGGCGCCCATTGCTTCGCCCATGAGACTTGGGGGAGGGGGGCATCCGGGGATGAGGACATCAACCTTTATCACCTCGTCCAGCGCGTACACGCGGTCCGTCCAGTGCGGAATGTTCACAGACGGGTATTCGCCGGGCACGGTGCTCCTGGTGGTCCTGTAGACATTCTCAAGGACTTCATCGTTAATGAACATGTTTGCCAAGGCTGGAACACCGCCAAAGCAGGCGCATGAACCAACCGCTACAACGATCTTACATTTATTTCTCATCTCTTGAGCCACTGCTTTGTCCTCCTCGGTTCGAATACCCCCGGAGATTAGGCCGATGTTCGCCTCAGGAATCTCAATCTTTGTGCCCTCACCGGTCTGCCCCAAGTATTTGTGGTCCATCAAAACCGGTATGTGGACAAACTCAATCTGTGACAGCAAGCCCAGAAGCGGTTCACCCACGTCCAAAAGGCTAGATTCGCACCCTCCACACATGTTTAACCATTCTTCAGCGACTTTCACGGGCATAACTTTCTCGCTCTCCGTATATTTTCACTCTATATTTATTTTAAGCTTTTAAAAAAGTATTGGTTGATTTAAATAAAGGAAACAATAGGATCAATAAGAAGGTAGAACGATGATTAACGTTGCGCCAGAATACGCCAAAAAGCGCGTTTTGATCTTTGGTTGCGGTAATGTGCTTTTTGGCGACGACGGCTTTGGTCCAGCAACAGTTGAGCATATGCACAAGAATTGCACTATTCCCAACGA
>Ga0315312_1003433_pt1 | contig 10195 bp, 11 predicted proteins | sample TDP7_MG_FD_203629 | JGI IMG/M metagenome (GOLD analysis project Ga0315312, IMG submission 203629) | Freshwater sediment microbial communities from Lake Towuti, South Sulawesi, Indonesia - TDP7 | ecosystem: Environmental > Aquatic > Freshwater > Lake > Sediment | place: Indonesia: South Sulawesi... | reverse complement strand
AATGAGCCACTCAACAGCTCCCTTCGTTACATTTGATGGAACAGGTGAAACTAAAACGAACCAACCGTTATGAGCAGTGTTCCGTCCATCGAAGAGCTTCATCTCTCCAATGCTAACCTGTTCAATAGTCATCCAACGCATCGGATCCTCAGAAGCAATGCTGAGCTTGGATCCAGAAGCCAATGCCACAGGTTTAATTGAGCCATCAGGATTTAGCTTCATCGGACCATTTGCTTGTCTGGGAAAGATGCCGAAGGTGTCTCCCATATGAAAAGTCTTTCCGAAGTATACTGGTGGGAAGAGTTCGAGGTTGAAGCTCATTTTTCCCGTCATATCTGTAGGTAAAGGTTTATCTAGGTCCACGCAGACGCGAATTGAGTCGCCATCAGCCTTTAAAAGTATAGTATAATCTAGACCTTTATCAGTGAAGCTGAGCTTTGCCTTTACAGTCCCTTTTTCTATATCTACTTCTCGTTTGACAAACTTAGGTAAAGGAGCCCATTGACCCGGAGTCGGTTCAAGCCTCAAGTCTCCGTTTGTGGCTATGCGTTCACCATGCTGGATGATTTCGATTCCGCCTTGTTTACCTTCGGGATAGATACCATGGAAAACCAGGATTGAAAGTCCTTGAGCCTCTAGGTACTCAAGCTCGTTGACAATCCATCTTGAGTTAGTCATTCTATAACACCTACATAGAAATGCTTACAGTGGAGATATAATTTATGATCCTAAATCTTGCTACAGGACTGTGATAAGAGTTTACTGACTTTCAAACAAATGGGATAAAAATCTTTATAACTAAAAAGTGCTAGGTGTCTAAACGAGAGTCTAAAGCCATCCCTGTGCGCCACTGAGGTTGCTGTCAATAGAACAGTGCCACATAGATCTCTTCTATCAGCTCTAAGTATCGCAATCCATCTTTTATAGTTTTGTAGCATTCATTGTTTATAATAAGCATATTTTTCTGAACAAGTAGGTCTAAGTACCTTTTGGCTGTGGGTGTGTTAAGGTTGCATGATTGCATTATGTGGGTTAGCCTTCGAGGTGCCCTGCAGTAGTCAAGTATTTTCCAGATGATCTCATAGGCTGTTCTTCTAGGCTTCAACATGTCCACCCAAGATCTCTGAAAGCTTTTTCTCAGCGTTTTTGATCTTCAGCAACTTCCTGCCCCAACTTCTATGAAGGTAGACATAAAGAGCAAATGCAGACAATAGCATAAGCGAGTCGATCCCCCAACGGAAAACTGCCTCCCAAAAGGACATGTAGCCATAAAGTAATAAGTATGTGATAGTCGCGACAATTGACAATCCCACGACCGCGGCAAGCATCAACATAATCATGGTTCTTTTATAATAACCTCGGTAAAAGGCGACGATGTCCCTGATCAATTCAGTTGTTTCGCTTTTTTTCTGCTCTTCATCCAACTTTTCTAGTCTACGTAAAAAGAAGATTTTGTAGTGCTTTTTCCTAAGTCTGTAAGTTTCCCTAGCAATCTTTGTCGATAATGACAACCATGTGACTGCCACGGCAAGTTCACATATTCTAAAAGCAAGGGAAGGGGGACCATATTGTATATAGTTTCTTAAGGCAATAGTGGCATCTGCGATCATAGATGACGAAACAACGAGTGATATGATGACGATAAAAACTAGGAGATCAATCTCGGATCTTAATTTTCTAAGAGTTTTTTCAAGCATAGCCTGCACCGTGCTAACATGCCAATAGCGTAGAAATATCCCTTATGTATCATAGATACAGGGCATATTATGGGAAGCCTGGCTAAAATTTGTATCAGTCGAAGTTACTAATCTGATTATATAATATACTTTGGATATAGTGCGAAAGCTTAAATCTGGGGTGAAGGCAATAAATTCGAGCATGGTTAAATTTGGTGTTCACCTTTTTCTTTGGGCTGAGCGGTTCGACGAATCGGCTCTACCCCTGATACGTAAAGCGAAGGATGTTGGGTTTGACGGCGTTGAAATTCCCCTGATCGAACTTGAATGCGTGAATGTGCAGAAAACCAAGAGAGAACTTAAGAAGCAAGGCATGCAAGCCCTTGGGTCTGTTGGTATTCCTCTTGACAAGGATATAACGAGTAGCGACGAGGCAACCAGAAGGTGTGGCATAGATTACCTAAAACGCTGCGTTGAGGTCACATCTGAACTCGGTGGTGACGCTGTAAACGGCGTTATATACACTGCTTGGGGCAAAATCACTGGCAAAAGTAGGACTGAAGAGGAATGGATGTACAGCATCGAAGCATTAAAGGAGGTGTGTCGGTACGCCAGAGACTATGGTGTATCCCTAGGCCTGGAGCCAGTGAATAGGTTTGAGACATACTTCTTGAACACGGCGACTGACGCTGTGAAACTCGCTAAAGCCGTAAACCAACCGAACGCCAAGGTTCATCTAGACACCTTCCATATGAATATCGAAGAGAAGAACTTCTACCAGCCAATAAAGGACACAGGAAAATTGTTATGGCATGTACATTGTTGCGAAAACGATAGAGGTGTTCCCGGCACCGGCCATGTGGACTGGGACGGAGTCTTCAGAGCCTTGTCGGAAACAGGTTACGACAGATGGCTGGTAATAGAGTCCTTTACACCTGAGATGGAGAAGCTTGCTGCCTCCACTGCAATCTGGCGCAAGGTAGCGCCAAGCGCAGACGCTATAGCCTCAGAAGGGCTAAAATTCCTTAAAGATATGACAAAGAAATACATCGGAAAATAAGTCATTGAGTAAAAGGTTAAGAAATTTAGAAGAAAAGAAAATATTCAAGGACGCGTTTACCGTCACTTGTTCATTAAGGGGAGGATAATATGCCAAGCAATAAAGCATTAACGGCTCTCTGTATCATCGCGATTGCCTTCTCAGCTATTAATATTTACTTACTATCGATCAACACTCGAATCCAACAGGAACAACTTAGAGAGCTTCAGAATGCTTTAGAAGAAGCCGAAGATAGGATCAGAGCAGTCGAATCATCCTTGTCGAATTTTGCAGATTTAATGAACTCTATTAACCAGAGCTCTTTTGGAAACGTAACTTCACAACTCTTAGAGATTAGAAAATTACTTGAAAGTCTCCTTACCCAAACGCCAGGCAACGTTTACGATTCTGTGCATCAGTCTGTTGTGGTCATAAGGACACCCATAGGACAGGGGTCAGGATTCTTGTACACCGATCAAACCCTAATCCTAACAAACTGGCACGTGGTGGAGAGCGAAACCGATATCGAAGTAGAATTCTACGATGGAACAAGAAATAAAGCGTCAGTGGTTGGGACAGACGCATATGCTGATGTTGCCGTAATAAAGGTGTCATCCGCTCCTCCCGACGCAAATCCACTGAATCTAGCTAACTCATCAAAGCTTTATATTGGACAGCAGGTAGTGGCAATAGGAAATCCTCTTGGTTTGACAGGAAGCCTTTCTTCCGGCTACATCAGCCAGACAAATAAGCTGATCGACCTTGAACCCATAATCGTGCCCGTATTGCAACTGGACATTTCGATTGCGCCTGGCAGCTCGGGTGGACCGCTGCTGGATCTTTCGGGAAATGTTGTTGGCATTACGAACGCCGGAACTGGGTATGGTTTCAACTTTGCAGTTCCCTCTAACATTGTGAAACGTGTGGCTCTGTCGATAATCGAAAAAGGGTACTATAAACACCCGTTTGTTGGTTTTCGCGGGATTGAGTTAGACCCGGACACGATAAAGGAGTGGAATATACTTAATTTGGATCCCTTCCAGACTGGACTTCTCATTTGGGAAGTTCTCCCAGATACTCCTGCAGCTGAAGCAGGACTGAAAGGGGTCATCGAAACCCAGGACTCCCAAGGCAATACAGCTTACACTCCGGGAGATATTATTTTAGCTGTCGATGGGCATCTCACTCGCACATTTGCAGACTGGTCTAGCTATATTGAAGAAGAAGTTTCACCTAACCAAACAATAACTCTAACTCTATGGAGATCAGGTCAGAATGTCTCAGTTGAGGTCACCACGACGAGCCGAGAAGCATACCATGGATAAATGGGGAAAAATTGGATCGTTAACAGCATACCGTTTCATCATCTCAGACAAGCCTAAAATGATGAAACTTAAGGCATTTTCCGTATGCCTTTAACTCATGTTGAGAACCCTCATAAATAGCCTCGTATGAGCAAACAATATCACAAAGCATTTATGCAACCAATCTCGTCACGAAGCTTTGACTATCATTGCAGACCTACCTTTCAAATTTATGTAAAAGACATAAATCGGATATGAGTGCTTATCTTGTTGACTAAACCATGGATACAGCGAAGTCGCATCTCTCTGTAAAGAAGTCTATCGCCTTCATGACCTTAGGCCTCTTAGCCTTCATTGCTTACCTTTACTTTTTCGTTGGATTCGGGGAGATCCTGGAGATCATAAGACAAGTAAATCCCTTTGAGTACTTTCTATACTATTCTTTAACCATCGCTGCGATAGTACTGAGTACGCTCTTCTATTCTATGGTTTGGCATGAACTCCTAAAGGCTCTCTCGGTAAGAATAGGACTAAGAAAATCCTTCCTTTACTCTTGGATAGGCAACTTCGTGGACCTGGTGGTTCCTTTAGAGGCAGTAAGCGGCGAGGTTACAAGAGCCTACTTAGTTTATAATGATCTGAAAGAGGATTTTGGGGAGACTGTTGCATCACTTGTTTGCCACCGTATAATTTCTATTTTCACAACCCTTAGTATGCTGATCGTTAGTTCCTTATACCTCATCCTCCAATACCCAATAGAGCCTAAGGTTCTGTATCTACTGACCATAGTATCAATGGGCACGGCGGCTACAATCGGAGTCCTCATCTATCTATCGGCAAAAGAGGCGGCATCGGAGAAACTGGTCAACGTGCTTATCAGACTAGCTGGAATCGTGACTAGAGACCATGTCAAGCTAGCCAACCTGAGAACAAGAGTTAAAGATACCTTGTCGACTTTTCATCAAGCTTTCAAGACCTTCAAAAATCCAAAATACCTGGCGAAACCCGTTGCTTACAGTTACATCTCTTGGCTCTTCCATCTAGCGATATATTTTCTCGTCTTCTATGCCTTAGGTTTTCGAGAAATCGTTGGATATTTCTCACAAATAGTAATCGTCTTCTCGATAAGCCTAGCTGTTCAGACAATCCCAGTCGCCTTTCCAGTGGGCTTAGTTGAGATCGTTATGACAAGCCTTTATGTTTTATTTGGCATCAACCCGGCTATCAGTGGTGTAGCAACGACACTAATAAGAGTAATAACCTTTTGGTTTCAGATTTTAGTGGGCTACGTGATCGTTGAATGGATAGGAATGAGGCATTTACTTGAGAGAAGAGGTTCTAAGTTAGAAAATGGCTCAAGTAAGGAGGGCATTCGATAAAAAGGCTTTTCTTCTCTTAATACATATTTCTTCAGCGTGAAGTAGATATGGAACGTCCCTCCCTCATGAATCTTACAATCGAATACTTCAAAAGAAGAGGCTATGAAGTAAAAAGTAGCCAAGACCAAGATGAACTTCAAGACCTCCCGAAGTTCGACTTGATTGTGAATAAACGTAAGGAAGTCCACCCCGTAAGGGTCAAAGACTGGAACCGAACCGTAGGTGTCAACATTGTCATAAACTTAGATCAAGCATCTCGACGTACGCGGTTCTCAAATCCAATCCTAGTAGCGGAAAAGTTTAGCGAACATGCAAAAGCATATGCCAACCGCAGAGGGATTATGTTAGTTACAAAATCTGAGATGATTCGAAGTCTGAGATGATTTAGATCTCTCTTAAATACTCGTCTAGTTTTCCTTCCGAGTCCAATTTTCCCAACCAATCTATAATGCCTACTTTACATTCTTTCTCCCCATGGAGAACTAAAAGCATCTCTTCTACAACATCTTCCATCCTTCTTGCAGTCACATTAATCTCGCATACCTTACTCAAGCCACATATCTTGACTGCGTCATACAAACATACATCTAGAATCTCGGCGGCAAGATTCTCCCGTATCTTCTCAACTCTGTAACCGCGTCCTCGAAGAGCCTCCCTTAATTCTTCGGGATCACGTCTAAGAACAAAGACTAGCTGCACGTTTTCCGGTGGGACAACGTCCATGGCATAATGACCCTCGACTATCACGTCTCCTTCTGAGCAAGCAACTATCTTTCCAACTCTCTGTGAGACTTTCTTCGAGTCAGCGACAAGAGTATCTCTTTTCTTATCTAAACCAATGTATAATCCTTCTTCTCTAACGAGGTCCCCCAGCGAAATCAGCTTCGCACCGATCCTTGATGCCAGAAGTTTGGAGACCGACGACTTGCCAACTCCAGGTGTGCCTGCGATCAAAATCACTCGTCCGATCTTCTCCTCACCTCCATTGGGCAGTAGAAGACATAGTCGATTCCCAGCCTAGGTCTTGATCCGCGTCTCTTCTTTTATAGACCTAAGAACTACAGCCGTTTCAGTGCTTGTGACCCCTTCAATAAGGCCTATCTGATCGATAATCTTCGCTAACCTCTCCCGATCCTCCGCCCGAATCTTCGCTATAGCATAGTAAGTTCCCGTCACATCATAAATCTCGTAAACATCGTCCAATTCATTCAAGGTGTCTAGAACTGCCTGTAAATTTTTCGGATTCGCATTTACTAATACAAATGCTGTGAGGCTCTTACCTAGAAGCTCAGGCGAGACGAGCGCTGTGAACCTTCTTATTACCCCTTTCTCTAGGAGCTTCTTAACCCTTATGAAGACTGTTGCTTCGCTTACTCCTACTTTCTGGGCGATCCTTCTAAAGGCAATTCTCGCGTCGTCTTGAAGCATCTCTAGGATCGCTTTATCTATTGCATCCGTTTCTGAGGGCATCATCTATGCACCTACTCAAGCTAACGATTACGCAGCTTCGATATAAAAGATACGATAGTGATAAAAGGATAACTTTTTCGCTTTTCTATTAATAAATCTTTATTTTTTCGAAATATTTATAAGAGAATCTTTATCTCACTATGGAACCAATGTAAGGAGGTATAAACCTTCCTGTCGAAATGTCCAGAATGCGACGCCGAGTTAGAGATACCGGAAGACGTAATCTCTGGCGAGATAGTGAGCTGCCCGGACTGTGGGATGGATTACGAGGTAAGGTTGACGACTGAAGGTGAGGTGGAACTTTACGCCGCTGAAATTGAAGGAGAAGACTGGGGCGAGTAGAACCCTATGGATTCAATAGGATTAGTTTATGACAGAATTAGATGGGACGAAAAAGCGTTGATTCACGCTGCCACGAAGGCAAGAATAGATTTGAAGATCGTTGACCTGAAGAATACCTGCATCGACATTGTTAGCAATCCGGCGACACTAGAAGAAGAGTTTGGAGATGTAGTCCTTCAACGCTGTGTCAGCTATTTCAGAGGTTTACATGTGACAGCTATTCTAGAGAACTCCGGCATCCAAGTTATCAATCCCTTCAATGTATCACTTATTTGTGGCAATAAACTATTTACGACTCTAGCCCTTTACAAAGCAGGGATACCTGTCCCAAAAACTCTTACCGCATTTACGGAAGAAAGCGTTTTCAAAGCCTTAGAGAAGCTCGGCTATCCCGCCGTCATTAAGCCTGTGGTAGGTAGTTGGGGAAGGCTCATAGCTCTTATCAAAGACAAGGAATCAGCCCAAGCAATCATAGAGTCGAGAGAGCAAATGAGAAACTCTCTACTTCAGATATACTATATCCAAGAGTATGTTCAGAGGCCCCCTCGGGATATAAGGATTTTAGTTGTCGGTGAAGAGGTTACAGCCGCGTCCTACAGGTACTCTCCTAAAGATGATTGGAGAACAAACGTCGCGAGGGGAGGAACTAGTGAGCCTTGCCCTATAACTGACCAGCTTGAAGATATCGCACTTAGGACAGCTGAAGTCGTAGGTGGCGGCGTTCTAGCTGTCGATTGTATGGAGTCACCGAGAGGAATACTGGTACATGAAGTCAACAGCACAGTCGAGTTTAAGGGCCTGTATTCCGCGACCAAGGTGGACATTCCCAAGAAGATTATCAACTACGCGGTTAGGGTGATGAAGAAGTGAAGGTCGGGATCTATGGGGCTTCAGGATATGTTGGTGGCGAACTCCTCCGCCTCCTTCTCAAGCACCCCAAAGTTGAAGTGGCTTTTGCTACATCAAGCAAATATGTTGGTGAGTTCATCCATAGGGTACACCCAAACCTTAGAGGACAAACAAAACTGAAGTTCGTCATTTCAGACCCTTCAAAAGCCATAAGTGATTGCGATCTATTGCTCGTGTCGACACCACATGGAATTTCATCAACCTTTATGCCCCAGGTCTTAGGAGCAGACCTAAAGGTAATCGACATGAGCGCGGATTTTAGGTTAAAAAACCCAGAAGACTATGTTAAATGGTATGGGTGGAACCATAAAAACCAGGAATTGCTGGAGAAAGCCGTATACGGACTTCCAGAACTCCACAGAGGGGAGATAAGAAAGGCTCAGCTCGTAGCCTGCCCTGGATGCATGGCTACCGCAGCCATACTGGCCTTAGCCCCAATTGCTAAGTCTGCGAAGATTGAGAAGAACAGAATCGTTGCTGATTTCAAGGTTGGTTCTTCTGGTGCTGGTGCAAAGCCTTCCCCCTCAACCCATCACTCTGAGCACTTTAGCGTTGTTAGACCCTACAAGCCTGTTGGCCACCGCCACACAGCTGAGATAGAGCAGGAGCTCAGCGCCATAGTTGGAGAAAGGGTTTCAGTGGCTATGTCTGCCCATGCGGTCAACATGGTTCGAGGCATTCTTGCAACCTGTCATGTCTTCATGACTGAGACGCTTCCCTCAATCGATATTTGGCGTCTCTACAGAATCTTTTATAGTCAAGAACCTTTCATCCGACTTGTTCGAGACTTAAAGGGAATCTTCAGGTATCCAGACCCCAAAATTGTTGTTGGGTCCAACTTTTGCGATATAGGGTTTGAGATTGATGAAAATGTCAATCGAGTTGTGTTGCTTTCGGCGATCGACAACTTGATGAAAGGCGCGGCGGGAACTGCAATTCAAGACATGAATATAATGTGTGGCTGGGATGAAAGAGAAGGCTTGTGGAATTCCGGCCTTCACCCAGTTTGAGTGTGTGATTGTATGATTGTCTTGAAGATAGGCGGAGACATATTTGAGAAGGGGCTTAATCGCAACCTTTGTGACGACATCAAGAAAAATCTTGACAGCAAATTGGTAATCGTTCACGGTGGAGGAGACGAGGTGACACAGATAGCCGAGAAACTGGGCAAGAAGCAGGTTTTCGTCACCTCACCCAGTGGTATAAGAAGCCGCTACACAGATGAGGAGACGGTTGAGATCTACACAATGGTAATGGCAGGGAGAATAGGCAAGTCAATAGTGAGGTGGCTTCTAAGTAATGGTATCCGCGCTGTGGGATTATCTGGGGTCGATGGCCCTTTGCTTAGGGCTGAACGTAAGAAACGTCTGCTGATTATCGACGATCGGAATAGAAAGCGGATGATAGAAGGAGGTTTCACTGGGAAAATCACTCAAGTTAACACAGCCATTCTGGAACTTCTTCTTGGAAACGGATACCTACCTGTTGTGGCTCCAATTGCCTTAGGAGAGGAGAATGAGTTCCTCAATGTTGATTCTGACAGAGCAGCAGGGCAGATAGCCGGGGCTTTGAAGGCGGATAAAATAATCTTTCTTACTGATGTTCAAGGGGTTGTCTTGAAAGGCGAATGTGTCAGGAAGATGTTTATGCGCGATGCTGAGACGCTTTTGCCCAAGATAGGGCCTGGGATGGACAAAAAAATTCTTGCTTCTGTTGAGGCTTTGAAAGCTGGAGTCAAGGAAGCTATCATATCTTCCGGGTTTGTGGAGAAGCCTGTAACAAGCGCATTGAAACAATTGAATGGTACAGTGATCACAGTTGGATAATGAAAAGATTAGGTCTGTTGAAGATGCTTACCTTGCGAAAGTCTATCAGAAGTTCCCCGTAAGCCTAGTAAAAGGCAGAGGTGCGATTCTCTACGACATAAACGGAAAGGAATACATCGACTGCATGGGAGGATACGGTGTCAGCCTTGTAGGCCACTGCCATCCAAAGGTTGTTAAAGCTATACGAGATCAAGGCGAAAGGCTGATCACGTGCCACGGATCCTTCTACAATGATGCACGCGCAGAACTT
>Ga0315312_1003432_pt1 | contig 10197 bp, 9 predicted proteins | sample TDP7_MG_FD_203629 | JGI IMG/M metagenome (GOLD analysis project Ga0315312, IMG submission 203629) | Freshwater sediment microbial communities from Lake Towuti, South Sulawesi, Indonesia - TDP7 | ecosystem: Environmental > Aquatic > Freshwater > Lake > Sediment | place: Indonesia: South Sulawesi... | reverse complement strand
TATGCCCAGAGAAATTGTACCCTGGAGACATTGGGGACCTTTTAGGGAATTAGAAAGAATGCGGCGGGAAATGGACCGTCTGTGGGATTCTTTCTTCGAAGAGAGGCCGAGAAGGAAGGGTGAAGAGATAAGCGAATGGGCTCCGTCTATCGACGTAGCCGAGACGAAAGACAGCCTGGTTGTGCGTGCTGAAATTCCTGGAATCGACCCCAAGGGAATCGATATCTCTTTGAGCCAAGACGTCTTGACCATTAAAGGTGAGAAAAAGCAGGAGAAGGAAGAGAAAGAGGAAAATTACCACTTCGTTGAAAGGATCTATGGGTCCTTCTCCCGTTCGGTCCGACTGCCCAGAGAGGTCCAGAGCGAAAAGATCAGTGCCACATATAAGGATGGGATTTTAAAAATCACCCTCCCCAAGTCTGAAGAAGCTAAGAAGAAAGAGATAAAAATCAAGGTAGAATAAACTCCTCTGTGTTTCTAATGGTAAAGAGAGCGTCCTTTCCGGACGCTTTCTTTTTTTGGTGCGCCCGGCAGGGCAAAACTGACTTCTCCTTGCAAAAATAGTTGAAAGATGAGATCTTTTGGTATTGATACTCGGGCAACTCCAAAGAGAGAAGGGAGTTCATGAAATGTACAATTTGAAAAAAAGGCTGAAAAAAGGAAATCTCTTGGTGGGGACCATGATCTCCGAGTTGCGGAATCCGAATGTGGCCTACATGCTATCGCAATGCGGTTACGATTTCTTCATTATTGATAATGAACATGGGGCATATTCTCCAGAGACTCTTTCTGACTTGATTGCCGCCGCCAGAGGCGCGGGGATCGCGCCGATCGTAAGGATTCCGGAGATTCGCCGGGAAACCATCCTCAAACCTCTGGATTCAGGGGCAGCCGGCCTTCTGGTTCCCCAGGTTAACACAGCCAAGCAAGCCGAAGAAATCATATTTTATGCCAAATATCCTCCTGCCGGGAATCGCGGCGTGGCCCTGCGCCGCGCGCACAGCCTTTACGGCAGAGTGAAACCTGCCGAGTATATGAAACAGGCCAACGAAGAGACTTTCATCGCCGTGCAGGCTGAAAGCCCAACTGCCATTGAGAATCTCGACTCTATTGCTGCGGTGGCAGGCGTAGATGCCATTTTTGTGGGGCCCTTCGATCTATCGGTCAGTTTGGGCATCCCAGGGGGGGTCAACCACCCCCGCGAGGTGGAAGCCATCGATCGCGTGATCGCAGTCTGCCGGAAACGAGGGACCATATCGGGAATACATCTTTTCGATCTCGCGTCGCTCAAGAAGTGGGTTCAGAAGGGGATGCGTTTTGTCACTTACAGCAGCGACGTCGCCCTTCTGGCAGATGTGGCCGCAACTGGAATTGGAGAATTAAAGGAATCCTTCAGCAAATGAAGGATGCACAAGGATGGAAGGGATGGGGATTTCTGAAGTTGTTCTGAGATCGAGACGGGGCAAAGTGCTGAACAAAGCCTACTTCGGTTGTCTGAGCGGAGTTCCTACCCTCAATGTTACCAATGGCTGTCTTTTCCAATGCGCTTATTGCTACGCCCGGGGATACAGCCAGGCCCCCCCTAAGGGAGAGGTCCAGCTTTATGTAAATCTCCCAAATCTCTTGAAAAAAGAGCTGGTGAAAAAAAGAGTTTTTCCGCAGTGGGTTATCCTCAATACTTCCTCGGATTGCTTCCAGCCCCACCCTGACATTCTTAAAATAACTTACGAAGTGATGCAGATCCTTTTAGACCATGGAATCGGAATTTCCTTTTTAACCAAAGGGGTGATCTCTGGGCGATTTTTCAACCTCTTCGCCCGGTTCCCTCAGAAGATCCTCGCTCAGGTTGGTCTGGTCTCTCTTTCGGAGAGATACTGGAAAGAATATGAACCCGGTGCCCCACAGCCAGAGCTCAGGATGGGTAATATCCGAAAATTAAGAGAGATCGGGATCTCTCCGGAGATCAGGATTGATCCCATCGTTCCGTTTCTAACAGACACAGAAAATGAAATCACCAGGCTCTTTCAGGAATTAAAGGCAGCGGGCGTGGAAAAGGTGGCCCTTAGCTATATCCACCTCCGCCCGGCAATTCAAGATCAATTGATGAGTGAGCTCTCGCCAACTTACCAGAAGATCATCGAGGCCTGCTTTCGAGGCCAGGGATGGAATGTAGTCGGCTCGTCTACAAAGACAAAACTCCTCCCCAAAACAATCCGCGAAAAAGGCTATCAAAGGATAAAAAAAATAGCCAAAGAAATTGGGATAAAGGCTTCAATCTGCCAGTGCAAGAATCCAGATTTGCCGGGCGATCTTTGCGGCTCCGGAAGGGTGGGAAACACCATTGGCAAAAAAGGTGCCATCCAACTTCCGTTATTTGCATGTTAGACCCTTTTAAATTGTCTATCCGGCATTTCTTAAACTAAATCAACTTAATTCAAGATATTTATTGTGCATCTGTCAAATAACTGACATAAGCGCCATATTTTGACAATAACCTCACCATAACCACCCACCTTTTATCCAAAAAAATTAATCATATCATAAAATTATCTGTTCTTTCCCCCGTTCTTGCCAGTGGCATGTCCGTTGCACAAATATGCTAATTGCCGGAAGAATAAAATCTTACCTGTGAGTTCTTCCTAAATGATTTTTAAAAAACTTATCGGAAAATCACCAAAAGAAGAACCCCTCAACGAAAGAAGCGGGGAAGCAAATGGGCTAAAAGGAATCGAACGCCTGAGATGGGCCTTTTTCCAGATTAGCTCAATGATCAGTGGCAGTAAAAATCCGGATACAATCCTGGAGTTTATTGTCCAGGAAGCTCTCTTTTGCTTGGAGGCGCAACGTTCTACCCTCTTCCTCATGGATGAGCAGCGGGGGACTTTGAAGATCCAATATTCCTGTACTTCCAGCCCGCAGAACGATCAAGTGAACATGTTAGAGGAAAGGGAGATAGCCCGGAAGGCCTTTGCCCAGGCCAAGCCCTTGGTATTAAAAGAATCCAAAGATTTCGGTGAATTTTTCAAATATGAAAACCGAAAACGCAAGATCAATTCGCTGATGAGCATTCCTATATCTTGGCAGGGTAAACCGATTCGAGTCCTCAGCGTAGCCCTTATTGATAACGGCCGCAGGTTTAATGATGGAGACCTCCAATTCCTTTCCGCCTTTGGCCACCAGGCTTCCATCGCCATGGAAAACGCCCACTTGCTCGAAGAGGTGCGCAGGGCATTCGAATTTCGGAAGACTTACGAAGCATATTTGGAGCATATTATAAGCCAATTGCAGAGAATCTCCGGAAAGGAGGTTCAGAGCATTGACAAACGCTCTGAAAAATTGCTCCCGGAGGAAAAAACCGGGCAGAAGCAGGCCGCAGGGCCCCCAGCGGAAGTCGCATCCATAAAGATGCAGGGGGCCTCCTCCTTGGCGCAGGCATCGCCCAGCGAGTACCGCCGAAAAGAGGAACGGATAGAAGAAAGGCTGCGAGTTGAGTTTGAGGATGAATCTTTCGCTTTTACGGATAACTTGAGCTGTGGGGGGGCCTTCATTCGGACGCCCGCCCCGATGGAGTTGGGAGAGATTCTCCTTCTAAAACTCCATATGCCCGATAGCAATGAGCCGGTCGAAGTCCGGGGCAAAGTGGTCTGGACAAACAAATATGGGAAAGAAAACAGTAATTTGCAGCGGGGGATGGGCGTCAAATTTTTGAACCTCCAACCGGAAGTGCGCAAGATGATCGAGGATCATATCAAAGCCTTTCAGAATAATAAACTTCCCAACGAGCTTGGGAATGGGGAAGGGGTGGGGTCGTAGCGAGAAAAAATAAATATTGAATCTTTCAAGTTAGAAGAAATATAATAATTTAGTTAGGCATTCCTGGCAGACTCTTTAGGAGAATTCGGATGGAAGAAGATAAGACTGTAGAAAAGTTTATGATGATAGAGAAGTTCTTGAACGAATTGGTGGGAATGCGTCAGCAGATTACGACCTTGAAGGCCTCGGAAGCTCAATACCAGGCGGAGGTTGCAGCCTTACGGGAGAGCGAGAGGGCGTACAGAGCCATCGTTGAGAATATCCCGCAAAAAATATTCCTTAAAGATAAAAATTCAGTTTATGTGTCCTGCAATGAAAACTATGCTCGGGACTTGAAAATAAAACCCGAGGAAATCACCGGGAAGACCGATTACACCTTTTTCTCTGAAGAAATGGCTGAAAGATACGTATCCGCAGATAAAAGAATCATGGAGGTGGGAAAGCCACAAGAAAGCGATGAAAAATATATCTCCGATGGACAAGAATTAATCGTCCATATGATTCGAACCCCGGTCGAGGACGAAAGAGGTGACATCGTCGGCGTATTGGGTATTTTCTGGGACGTCACGGAACAAAGGCGGAATGAAGAAGAGTTGAAGAAAGTGCGGGTGTGGCTCGAAGAACTCCAAAGCAAGCATACAAGAAACCTGGAGACGCTCAACCGACAACTTCAACAAGAAGTCGCCGAGCGCAAGCAGGTAGAGGAGACGTTGCGCAGGAGTGAGGAGGCGGCGAATCGACTGTCTCAAGAGAATGTGGTCATAGAAAAATTTGGCCGGGTCATTAGGTCGACGCTGGACATTGAAGAGGTATATGAACGTTTCGCTGGATTTGCTGAAGAAGTTAGTAAGCTTATTTTATTCGACCGGGTTACGATCACCATTATGAATCCCGAAGATAATACCTTGACCATGACCTATGTCTCGGGTCTCGATATAGCGGGTCAAAGGGCAGGGGATGTCCTTCCCTTGGCCGGTACCATCGCGGAGGAAGTCATCCAGGATCGCTCAGGCCGGCTCATCCAGCCAGAAAGTGCCCAGGAGACTGCTGAGCAATTCCCGGACTTCTTACCCTATTTGCAGGCCGGATTTCAGTCAATGCTTTCAGTCCCATTAATCTCCAGAGATCGGGCAGTGGGGGTTCTCAGCTTTCTTTCCACCAGACAGAATGCCTACACAGAAGTGGACCTGAGACTTGCCGAAAGGATTGGCCCTGAGATTGCGGCTGCCATTGCCAATGCCCAAATTTTCCTCGAGCGTAAACAGGCAGCAGAGGCCTTCCAGAAATATCTTTTTGTGGTAGATAACTCAACTGTGGGCATATGGATATGTCAGGATGAGAAATTGATATTTGTTAACCCCAAATGCACGGAGATCTTGGGTTATTCGGCAGAGGAGCTAACCTCTAAGCCTTTAGCTGCCCTTCTGCATCCAGAGGATCAGGAGAATGAAATGGAAAGGTATTCCTCTTGGTTAAAAGGTGAGATACCACCCAGCGCTTACAGATCGCGGTTTATCCATAAAGATGGCAGCATCAAGTGGTTGGAAAACAAAGCAACCTTGGTTCAGTGGGAAGGAAGGCCGGCCATTATAAATTTTGTGACCGATTTCACCGAATACAGACAGGCCGAGGAAGAGTTGCGCAGGTCAGTAGAGCAGTTCCGAACCTTAGTGAGCTCGATGGAAGAAAAAGTGTTCAAGTGGTTGTACTTATAAAGGCCTGACGCCCACATTACGAATCTGTGCGGGGGCGCCAGGTAGCTGGCGTCCCTACCGGGACCATCCCCACATTTTGCGGATTCTCACCGGCTGAAACGTAGCCCTTCGCCTCTTTGCTGATAAAACCTGACGATTCTTGTCAGCAGCAGATAATGAGAGGCTCCATCATTCAACTCGCCCGGTGGCCATTATGATATAGCCGCCTTTCGGTGCATTCTTAGCATTGGAGACGATGACGATGCGCTCCATGAAGGAGCCGGGTTGGCGGGGGTTGATTTCGATCGTTATTGCTTTAGATTTCCCTGGATCAACCGCTATCTCCTTGGTTGCGCTCCCGTCAAAATAAACCTGGCCACTCTCTGGGGAATGAATCTTATTAATCAGAAGTGGTATGGTTCCCGTATTGGTCACTGTGTAATGGAGCTTGGCGGCTGAACCCGCTTTCACGGCCCCAAAGTCAGCCTTCCTGGGATTTACCTGGATCTTCGCTCCTGGTGCTTCTTTGACCGTTCCGGTCATGGAAAGCTCGATCTCTTCCTGCCCAGCCACATCGGTCGTAATGACGATGTTCTTCTGAAAGGGCCCCGGATGCCCGGTAGTGTGAAAGATAACCTTGAGCTCGGCCTTCTCTCCCGGATTGACGGTGTGCTTCCCGAGCACGGCTTCCGTACAAGCTCAGTTGGTTCGAACATTCTGAATCTCTACTTTGTTATCACCCACATTTTCAATCGAGACCCACATGGTGGCGGGAAGACCCTCATCCACAACGCCACAGTCGAACTCCATTGGGTTCACGACGAGTTTCCCGCTCGCCTGGACAGAAAGAGCTGCGGCCTGATTGACAATCAGCACCGTGACCGCGATTAGGATGCGGTTGAAAGAACCTGTCTTCCTCATTTTTCCATCGGATAACCCGCTTTTTTCCATCCCCTTATGGAGGGGTCAGCGAGAACGCGCACATCCTTGAACCCCAATTCAATCAGCTGGGCGGCAAGGTCAGCACTGTCCGCCTCTCCCGGACCACAGTCACAGTACGTGATGATCGGCTTATTCTTCGGAAGGTGTTGGACGTCAGACTCTTTCAGCTCAGGAGCCCAAGGAAGTGAGATCGCCCCTTTTATGTGTCCCTGTTGGTAAATGCTCTTTGGCTGGGCGTCCAAGATCACAATATCCGCACCGCTATCGATCAGTTTCATAAATTCCTCGATCTGGACCCGAGGTATTTCGTCATGCATGGCGTACGTCGAATCCTGGGGGGCAATCAACATGAAACCCAGAAAAAACCAAAGTGAATTTCTTGCCCGCGGTTTCATTTTTTCTTCCTCCGCTGATGAATAATTGACCAAAAGCGGCTTTTCCTTCAGTCGGAATATAGATATTTTAGTAAAATTCTGTCAAGGAAAAAAGAAAAAAACCCGCTTGCCAGAAGCCCCTATGGCAAGATCCTATTAAATTATGATATATACTCTATACAAAGGGCGAAAAAACCCGGAATAGAAATGGAAAGAAAGATGGAAAGAAAGGAGGAAAAAAGAGGTTTGGTAGAAAAAGAATATCCGTTAAATCCTGATAGGGAAGAAAGGAGGAAGAGGACATGGGCAAAAGAAATTTCCTGAGGAGCCTTTGGATCGGTCCTCTCTTGTTCGGCCTTTTGGCCTTGCCGGCGACCGTTTTGGCCAAAGAAGTAATCCAGGAATGGGAGGTCATTAACCCGGCGGGTGTCCTGGCCATCAAGCCGGTTAAACCCGCTCCCCGCATCACCAGCCTGGAAGGCAAAACCGTTATTCTCCGCTGGAACGGGAAGCATAACGGCAACAACTATCTGGAGCGCATTGCTGAGCTTTTTGCTGAGAAAAGGCCCGGTGTCAAAGTGATCAAGGTTTACGAGGTGGATAAGTCGACGATCAAGATCAGCGGGTCCAATGCCGAGTCCGCTCGGATTGCCAAGGTGATCAAAGATCTCCAGGCCGACATCGTCATTGCCTCCCAGGCCGACTGAGGCTCCTGCACCTCATGGCTGGTAGTTGACCAGTCCGAAGTGGAGAAATTCGGAATTCCGACGGTAACCGTAGCCACCACTGCTTTTTTGGGGCTCGCCCGCACCACCATGGAGAGTATTGGACTTCCGGATATGGCCTTCGTGGAAGTATCCCATCCGATGGGCATGGTTTCCATGGAGGAGATTCGCGCTAAGGCCGATCAATCTTTTGCTGAGATTTTGAGGATGGCCACGCAGTGGAAACCTACCCGTACAGAAATTCCAGGTTTGGGGAAACCACCCTATCCCGCAGAGAGAATTAAATTCCGAGGGACCTATGAATCGCTCAACAAGATGTTTTATGAGAAAAATTGGTCTTTGGGTTTGCCCATCATTCCGCCGACTCCCGAGGCTGTAGCCGAGATGCTCAAAGGCACGAGCCGCAAGCCTGATGAAGTGGTCTGGGTGGTTCCTCCGCGCATGGGTCAATTGACGGTTGAGCTGGTGGCCTCTCTGGGAGTGATGGCTGGTTGCAAACCAGAACACATGCCGCTCCTGCTGGCCATTGTAAAAGCCATTAGCCATCCAGATTATGATTGGCGAGGGAGTAGCACGACCACCGCTCCCACCGCTCCGGTGATTATCATCAACGGTCCGATTATCGATGAACTGGGCATCAGGAATTCGACTGGAGCCCTTGGCGGTCAGCAGTCAGTGAATATCGCTCTGGGATATTTTGTGAATCTAGTGGGGGATATAGTCGGTGGGTCCATTCCTCCAGACCCTGATAAGAGTACCCTGGGAAGCCGGGAGGATTTGGTGGCCGTGGTTCTCGGCGAGAATGAGAAGCAGAATCCCTGGAAACAGTCCTATGCCGCAGAGCATGGCTTCAAGCCGACGGACAATGTCGTTACCGCTTTTTCCGCCTATATGGGAACCAATAACACGGATCATACCAGCGTAAAAGGTAGCCAACTGTTGAATACGCTTTCCTTGGGGGCGGCCTCTGTTGCTTGTGGAATCACCAGCTGCTTCACCCAGTTTGAAAAGCCCTATGCCATCGACAACCGGGTGAAATTCGTCTTCCTATTCCTGGCGCCGGAGCACGCGGACACCATTTACAAGGACTTCCCTAACAAGCAGGCCGTGAAGGAGTATGTGGCGAAGAAAGCGGTAGCTCCCTACTGGAGTTACGCCCCCGAGATATGCAAGGTGCCGAAGGAGTTTGGCCCTTACGACGAAAACACCATGATTCCCCGGTTCGCCTCGCCGAAGTCAATCCACATCGTGGTTGCTGGGGGGCCAGGAAAACAGTCCCAGATTTGGCCGCCATTCACAACGGTGATGCGGCCGGTTATGGTTTTGGTAGAAAAATAATGAAAGCTATGCACCCGGGGGGAAGCGCATGGCTTTCCCCCGAGGAAACCTCTACACTCTTCCCTAAACACCCCTTGCGAGCCACTTCGGCACGCTATCTCCACCATCGCCATTCCCCAATCATGTCTCAATTCATAAGGTATCCGCGTCCTGACTCCCGACACTTGCCTCCCTCTGCCCCCATGCCGCAGCTCTTGCTCCCTTAGCCCCTCCTGCGCGGAAAGGATTCAAATGAATGAACCGAGCCAGCTCTAACAAGTAGGGCTCCCCCTCGCAGACGATGGATTTATATCGCTTTTGAAACAAAAGGCCTCTTCACCTTCGATTATGGTAGATGGCCTAAGCAGTTAAGAGGCGACGCATGAACTGGGAAATTTCTTGGACATCGCAACCTCCCTCGATTGCTTGGATCGTTGCATGATGGAGGGTTCCAGGAGTATCCAATCTGGCCTGGTGAGGCATATCGGCCTTTGCATCACAACTTCACATCCGTGAAAAGTGATATTTTTAAACGACGTCCCCTTCTTGATCCGATTTTTTCTTTTCAAACCTCAGGACAGGAAGGCAAGAACAATTTTTGCTCGTTCAGATAATTATTGAAGCATTTTCCTTAAGGTATTCGAAGAGAGCCGCAAAAGGAAGAATTGTGTTGAAAGTTTAAGAATGAATAATTATACTGGCGATCACATCCAACCTGAAGCCGATCGGCCAAATTTGAAATCAAATGAAGGAAAGATGATGGTGAGAATATCAGAAGGCTGGAATGGGGCTTTTTTATTATAGGGGAAAATGGGAGAGGGAATGAATATTATTCACCTACGCTAAAAGGAGACAAAAATGGTTAGCAAATTAATGTGTCTGGCTTTAGGAATTTTGTTGACCGGTTTGACGGGCTGTAGGATTGAAACTCCTGAGATTAGGGGAGCGGTATTGGATGCGGAGACGAAACAGCCTGTTCCAGAAGCCTGGGTTCATGCAAAAATTGCAATTTCTAAAAAAACTCTGGCAGGGGATGTTGGGGCACTTCTCTCCGTGGATCCGCCTCATACCAGAAGCAATGAGAAAGGGGAGTTTGTAATTCCGCCCTGGGGTTTTGACCCAGGCCGAATCGTTCCTTGGGGCTTCGGGGGGAAGGCCGATTTTTTTAGTATTAGTGCCGAAACGATCGATGACAGGACAGGTGGGTTTGATTTAACGGGATATGAAGATAAAGATGTGATCAAAATAGTGGTTTATGTCAAGCGCTGGGAGAGAATGCTGGAAGAGGATAGGGAAAATGTTCATTGGCCTATTTATTCAGTGCATGATTAT
>Ga0315312_1003431_pt1 | contig 10197 bp, 7 predicted proteins | sample TDP7_MG_FD_203629 | JGI IMG/M metagenome (GOLD analysis project Ga0315312, IMG submission 203629) | Freshwater sediment microbial communities from Lake Towuti, South Sulawesi, Indonesia - TDP7 | ecosystem: Environmental > Aquatic > Freshwater > Lake > Sediment | place: Indonesia: South Sulawesi... | reverse complement strand
AAACTGTCATACGGAATAGAATGCGCCTTCAGCCATTGTTTGGCCGAGGCTACGGTTCGAGCACTCCTCCCGGTGACGACATCTACTGTCCCGAATTCTCGGAGTAGCCTGACTTGTTCTCCGATGTCTTCCTCTGTGGGAGGTATCCGTTCCCAGTGTGACCAAGCGTGATCGAGTATTCTGAAGAATTCGTCACGTTGGATCTTGACGAGCTTCCAGACATCCCAAGCGCGAATATCTTCTAACGACAGGGATCGACCATAGCGGTCGTTGTACAACTCGCACCAGACGATCATTGCCTCCGCAAGGACACCGTCAAGATCCACGCCTATCCTCAGATCACACACTCTCCTTCTCGATTCGCTCGACGCGCCGCCCTCTCCAAACTTGACGATCCCGCGCACTGCCTCCGCCTGTCATATTGGACCGACAAGGAGAGAGAAACGCAGCCTAGGGCAGTCTTCCGAGAGCCTTCAGTTGGTCCCCGACGAAATCTAGGCCTAGTTCCTTGAGTCTTGTCGGTGCCGGTATTCCTGTCCGTTTGTCCCAGCCGCGAATTTCGTAGTAGTTGTCAAGCATTGACTTGAGCTCCTCATTGCTCATTCGTTGGCCTTTGTATTGTCCGTCAGGCAGCGGGTCGGACAACCGTTCAGGTAGTGTGTCGTCCTCGCGGGAGAAGCCTTCTCTTATGTTGAAGGCTCTGCAGAGGTTGATCGCTCGCTCCCCGATCTTCACAAGTTCCCCGGGCTTTATGTTCCAGCCCGTCACCGAGTTGATCAAGGCGAACATCACTTCCGGCGTCGGCCCACTCGGAAAGCTGTCGACTGCACATAGGATCAACGAGTCGACCATGGCCTTCCAGTCCTCCGCGGCCTTAACGATTCGGACCTTGTCTATGCTCGTGTCCAGACGGTCGGCTGGCTTGACGAGACCTACCTCAGGGAACATGTTCTGAGGCATCTCAAAGGAATCATCATGGTCTATCATCTGGAGGTGGCACGCGCCTCTGTTTGAGACCGCGTAGGACAGGCCGAGGCCTTTCTTTCCTCTGGGTTCATGCATCGGCAGTTCTTGGCCTTTCACTGTGAGAGCAAACTTTTCGGCACCTCTGCCTATCTTCTTGGCTGCCCGTGCCACGCCTTCCGCCAGTAGATCTCCGATCCCGTCTCTTCTTGCGATCTTCTCGATCAGCTGCAGCTCAGCCGCATGGTTGCCCCAAGTCAGCTCAAGGCCGTTTGTTTCCTTCTTCGTTAGCAGGCCCTTCTCGTAGCATTCCATCGCGAAGGCGACAACGACGCCTGTGGAGATCGTGTCGAGCGTGTACTTGTTACAGAGCTCGTTTGCCTTGCAAACGGCGTTTAGGTTGCCTACGAGGCAGAGCGAGCCGAGCGCGGCAACGGATTCGTACTCTGGGCCTCCCCACTCTGACTTGATTGGGTATGGGTGGTCGCCCTTGACGACTCTGTAGCATGAATTCCTGCAGGCATAGCAGGTCTGCCGCCCGGCCAACATGGTCTTCGACATTGTTTCGGCGTTTAGGGCGTCGGCGTGCTCGAACGTGCCTTGCTGGAACGCCTTCGTTGGGAGCCTACCTGTCTCGTTGAGAGGATCCAGATACGCGTCTTCTCCGTAGTCGTACATGAGCTTGCCGACGCCCGCCCAAGACTGGTCAGCATGCTTCTTCTTCAGATCGAGGAATGAGCCCTCATCAGCCAGCGGCACCGGTTTTGTACCTCGGACCGCCAAAGCCTTGAGCCTCTTCGAACCCATCACGGCGCCCATGCCGCATCTTCCCGCGGCGTAGCGCACATCCGCTATCACGCAAGCGTACTTGACCAGATTCTCTCCGCCCAAGCCTATGCAAGCAACGCGCGCTGACTGCTCACCAACTTCACGCTTCACGGTCTCGATAGTCTCTATCGGATCTCTGCCCCAGAGATGACTTGCCTCGCGGACCTCGGCATGGTCATCCTTCATCCAGACATAGGCAGGCTTCTTCGCAACATTCTCCACTACGACGGCGTAGAATCCTGCGAACCTAAGTTCTGCGCCAAAGAAACCTCCGCCGCTTGACTCACCCCACCCACCAGTTAACGGCGACTTCGCCATTACCGCGTACCGACTGTTCCCGCCAAACGGCGCGCCCGTGACCGGGCCGACAGCGAATACCAGCTTGTTCTCAGGGCCTAGCGGATCAACGCCTGGCTTGAGTTCCTCGAAGAGTATCTTCGCGCCCAAGCCACGCCCGCCCAGATATTTCTTGATCAGTTCTTCAGGTAGGCTTTCGATATGGGTTGCCTCATGAGCGAGATCAACTCTCAGTAGCTTGCCAGAGAGGTCGACTGATTGCATCTCAGATTCGGTCTAGGCAGAGTCTTGCGAGTATTAAAAATGTCCAGTAATCGGGTGGATCAGCTTAGAACCCTAGCGTCTACTCTAAGGTAAAGACTCAAGGTGCGGGATCAATTGAGATGATTTGTGGAAAAATAGTGATGGAGCGGGAGCGATCTCGCTACTCCCGCTCGGGTTATGTTCTACTCTATTCGTATCTCTTTGCCACGCGGCTTTGGCTTTGTCTTCCGTAGCACCACTTCTAGTACGCCGTTGTTGTAGGTTGCCTTCGACGTATCAGGATCTACAACAGCGGGCAGCTGAATGTCCTTGTGATACTTTCTCGAGGGAGTATTCACTGAGATCGACAGCAGATCTTCCGCGCATTTCATTTGGATGTCTTTCTTCTCAACGCCGGGGAGCTCGCCGACGACCCTGACGCTCTCTGCGTCTTCAACGACATCAACAAGTGGCTCGCGAGCCTCGCTAGGTTCGAGCTTGGCTTCCGGAAGCCCGAACATGCCGCGTCTGCGCGACGGTTTCACGTTTCCGAATTCACGAACGACCGGCTTGCCGTCGGGACCCATTGTCATTGAGTAGCCGTAGATGTAGGGGCCGAATTGTCGCACTGTGCTGCCGTCAGGAAGCTTCCGCTCCGTCCACGCGTCCTTTGGAAGATCTCTTGTCATTTCTTTGAACATTCGCTCGAACATCTCATCGAACTGCTCGAACCATCTGTCCGTGAAGAACGGGAACATGCCGCGTCTTCTCCTTGGGAAAGGCCATTCCGACCACGATTCATCCCAGTCTGACATGTCTAAGATTCACCTCCTCTCGATTCGTCGGTTTCCCTTTCGATGACCCGCCTCACACGCTCCAAGAACGCCAAGTACTCGCCGAGCAGGTCTGATCCAAGCTGCGTGAGTCTGTAGCTCTCGTCCTCCGCCTCGTCGATGATTCCGCTTTCTAGGAGGTTGGCGAGGTTCTCGTAGAGAAGTTTCGGGTTTATCAAACGCCTGTAGTCTCTCTTTCTGAATCCCTTCTCCAGAAGCGGCGTGAGCATTCGCACTCTGGTCTGGTTAGCGAGCAGCTCCACCATCTCAATTACCTCCCGGAACGCATCGTCGATCCGCTCGTCGAGCCAAGGCAGACGAGCCACGTCCAGTTTCTTGTATTCCGTGTTGGCCCACGGCGGCCGAGATAGACTGGCCGAGAATGGGTACAGGATGATGGCTTGCGCGTTCGCGGCTTTCTCCATGACCTTAAGCTTCTCGAGAAGTCCCTCGGTGGGCGGAGATGTTTCACAGAACACCAACGTCAGCTCGTCACTGTTGACGCCGCAGAGATCCGCGGTGATCTTTTTCGGGAATCCGGGGGGAGCGCCTTCCGTCCTAAGTGGGACTTCTACGTAGACGTGTTCGTTGCCTCTTTCGAATAGTATCTTTGCGGCGTGAAATCTCTCGGCGAGGTGGAGCTCGGACTCCGTTTCTTTCTCTCTGAATCTCCTTCGAAACGCTCCATAGTTCATGATATCCCCTGGTCTGATCTCTGCGGGATGGGGCGTGTCGAAGGCGAGTCTCATGGGATATCGGGCGTTACCAGAAGTAACGGGCTCAATATAAGTGTTACCTATGGTAACTTCTGCTTCGAACTACAGGCCCAGCAGCGCGTACGTACTGGGAAACAGCGATGGGTCTTGGTACGGTAAGTACATCGAAGCCGCAAACTCCTTAGAGAAACTCGGGTCGGCCCCTAGCTCGATATACTTGACCTCCTCACCGATCTTCTTCGCTTCCCACCTCGCTTCCAGCGAGCTGAGGCACATCTTCGCTCCTGCGATGGCGGTGTTTCCCACGAACGTTATGATCTCCACCGGAACCTCGGGGATCAGCCCCAAGAGCTTCGCGCTCCATGGGTTCACGTAATTCCCAAAACTCCCCGCAATGTAGACATGCTTCAACTCGGACGCCTTCACTCCGGCGTGAGTCATGAGAATAGCGCACCCTGCATGAATTGCGGCTTTGGCCAGCTGGACCTCACCTATGTCCTTTTGAGTGATCACGATCGGGTTTCCTGTAGACGTTTCCTCCCCGAACGCCAGAACGAACGCTCGATCCCCCGACAGTTCGACGGCGCGCTTGTGGTTGTTCTTCTGGAAACGTCCTTTCGAGTCGATTACATGGTATTTCAGTAGCTCGGCGACGGCGTCCAGCATTCCTGAGCCGCAGATTCCGACCGGTCTTTCGCCTCCTACGGTTTCGTATTGAACATCGAGTGTGGTGGGTTCGATTCGCACTCGCTCTATTGCCCCATAGACGGCCTTCATTCCATGTCTGATGTGCGCTCCTTCAAATGCTGGCCCTGAGGCGCAGGAACAGGAGACAATGCTGTCCCTGTTTCCGACGAAGAGTTCCGTATTCGTGCCAATGTCCAGCAGTAGAGAGAGTTCGTCGCTCTCTCGCATCCCAGACGCGAGCACATCTGCAACCGCGTCGGCGCCAACATAGCCGGCTATCAGCGGGAGCACGTGAATGTTGGCGTGCGGATGAGCGACGATTCCAACGTCCTTAGCATGTAGATCAAGCGCTCCCTTGACAGCGGGCACGTATGGTGACAGGGCAAGATGTCGTGACTCTAAACCGAGCAGGAAGTGATGCATCGCCGTGTTACCGACAATCACCAGCTCGTAGACTTGGCTCGGCGAGACCCCGGCATCAGCGCAAGATCGCTCCAGTAGTTGATTGATCGCGGATAGGACGCTGGACCTAAGCTGGACCGCATTGTCACGGGCTCTCATTGCATAGGACATGCGGGACATTATGTCCTCGCCGAAGATGAGCTGAGGATTCTCAACGAAGAGCGTGTTGAGGGTCTCACCAGTTGATAGATTGACGAGGACGCCAACCAACTTTGAGGTTCCAATGTCGACCGCGTACCCATAGAGCTGTGAGCTTGTGTCGCCCCGTTCCAATGCGCAGATCTGGCCGGAGGCCGCAAGAACCGCTGTGACATCCCACTTACACTCCCGAAGGATTCTGGGAAGCGCGGGAAGCAAGTCAGGATCAAGGCGCAAATTCGGCAGCTCGTGGCTGTGCGCCACGGCTCGGAAGAGACGCTCTGCGTCGGGGAGAACATCAGAGAGCGTGGGCTCAGCGATGATGACGTGTGCCTTCTTGACTCCGGGGTTGTGCCGCACCTTTCTCTCGAGGCCGGTTGATTGGACCTGCCTGATCCTGAGGCCGGTCTCTTCCGGTATCTTGACGACTAGGTCCTGTTGGACGTAAACCTGACATGCTAGTCTGTATCCCTGTTGAATCTCCCTTTCTGAAAGCAAGTCCTGCTCCGAGTAGGCGAGTTCGCCTAGGCTCTCACCGTGCTCCACGACTACTACTCGGCATTTTCCGCAGGTTCCGTCTCCGTTGCAGTCGGAGCGAATGAACACGCCTGAAGCGTTGGCGAGGAGGCGAAGGTTCTCACCCGGCTCGGCTTTTACCACTCGCCCGTCAGGCTCGAATCTGATCGTCGCCAAGTCTGCTCCCCCAATCGTCACCCGGATCTTAGCCGGTCCACAAGAGGCGGAGTCCCTAGATGCCCCGCGGCCTGAGATTAAGACTCCGTCGATCCTCGTCAGAATCGGTGCTCACATACTGGATTGCGGCAGACTGAGAGACGATGAGGGCGGCAGCTGATAAGAACTTGGGATCCTGAGTACTCGTCCTATCCACCCACCCCCCTAGGGGGGCCGGCTGCTCTCAGCGCGAGGCCTGACAAGCCGAAACGGGCAGTGAATGGCAAATCCGGCGAGAAGGGGCCCGAAACGGGCCGATTGTGAGGTTGTGCACGCCCGGGCCTTGGCCACGGTTGCCTTGGGTTCCCGTTTTGGCGGCGGATCAGCAGCGCGGGGATGTAATGGGCCTCATTTGGTGAATAATTCTACATAAAGCGCACAATTAGTTCGCTCAAAACTTTAATAGTGCAGAAAACGCACAAATTATGCAGGACGAGAGGAAGTGAGATGCTTGAGCCTTTTCACCCAGAAGGAGAATCCTCAAGCCGACATACGAGGATTGACGGCTCCAACGGGCACGGACGCCGTCGCTCAGAAGGCTCAACAGAAGACCGAGCTGGAGACGCAGACCGCCAAGCGTGCGGAAGTTGAACCTCAACCCCTCATCGAGCTTCGCAAGTCCGAAGCCATCTACGAAGAGGCCAAGAAGATCCTTCCGTCAGGCGCCTCATCAAACGTCAGAGTACACAAGCACGAGCCCTTCCCAGTAATATTCGAACGGGGAAAGGGTTCTAGGGTCTGGGATGTCGACGGTAACGAGTACATCGACTACCTGCTGGCCTATGGGCCGCTCATACTCGGCCACTGTCATCCGAGCGTAGTCAACGCCATCAAAGAACAGATCCAGAAAGGCACGATGTTCGGAACGACCACGGAGCTCGAGGTAGAGGTGGCGAAGAAGATTGCAAGCATGGTTCCGTCGGCTGAGATGGTCAGCTTCAGCAACTCAGGCACAGAAGCAACCATGGAAGCCGTCAGGATCGCCCGCGCCTTTACCGGACGCGATAAGATCCTCAAGTTTGAGGGACACTACCACGGTCACCACGACTACGTCCTGTTCAGCGTGGAATCGCCGTCGAGCGTTGCAGGGCTGGAACTTGCACCAACCAAGCTTCCGTTCTATCCTGGGATACCTGAGGATCTCTCGCACACGGTGATCGTTGCGCCTTGGAACAACCTCTCTGCTTTTGAAAGGACGTTGAAGAAGTACGCGAACGATATCGCGGCAGTCATCATGGAACCAGTCATGGGTAGCTCGGGTGTGATTCCGCCAGCCGAGGGATACCTGAAAGGAGTCCGAGAGCTGACGCAGAAGTTCGATGTTCTACTCATCTTCGATGAAATACTAACGGGCTTCCGGATTGCCAAGGGAGGCGCACAAGAGTACTACGGTGTCATAGCAGACCTTGCGTGCTTCGCAAAGGCACTCGGCAACGGCGCTCCGATAGCTGCGATTACGGGTCGAAGAGACGTTATGGGAATGATCGGTCCAGGGAAGATCGGCTACGGTGGAACATACAACGCGAACCCGCTGAGCTTGGCCGTCTGCAGAGCGACGCTGGATGTTCTATCGAAGAACAACGGGGAAGCCTTCTCCCGGATGAACTCGATGACCAAGAAATTGATGGACGGACTCCAACAGGTCTGCGATAGAGCTGGACACGACTCCGTGGTTCAGGGAGTGGGGCCCATGTTCCAACTTTACTTCACGAGGCTGAAGAAGATCAGCACATACAGGCAGAGCCTACAATGCGACTATGAGAAATTCAAGGACTTCCGCGAGATGATGCTCGAGAGAGGCGTGTACTTCCACCCAGACGGCACGGAGAGGTTCATGATCTCGGCTGTACACACGAACGAAGACGCCGAAAAAACACTAGCGGCGGCCGAGGATAGCCTCAGCAGGCTACCGAAGAGATACTATCGATCCCGCTCGACGAGGCAAGAGACGCCTAAAGTTCAAGAACCAACTTCGCAGCCACAGCCAGCCACATCCTGACATCCATATCCAGTCGTCAAGGTAACAGGACTGGAATGCCGTATTTCCTCAGTGTTTCTGGCTCTCGACATACTCCCGAATAGCATGGTCGACATGAATGCAGAAATTCTCAATCAAAGAAAGAATGGTCTACAAACCCTGGTACGGTAGATTCACGTGAGACTTACAAGTAGGGGGATTCTGCGTGCGAAATGTTAATACTTCTTGGAAAGTGAACTAGACGCGGTGCCCTGATGGATGCCTGTAGAGCTTCATGAGGAAGAGATTCCGTTCTTTGCCGAGGTAATTGCTGGAGGACGTATAACGATCCCTGAAGAGATCAGGAAGATCTTCGAAGTTCGCGACGGCGACCATGTCTTCTGCCGAATCAGGGTCGTTCGGAAACAGGGGACAGCTAATTCTAGACAGACGAAGGCTCCGTGAGTGGGAGTTCGAGCGGCGTTCCCCACATACGATCTTGACGATTCCGAAGGAAGTTTCACAGTCTCGTATAGTCAGGGATCGCAGCTCGTTTCTTTCGAACTCGCCTAGTAGCCACAGTAGCGACTACGCCAAGCAAGATGAGTAGAAGCACTACCCCACCTATGATCATCGGAACGGTCTCGATGTAGAAAGCGGCTATCGTGATATGTCCAGTGGCAACCTCCGGTGCAGACATCATCGCCTTTTGCGCAAGTTGGAGGTGGCTGAGTGCTTGCTCCCTGAACGGGAGTATGGGACCATAGAATTCCGCTTCCGCACGCAGTTTGGCGATCCTCGTGCCTATTGTCGAAAGGTCGACGAGTTCAAATTTCCATTCTCTGAACTGCGGGAAGAGATCAACCCCGGCTGCAAGACCCAGTTGATAGACTGCCACATTTGTGGATCTTAACCCGTCTTTCAGTTCGTGGAGTCCGCGGAAAAAGCTGGAATACAGTGAGAGGCCTCCGTACTGGTCGCCAAGCGTCTTGAAGACATGATAGCTCGCCGCGTAGTACTGGAACAGTGAAATGACTGTTCCTCCGGGCCGCCAGTACTGGATCATGCCGTAGTTGCCGTTGAGCTCGCCTGCAGCAGCCTCGAGCTCTGCGTCTGTCGAGGCGGTGTCGTATCCGAGAGACCTACCCATCTGGACGGCAACATAGTTTGCTAAGCCTTCGTGCACCCACAGCAGTTCGGCTGATATCCCCGCGTGAGCCAAGTACTGATGGGTTAGCTCGTGAACTCCGATCGTTTCCATTGTGCCTGGAAGTGCGCGGAAGTAGAATAGGTTCAGGTAGATAGCGCCTGTTTCGAAACTGGACGGATCTATGGGAGTGTAGCCGCCGATGCTCAACCCTGGAATAGAGAGAGGAGTGAAGAACTTCACTGAGATTCGATCCACAGTGCTGTTGAAGAGCTCATTCATCAAGGGGGCAGCCTCCTCGTAGAGTGAGACCAACCTAGTGCCTAACTCGATGTAACGGCTCGGCACTTCGCCCTCTATTCTTCCCTCTCCAACGCGGCTTGTCTGCTTTGGCCACGATACAGTGAATGTGACCACGATCCTCGATTCCGAACTCGGATTGAACAAGACCTCCAGCCGCGAACCGACCCTTTCGACTGCTGTCGGCGCCGGTTGAACTTCGTCCAGAGTCTCCACGCCGTCAGGGAAAGTCAACTTGGCCTCGACTCTCGCTGACCGTGGCACTCCGATTTGTGGCGAGAAGAAGAAACCGTTTGGTTCTACGATCATGGCGCCGTAAGGAATGTCGAACTTGGCACTCATCGAGAAGGGTTCGCTTACAGAGGCATAAGTGAAAGTCAAATTGTCATAGAACGGGTGAGCGTAAGCATCCTCGCCTACATGATAGGGCACGCGTGTCATGGAAGTAATCGTCCCTTTGAGGGCCGTGACAGAGGTCTGAGTGAAATTCTTCGGTATCACAACCCATGAGGTGCCTGAGCCTGAAACCCCACTACCGTAGAGTATCTCCACCGACGTGAGGCCAGCGTGGTCAAAGCTCATGTGATACGAGTAGGTCTCGGTCCAAGTTTCAGCCAGCGCCGGAACAGAGGATGCGAGGAACAGGTAGACCGCGATTCCCATCAGAAGCTTGGTTCGCCTATTTGTGACGATCATCATGCAGGGCCCAGCGACCGATCGATTTTGAAATCTTGTTCGCGCCCACAGGCAGGCTGAGTTCGAGACACGCTTGGATATCAACCTAATGGGATGACGCTATTCACATGCGTGGGACAAAAAAGCGCGTGTCGGTATGCAAAACGTGTGAAGACCCCTGCGGAAACTTCCCGACCGACAAGCCAGCATTGAACACGC
>Ga0315312_1003430_pt1 | contig 10198 bp, 9 predicted proteins | sample TDP7_MG_FD_203629 | JGI IMG/M metagenome (GOLD analysis project Ga0315312, IMG submission 203629) | Freshwater sediment microbial communities from Lake Towuti, South Sulawesi, Indonesia - TDP7 | ecosystem: Environmental > Aquatic > Freshwater > Lake > Sediment | place: Indonesia: South Sulawesi... | reverse complement strand
TGCGAATTGAAATTTATGGATGATGAAAACAAGCCTGCGGTGGGGGTTAAAAACGTGCGCTATCTCGTGAATGAATGGGGGGCTAATTTCATCTTTGGCGTTGACTCCAGTGGCGTGGCCATGGCCATCGGAGAGATCATGCCCGAGATGGACCGCATTTATATCTCCACCCATGCGTCCACCCACCGACTGACAGAGGAGTTGGTTGCCGTCAAAAGAATCAAGCATATCTTCCGCACCACAGTGCCAACTTACCAGGAGGCAATTCTTCCCGCTATGATCTTCAAAGATTTCATGCATATCAAAAGATGGGCGGGGATTAACTGCGATTATGAGTACGGCTACGTTTCCTGGTCCCTCTTCAAAGAAACACTGAAGAAATACCGCCCTGATGTAGAATTTGTCGCTTCCACCTGGGCGCCTTTCTGGACGATGGATTTCACCCCCCACGTTTCCGCCGCCTTAGCGGCCAATCCCGATGCCATCTTCTCCACTCCCTGGGGCGGGGAAGGAGTGCAGCTCATCCGCCAGGCCATGATCATGGGGGCCTTCGACAAGATTCAGTTGTGGTGGCATCCCACCGGGGCTACAACTGATTTCCTGGAGGCAGTGACTTCAGAAGTGATGGCGAATAAATTCAAGGGTAAGCTTTGGGTGAGCGGGCGGTATATTCATAACTGGCTGCAGACTCCAGAAAACAAAGCCTTTGTGGATCACTTCGTGAAAAGGTGGGCGATCTATCCCTTCCATCCCGGGCAGGGGGCCTATGATGCCGTATATTTCGTCAAGGCCGCTCTGGAAAAGACCCGCAGTTTAAAAACTGCTGAGGTGATCAAGGCCTTAGAGGGAATGGAGCGCATGACTCCTGCTGGCCCGAAGTATATCAGGCCGGAAGATCATCAGGCGATCTATCCAACTCCTGCGGGAAGGCCGATCCATGACCCAGCTTATCTCATTGCTATAGTGGGCGATTTCAGGATGATTCCGGCGAAAGACTATTTCCGCCACCCACCTTTTGAGCCTGTCAAGATTAGTAAGTGAATTCGAAGCTGGGGGAGCCAGAAGCGAGAGGGCTCCCCCAAAAATAAGAGGGACTGAGGGAGATGGAAACATTGGCTTTCCAAGGGTTGGTAGGCCTGAGCTTGGCCATGTACCTTTGGCTCTTAGCTGCTGGCTTGACTATCGTCTTCGGTGTCCTGGGAGTCCTAAATTTTGCCCATGGTAGCCTGTTCATGCTGGGAGCTTATTTTGCATTTACTTTCTACGGTCTCTGGGGGGTCAATTTCTGGCTGGCCATTATCCTGAGCCTCCTGACTGTGGGCATTGTCGGTTATCTCATGGAGCGGTTTTTTTTGCGTCACATCTACCATCTGGATCACGCCTATCAGCTTCTCTTGACCTTTGGCTTTATCCTCATCTTTGATGACGCGGTGAAAATGGTCTGGGGAGGTGTGGCCAAGATTCCAGCCATGCCCAGTTTTTTTGAGGGGACCATTCCGGTCTTGGGTAGGCTATTTCCGATTTACAACATTTTCATCATTGGGTCCGGGTTACTCGTAGCCCTGCTTCTCTCGACGCTTTTCGAAAAAACCTGGTGGGGAAAGATTGTGCGGGCTTCGGCTTCTGACCGCGAGATGGCCAGTGCCATCGGCGTGAACATTCCCATGCTCTTCACCGGAGTATTCGTCTTCGGGGCCATGCTGGCAGCCCTGGGGGGAGCGTTGGGGACACCTGTACGAGTGGTCGCCCCAGGGATTGGAGCGGCGATGATCATCCAGGCCTTCATCATAACCGTAATCGGAGGGCTGGGAAACCTGAAAGGCGCTTTTGTTGGGGCCATCATCGTGGGCGTTCTCAGTGCTTATGGCATTCTTCTCTTCCCGGTTTTCGAGCTCTTTTTGATCTTTGTAATCATGGCGGTAGTCCTGATGGTTAAACCTCAAGGGTTGTTCGGGGGATAAGCTATGAAAAAGACCCTGATGATTCTTATCCTGGTGGCCATTTTGTTCCTCTTGCCGTTATTTGCCGGGAAGTATGTCATTTACATGACCATACATATTCTTCTTCTCTCGCTGTTTTCCCTCGGGTTCAACCTCCTCTTCGGGTACACGGGGTTGCTCTCTTTCGGACATGCCGGCTTCTATGCCGTAGGGGCCTATGCTTGCGCCAAGATTCTCTTGGCTGCCCCTTCGCTTCTGGCAGGGATTTTCGGCGGGGTTATATTTGCTGGAGTAGTTTCTTTTATCCTGGGCGTTCTCTGCATCCGACACACGCGCATCTATTTTGCAATGCTCACTCTATGTTTTGGAATGATGATCTTTTCCCTTGCCTGGAAATGGCGAGACATGACCGGAGGGGATGATGGCCTGGTGGGGATTCCCCGTGCCCCTTTGGAAATCCCCGGCCTTTTGCGGATCAATATGGGCGCTATGGAAAGCTACTATTATGTTGTGCTGGTCTCTTCCCTTCTGGCTATCTTTCTTTTTCACCGCCTGGTAAATTCGCCTCTGGGCCTCACTTTGCAGGGGATTCGGGATAGCGAGACGCGGGCAGCCTGCGTGGGCATTTCGGTGCGCAATTACCGGTTAATTTCTTTCACCATTGCCGGATTGTATGCTGGCTTGGCTGGAGCCCTGCTTCCCCCTCTGGAAAACACGGTAACTCCCCCTGTGGCCCACTGGAGCCATTCGGCAGAACCAGTGCTGGCCACGCTTTTGGGCGGCATTTACACCTTCGCTGGTCCCATTGTTGGGTCGTTCCTTTTTTATATCATCAAGGACATCATCGTCCGCTTCACAGAATACTGGCTGATTTGCCTGGGAGTGATCGTTTTAGTTTTGGTGCTGGGGTTCCGGGGAGGGGTGGTGAGCATTTTTTCAGGGAAAGGAGGCGGGAGGTGAAAGAGATCATCCGGACCGAAGGCCTGGCCAAGTATTTTGGAGAATTGGCCGCCGTACATGCGGTAAACTTTTCCCTTAAAGAAGGGATTTTCACCTCGATCATCGGGCCCAATGGGGCGGGCAAGACCACCCTCATCAATCTCATGTCTGGTTATCTGTTCCCGGATGCAGGCAGGGTTTTTTTCCGGGGAACCGAGATTACTAAGACGCCCGCACACAAAAGGGTGAAGATGGGGATCAGTCGGTCCTTTCAAATCATGAATATTTTCCCCCGGCTGACGGTTTTCCAGAATATTCTTCTTCCGGTTTTATCCCGCCTGAATAAAAATTCCCGGGCATTTTCCGCCCTGGGAAGCCAGAAGGAGGCAGTGGAGGAAACAGAAAAGATCCTTAACGAAGTCTGGCTCTGGGAAGAGAAAGATTCTCCGGCTGCTGCGCTCTCCCACGGGGATCAGAGGTTTCTGGAGCTGGGAATTGCTGTGGCCACGAATCCCCAGGTTTGTTTCCTCGATGAACCTTCCTCAGGGATGAACCCGATCGAGAGAATCAAGGTTTTAGAGCTGGTGAAGAAATTATCCGCGGAGAGGAAAACCACCTTCGCTATCGTTGAGCATGACATGGATGTGGTCTTCTCCCTCTCGGATTGGATCGTGGTGATGAACCGTGGGGAGATTCTCGCTGAAGGGAAGCCGGATGAAATTCGCGACAATAAGGAAGTAAGGGATATTTACCTGGGGGAAGAAATTTGATGCATTCACCGCAGAGAGCGCAGAGCACGCAGAGTCGGATCGATATACATAAAGAGGGGAATCTCAATTATAAAGTCGGCCGCTGCGCAGGCATACAAAGCGTCGTTATTCACAACCCTGGTTGTAGGGGCGATTCATGAATCGGCCCTGCGATAATGGGCAATTTTCAAAGACGCGGGGTATCAATGACCTCCGCGTTCTCCGCGGTGAATTTCTTTGGATAAGTGAGGCAGGTAACCTATGACCGCCATTCTAGAAGTCCGGGAGATCGTCACAGCCTACGGGCAAAGCCAGGTTCTCCATGGCATCTCCCTGGTCGTTGAACAAGGGGAAGTTGTCTCTTTGCTGGGACGCAACGGGGCCGGGAAGACCACGACCCTGCGATCCATCATGGGACTGACGCCTCCCCGCTCAGGGAGCATTCTGCTGAAAGGAAGGGAGCTTGCCGGTCGTAAGCCTTTTGAAATTGCTAAGCTGGGGATCGGCTATGTTCCCGATGATCGAAAGATTTTTCCCGATCTGACGGCTGAAGAAAATTTGGAAATTTCCAGGCGCCTGGCCAAAAAAAGGGAAGGGCAATGGACTGCCGAAAGGGTGTACAAGCTCTTTCCTGTCCTGGAGGGACTGCGAGCCAGCAAAGGCAACTGCCTGAGCGGCGGAGAGCAGAAGATGTTGGCCATTGGCCGGGCTTTGATGAAGACCCCGGATTTGTTGCTCCTGGACGAGCCGGTTGAGGGCCTGGCCCCTTTAGTGGTGAGGAACGTCATAGAGGTCGTCCGGGAGATCCAGAGGTCAGGAGTTACCATCTTGCTCGCCGACCAGAATCTGAAATTTTGCCGCAAGGTGTCTGGGAGAGGGTATATCATCGAGAAAGGCCTGATTCACCATCATGGAGACATGGAAAGCATCTGGCAGAATGAGGAGATTGTAAGAAAATACTTAGCGGTGTGAAAAAAAAATATATAACCACAGAGGTCCCAGAGCAATCCTCTGTATTACTAACGTTCAAAATCTCGAAATCTTAATAACCAAAAATCTGCCCCCCCACCCTTACCCTCCCCCTCGAGGGGGGAGGGTAGGGAGGGGGTGAGTGTGGTTGCGGCTGTGCTGTGTCCTCTGTGGTTAATTTTTGTCGATATTTGGGGCCAAAAAAAAGGGGGCGTTCGATGAGTAGGGGGAAATATTATCAGCCCGAAATAGAGACGATGAGTCGAAAGGCACTGCGGGAACTCCAGAACGAAAGATTGCGCTGGCAGATTCATCGTTGTTTGGCTAAGTCTGAATTTTACCAGGAGAAGTTCAAAAAAACCGGGATCAAAGCTGCCCACATCAAGACCGTAGATGACCTCATCCATGTTCCCGTGGTGACCAAGGAGGAACTCAGGGAAGAGCAGGTGAAGCATTCGCCTTTTGGGCGCTACACTGTGGCTCCGGCAAAAAAGTGGAGCGAACTGCATCCTTCCACAGGCACGACCGGCATCCCGGTTAACACGATCTGGTCGGAACAGGATGTGGAAAACATCACGGAGGTGACTGCCCGGACTATGTGGAGCTTTGGGGTCCGGCCTGGGGATGTTGTGCAAAATGGCTTCAGCTACGGCCTCTGGGTCGCCGGCATGTCCACGCATTACGCGGCCAAGCGTTTGGGTTGCTTCGTGATCCCCATCGGAGCCAGCATGACTTCCCGGCAGATAGATTATATGCTCAACCCAGGTTCAACCGTCCTCCTTTGCACACCGTCCTTTGCCCTCCATATCGCCGAGAATGTGAGGGAGAAAGGGATCTCTCCGAGCCAGCTGAAACTGACGTTAGGATGCTTTGGAGGAGAAGGGGGAACAGAGACACCGGCCACGAGAAAAAAGATTGAAGAGGGCTTAGGAATCGACGCTTACGATTACTATGGATTGGCGGAGATTGGCCCCACCTTCGCCTCCGAATGCACAGCCAAAGCTGGTTTACACTGGGCCGAAGATCATTTTATGATCGAAGTAGTTAATCCTGACACGATGGAGCGCTGCGCTGAGGGAGAGACGGGAGTTTTGGTCATCACCCATTTAACCCGGGAAGCAACCCCCATGATCCGTTACTGGACGAACGATTATGCCCGTTATGATTCCAGCCGATGCGCCTGCGGCCGGACTCACGGCCGGTCCGTAGGGGGAATCCTCGGGAGGGCCGATGATATGGTCATCTATCGCGGGGCCAAGTTCTATCCCGTGCAGGTGGAGAAAGTGATTCGGAGTTATCGGGAACTCGGCGATGAATTCCTCATCGAGCTTACCCGCGACGAGAAAGCCTTGACAGATGTTTGCACGGTGGTATGCGAATGCCTGAATACAAATGAGGATCAGCTGGCCCTCGAGCGGCGCCTCCAGAAAGACCTCAGGGAAGAGCTCTTGGTCACTCCAGTAATCCGCATCGAAAAATTCGGCACTCTGGAGCGCACAACCTTCAAAGCCAAACGGATCATCGATAAGAGAAAATAGGCAAGGAACGATGAACCGTGAACGATGCACCATGAACCATTTACGGTGAGCTGACGGCCAAAGACTTAACACTTGTCACTTGTCACTTCCATGTGGGTTGAGGAGCTACGACAGGCCCGCAAAGCTAAATTAATTGGCCGCGCTATTCTTTTTTTCCCGCAGATCGCCTCCACAAACGTCATGGCCCGCGAGCAGGCCCTTAGAGGGGAAGGGGACGGGTTTGTTATTCTGGCCGATTCCCAATCCCGCGGAAAAGGACGGCTGGGTCGCCAATGGGAGTCTCCCCCCGGAGTAAACCTATACGCTTCGCTCATCCTTAAGCCACCCATCTCTCCGGCTTTGGGGCCGCAGATCCCTCTGGTGGCCGGAGTGGCTGTATCCAATGCCCTAACCAGGGTTGGAAAGTTTGATGCTCGCATCAAATGGCCCAACGATATCTTCATCCGCGGGAAAAAAGTAGGCGGCATCCTCTCCGAGATGGAGGCCGAAGGGGAGAGGGTTCTATTCATTATCCTGGGAATAGGCCTGAACGTGAATTGGAAGGAAGAAGACATTCCCGAAGACCTGAGGGAGACAGCTACCTCGCTGCGAGCGGAAACGGGGAGGGAATTTTCCCGGGCGCTGGTCGCATCGGAGGTCTTTGAAGAACTCGAACGGGAATATACCCTTTTCCTGCAAGAAGGGTTTTCGCCCCGCCTGCGGGAAGAGTGGAACCGGCTTTCCTTGGTCAATCAAAAATGGGTGACGATCTGGATGATGGATAAGAAAATCGAAGGGCAGGTCTTGGGCCTTGACATTGACGGGGCTCTCTTGTTAATAGACGAGGAAGGAAAAATCCAGCGCTTCATCGCTGGGGATGTCAGTTTACGACTATAAGGAGAAAATTATGCTTTTAGTGATCGATGTGGGGAATACGAACATAGTCTTAGGAGTTTACGATGGAGCCCGCTTAGTGGACAACTGGCGCATCTGGACAGAACGCGATCGCACTAGCGATGAGTACGGCATTCTCGTCCGCAACCTCTTTGCTTCCGGTTCGATCTCTATGGAAAAGATTGAAGCCGTTGCGATTTCCTGCGTCGTGCCCCCCATGTTGAATATGCTTTTGGAGCTCTCCCAAAAATATTTCCGTGTGAAGCCGTTGATCGTGGAATTTGGGGTGGATACGGGAATGCCGGTCCTCACAGACAACCCGATGGAAGTGGGATCTGACCGGATTGTCAACGGCGTGGCCGCCTACCATAAATACAGGCGAAGCCTGATCGTAGTGGATTTCGGGACAGCCACAACTTTTGATTATGTCTCTCCCAAAGGGGAGTACATGGGGGGAGCGATCGCCCCAGGCCTGGGTATCTCCAGCGAAGCGCTCTTTATGCGGGCTTCCAAGCTTCCTCGGGTGGAGCTGGTCAAGCCCAAAAGAGTAGTGGGGAAGAATACTGTGCACTCCATGCAGTCGGGTATCATCTTTGGCTACGTGGGGCTGGTGGATGAGATTGTTCGCAGGATGAAAGAAGAAGTTCAGACTGATCCCAAGGTGATCGCCACCGGAGGCTTAGCTTCCCTCATAGCTGCCGAATCGAAAAGCATAGAAGAAGTGGATGAGTTTTTAACCCTGGATGGTTTGCGCTTGATATATGAACGAAACAAAGGGAGGTAAGATTCCCGTGCCGGAAAAGTTCATGATCATTCCCTTTTCACGAAGAACACGAGCCTTTTCGGCGGCAATGTCGCCGGTTCGTGGAAAAAGAGCTGGCTCCGCACGCCAAGGAATGGGCTACCTCGGCATCCTCATCCCTGAAGAATACGGAGGATCAGGGGGAGATTATCTCATGGCCACGGTCTGGTGCGAGGAGTGCACCCGCTGCGGCTCGGGTGGGGTGGTGGCAGGCTTAAACATGCATGCGCTGATTCATTTCGATGAATAGAGCTGGAATTCTTTTCCTTTTCGTGATATACTTTTTTTGAAATAAGGAGGGTATTTTGCCAAAACGTGCTGGAGCTTATAAAGGCCAAAGGCGGCTAAAAGAATTATCCCGCCAGAAAAAGCAGGAAGAGAAAAGACAGCGAAGATTTCACAAAGCAGATCGCACCCCTTTAGACGCCGAGAAGGTCGAGCAAGAAGAGACAAAGCCAGCCAATCCTTAACTCGATACGCCTTTCCGGGGGAAAAGACTTCCTATTCTCCTTTACCACAAACACTACCGAGCCACCCCTCGGGTAAGGGAGGAGGGGGGTTTTATCATGAATGGGCAAGGGTGACGCAATCGGTTTAAAGTGACTTGTGGGTGAGGACTCAACCCACATTGCCGAGGCTCCCTGCGGAGACGGGTGGAAAGAGGGAAATTGCTGGCCCCTCTTCCCAAACGATTCGGGCATTCAACAAAAGTAAGTAAAGGTGGCGAACGCTGAATGGCGGGCGCTACCCATCAAAGGTCGTCGCCTGAGGCGACGCAAAAAAGGAGGTTCAGAAAGTATGGCTAAGAAACTATTTGTAGGAGGTCTGAGCTGGGACACGACGGACGACGGCCTGCGCCAGGCGTTCGCGCCGCATGGGGAAATCACCGAAGCCAAGGTCATCACAGACCGCGGTACGGGGCGCTCCCGGGGCTTTGGATTCGTGACTTTTGCTCAGGATGAGGATGCTAAAACAGCGATATCCAAGATGGATGGCACGAGCCTTGACGGCAAGACCATTAAGGTTAACGAGGCGCAGGAAAGGAGCCCTCGCGGAGGCGGCCGATCCGGCGGTGGTTTTGGGCGCGGTCGTGGCGGCGGACGGAATCGCTGGTAGTTCCAGCTACGCTCAATTATGGACATACTCTCCGAGCCACCTCATCTTCCGGTGGGGCGGCTCCTGCTCATAAAGCCGAAGAGCCTTTTTAATGAAATTACTGATTGTCTTTCAGGCAGGTGAAATCGCCTCAGGCCCGAAATGGTAGCCGAGAAAGTCAAATCCTCTTTGATAGCATCGCCGTCTTACAGCATGCCCGTAGCGGCTAGCAAAACATTCGAGAGGGACGCCGCTAAAGCGAGACCCCTCAACTTTTACGTTAGGTTAGCTTCCTGACGAAAAGCGTTAATTCTAAGATCCCCCAAAAATGAACCGTTGGAGGTGTAACCAGTACTTCCTGAAAGCAACACCAGAAAGTTTTGACCTGATTGCGTAGATTTCAAGTAGTCATCCTCAAGTTCGAATCTTAAATTCTTATTGACCCCCTCATCCCAATTTAGTAAAGTCATATCGAAATAAAGGATCTCCATTGACATTCTTTAATCTGTAAGTGATTATGTGAGAAAGGGATTACCTAAATCTAAATTATTAAGAATATCTTCGGGGAGGTTATCCCAATTTCTAAACCATTCATCTTACTCTCTACATAACTAAACGCATACATACTCTTCCCAGGGGAAGGTTAACCCCGATATTGCCTTAGATGAATTACCCTTTAAATATTTTTGTAAGAAACAAGAGCATAGTGATAAAACTCTTATTGGTTTCACCTGCTCCTAAGGTTGGTAAAAAGGTAATAAAAGCTACTAAAATCCCTCAATTAGGTCTACACATTCTGGCCTCCCTGACGCCCAATGATGTTGATATTACTGTTGTAGATGAAGAAATCGGGGAGATAGATTTTTCTTTGGATTTCGATTTGGTTGGGATTTCTTGCATGACCGCCACGGCCAATAGAAGCTATCAATTATGCGATATGTTTAGACAAAGAGGTTCCCAAGTCGTTCTCGGCGGAATTCATCCTACTATTTTACCACAAGAAGCCATACAGCACGCCGATGCAGTTGTCATCGGAGAGGCAGAAGGCTGTTGGGCAGAGGTCATCAACGATTTTAGAAAGAGAAAGCTCCAGAAATTCTACCGTGTACCAGTCCCTGATCTTTCAAAGTATCCTTTCCCAAGGCGAGATTTTCAAATTGACAAGGCGCTATTCAACTGTGTAGAGCTATTGACAACCAGAGGGTGCCCGTACGCCTGTGAATTCTGTTCAGTGACGGATTTCTATGGTGGGAAAATTAGGCATAGACCGGTATCCATGGTTGTTGAGGATAT
>Ga0315312_1003429_pt1 | contig 10198 bp, 7 predicted proteins | sample TDP7_MG_FD_203629 | JGI IMG/M metagenome (GOLD analysis project Ga0315312, IMG submission 203629) | Freshwater sediment microbial communities from Lake Towuti, South Sulawesi, Indonesia - TDP7 | ecosystem: Environmental > Aquatic > Freshwater > Lake > Sediment | place: Indonesia: South Sulawesi... | reverse complement strand
GCCGAGACGATAGAGCGATGGATGAGGCTCTGATTCATTTCCTTTAATCTCTCCGAATATAACCCCTCTTTACAAGTTGCGATTTGTTTACAAGATTTTTAGGAATCTGGTTGTGTAAGATCCTCACCGCTTCCTCGCTGACCATCAAAGAGGTCGCCCTTAGTGCTTCTTCTGAGTTGCCTGCACAATGGGGTGTAACGATTACATTATCAAACTTCAACAATGGGTTCCCCAAATCAATTGGCTCTTTATCGAACACGTCTAGTCCTGCTGCAGCTATTTTTTTCTCTTTCAGTGCTTTGATCAGGGCTTTTTCGTCGATAACGGGCCCCCTTGATGTGTTAATCAGACAGGCTGTAGGCTTCATCGAGTTTAGTTCACTCGTCCCGATCATGCCCCGTGTCCTCTCGGTTGAAACTACGTGTAGTGTGACAAAGTCGGACTCCCTGAGGAGCTTTTCTAGGTCAACCAAAACTGCCCCTCTCTCCTTTGCTAACTCAGCGCTTACATATGGGTCAAAGGCTAAAACACGCATATTAAAGCCGTGAGCTATTCGGGCAACACGAGACCCCACAGCTCCTAATCCAACGATCCCTAGGGTTTTTCCGCATAGGTCTCGTGCCATCAATTCGTGGGGCAACCCTGCCTCTTCACGACTTACCCATCCCCCTTTCCTAACGAAAGCATCGGCTTGAAGTAATTTCCTTGAAAGGGAAAGTATAAGGGCAAATGCGTGTTCCGCGACCGATTCAGCATTAGAACCGGGGGTATTGACCACATATAGACCCCTCACTGAAGCCGCATCCACATCTACGTGCTCATACCCAACCCCCCAAACCACGATACCCTTGAGAGCTGGGGAAGCGCCCATTATTCGCTCGGTTATTTTGAAGTATTCGGATATTATTACTTTAGCATTGGCGTTTTGAACCTTTTTGACCAATTCATGCTCGCTTTCACAGTCTGCCCAGATCACCTTTCCAGCGGTTTCGAGAGTTCTCATCGCCTCATCACTCATGTAAAAGCGGTCGGCACATACTACAGTAGGTAGTTTTCTACTCTTGGATGGTAAGCGGCTCAAAATTCTATCCCCTGTAATGAAATAGTGTGACTAGATAAAAATTTAGGACCCCTTTTTACGCCCCTCCACTGCTTTCTTGATCTCGTCTATAGCGGTCTTGTCCTCTATCGTGGAGTAATCCCCGAGCGGTTGACCGGTAATTATGGCCCTCACGAGCCTCCTCATTATTTTACCGCTCCTGGTCTTCGGGACCTTATCGACAAAACTGATGTTCCCAAGTACCACGACCGGGCCCATGGCATCCCTGACAGTTTTCCTGAGCTCATCCTCTAGCTCCTGGCTGGGGGCGTAACCCTCCTTGAGGACTACGAATGCGGCCGCGACCTCCCCCCTCAGGGGATCCGGCTCCCCGATCACGGCTGCCTCAGCGACGGCAGGGTGAGAGATGAATGCACTTTCGACCTCCACGGTTCCTATCCTGTGCCCCGCGATCTTTATCACCTCATCGGCCCTCGCGATGAACCATATGTAACCATCCTCGTCTTTTTTAGCCGCATCCCCCGTGAAATAGCAGTTCGGGATTTGGTTCCAGTACTCCTCCACGTACCTCTCGTCAGCCCCCCAAAGGGTCTGAGTTAATCCCGGGAACGGTCCCCTACACACGAAGATACCCTCCTCTTCGGGCGGAAGTGATCTGCCCTTTTCATTGACTATGTCCCCCTCAATCCCCGGGAGGGGTATGCCCGCCGAACCAGGTTTTATGGGGATCATCGCGATGCCGGAAGGGTAACCAACCATGGGTCCAGAGCTCTCCGTCTGCCACATGTGATCTATCACGTGGACCCTATCCTTCAGGACGGTCTTCTGCAACCACCTCCAAGCAGGGGGGTTCAGGACCTCTCCAGCACAAACCACTAATTCTATTGTGCTTAGGTCATGTTTGTTGGGCCATTCATCACCATGCCTCATCAACGCCCTGACTAATGTCGGGGACATCCACATCCGTGTCACCTTGTTCTTCTCCACTAGTTTCCACAGGATGTCGGGCTCAGGGTAGTCTGGAACCCCCTCGTACATCACCGTAGTACATCCGAGGAGGAGGGGGGCGTAAACGACGTAGCTGTGGCCGACTATCCAGCCTATATCTGAGAGACACCACCATACGTCGGTATCCTTCAGGCCGTAGATCCACTTCGCCATGGCATATATGTGAACCTGATACCCGCCGTGGGTCTGGACCGTCCCCTTCGGTTTTGCAGTGGTTCCTGAGGTGTGAAGGATAAACGATAGTTCGTTGGATTCCATAGGGACGACGTCGGCGTTTATCCCCCTACCCTTGTCGAGCGCTTCCTCCCAATAGATGTCCCTTCCATCTTTCATCTGAGGCTCCGCTTCGCCTCTCCTCAGTACTACGACTTTCTGAACCTCGTTGGGCATCTCCAGCGCCCTATCGACTATCTCCTTCAGGTTGACCACTTCCCCCCTTCTGAACCCCACATCCGCGGTGACAAGTACCTTTGAGCCAGCATCCGCCACCCTATCGGCTACAGCCTTGTACCCAAATCCGGCGAACACGACCGAGTGTACGGCGCCTATCCTGGTGGTCGCCAACATCGCTATCGCGGCCTCGGGGACCATCGGCATACATATGCTCACCCTATCCCCCTTCCCCACCCCAAGCGCCTTCAGCGCCGCCGCGAACCTCTCCACCTCGTTGAGCAGTTGCAAGTAAGTCAAAACCCTGGTTTCACCCGTCTCGCCCGACTCCCAGATGATGGCTGCCTTGTCGCCCCTGTTCTTCTTAAAGACCTGATAATCGAGGCAATTGTAGGAAATGTTGGTCTCTCCACCCATGAACCACTTAAAGAACGGGTACTCCTGCTTCACGTAGACCTCATCCCACGGTTTAAACCAGTGGAGCTCTTGGGCGATCTCCCCCCAGAAGCCCTCCACGTCATCTAATGCCCTTTCAAGCATCTGCCTGAGCCGCGGTGGAAATTGTATCTTCCCCGATTTTTCCTCTCCCAAACTGTCACCAAAAGAAGTTCGAAAGGCAGTATTTAATTTAGCTTTCGGCCAGTCGAGCCCACCAACAACAGGCCATTCATCTATGAACCTATGATGATGCTTCTAATGACATGGAGACAAAGGAGACTCAATCTCCATGAGGCATTATCAACGAGTTTGAGCCGAGCTTGGGCAAAAGTAAATATAAAAAGGTCAGGAGCTAAAACCCACTTGATCTAAAATTATAAAAAGAGGGGAAAGATTGAAGGTTAGTATTCCAACGTATTGTTTCCAATGTGCCTGCGGCCCCGATCTCATTAAAGTGATAGTTGAAGATGGTGTCGCAGTAGGTATGGAGCCCAACCTCGATGCTGGGAAGTATCATCCAGCTAGTGGTAAATTTTGCCCGAGGGCATGTAGTTTACTTCACAAACTTTACAATCCCGCTAGGATAAAGTCGCCGATGATAAGGACTAATCCCAAGAAGGGATGGGAAGAAGACCCGGAGTGGAAGGAAATCAGTTGGGATGAAGCATTAAACATACTCGCAAGCAAGCTTGCAGAGATAAGGAAGAAAAGTCTTACAGATGAGCACGGGCGACCCAGGGTAGCATTCACCATTGGAGGCGGTGGAATCCCCGAAGGGCACTACGGCAGTTTTCTGGCTTTCATGCCTGCGTTCGGCCCTATGGACCTCAGCGTGGGAAGCGGGCAAGGTATAAAGTGTTATCACTCAGAGCATGTCTATTGCGAGCTTTGGCACAGGTCTTTCATAGGCGCTCCGGACACACCCAACACGAAGTTTGTAATAGGCTTTGGAGCGAATACGATAGCCTCTAGGGGACCCATCGGGAATATGCGACACGCCGATGCCCGAGTTAGAGGTTATAAGAGGATACAGATCGAACCTCACCTCTCCACGACAGGTGCAGTATCCGATGAGTGGATTCCAATCCGGCCCAAGACTGATGCGGCTTTTATGTACGCGATGATACACGTGATACTTCATGAGATGGACTGGCGCAATGTAGCTGATGTTGAATTTTTAAAAAAGATGACGAACTCCCCGTATTTAGTCGGGCCCAATGGCTACTTCATGAGAGATCCTGAATCTAAAAAGCCGCTCGTCATGGATCCGGTAGACAATAGGGAAAAGAAAGCAGACGATCCAACGATCAAGGATTTCGCGCTGGAGGGGGAGTACAAGGTTAGCGGGGTCGAAATAGGACCAGACGGTTATGAATGGAAGCATGAGAAAGTCGAGGCTAAACCGAGCTTCCAACTTTTGAGGGAACATGTTGAGGAATGTACACCGGAATGGGCTTCGAGAATATGCGATGTACCAGCTAGTGTCATAAGGAGGGTTACAAAAGAGTTTGTCGAAAGCGTAAGGATCGGTGCCGCCGTAGAAATCGATGGAGAAGTCCTGCCCCTCAGGTCAGCGGCGATAGAGCTGGGCAAGACCGTGAACAACGCGTGGGGAGGATTTCAAGCGTGCTGGGCTAGATCAATTTTGGCGATATTAGTCGGTGCGCTTGAAGTTCCCGGGGGAACTATAGGGATAGGCTCTAGGCTTAACCCACCTGTGCACGACAAGTGGGAGAGTGTGTCGCCGGATTCCGATGGATTCATAGCTCAAGTCCTCAGTCCAACAGATAAAGGAAGATGGCCCTCTTCCCCTCGGTTCAGGTCAGCATTGACTGAGCTAACCCCACTCATGGGGATCAGGGGGTGGGCGCAAGCGATATCGGCCACAACGCTTTCATGGCTATTCATGCACCAGACTCCGAACGGTTGGCCGGAAGTTAACCCACCTGATGTATGGATAGTGTTTAGGGGAAATCCACTGATCGCTTTCCCGGATAGAGAGCTCATAACCGAGGTTGTGAAGAAGTTCCCATTCATGGTCACGATATCTTATTTGGTTGATGAAATGGCGTGGTTCGCGGATCTCGTGCTACCGGATTGCACAGATTTAGAAAGTCTCCAACTTTTTAGGCTCGGAGGCTTAGCCCACACGTTCGAGACTTTCCCCGAATACTACGGGTTTGCGCTGAAGCAGCCCGTTGCTGAACCTCTACATGATACAAAGGATATAACAGATATATGGACCGAGTTGGCGGTGAGGCTGGGCATACTTGAAAGATACAACGAGAGGATAAACAGGGGGATGCTGGGAGCCCCATTGAAAGGTCAGAACTATGACTATAGCCTTGACTTGAAAACGAAGTACTCGTGCGAAGAAATATGGGATAGGGTCTGCAGAGCGGTGACGAGGGATATTTCCGGTGGAAGAGAAGAAAAAGACTTGGCGTGGTTTAAAAAAAATGGATTTTACTTCACCAAGTTCCCTAAAATTAGGTGGTATCTACATCCGATACTGGTCGAGAAGGGCATAAGGTACGAGCTTCCCTACCAAGAGAGGATAAAGAGGATTGGAGAGGAGCTGAAGAATAGATTGCACGAGAGAAAGATCCATTGGTGGGATAAACAGCTCGGAGAGTACGAAGCTCTGCCAAAATGTGAGGATTTCTCAAAGATATGGGAGAAATTCTATGGGCCTGAACACGATCTCTGGGCAATAACGACCAGGAGCATCATTCACTCGTTTGGAACCAATGCGTTTAATCCTCTTTACTGCGAACTTAGCAAGCTTTTGACGAACTTCGCAGGTATCAAAATACACCCCACGACAGCAGAAGAGAGGGGTATAAAGGATGGTGACGTTGTAGTGATAGAGTCTCGAGGAAGGAAAGTCAAAGGGAAGGCGCTTTTCTGCGAGGGGGTGAAGCCCGGCTGTGTGGTTTTTGTAGGCCAATTTGGATACAAGATCATGCCAAATGCCAAGGACCTCAATATACCCAATATCAACGACCTGACGGTCCTAGACCTCGAGCTCATCGACGCAACGGGGAGCGTGGCCGACATAGCCAGAGTGAGGGTTTATAAGGCGTAAGAGGGGAAAAGTGGCGAGTCACATAGTTCTAACTGTGTTTTGTATTGAGTTTAAGTGGCACATTTGATGGAGGAAGACGAATGGTGAGGTGGGGGCTAGTTATCGATTTGAAGAGGTGCATCGCATGCCAGACCTGTACTTTAGTCTGCAAGCTGGAAAACGGTACACCGCCTGGAATATTCTTCGTGCGTGTATTAGAGAGGGAGGTCGGAAAATATCCAAACGTTAGAAAGGTGCGCATGCCGATATCTTGCTTTCATTGCAAGGAAGCCCCGTGTGAGCTCGTCTGTCCATCTAAGGCCACCACGAAGCGCCAGGATGGGATAATCACCATCGACTACGAAAGGTGCATAGGATGCAAAAAGTGCATAGCCGCATGTCCATACGGGGCAGGAACATATTTGGATAAAATAGAAACGTATTATCCAGGTTGCATGACGCCTTACGAGGAGGTGAAGCTAAAGAAATACAAAGAGAAGACGGTTGTGAAATGCACTCTTTGCGTTGAGAGAATAGAAAAAGGTCTAGAACCTTTATGTGTTGTGGCATGTCCAACAAATGCACGATATTTCGGAGACCTAGAGGATTCGGAGAGCGAAGTGTCACGATTGATAAAGGAAAGAGGAGGATTTCAGCTGAAGTCCGAAGCTGGCACGGATCCGTCTGTTTATTACCTTCCCCCTTAAATGGTGGTGAGAAACATGCACAACGTGAAAAGAGAGGGCGAGATTGCCAAGTTGACAAAATTAGTAGAGGAACTCAGCGGGCAAAAGATATCCAAATGTATGTACTGTGGTATGTGTTCTTCCCTTTGTCCGTTCAGGCACACAAGGGCGGCACTGCCGTTCAGGATAAATAAACTTGTAGAATTGGGGCTCGAAGGGTCGATCGAGCCCAAGGACTTGCAGCTCTGCGTTGCATGTGGCATATGCAGGACGTGGTGCCCGATGAACATCGACCTGCCAAGGGTCATGGAGGCCCTGCAAATGCTGATCATGAGGTCAAGGGGGGACTTCTTTGACTTCTCGAAGGTATCGGCTGAGCGCTTGTCCGAACTGCCCCAAGTTGCAACGGTTGCGGGATTCCGCAAGTTGACAAGGTATCACGATTCAGCCTTAGACAAAATAAAGTCATTCTTGTTAAGGAAACCTCAAGAAAGGCCAGATGAGTTTGAATTAAGCGAAGAATATGCATTGGATCTCGAGGCCAAACGTGTTAAAGCGTGATATTTTGACTAGCGGCATCAATCTTCTCTACTTCCCGGGATGCGTTTCTACCAGAGCTTTGAACGACTACCAGCCTACCAAGTCCTTCATGGAATTACTGGGCATTCACTTAGTTGAGATTCCGGAGTGGACTTGTTGCGGGGCTTTACCACCCCTGCTTAAAGATGACGTGATAGTTTTACTAGACCCAGTCCGCAACTTGATTAATGCCAGCAGGTGGGGCAACGAGCTGGCTTTGAGTTGCCCTTTCTGCTATAACACTCTGAAGCGTTCGAATAAGCTAGTCAAGGACGATCCCGAGCTGGGTAAGAGGCTGGCTGTCTACATGGGCGAACGTTATGATGGGCGCATCGAGGTGTTACACTTGCTAGAGGTGCTAAGGGACAGGATAGGCTTTGAGGAGGTGGAGAAAAAAATTAAAGTTAGCTTAAGTGGACTCAGGGTGGCACCCTTTTACGGATGCATGTTATTACGCCCGCACGAGGAATTGATGTTCGATGACCCAAAGACTCCGAGGACCATCGAAGACTTATTAACACACATGAAATGCGAACCAGTAGACTTCGCCCATAGAACTAAGTGTTGTGGATCTTACATGATCATGAGCACACCCGAAGTTGTCAATGAGCGCGTGCACTCGATACTAGCCTCGGCATTGGATAGTGGGGCCGAGGCTGTTGTAACTACCTGCGCGTTATGTCATTTCAATTTAGATCAAAGGCAAGGGACTGTGGATATCCCCGTCCTATACATTAGCCAACTTTTAGCGATCGCATTGGGTGCTGGCGTTGAAACTTGTAGATTCGATCTGCACAAAGTAGATCCTCGACCGCTTCTTAAAGATAAAGGCATAATTTAACAATAGAGATATCACAGCAAATTGAAAGGATAGAAAAGGGTGAGAATATCCACCAACCTAGAATAGGGGTCTACGTTTGTCACTGCGGTACGAACATCGCCGGTTCTGTGGACATAAAAGCTCTCGTAGAATACGCTTCTGCGCTCCCCAACGTGGTCGTTTCCAAGGACTACCCATTCGCATGCTCCCAGCCAGGGCAACAGATGATAAAAGATGGCATAAAGGAGAATGGTCTGAACAGAGTCATCATTGCCTCTTGTTCGCCTAGGATGCACGAGGCAACTTTTCAGAAGACCGTCAAGGAAGCTGGGCTGAACCCTTATCTGTTGGAGATGGCAAACATCAGGGAGCATTGTTCATGGCCCCATGAGATGAATCCAAAGGAAGCTACGGAGAAAGCTAAGGACTTGGTGCGAATGTCCATAATGCGTGCAAACCTCCTTGAATCGCTTGAGCCGATCCAAATTGAGACCTTGCGCTCGGTGCTGATAATAGGCGGGGGGATAGCTGGGATCGGGGCAGCGCTTAAACTCGCTGATGCTGGCCTAAATGTTTACTTGGTCGAGAGAAAGCCTACGATAGGCGGACACATGGCCCAGCTGGACAAGGTTTTCCCAACTTTAGACTGTGCGGCCTGTATTCTAACACCTATGATGGTCGACGTCTCCAGACATCCAAACGTCGAGCTCCTGACTTATTCAGAGGTGGAGGGCGTCGAGGGCCACATTGGGAACTTCAAGGTGAAGGTCAGGAGGAAGCCGAGGTACATCGACGAGGAGAAATGCACCGGTTGTGGGGAATGTGCTGAAGCATGTTTGCTGAAGGGGAAGATTTCGAATGAATTCGATATGGGCTTGGGAAAGAGAGGAGCAGCCTACATACCGTTTCTGCAGGCCGTGCCTTTGAAATACGTAGTAGATCCCGATCATTGTCTGTATCTTACGAGGGGGGTATGTGGGAAGAAACGGGGAAATGAAGGTAAATCTGCTTGCGAAGAGGCATGCCAAAGGAATGCAATCGATTTTAGACAGAAGGAAGAGATCATCGAGCTTGAAGTGGGGGCGATCATCGCCGCTACAGGATACGATCAATACGATGCTAGCGCGATGAAGGAATATGGGTATGGTAGATATGAGAACGTCATAACGGGTTTAGAGCTCGAGCGGATAACCAGCCCCTCAGGGCCATTTATGGGTAAGATCCTAAGACCTTCCGACAAGAAACAGCCGAGAAGCGTTGCTTTCATAACCTGTGTTGGTTCTAGGGACGAGCGAACCGATATTCCCAAATATTGCTGTCGCTATGGGTGCATCGCAGCAGTAAAACACGCATATCTGCTTAAAAGCAAATTTGGGGAGGGCGTCGATGTCCACGTTTGCTACATAGACCTGAGAACATTTGGGAAAGGTCATGATGAGCTATACCTTAAAACCCGGGAGATAGGGGTAAAATTCATACGGGGTAGACCTTCTGACATAACAGAACTTCCCGACGGCTCTCTGTACTTCGATGTATTCGATGCGGTAGCCAACATGACCCTGGGAATAAACGTAGACATGGTGGTTTTGATGGCAGGACTAGTGCCTAGCGAAGGGGCAAGGGAGCTGGCGAGGATCCTGAAGATTCCAGTTGGTCCAGATGGCTTCTTCACCGAGCTTCACCCAAAGCTTAAGCCAGTCGAAACGGTTACCGACGGGATATACGTGGCTGGGGTTGCTCAGGGATCGAAGGATATCACGGATACCATAGCTCACGCGGGAAACGCAGCTGCAGCAGTGGGTTCCTTACTTACAGGTGTAGCCGAAATTCCCCCTATCATAGCAGTAGTGGACGAGGAGGCTTGCAGTGGATGTGCTATTTGCATCGCCACCTGCGAGTACGGAGCGATAGCCCTTGAGGAAGTCAAAGCTCCTGAAGTTGTTAAACGAGTTGCAAAGGTAACCTCAGCTAAGTGCAAGGGCTGTGGCTCATGTGCTGCAGCTTGTCCATCAAATGCCATAAGGATCAACCATTTCACAGACAGGCAAATGCTAGCGATGGTCCGGGCAACTTTCTTGTGAGATGAAAACATGGCCAAGTTCGAACCAAAGATCGTAGCTTTCCTTTGCAACTTCTGCTCTTATGTGGCC
>Ga0315312_1003426_pt1 | contig 10204 bp, 9 predicted proteins | sample TDP7_MG_FD_203629 | JGI IMG/M metagenome (GOLD analysis project Ga0315312, IMG submission 203629) | Freshwater sediment microbial communities from Lake Towuti, South Sulawesi, Indonesia - TDP7 | ecosystem: Environmental > Aquatic > Freshwater > Lake > Sediment | place: Indonesia: South Sulawesi... | reverse complement strand
TGATGTCACAATATTTTTAGCGCCATCATTTAAGAGCCTATTCATGGGCATTCTAGAGCATTTTGGAAAATCTCAACTTTTTGAATGTTGAGGTTTTCCTCTTTGGTTCTGGCTTGGCCAGGTTAGGATTTACAAAGATAAACTGTGCAATGATGAATATAGTCACTAAGTATATGAATATTATTAACTTGTAAGGTATTCGAGGCAAAGATTTCTGGTAACTCTCTATAACTTTAAGAGATTCTTCATAAGATTTTTCTTCTGAGATAGAAATTCGTGAATAGTATATTTTCTTTAAACTTTCTATTACTCTATTTACATGAAATGTCAGTAAATAAGTTAAAATTACACTTAAAAAAGGTACCTTTATAACTTTAAAGACATGGTTCCTCTTAAATGATAAGCAAATTAATTTTGGTGATGTTTCGGAGAATTTCAAAACCTTTGCATATACCTTTAATAATTCTCGAACTTCCATATTTGACCTCACATTATTTATAGTTGGCAATGGTAGCTAACGGCTGGCGGGCGAGCGAAGTGCCCTTTATGGGCATTTTGGCTTCAGCCGTTCACTCGTCTGTTGGCCGAAGTGGCGCTTCGCTAATTACCTACGGTTATTAGAAATTCCTTCGGTTGATTTCAGGCTGAAGCCTTGATTCACATTCTGTTCATCACTTCGTGCCGCTCGCCCGCCAGCCATTGACCAAAATGCGAACGCCGTCCAGGCGTTCGAGCGAAGCGGCATTTTGGTCAACTCGTTCACAGACGACAGTGTCGTCTTTTCTTTAAAATTTGAGGGATAGATGAGAGTGTCGTTTATCCCTCCCTATGGTTTCCAGCTCCTTCCTTCTGCAAAATCTGATCTAAAGGATTTTTTATCTTCATCAAATCTCTACTGCTTACATGAGTATAAATCTCTGTAGTCTTTGAACTTTTATGCCCTAATAACTCCTGTATCTACCTAAGATCTATACCTTTTTCCAATAGATGAGTGGCGGAGACTGTGTATCGTCACTTCTTTCTTAACCCCTGCCCGATTACATGCTATTTCAAATATCCTTTGAGCTGTTCTTATTGAAACATATCTTTCTTTATCAGGCCCAGGAAATAACCATTTGAAAGGCTGATATCCCTTTCCCTTCGAATATTCCCTTAAGGTCTCCAAAGCAGCCTCCGATAGTAGGGTATAACGACCCTTTCTGCCCTTGGCTCCTTTAACGTGAATCAATCCTCTCTCGCTATCAATATCCTCAGGCCTAAGCTTGACTACCTCACCGACACGAAGCCCTGCAGAATATGTGAGCATTAAAATGGCTTTGTGCTTAATATTGGCGGGAGCAGAAAGTATTCGGCCCACCTCTTCCCGATTGAGAACAACCGGTAGCTTCTTGTCTTTCCGGGGCCTTTTCACCTCATAATATACAAACTTTTTCTTGAGCATCGTTCCGTAATAAACCCCGCACTTTTGCAAAAGTGCGGGGTGAAGCTGTATTTCCTTGAAACAAGCTCCCTCCGGAGGTCTTCAAATCCCCCCCTCACCCCCTTTTCTAAAGGGGGGTTGGGAGGCTTATTCATCAAATCTAGGACAGCTCCCCTCGGGGTTGGAGATTCAGCCTGAAGGCTGGGGTCTATCTGGACGCCTTCATCCCCCAGGACTTTCAAAATCTTTTCGAGCATACCGTCTAACTTAGGGAAACTCCAATGTTTTTCTACAGGATGCCATCTACGGCCATCAATGGTCTTAACCTTTGAAACAAGAAGAGGGTCATAGGGAAAGGAAACGATTATATGACCGGATGGATCATTAGAGATGTGGATTTTGGCCATTGGGGAATAAACAATGACGACCGACTCCCCAGCAGAAAGGGGGAGTCTTAGATCGTCTTCTCCAAGTAACGGGTCCCCTTTCTCATGTTGCGCTGACCTTCTTAACCCGAACTTTTGAAAGATCGATCTGGCCCAATCCTAACTCATAAGCATTCTTGATAAACTTGATCTCTTCGGGTCTAAAAGGCTTTCCAGTTTTTAGATGCTTAAATAAGGTGGCGCAGTAGGCATCAGCCGCCACGATGTCGGTTGAGGCAATCACCTCTCCGGGATCTTCTGTCTTGCCAGGCCCCTTGGGACCATTTGTGATCAGAATCCGAATCGCATCCACGACAACCAGATCGGGCTTCCGGACCGCATTGATGTCGGCGATACATTGATGAAGGTCGATCTTATGAAACTGCTCCATGTCCCATATGATCCCGATCAAGTTCTTCAGGCCCAGAGTCAATTCCGTCGCAAAATGATGTTTGGGAATGGGAAAGTTGATGAAGACATCCGACTCGAGCACATCCCTGAGTACTTCGACCGTCTTAAGCTTCTTCCCTCTCGGAATTTCCACCTGTTTATAGACATTCCGGCCATGACCAGAGAAGATGTCTGCCCCTGCCTTCTGGGCTGTCTCCTTCAATCCTGACCGTGTAAAGGTAAATTGATAATTATCACAGGTATGATCCCAGACCGCTACCCGCTTTGCCCCTGCCTCATAGCACATCTTGATCAAGGCAAAAAAGAGTTCTGGATTGTTCGTGCAGGCCTGTTCCGGTGTCCTCGCCCAAGCGATGTTGGCCTTGATCACCACTCGTTGCCCCTTCTTTACAAATCGCCCAATTCCTCCCAGAGGAGCCATGGCAGCCTGAAGCAGTTGGGAGGGGGTTCCTTTTTTGGCAATGACGAGATCCGCCTCCTCAGCAGCATGGGCAAGGGACCCATAAAAGAGAGGGGAAATGGCAACGGCTGCTGAACCTTTGATGAATTGCCTTCGGGTCAATTTTTTATGCGGCCAATCCTTGTTCATCAATTCCTCCTCAAAAAGATCATTCGCATAAGCACCGAATCCCAAGCACCAAATCCCAAACAAATTCCAATAACCAAATTCAAAATTTCAAACTGGGTCAGTTTGCATTATTTGAATTTGGAATTTAGAGATTGTTTGGAATTTGGGATTTGACATTTGGAATTTCCAGTGATCCATTTCTAAACCACGCAGTTCTTATCACAGCGTTGAAAAAGCTAAGGAGATAGCACCAGTCGCGAGACTCCTTTATCTGTCCCGAACCAGATACTATTCTTATCCTCGGCCCCGCAGAATATGGTATTGCTCAGCAGTCCGTCAGAGGTCGTCAACGACTCCCAATGACCTGTGGGAAGGTCATAGACGGTCACCCCGTTGTCCCTGCAAATGAATGCCTTCTCCTTCGTCACCGTGATGGAATGAATCCCTCCCCTCTTCAGTGGATCCGTGGATTCAATTCTCTTCCAACAATCTGCCACAGAGTCGTACTCGAAGAGTGTGCCGTCGCCCCCCCCTGCCCAGATCCGCGGTCCCACTTTGACCAGGGATTTAATCTCCGTATCCGTTAGTCCCTCCTTCAACGAATAGGTCTTCCAGGTTCTTTTGGCCTTGTGGAGCCGGCTGATCCCTCCGTTGGTTCCTACCCATAGAAAATCGGATTGAACTAAGATGCTATGGACAAAATTTCCAGAGAGGCCGTCTTGCGCAGAGTAGAAAGCCTTCCATCCCTCAGTCTTCTTATCCAGAAGGGAAACCCCTTTTTCAGAACCCACCCAGACCCCTTCTCCATCTAAAGCCATGGAGACGACCTTCTTGGCACGGCCATTGTTTGTGTTGAATGGCCTCCAACGGGGATTCTTTTTGGGATGGTAATAGGAAATCCCACCACCTCCAAACCCATAAAAATAGGTTCCAAACCAGATTCGATCCTCGTCCGGAAGGATGACCGAAACATGGTTATAGGAAAGGAGGTTCTTCCATTTGATACTGTCGCCGTCGTCTACCTTCTTCGCAGGCTCGCCTTTGGTGGTATAGGCCTTAAATATCCCCTTCGATCGATCATAAAAGGTGGCCCCTCCTCCATACGTCCCGAACCAGACCTCCTCCCCTTGGACGGCAATGGCATAAACCATCTCGCTCGATAAACCATCTTTCTGCGTGAGTTGTTGGAAAGAAAGGGGTCTCTTCAATCGATCGGCATTGACATCGGTTAGAAAGAAAGCAATGGAGGTGACGAAGATCGAAAAGTAGAAGATCCACAAGCGTCGCATCCTGTGCTTCATCTCCTCTCAACAAGTAAGGAAGCTTTCTAATTATGTCGAATCGGATAGAGTTTTTCAACCGGAGGGTTTATTTCAATTTGTATAAAACAATTCAACCTAAGGAGCGAGGAAATTTAATAACGCATCTTGACAATCGAGTTGAAGATGATTAAATTTTTTATTAATTAGCAATGTTCGTTTTGTGTCCTTTTTCTTTCCTTTTCAAAAATGAATATAACCCTTCAATACTAAAGGCTTTTACGTTTTTAAGGAGGTGATGCATTCGAATCATCGTCTTTTTTGTTTCCATATGATCCATTCCATAATCTAAATTCTGTTATTCCTGCCTTGTGCGGGAGAAGAAAGGAGATGTAAAGTATGAAAATCAGGCCGTTACAAGACAGAGTGCTCGTAAAACGACTTGAGGAAGAGGAGAAGACAAAAGGGGGGATCATTATTCCAGACTCTGCGAAGGAGAAACCCCAGGAAGGAAAAGTGATCGCGGTTGGAAAGGGAAAGACCACGGAAGATGGAAGGGTCATTCCCCTTGATGTGAAGGTTGGGGACAGCATTCTTTTTGGTAAGTATTCGGGTACGGAGGTTAAGATCGAAGGGGAAGAGCATCTCATCATGAGAGAAGAAGATATCTTAGGAATCATCGAAAGAAAATGATAGGAAGCAAATCAATAAAGAAATGGAGGTAGGTGAAAATGGCAAAAGAACTGAGGTTTGATCAAGAGGCCCGTAACGCAATCTTACGGGGAGTCAATATCCTGGCAGACGCAGTCAAGGTGACTCTGGGACCAAAAGGTAGAAATGTCATATTAGAAAAATCTTTTGGATCCCCTACGGTCACCAAAGACGGGGTGACGGTGGCAAAGGAGATTGAGTTAGAGGATAAGTTTGAAAACATGGGGGCTCAGATGGTGAAGGAGGTTGCCAGCAAGACCTCGGACACCGCTGGAGACGGAACGACGACGGCCACGGTTTTGGCCCAGGCGATTTATCGTGAGGGATCGAAGGTGGTCGCTGCAGGCGCCAACCCAATGGATGTGAAACGCGGGGTTGACATCGCTGTTGATGAAGTCGTCAAAGAGCTGAAGAAATTAAGCAAACCCACGAAGGATCAGAAGGAGATCTCTCAAGTGGGTACCATCTCCGCCAACGACGACGAGACCATTGGAAACATCATCGCCGAGGCGATGAATAAGGTCGGCAAAGAGGGCGTGATCACCGTGGAGGAAGCCAAGGGGATGGAGACAACACTCGATGTGGTCGAGGGGATGCAATTCGATCGCGGGTATCTCTCCCCCTATTTTGTTACGGATCCTGAAAAGATGGAAGCTGTCCTTGAGGATCCTTACATCCTCATCAATGAAAAGAAGATCTCCAGTATGAAAGATATGCTTCCCATCTTGGAGCAGATCGCAAAGATGGGGAAACCCCTCATAGTAATTGCTGAGGATGTTGAAGGCGAAGCCCTGGCCACCTTGGTGGTCAACAAACTTCGTGGAACCCTCAAATGTTGTGCCGTCAAGGCCCCTGGTTTTGGAGACCGGAGAAAGGCCATGTTGGAAGACATTGCGATCCTGACAGCCGGGAGAGTCGTCTCAGAGGATCTCGGCATCAAATTGGAAAATATAAAAATGAGCGACTTAGGTCAGGCCAAAAGGATCACCGTCGATAAAGACAATACGACAATTGTCGATGGCGCAGGGGACAAAGACGATATCGAAGCGAGGGTGAAACAGATCCGTGTCCAGATCGACGAGACCACTTCCGATTATGATCGGGAGAAGCTCCAAGAACGACTGGCTAAAATCATCGGTGGGGTGGCGGTGATCAACGTGGGTGCGGCCACGGAGACCGAAATGAAAGAGAAGAAGGCCCGTGTAGAAGATGCCCTTAACGCAACCCGGGCCGCGGTTGAAGAAGGGATTATCCCCGGTGGTGGTGTCGCATACCTTCGCTGTCTCCCTGGATTGGAAAAGTTGAAATTGGAGGGAGATAAAAAGATCGGAGTGGACATTGTGAAGAGGGCTCTTGAGGAACCCATTCGTCAGATTGCGAACAATGCCGGGCAGGAAGGATCTGTCGTGGTCGAGAAAGTGAAGAGCGAAAAGGGAGCCTTTGGATTTGATGCTGCAAAAGACGAATACGCCGATATGATCAAAGCGGGTATTATCGATCCAACCAAAGTGGTGAGGCTCGCCCTCCAGAATGCTGCTTCTGTGGCCTCGCTGATGATCACCACCGAGGCTTTGGTGGCTGAAAAACCGGAAAAGAAACCCCCTTATCCGCCGATGCCCCCTGGTGGTGGAATGGGCGGAATGGGTGATATGTATTAAGGTCGATAACAGGAGATTGAGATTCAAAAAAGGGCTTGGGGCATGAGACTCCTTTTCATACCCCAAGCCCTTTTTCATTTAACCTTCTCGGAGGGGAAAGCGAACCCCAGCTTTGGAAATGAGAATCTAAACTTTTTCGAGTTCCAATTGTCTATAAGATCAACATAATAACTCACAGAGGTTTCATTCATATCACCGAAATATTGTAACTACTGAATTTCTTAAAGAAAGTTCATCTTGTACTTGAATTAAAATGAAAAGGGTTGTAATATTTTGGCACAGTGGAGAGAAAGCAATTGCCCATCGATTTTCGACATCTGGAATCTTTTTGCCGGGTGGCCGAATTAAAAAGTTTCTCAAAAGCGGCTGATGATCTGTTCCTCACTCAGCCGACCATAAGCGGCCATATCCTCTCCTTAGAACAGTCCCTCTCTCTTCGCCTCTTTGATCGAGCCGGTAGGGAAGTCCGCCTAACGAAAGCAGGAGAGGTCTTTCTTCGATATGCTTCGAAAATTCTTTCTATTCGTAAAGATTTGCTCAATGCCTTGACCGAATTCTCTCAAGGGATCAGAGGAGAACTCTCTCTGGGTGCAAGCACGATTCCCGGAGAATATCTTCTGCCGAAATTGATGGGCGATTTCAAGAAAGAACATCCTCATTTCATACTCTCTCTCAAGATTGCCGATACCAAGGAGATTGTCCAACTGGTGCTGCAGGGCCATGTTGAATTTGGGATGATCGGAGCCAAGTTGAACCATAACCTCCTTCGCTATGAAAAATATGATGAAGATGAGATCATCGTCGTGACACCCTCGGGCCATGCGTTGACCAAAAGGAAGAGAGTGGGCTCCGCCGATCTGTTGAAAGAACCCTGGATCATTCGGGAAGAGGGCTCAGGGACACAGATGGCGGTCGAAGATACATTGAGGAAGAAAGGCAAAAGCCTGAAACAGTTCAACGTGGTCATAGAGATGGGGAGTACTTCCTCGGTAAAAGAGGGAGTGAAAGCAGGATTGGGGCTTGCCTTTATCTCCAAAAGAGCTGTCGAGGAAGAACTGAACCAGGGCACCCTCTCCCGAATCCAAGTGGAGGATATCGCTCCCATCGCTCGACAGATCTATATCGTTTCTCATCGGGGAAGGACGCTCTCTCCCATCGGAACGGAATTTCTCCGATTCCTCAGGAGGAATCGAGAGGAGATGATTTAAGATGGCCTTTCCGAGACGATATCAAAGAGGCACTCTGTTGAAAATGACAGGAATCTCCCTGCTGCTCCATATGGCGTGGATTGCCCTCCTGAGCCTGAACCCTTGGCCCACGATTATCAAGGTTCGGCCCACTGCCTACACCGTTACCCTCATGCCCATTCCACTTCAAGAACCTGAAATCCAAAAACCTATCCCCACGCCAAGGCCAAAGGAAGAGCGTCCCAAAGTGGTCGAAAAAATAAAACCTCTCGATAAACCTAAGAAAGATGATATCGTTGAGAAGGTAAAGAAACCCATTGATAAAGAATCCCTGAAGCACCTTCAAGAGGCCATTGAGGAGATTCACAGAAAGGTGGCCCTTGATGAGATACAGAGGAGAGTGGCAAGACGTGAGAAAGTGGAGGAACGACCCACTCCCCCCCCCATTCCTCCATTGATCTCTTCGCCAAGAACGCCATCGGGAATGGAGTCAAAACTGAATGAATATTACAGTCAAGTCTGGACAAAAATCAAAGAGGCATGGACTATTCCTGAAAATCTTCTTAAAGAAAGGGTTGACTTGGAGGCCATTATCGTCATAATAATAGAGGGAAACGGCAAAATTCAAAGATCGTGGTTTGAAAAAAAGTCTGGCGATGCACTCTATGATCAGATGGCAATGCGAGCGATTAAGAAGGCAGAGCCCCTGCCTCCCATTCCAAAAGAATTTGGTGAGAATACTCTTGAGATTGGAATACGTTTTTTCCCGGATTGAAAGATGTTGAAACATTCTATTTTCCTCGTATTTTTCTTATTTCTCACCTTCATTCCCATTGCAGAGGCAAGGGTCTATCTCGATATCAATGCCCCCGCTTTTGTCCAAATCCCCATTGTGCTGGCAAAATGGAAAGCCATAAATAAGACACCTCCTACTCTCTCCTCAAAGGTTTATGAGATCCTGACGAATGATCTCACACTCTCTGGTTTTTTCAGGGTGATTGATTATCAAGATCTCCCCTCCTCTCTCAAGAACAAGGAGGGTATTCCTATCACACTCTTCTTTGAAGAGTGGATACCTGCTGGAGGAGAAATCCTCTTGACAGGAGAGACTCTTTTAGAACCTGATGGCCTCAATCTCAAGTTAAGATTTCGTCTCTTTGATTTAGTCGAACAGAAACACCTCGTTGGAAAAGAGTATGAGGGCAATCTTCAAACCCTTCGAAGAATGGTCCATCGGGTAGCCGATGAGGTCATCCTGCAACTTACCGGCGAGAAAGGGGTCAATAATACGAAAATCGCATATGTGTTTCTTCAGGGGGGAAGTAAAGAGATCTTCATCGCTGATTTCGATGGGGCCAATGTCAAACAGATCACTCACAATCAATCCATTAATATCTCACCGGCCTGGTCTCCAGATGGTAAAAAAATCGCTTTCACCTCTTACCTCAAAAGAAATCCGGACCTCTACCTAATCGATATAGATGGAAAAAATCTTCACCGACTCATCTACTACCCCGGTCTCAATGCATCTCCGTCTTGGTCGCCTGATGGAACGAAGATTGCTCTCATGATGGGAATGGAAGGGAAGTCGGAGATCTTTCTCGTCGATGCCAATGGCGGTAATCCGAAGAAACTTACGAAAGCTCACGGTAATGAAGCTTCGCCATCATGGTCCCCGGATGGTCAGTGGATCGCTTTTGTTTCAGACCGTTCAGGTTCTCCTCAGATTTACATCATGGCGCGGGATGGATCGAATGTGCGTCGCCTGACCTACGAGGGTAATTACAATACCAACCCTTCCTGGTCTCCGAATGGAGATCGGATCGCCTTCTGTTGTAGAGTAGGAGGTCTTTTCGAAATCTTTACTATTAGACCGGATGGGTCGGGACTTCAAAGGCTCACCTCCAATTCCGGAAACAACGAAGGCCCTTGTTGGTCTCCAGACGGACGTTACATCGCTTTCAGTTCCACTCGGACAGGAGGGTCAAAGATTTTTATTATGAATGCCAATGGAGTCAATCAAAGACCATTAGCTTCATCGAAAGGAGGTGAAACGAGCCCCTCCTGGTCAAAGCGATTTGAATAGGAAGGGGGGACCAATCACTTATATTAAATATTAAAAGGAGGTTTACTATGGTTAGAAAAAGTCTTAGCATCATGATTCTTATCCTCTGTTTTGGACTCATCATCACAGGATGTCCAAAGAAAACGGTGGTTAAAGAGGAGCCATCTGTCAAAAAGGTGGAAGAGGCCATAGCGGAGAGAGAGCGCGCGGGAAGACTCGAAGCCGAACGGGCCTTAAAGGAGAGGGAGCTAAAGGCCAAAGAAGAGGAGGCCAAAAGGGCCCTGGCTGAAAAGGAACTCGCAGCAGAAAGGGAAAAACTTGCCAGACTCGAAGCAGAACGAAAGGAGAGAGAAGCCAAAGAGCTAGCCAGAATCAAAGAAGAGGAGGCCAAAAGGGCCCTGGCTGAAAAGGAACTCGCAGCAGAAAGGGAAAAACTTGCCAGACTCGAAGCAGAACGAAAGGAGAGAGAAGCCAAAGAGCTAGCCAGAATCAAAGAAGAG
>Ga0315312_1003425_pt1 | contig 10210 bp, 8 predicted proteins | sample TDP7_MG_FD_203629 | JGI IMG/M metagenome (GOLD analysis project Ga0315312, IMG submission 203629) | Freshwater sediment microbial communities from Lake Towuti, South Sulawesi, Indonesia - TDP7 | ecosystem: Environmental > Aquatic > Freshwater > Lake > Sediment | place: Indonesia: South Sulawesi... | reverse complement strand
CAGATTCTTCTAAAAGCTCTTTTGCTTTTTTTATATCAAATTCATAAATTTTTGAGGGAGAATTAAAACCATAAATTTCTGGCAAAATTGGGGAGTGAATCACCCCTCCTTGATTAGAAAGGACGGTTTTAACAATTTCTTCTTTATTGGTGCCATAATTGAAGGCCTGCCTTATTTTTTCATTAGCTAAAATTTCTGATTTTTCCGGGTTAAAAAATATAGCAAAGTATCTCGGTAAAGAAAAGAGGCGTTCTTCAAACCCCGACTTTTTAAGAAGTTGGGAATTTTTAGGATTTAGCAGAGAGAGTCCTTCCATCTTTCCTTCTTTAGCAGCTTTAACTAGTTCTTCTTCTGTATCAAAGAAGTAAAAAGTAATTTCTTTTATTTTCGGCCGCTCATCAAAATATTTATTATTTTCGGTCAAAGTTAAAGATTTAATCGAGCCAGTTTTATCTTGTTTTATATTTTTTAATTGATAAGGCCCTGAGCCAATTGGCTGGAGATTATAAATTGATAACGGAAAGCTTTCCGGGGAGATATTTTGCCAGATATGTTGAGGTAAAAATTTTAAGGTTAAATTTTCGAGAAAAATCGCTGAAGGTTTTCTTAGTTTGAAACACAAAGATAAATCTGAAATTTTCTCGACTTCTACTCCCACCCAGGCAGCCCTTAAGGGGCTCTTATAATCAGGATTTTGAATTGTTTCTATAGTAAAAATTACATCATCAGCAGTTAATTTTTCACCATCTTGCCAGAAAACATTTTCTTTTAGATAAACTTCAAAAACTCTTCCTTCTTCCAGAATTTTATATTCTTTGATAAGGTCAGGAGTAATTTTGCCCGAACTATCATACTTCATTAAACCTGAAAAGATAAGTTGAACCAAATCCCTATCTACATCAGAGATATCTCCATAAATTGGATTAATAAACCGAGGATAACCAACCGTGCCTTCGGTAAAAGAGCCGCCAAAAGCAGGTAATTTTTCCGTATTTTTAAAATAGAAATTGAAACCAAGAAAAACCCCACTTCCTAAAAATAGGGATAGACAAACAAAAAAAATAATTTTTTCTTTTTTGGTTAAAACCTTAAAAATTTGCCTCCACTGAGATTTCTTGGGCCACTTTTTAAATTGAGGAAATTTCGATAAAAATGAAATAAATTTCATTTTAAAGAATGAGGTTTAAAAGAGCTAAAATTACAAAAAGCGCTCCCAAAACTATCGTCGCCCAGAAAAGTTTTTGTTGAATGCCTCGACGAGTAGCATAAAAACCGCCACTCTCACCAAAGGCAGCGCCCAGAGCAGTTCCTCTTTGTTGCAAGAGTATAAAGACAATTAAAAAAATAGAAACGACAATTTGAGCTATTGGTAAAAAAGCCTCCATTTAAAATTCTGACTTTAATTATTCTTCTCCAATAGGCAAAGACCTTTTTCCCTTGAGAGGAAAAAAGAGAGAAAGACCCCAGATAATTAAAGTTGTCCAAAAAAGAGGTTTAATTCCTTGAATAATTAATTCGGGAGAAAAAACATCAACTAACCAGACCAAAATCATGGCGATAACTAAACTGAAAAGATTTAAAGTGATAATTCTTAGGGGTAGGGCAATGGTATTTAAAATCGGCTTAACAAAAAAATTCAAAAACCCCAAAAGAGCACCCACCCCAACTAATGTTCTTAGAATTATGCTAATTTCTGCCAAAGAACCAGGGATTAAAAAGAAATGGCCCTCGAAACTAACTCCTGGAACAAATCTATCTGCCAGCCAGAGACCCAAAATCCCAATAATAATTTGAACAATCAATTTGGAGAGCATATTTTTTAATTATATCAAAGACCCTTCCTCAAGTCAATTTCTCTTAGTTTTTTGTGATAAGTTATAGCAAAGCGGTGGGATTCGTCGCGGAGTTGTAAAATCAAATTAAAAATTTCTCTCGGTAAATTTTTAAGTAAGATAAGCTTTTTTTTGCTTTCAATAAATAACTTGTTCTCCTTTTTGGCTAAAGCGATAACCGGGATTGCCGCCTTTTGTTTTTTAATTGTTAATTTGGTAGCGTTAAGCTGGGCTTTTCCGCCATCAATTAAAATTAAGTCAGGAAGACCCCATTCTGGGTGTTTAAACCTCCGAGTTAAAACTTCTGTTATCATTGCTATATCGTTGGGCTTTCTACCAATTCTTATTTTAAATTTTCGATAAAAATTTTTATTTGGCTGACCGTCAATAAATGTTACCATTGAACCAGTGGCTTGTTGACCAACGATATTAGAGATATCATAGGCCTCAATTCGAGAAATTTTATTTTCTATCTTTAAAATTTCTTTCAATTTTCTTTCTGTTCTTTTCCACACGTAAAATAATGGCGATCGCCCTGGCCCTACGTATTGGGTGAAAATTTTGGCGTGTGCTAAAACTTTCTCTAAAGCTGTAATTTGGTCACGAATCTTGGCTGCTTTTTCAAAATCTTCTAATTTTGAAGCCACTTTCATTTCTCTTTTTAAATTATTTAGAACTTGTTTTTTCTTTCCCTGAAGAATTTTGATTAGATTTTTAGCATTGGCTTTGCACTCTTTTTTCATTTTGCTCTGAAATTCTGGAACTTGTTGAGCGATTTTCGATTTCAACAGGCAGGGGGCCGGGCAACGATTAAGTTGATACCAAAGACAAGGCCGATTAGGCAAAGTTTTACAGCTTCGATAAGGAAAAACCCTTCTTAAGACTTTTAAAGTTTGTTTTAAGGCCGCCCCTTCTACGAATGGTCCAATAAAAATATTTTTGATTTTTGATTTTTGACCCCGCCCAGCTCCGCTAGTCGGGGCTGGGTTTTTGATTTTTTTCTGGTGAGTCCAAAAAATTCTTGGAAAGTCCTCTCTGGTCACTGCAACAAAAAAATAATTTTTATCGTCTCGCCAGACAACATTGAATTTTGGTTGGCATTTTTTAATTAAATTGGCTTCTAAAATTAGGGCTTCAATTTCTGAATCTGTTTTGAGGTAACCGATTTGCTTCACCCTGTTAAATAATCCCGCTTTCAGCGGGATTACCGCTTCGCGGTATTTAACAGGGTGAAAATGATTTTTTACTCTTTCTCTGAGATTGGTAGCTTTGCCAATATATAAAATCTCCCTCCCCTTTTTAAAACAATAAACCCCAGGATTTTTTGGCAATCGAGAAAGCCTATCTTTGACAATAAATTTAAACCCCATACCTTAAATTTTAATTCTAAATCCGACTTTTTTCAACTGATTAGAGATTTGGCTTTTATCTTTGATTTGCTGGCTGGCGCGAAGCGCCAGCCAGCTTTTCTTGAATTTTTCAGAAATTTAGAGTATAATGTACAACTATATGGCAGAAAATTATATCAAAATTCGGAAAGCGAGAGTTCATAACTTAAAGAATATTGATTTAGATATTCCCAAAAATAAACTGGTGGTGATTACTGGAATTTCTGGTTCTGGCAAGAGTTCTTTGGCTTTCGATACCTTATACGCTGAAGGCCAGCGCCGCTATATCGAAAGTTTATCTGCTTATGCCAGACAATTTTTGGGAGTAATGCAGAAACCTGATGTTGATAAAATTGAAGGCATCTCTCCAGCAATTTCCATTGACCAAAGAAAGGCAGCTCATAATCCTCGCTCAACAGTTGGAACAATTACCGAAATTTACGATTATTTACGGCTTTTATTTGCCAGAATTGGCAAACCCCATTGTCCGAAATGCCAAAAAGAAATTTCTCGTCAAACCATTGATCAGATTACAGACCAAGTTTTGAAATTGCCCAAAAAGAGCGAAATTACTATTTTGGGTCCGGTTATTCGGGCGAAAAAAGGAGAACATCACGGAGTTTTAGAAGAGATTCAAAAAGCTGGCTTTGTTAGGGTGAGAATTAATGGAATAATCTATAGAATTGAGGAGGCCCTAGAAAGGGTTTTAGACCGAAAGAAAAAACATAACATTGAAGCGGTGGTAGATAGGTTAATTTTAGAGAGGGGACTGGATAAATCACGATTAGTTGATTCTTTAGAGACTGCCTTGAAGCTCGGTAAAGGAGTGGTAATGGTTCATCATTTGACAAAAATTGCCGGCGCCAAAAAAGTCAAATCTATTGATTTATTATTCTCTGAGCATTTTGCCTGTGAGAATTGCGGAATATCGCTACCGGAATTAGAACCGCGACTTTTCTCATTTAATTCTCCTTACGGCGCTTGCCCGGCCTGCCAAGGGTTAGGAGAGAAATTGGAAGTAGATCAAAAATTGGTCATTCCAAATCCCAACTTATCAATTGCTGAAGGAGCAATTTTTCCCTGGGCCAGAGCTTCACATAAGGTTGGCAGGCAGGGATTTTTTTGGTGGAAATTAGAAGAATTATCAGAAAGTCATAATTTTTCTCTCTCCACCCCAGTTAAAAATTTATCTCAAAAAGTTTTAAATCTAATTTTATATGGCTCCTCAGTTTTTGAAGGAGTGATACCTTGGTTAGAAAGGAGATATCATGAAACTGATTCTGAATATACCAGAGAAGAAATTGAAAAATATATGGTTGAAAGAAAATGTGAAAAATGCCAGGGCAAAAGATTAAAACCAGAAGTTTTGGCAGTGACCGTAATCGGAAAATCAATTGATGATGTGGTGACAATGAGCGTGGATAAGGGAAAAGAATTTTTTGAAAAAGTCTCTTTAAAAATAAATGAAAGAAAAATTGCTCAACCAATCATTAAAGAGATTATTAATCGCCTTCAATTTTTAATTGATGTTGGCTTAAACTATTTAACTATCGACCGAAAAGCTAGTAGTTTAGCTGGAGGAGAAGAACAAAGAATAAGATTAGCAACCCAGATTGGCTCAAAATTAACCGGAGTTTTATATATTTTAGATGAGCCATCAGTTGGTTTACATCCCCGAGACCAAGGAAGACTAATTGAGACTTTAAAAAAATTAAGGGATTTGGGAAATACAATTTTGGTTGTTGAGCATGACCCACAAACGATAAAGAGTGCTGATTGGATAATCGATATTGGGCCAGGGGCAGGGAAACACGGAGGACGAGTGATTTTTGAAGGAACATCAAAGGAATTATTGAAGACCCACACGCTTACTGGCGATTACTTAGCTGGTCGCAAGAAAGTTGAAGTGCGAAGTACGAAGCACGAAGTAATGAAGAAAACGAAATCTTCAGATCTTCAGGCTTCAGACTTCATACTCATTAAAAAAGCTGCTGAACATAATTTAAAAAATATTGATATTAAAATTCCTCTTGGGAAATTTGTCTGTATCACCGGCGTTTCTGGCTCTGGCAAAAGCTCTTTAATGAATGATATATTGGCTCGGGCTTTAATGAAAAAGTTTTATAAAGCAAAAGAAGAACCAGGAAAACACGAAGGAATTTTGGGAATTGAGCATTTAAATAAAGTAGTTTTGGTTGACCAATCACCAATTGGCAGAACTCCAAGGTCAAATCCAGCTACCTATACTGGCTGCTTTTCTTATATTAGAGACCTTTTTTCCAAAACCAAGGAAGCCAGAATTCGTGGCTATCAGCCCGGCCGTTTTTCTTTTAACGTTAAAGGTGGAAGGTGTGAGGTTTGTGAAGGTCAAGGTCAAATTAAGATTGAAATGTACTTTTTACCCGATGTTTACCAGGAATGTCAAGAATGTAAAGGGAAAAGATTTAACAAAGAAACTTTGACAGTTGAATATAAGGGAAAAAATATTGCTGATGTTTTGGAAATGACAGTTGAAGAAACTCTGGAATTTTTCAAAGCAATACCCGCAATTAATCAGAAATTAAAAACCTTAAATGATGTCGGCTTAAGTTATATTCAATTAGGCCAACCAGCTCCTTCCCTTTCTGGTGGGGAAGCTCAAAGAGTAAAGCTATCTACTGAGCTTGGCAAAAAAGCAACTGGCAGAACTTTATATATTTTAGACGAACCAACTACCGGTCTTCACCCAGACGATATTAAAAAATTATTGTATGTTTTGAAAGAATTAGTTAATAGAGGAAATACCGTTTTGTGCATCGAACATAATTTAGATGTGATTAAGAATGCAAATTGGATAATTGATTTAGGTCCCGAAGGAGGGGATGAAGGCGGTTATATTGTTGCCGAAGGAATACTCTCTGATATTGTTAGAAATAAAAATAGCTATACTGGAAAATATTTAAAACCAGTGTTAAAATAAGTTAGGTCTTTTGAAAAAAGAATATCTCACGAAAGGAGGCAGAGAAAGTGGAGAGAAGAAGAAAAAGACGTCGGCCCTGGCGGAGCCAATTAGCTGTCAAAAGAACTGGGTGGATATTAGGGATCCCCAGTTCAGCTGAACACGCCAGAGGTCTCCAGGCCGAAGAGAAAGCCTTGGATGCTTTGAGGTATCATGAGAAGAAAAAGACGAGATTTCCTGGAGGAAGAATAATAATTGAAGTCAATCCTACCATGCATCTCAGCCTTGATGACCAACGGGGGATAGATATTAATGTAAGATTCCGGGTGGAGGCAGAAGGTTACGAGAACTTGCCAATCCAAGTTCAGAATTGGGGGACTAGTAGGGCTAAGGAAGAGTTCAGGCAAAAAAGGATTTGTCTGGTGATAATTAGGCCAGATGAAGATAAAGAGAAGGCGAAAGAAAGAGTTTTTGAAGCTATCTCCCATTGGTTTTCACTTGAAAAGGGGGTGCCAGAATTGATTTAGCACCCTCTCTTTGTTTGGGGCTTGACATAAATTTTTGGTTGGATAATATAAGAAAGAGAAATTAGCACTCAAAGGTTTAGTTCGCTAAAAACATTAAATTTCAAAAATTATGAAAATTAAACCACTATCAGACCACATTTTAATTGAGCCAATGAAAACAGAAGAAAAAACAAAAACTGGAATTTTGCTTCCAGAAACTGCTGAAAAAGAAAGACCAGAACAAGGAAGAGTGATAGCTGTTGGCCCTGGCCGCAAAACTTCTTCTGGAAAGATTATTCCCCTTGATGTTAAGCCCGGCCAAAAAGTTTTATTTACCAAATATGGTCCAACTGAAATCAAGGTCGATGATAAAGAATATTTGATTGCGAAAGAGGAAGATATACTTGCGATTATAGAATAATTGCTCGATAGCTCTGCCTCAGGGAGCACGGCGTCGGCTAAATTACTTATAAAAAGTTTTTCCCAGCCGCGCCTATTGCTCCCCAGCCTTCTATGCTTATATGAAAATAACAATGGACTTAGAGGGCTGGGTGCGCAATGCTCCCTTCGGCAGAATCTGCCTCGCTCACTATGGCTAAACAAATTCTATTTAATGAAGCTGCTCGAAAAAAATTAAAATTTGGCATTGATAAAATAGCTAATACCGTTAAAGTTACTCTTGGTCCCAAAGCCAGGCATGTTGTTTTAGACAAAGGCTTTGGGGCGCCGGAAATCTGTGATGATGGAGTGACTATCGCTAAAGAAATTGAATTAAAAGATAAAATTGAAAACCTGGGAGTAGAAATTATGAAGGAAGTGGCTGATAAAACCAACGAGGTTGCAGGTGACGGTACAACAACAGCAGTTTTGCTTTCTCAGGCAATGATTGAAGAAGGTTTAAAAAATGTGACGGCTGGAGCTGACCCCTTATCTTTGAAAAGAGGGATTGAAAAAGGAGTAAGAGCAGTTGTTGAAAGCTTGAAAAAGATGGCAAAACCAATTTCCAAAAAAGAAGAGATTGCCCAGGTGGCGACCATTGCTGCTTTGAACTCAGAAATTGGAAATTTAATTGCTGAAATCTTCTCTGAAGTTGGCAAAGACGGGGTAATTACCGTGGAAGAATCAAAAAAATTTGGCCTAGAGAGAGAAATTGTCAAAGGGCTTCAGTTTGACCGTGGCTACATTTCTCCTTATATGATAACCAATGTTGAAAGAATGGAAGCGGTTTTAGAAGACCCTTATATTCTGGTAACAGATAGAAAAATTTCAGCCATAACTGAGATTTTGCCAACAATGGAAAAGGTGGCTCAGACAGGCAAAAAAGATTTAGTAATTATTGCTGAAGAAGTAGAGGGCGATGCCTTGGCTACCTTGGTGGTTAATAAATTGAGGGGAATATTTAATGCCCTATCTATTAAATCTCCGGGTTTTGGAGATAGAAAAAAAGAAATGCTTCAAGACATCGCCACTGTCACTGGCGCCCAGTTAATTTCAGAAGAACTTGGGTTGAAATTAGAAAATATTGAATTAAAACAATTGGGTAGAGCCAGAAAGGTTATTGCTGAAAAAGAAAAAACAACTATTATTGAAGGTCAGGGCAAAAAAGAAGATATTGAAGCCAGAATTAGTCAAATTAAAAATGAATTAAAGGCTACTGAGTCTGAGTTTGACAAAGAAAAACTTCAAGAAAGATTAGCAAAATTAGCCGGAGGGGTAGCAGTAATTAAAGTGGGAGCTGCAACCGAAGTTGAACAAAAAGCTAGACAAAGAAAAACCGAAGATGCCTTAAATGCCACCAGGGCGGCAATTGAAGAGGGAATTTTAACAGGTGGTGGAGTAGCTCTCCTGAGAACTCTTGGCGCCTTAAATGAGATTCAATTAGGGGGAGATGAAAAAACAGGGTTGACTATTTTAAAGAAATCTTTGGAAGCTCCAATTAAACAAATTGCTGAAAATTCAGGTTTAGATGGAGCAGTTGTGGTTGAAGAAGTGAAGAAACATTCTGGAAATTTCGGCTTTAATGCCCAGACAATGAAATACGAGGATTTAATCGCTGCTGGCATTGTTGACCCAACAAAAGTTGTGAGGAGCGCTTTAGAAAATGCAGCTTCTGCTGCTTCAATGCTATTAACCACTGAAGTGGTAGTTGGCGAAGAACCAGAAGAAAAGAAAGAAAGGGCTGGCCCTCCGCCAATAGCAGATGAATACTAACTAAGGATAAAATTAATCCCAAAAGCCCCGCCAGCTGGCGGGGCTTTTGGGTCCCTTGTAAAAGAATTTGCCAAAAGAGCCAAAAAAGAATATAATATTCAATAGAAGAAAAAGGTCAAGATTAAATAAATTATTCTACAAAAGTTATGACTTTAGGTATTATTATTGCGATTGCTGTTGTCTTAATACTCTGGTTAATTTTGACTTATAACCGTTTCATCACCTTAAGAATGCGGGCCAAAGAGGCCTGGTCAGATATTGATGTCCAGCTAAAGAGAAGATACGATTTAATTCCTAATTTAGTTGAGACGGTCAAGGGTTATGCCAGTCATGAAAGAGAAGTTTTTGAAAAAGTAACCGAAGCCAGAAGCAGGGCAATGGGAGCAAAAGATATGGAGGAGCACGCTAAAGCTGAAAATATGCTTTCTGATACCCTAAAATCGCTTTTTGCTGTGGCAGAAAATTATCCTGACCTGAAAGCCAATCAGAATTTTCTGGATTTGCAAAGAGAGCTGACTGACACCGAAGATAAAATTCAGGCAGCCAGAAGATTTTACAACACCAACGTCAGGGATTTGAATATCAAGATTGAAAGTTTTCCAGCAAATATCATGGCTTCCATCTTTAATTTTAAAAAGATGGAGTTTTTCGGAGAGACAGAAGTAGTTGTCAGGGAAGCGGTCAAAGTTGATTTCTAAATCAGAAATTGAAATACCGCCGCAAAAATTAAAGGATTATGCCAAGCTTATACACTCAAGCTGAATCAAATATTCGGAGGACCTGGATATTAATTTTTGGTTTTTTGATTTTTATTATTGCCCTTGGCTGGCTTTTTAGTTATTTATTAAATAATCCTATTTTTTTAATAATAGCTATCATCTGGGCAGTTTTGCAAAGTTTTCTTAGCTATTGGTATTCAGATAAAATTATTTTAGCCTTAACTAAGGCAAAACCGATTGAAAAAAAAGATAACCCAGAACTTTACAGGGTGATTGAAAATCTTTGCATTACTGCTGGTTTACCCTTACCAAGAATCTATATTTTAAACGAGGCCCAACCTAATGCTTTCGCGACTGGGAGAAATGAAAAACGGGCGGTGGTAGTAGTTACCAGGGGTCTTTTGGAAAAATTGGAAAAACTAGAATTAGAAGGAGTGATAGCCCACGAGCTATCTCATATTGGAAACAAAGATATGCTTTTGGCTGCGGTAGTGGTGATTTTAGTCAGCATTATTGCCTCACTTTCAAACCTTTTTTTCAGAATCAATTTCTGGAGAGAAGATAGAGAGTCGAGAGGTTCAGAAGGAGCAATTTTACTTGCCTTGGGGCTTCTGGC
>Ga0315312_1003424_pt1 | contig 10211 bp, 11 predicted proteins | sample TDP7_MG_FD_203629 | JGI IMG/M metagenome (GOLD analysis project Ga0315312, IMG submission 203629) | Freshwater sediment microbial communities from Lake Towuti, South Sulawesi, Indonesia - TDP7 | ecosystem: Environmental > Aquatic > Freshwater > Lake > Sediment | place: Indonesia: South Sulawesi... | reverse complement strand
ATCTACCAAATTTTTCAAAGAGCAAAAACAATTTCCATATTTTGCCACAAAATCGGGAAAGTGTAGAAATGAACTAATTTACAGACGAAGTCTCTACAAAATGTTGCCACAGACTCGGGAAAGACCTGAATAATTCTCTTGACAAATGCTCTAAGATTTAGTAAAAAGTAGAAAAGCTTTTGCCGAACGGAACAGATATGAAAAACACAAAAAAGGTTAAGAAATATAGAAAATTGACCCCGTGGCAGAAATTAGTTAGCCAGTATGGCGTGATGGGCGCAAAAGAAAGATACAAAAAGATTACTGTTCAGGAAGAGGTTCAGCCGGAGGCCGGCAAGGCTTATCTCCCACCTGCTCCCCTATCTGAAATGGAAGAAAGGGTTAGTCTATTCATTGACCGGGGGGCGCCACTGCGAGAGCACTACGGAGATACCATGATTGCGCTTCTACCCCGTGACCCCAGGTGGATTTATGCCTATTGGGAGATTGACCAAGCAAGCAAAGAAAAAGTTATGAGGACTCAAGGAGAGGACATATTTTCTCGAAGTAGCTTAGCACTGAGATTTTATGATGTGACCGATATTATCTTTAATGGTAGTAATGCTCATAGACATTTTGATGTAAACGTGCATTCAGAGATTGGCAATTGGTACTTTCAGGTGCCGGAAAGTGGCCGTACCTACGTGGGCGATATAGGCCTCCTCACGCAGGACGGTCGATTTATTGCCCTTGCCCGTTCCAATGTGGTCTCCCTGCCCAGCGGAAAAATATCCGAAATCGGCGATGAGGAATGGATGATCGTGAAAGAAGAGTTTGAGAAACTCGTAAAAGAGATGCAACTTGATAAGTCTGGCCTGAGCACTGTGGAGGCAATGAAAATCCTTTCTCGACGTTTGGAAGAAATCTTACCTCTGGGTCCCGGCTCTCCTCACCCGCCCTTCCGTAAATCCAAATAACAGTTAGAAAATGTTTCAGGCAAAGAAATCTGAAGAAAAAGGATACTTATGTCTTGTCCTCCATGCTCATCTGCCCTTTGTCCGCCACCCTGAACATGAGGACTTCCTCGAAGAGGACTGGCTCTATGAAGCTCTAACTGAAACATATGTCCCTTTGGTCGGAGTCTTCGACAAATTAATCAACGACGGAGTAGATTTCAGGCTGACCTTTTCCATCAGTCCAACCTTAGCCGCGATGTTTTCTGACCCTTTGCTTCAACAGCGATATTTGCGCCACTTGTACAAGTTGATTGAGCTAACTGATAAGGAACAGGTTCGGGTGAAGGGGCATCCCGAGTTTCAGGAAGCTGCAAGAATGTATTATGATAAATTGAGGGAGACACGCTTTATTTTCGAAGAGAAGTATAATGGGAATCTCCTCAATGCTTTTCGTAAATTCCAGGACCTGGGAAAGATTGAAGTCATAACTTCTTGTGCCACTCATGGATTTCTCCCGTTGATGATTTCGCGCCGCGCCGTGAGAGCTCAGGTAAGAATAGCAGCGCGGGACTATCAGTTGAAGTTTGGCCGTCGCCCCAGGGGAATCTGGCTTTCCGAGTGCGCCTATAATCCAGGAGATGACGAAATTCTAAAAGAAGAGGAATTAAGATTCTTCTTTCTCGATACCCACGGGATTATATATGGCACCCCTCGACCACGCTACGCTGTTTTCGCGCCGGTCTATTGCCCCTCGGGAGTGGCAGCATTTGGCCGGGACGTCGAGTCCTCGCTACAGGTCTGGAGTTCTGAAACCGGCTATCCTGGAGACTTTCGCTATAGGGAATTCTACAGAGATGTGGGCTATGACCTCGACTATGACTATATCCAGCCATATCTGCACTCCGATGGCATAAGGCGAAATGTAGGAATCAAGTATTATAAGATTACAGGTAATGTCGGCTTGGGTGAGAAGAAACCTTATCGTCCCAAGGAGGCTTTGGAAGTTGCCGCTGAACATGCCGGCAACTTTATGTTCAATAGAGAAAAACAGGTGGAGTATCTATACGACTTTATGGGCCGCAAACCGATTATCGTAGCTCCTTACGATGCTGAACTTTTTGGCCACTGGTGGTACGAAGGGCCGGATTTCCTCAATTTCCTTTTCCGAAAAATCTATTATGACCAAACTACACTTCGACCAATCAATCCTTCGGAGTACCTAAACGAGAATCCCAAAAATCAGGTAATAACGCCCTCTATGTCTAGCTGGGGAGATAAGGGATATAATGAGGTCTGGTTAAATGGAAACAATGATTGGATTTACCGGCATCTGCACAAGGCGACAGAGAGAATGTTAGAAATAGCTGAAGGAAACCCACAGGCAAGAGGATTGAAAAGACGGGCTTTGAATCAGGCTGCCAGAGAACTGTTATTGGCCCAGGCTTCAGATTGGGCGTTCATTATGACCACTGGGAGAATGGTGGAATATGCGGAAAAGAGAACACGAAACCATATCAATCAGTTTAACAAATTGTATGAAGAGATAAAGAATAACGGAATTGATGAAAACCACCTTAATGAGCTTGAATACAGAGATAACGTCTTTCCTGAAATGGACTATCGTGCTTACCTGTAGGTCTTGTAGCAAGGGTTCGATTCAGCGAACCCCCTCACCCCAACCGTCTCCCCCAAGGGTAAAGGGCAAAAGGGAGGGCTTTTCTCCAGAAGGGAGAGGATAAATGTGAGGGGGACTTTTTCATTCTATTTTCGCAATTTTTACCCAGACTTCTCTTCGTCTGGGGCCATCAAATTCGGCAAAGAAGACCCCTTGCCATGTGCCCAAAACGAGGTCGCCATCTTCTACAGGTATCATCTCAGCAGAACCGAGTAAACTCGCCTTAATGTGGGCGGCAGCATTTCCTTCCAGATGAGTGTAATTGCCCTGCCAGGGAACAAGTTTGTCCAATTCACTAAGGATATCCTGCTTCACACTGGGATCTGCGTTCTCGTTCATGGTAATCCCAGCAGTAGTATGGGGCACAAAAATATAACAGACGCCACTCTCAATCTTGCTCTTATGCACTATGTCCCTTACGAGGGGCGTTATATCCATCAATTCTGATTGTGAGTGCGTCCTAATGCTTAACTTACTCAACATCCTATTTCTCCTGAAAAAAGCTTGCAGAAGTAGTGCCCTATTTATTCCCTCGCCTCCAGATCGACTCTTTCCGCCTTATCCATACCTTCCCCAAAAAATTCCCGGCCAAGCTGAAGAAACTTTTCCGGATTGTCACTGACAAAAAACTTGTGCGCCGCCTTACCGTTTCCCTCCCTCAATAAATTTCTCTTAAGGAGAGTTCTTTGCACGGCTGTAGCCGTAGCTTCCGCAGTATCTATCAGAGAAACCCCCTCGCCCATTATTTTTGATACCATCTCCTTCAAGAGGGGATAATGAGTACACCCCAAAATCAGAGTATCTATGCGCTCACCTTTTAGAGGGGATAGATATTTTTCGGCAATCTGCCAGGTCTCAGGCTCATTGAGCCAACCCTCCTCAACGAGAGGAACAAATAGCGGGCAACTTCGAGAAAATACCTCCGCCTTTCTATTTATCTTTTTCAAGGCCTGCTCAAAGGCTCTACTCTTTATTGTTCCTTCCGTACCAATGATACCTATCCTAAGATTTCTACTGATGTCAATTGCCGCTTGTGCCGCAGGTTCTATTACGCCAATGACCGGAACGTCTATTCTTTCTCTCAGAGTAGGAAGGGCAAAAGATGAAGCTGTGTTACAGGCCACGACGATAATTTTTACATTCTGCGATTTCAGGAAATTCGCAATGTCCAAAGAGAATCGTATGACTGCCTCTTTAGACTTGGAACCATAGGGTAGGTGTGCTGTATCTCCAAAATATACAATATCTTCCTGGGGAAGTATTTTGGATAACTGGCTAACAACAGTTAATCCACCGACCCCTGAATCAAATACCCCAATTGGGCTTTTTCTCTTTCGAGCTCCGCTGTTCACCACTTTTCCACCCATTCCTTATATTCCTTTACTCCTGAACAAATGGACTCCACCAGTCTTTTCTGGAATTTGCTGCTACACAATTCTCGCTCTTCCGACCGATTTGAGATAAATCCTAGCTCCAAAAGAATAGCTGGCATTTTAGTTCCCCGCAAAACTCGGAAACCAGCCTGCTTCACTCCTCTGTTATTCGCAATTGCCAAATCTTTTTCCACCTGGGAAACAACAAGTGAACAGAGTTCGGATGATTCGTTCATAAATTGATTCATAGCTAATGACCAAAGTATTGAAGAAAATTCATTCCCTTTTTCCCTCTTATTCTCCAGAGCTATTACTGCATTTTCCATGTTAGCTACTGCCTCCGCCTCTTCATCAGATGCCTCATCAGAAAGAAAATAGACTTCAAACCCTTTGCTATGCGGTTTCAGGGAAGCGTTGCAATGAATGCTGATAAACAGGTCTGCCTTCTCCCGGTTGGCTATGGCTGTTCTGTCGGCAAGTGTGAGAAAAATATCGTGATACCTGGTCAAGATAACCCTCGTCCTTAGACTCTGGTGAAGCTCTTTAGCGAGCTTGTGTGCGATTTTCAATACTACATCCTTCTCTTTGGTACCCCGAGGGCCGATTGCCCCCGGATCCTTGCCCCCGTGTCCAGGATCAATCACAACAGTTCTAATTCTCATCTTCTTCACTTCTTCAAGAGAAGGTCCAAGCGGAACTACTTCTGGTTCTACTATAGAGACCCCCCTCACTTCCTCTTTCGGAGGAGCCACGGTGGGTTCCGAGACGGCAGACAATGTCTTACTTGCATAGTCCCAAGAAACTTTTGCCCCAAGCACCTGGCCAAACGCTTCAGTAACCACCACTTCCAGAGGAATCCACACCCTTCCTTCAATAATTTTCGTTTCCTTTTTCATTGAGCGCTTGACGTTAGCGATGATTACTTCACAGCTATCAATAAGAAATTCTACCTCCCCTCTCTCCAACTGGAGGGTTGCCGTATGTTTAATTGCGTCAAAATCAACTGTTCCGCCAAAAATCTCAGCCACATCATTAATTCTCAAATACCCCATTCCTGCAACTAAGAGCAAATCGATATCACCATAAGTCTTCTGGGCGGTAATAACTTCGATCTTGACCAACTCAGTTTGGCCTGAGACAAGCGACAAGCATATAGTCAGTATTAACGCCGATAGAAATAGTTTTCTCACCTACCCCCCATTTAAATAGGGACAGCGACCATTTTCGTCTTTGTAGGGGACGCACTCTGTGCCGTCCCTTCCTCTTTGGGCGGTCACAGAGTGGCGTTCCTACATTTGGCCTTTATATCTTTTTGGGCGGCGACGGAGTGCCTCCCCTATTATATTTAGACGACCAGTGTAACTTATTAAGGAATCAATTTCTTAATCTTTGAGAAAAGTAAATTCCAATCGATTGGCTTAACTACAAAGTCGTTAGCTCCTGCTGCAAGACCCTTTTCCATATCACCGACGACTCCTAGGCCGGTCACAAGGATCACGGGAATGTCCTTAATTTTCCCATCTTCTTTAATCATCTTGCAGGCCTCAAATCCGTCCAGCTCGCGCATTATCACATCCAAAATAATTAGGTCGGGCTTCTCCACCCGAGCCTTATTAACACCTTCCAGTCCCGAAAGTGCCGTCAATACCTTGTAGTCGCGAGTTTCCAATATCGCTTCCATTGTATCCAGAGCGTCGGGATCATCATCAACTATGAGTATTTTTCCCTTACCACTCATATCTCGTCCTGTTAATTTTGGTGGAGGCGGCGGGACATATACCCCACTTATTTCTAAGTGGTATGGACTATCTCTTCATCCCCAACAGGGAGCCTGACGTGTTATAGGAGGCATAGATTTATCGTTGGTTCAATTTTGCCAACGATATCACCTCCTATCATTACAGTCTCTGCAGGGCTTTCGCCCCTCAGGGTTACCCTTTCCTACATTACTGGGATTAGGGTTTCCCTGATGTAAGCCAGGTTTTGCATCCCGAATTGCTTCGGGAGTCGACCACTTGATCGAACCCGCGTCCAGGAATATTTCAGCAGGACATCTACAGGTTTAGTCTCTGTTTAGAATCTCCCCCGCCTTATTACCCAGTGACAGGATTCCAGACGGGGCAGCCTTTAAATCTCATCCCGACTCCCAAGGCAAAAGCCGGGACCATCCCATCTCTCTGACACTCATCCCCATCCAATGGGCAAGACGGGGTGAGCGTTTCCGCTTACGCGGCTAATGCTAACTCAACGTCAGCATTTACTTTTTGTTGTCGATTGATTAACGAGCCTTCGACAAACCTCGACCTGCAGTACCTGCCTCCTCTATCCCTGTCGAAACCTAATCGCCCCCTTATGTGAATCAGCCTGTGCTCAATAGGGGAAACTCTTCGTTTCCCCTGATTGCGTTCGCTACGCTCTCTGTCACCCCTTCCGTACAAGGTTGCACTATCTATTTGTATCTATCTTTCATTGAACGTCTTATTTCTCTTTCAAGTTCACGCTTCTTTAATGCTTCTCTCTTGTCATATGTCCTTTTTCCTCTGGCCAAGCCAAGTGAAACTTTCGCATTTCCATCCTTGAAATACATTTCCAAGGGAATCAAAGTCAAGCCTCGCTGCAGAACTTTACCCATTAGTCTTTTTATCTCGTGCTTATGCAGGAGTAGCTTCCTCTTTCGTTTTGGTTCATAATTTTTTGTCGAAGACTTCTCATAAGGACTTATATGTACGTCGTAAAGGAATGCTTCTTCTCCTTCAATTCGGCCAAACCCATCCCGCAAAGCTACTCTTCCTTCTCTCAAAGACTTCACCTCCGGCCCTACCAAAACGATTCCTGACTCATAAGTCTCCAAGATTTCATAGTCATGAAAAGCTCTTCTATTTGTACCTATGATTTTCTTCATTCTCAAAAATTATACCAAAATAATACCTCTTTTGCAAATAAAAAAGCCCGAAACACAAGTTTGGGCTTGACTTTTCCTCCACAAAATGGGGCTGTCCCCATTCCCGTTTTTCGGGCTTGACTTTTCTTCAAGGTTAAACTAAAATTATTACACAATTATGCCGAAGTGGTGAAATTGGCAAACACGCACGGTTCAGGGCCGTGTGGGCTAAAGCCCTTGGGGGTTCAAATCCCCCCTTCGGCACCAGTGGGCAGTCCATCCGTCCTAAGATATCCACTATTCACCTCAACGGATACACATCACGGGGATTTGAAGCCGTCCTCACGCCGACCTCGGGGAGGAAAAGTGCGGAGCACGTCAGTGAGGATGGCGGGCTCTTTTGCCGAGGGAGTTCGGGAATAGGCAAAAGAGAAATCCCCCCTTCGGCACCAGCCCAGAAATTCATCTCTTTCCAGAGCAAGCTAATTCAAAACAAACACTCCTAACCCTACGGGATTTGAAGCCATCCTCACGCCGACCTCACGGGAGGAAAAGCGTGGGTCGCTGTCCCCGATTATATCGGCAATGTGTTAGCAATGGGCAGGAAACGGTGAGCGCTCCGGGCCCGAAGGATTGGGTCAATTTAGTAGACTTCTCTTCTATGTCCTATCTTGTGGATTTCAACTATCTTCTGGCTTTTCAGAATCTTATAAACAATTCTGTAATCCCCAACGCGATAAGATATTTTGCCTTCATATTCGCCTTTTAGGCATTTGCCTAAATATGGATTTTCTCCTATCGTTTCCAATTCAACAAAAATTCGGCTTTTAATGCGAACTGGCAATTTCCTATATTGCCGAGCAGCTATGGGCAGAAATTCTATTCTATATATCATCTACTTTTTAATCCCTCTCTGCTTTCTGCCTGTAACTTGCTCAAAGGAAAGCCTTTTGCCTCTCTTTGACTCTTTCTCAGCTTTTCGGAGATCTTCCCTCCATTTGGGGTTAGCGGCAATCTCTAAAGTTTCAAGCCAACCCTCATATTCGTCGAGACTCATAAGTACAGCTTCCCCTTTGCCCCTATGTGTAATTATGTATCGGGCGTAACTCCTGTCAGCCTCTCTCACAAACTCCAGAAATTTTTGTTTTGCTTCAGTAGCTGATAAGGTCTTTTCAGACATCTTCATTCCTCCTTTTGTCCATTTTTCTACCTGGCCACTTTTCTGTCTATATTATAGGAGAACTTTCGAAATTTGTCAAGCCCTTTATTTGGCGCTCTCCCGAATTTGTAGCAATTAGGAAAAGAATCCAAGGTCGAAAAAAAACCGCCTCATTGGTAAGGTGGTTTTAGAAATTTTTATGTTCGCCGTTAGCCTAGCCTAATGTCCAGTCGTCGCACTTGATTATGTTTATCGTTTCCAAAGTTACGCCCGTTAGGCAAGTGAATCTTTTGAGAATTCCTGCCCCATTGAAATTTCCCTTAAAGGTGCAAGCCGTTCATTCGGCATTAACCAAGAATCCCATCTTCTCAAAACTTCAATTCGCTAAATAGCTATAATTTTTTCCCAGGGATTTGAAGCTATGCCCACGCCAACCCAAGTGAGGAAAAGCGTGGGTTGCCATTCCCAATTATATCGGGGACGTGATAGCGACGGGCGCGAGATAGTGAGCATCCTGGGTCCGGACGACTGCGTCAATTTGGCAGAGTTCTCCTCTATGTCCTATCTTAGGAATTTCAACTATCTTTTCGCTTTTCAGAATCTTATAAATAATTCTGTGGTCCCCAACACGATAAGATATTTTGCCTCGGGATCTACCTTTTAGGCATTTGCCGAAATATGGATTTTCTCCGATCATTTCCAATTCAGCAAAGATCCGGCTAAAATGTACTCGTAAGTCAAATAGTTTAGAGTAACCTTTTATTAAGGGTTATTTTTTCCGGATTTGATTTTAGATCATTATTCTTGCACACGATTTGAAATCGTGCCTACAACATACTGAATACGCTAGACACAGATTCAATTTGTGCAATTATTCCAGTTTGAATTTAAGGGTGATTGTTCCCCACTGGACTATTTGCTTCTCCTGGGGAGAGAGGGGCTCAAAGAGCCATTTCTTCATTGCCTGGCTGGCAATCTCATCAAGGTCAGCGTAGCCTGTAGTCTGGTTCACCTCTACTCTGTTCACTAATCCATCAGGCAAGACCCAGAACTTTAAGCGGACTTCCCCGCTCACTCCTGCCTCTTCTGCCCACCGCGGATATTTTGGATAGACACGTCGGACAATTCCTCTACGAGATACAGGTCCAGTTATGGCGAAATCTGGAGCTTCGCCCTTCCCGACAAATACGCCCGCTCTATCCTGGAGTCCAGGCCCCATCTTGACTCCTTCCAGAGTGAATCTATCCTCACCAGGCAACATTGATATCTTTTCTCCTAATTCGGGCTCAGGCGCCGGGGTTTCTGCCAGGGTAATCTTCGTTTCCAGTCCGGGAATTGCCAGAGGTTCTCCCTCACCGGGTGTCCATACATCAACGGGAGGGGCCGGACGAACATCAGCTCTCGCTTGAGCCAGTGCTAATGACTTCGGGTAACCGGGTTCAGTGGGTGTTACGGCTGGCAGGGAAATTAGAGAGACTTCCACGAATCTAATCGGAAGTCTATGGCGCTGGGTTATTGGAATATATATGAGCGCCAACAAGTGGATAATAACCGAAATAAGTAATGAAAGGCGAAAATTGCGATCTTCAAACATTCTTCTTTCCTGACTATCAGTCGAATTTTGGTTCTGTGGCAATCGCCAATCTATCGGCTCCATTAAGCTTTGCGATGTCCATCGCATAAACTACCAGGCCATGCTTGACCTCCTGGTCAGCTTTAATAATTAACACTCTATCCTTCCTCTGAGCAAAAGCAGCCTGCAGCGCTTCACCCAGCTCCTCCAGTGTAATCGGCTGTTCATTTAAAAAAAGAATGTTTTCAGCGGTAATCGTCAACATAAGGTCCTTTTTTAGCTGAATTTCAGAGGTGATCGCTTTGGGTAACCTGACCTGGATGCCTGGCTGGACAACAAAAGAAGTAGACAACATAAAAAAAATCAGAAGCAGAAAGACGGTATCCGCCATTGGCGTAGCATCGAGACGCGTACTTAAACTTCTCGGTCTTCTGAACTGCATTTCTCTTCCTCCTTATCTGGTTCGTTACTCCCAAGAATTCCAAAACGGTAGAGTAGAGAATTGGCGTAGTGGTTTAGGCCAAGCCTATCTGTTTCTGCCCCTTTCGGTTGGCAGTGCCTCAATATCCTGACCTTGCTCTATCTCCAACTCCCCCTCATCAAACCGTGCGTGAA
>Ga0315312_1003423_pt1 | contig 10215 bp, 7 predicted proteins | sample TDP7_MG_FD_203629 | JGI IMG/M metagenome (GOLD analysis project Ga0315312, IMG submission 203629) | Freshwater sediment microbial communities from Lake Towuti, South Sulawesi, Indonesia - TDP7 | ecosystem: Environmental > Aquatic > Freshwater > Lake > Sediment | place: Indonesia: South Sulawesi... | reverse complement strand
AGCCCTGCAGTTATATTATACCAAGTTCGGCTTCAAAGTCGTGATAGGCTTTCTTTCGTTCAAGGAGTTCGTCGATCTTCCGGGGTTCAAGCAACCTTACTCTAGCCTCGATCTCGTGGAAGGTTCCGGTAAGGAGGTCCTTTGCTTTCGGTATGTCTTTGTCGGATACTATTAGGAAGATGTTGCTGTTCCAAAGGTCGAAGGCGTGCTTCAACTTTCCTACAGCGTGATAGGGGTCTCCACCAATTTTAACCTCAAAGACATAGGCTGGAACCGCTCTGTCGATCCTCCTCCAAACCACGTCTAGCTTGGCTCCATCCATGTCGTACTCGCTCTCGGCTACTAGTTTCTGAGAATATAGTGCACTATCATACCGGAATATTCGGCTTCATCGGACGGGAAAGTCAAGCTTTGCCGCCTGCCTAATTAGGAAAGCTATAGAGAATATACAGGATCCAAGAGTGGTCTTATTTAACCTAGCCGGAGAGTACACAATTTACCTGCTGATGCGTTCTCCCTTAACTACGATGTTCCTGACAACGAAGAAATACTGGTGAGTTCTCTCCAAGATTTGCTCAAGTGATGGCGCCTTGGAGCCGCTCGGCTAGAAAGTCTCTGACTTTCTGACCGCGCGGCGTCAATTCGTAAATCCTCCCCTTGACGGCTTCAGGATTGACGCAAACAACTAACTCTTTCTTAGCTAATTGCGACAGCGCTCTGCTGACATGAGAAAGACTCAGACCCGCCTCAACAGCGATCTCCTTTGGTGCTTTTGGCCTATGCGAAAGGGCTTGCAGAACTGCCTTTCGATACCTGCTCGCTATGACAAATCCATAATCTCTCCACGCCATTCTTTTCAGCACCTTTATGCGATTGATGATGAGTATTGTTATTTGAATATTATTAGATGAGTAACTGGTAAGCAGCAATTTATCGCGTCGTTGAGCTCTTCTTCATGAATAACGATGAAGAAGGTTTCTCTGGTCCAAATTGAGCAATTACGTAACACACTTGATTGGGAGGTCAAGTATCGCAGGGGCGCAGACACTGAATATCTTTTTGAGGTATATGTCTTTCTGGCTATGCTCCATGCGCTAACCCGAGTCGGTTACTCAGAACCGCATTCGCCGATACACTTGGATGTACAGAATCAGGCACCCTATTTTGTTCCCACAGTTGGCGGTCAAGACCGGAAGCTAGGTTCAGCGAAAGAAATCGCTATGAGATTCGTTCCATCTACACTAGCAAGTCGGAAGAATGAACTATTGAGCATATTCTATCAGGGTTTTCCGTTTATAGGTTCCCGATTGCGTCCTGACATAACGCTGATGCATGGCAAGGTTTCGACTAAGATAAGACAAGGTGTCGGACACCAACTAGTTGAGGTCTATCTTCAAAGGTCGCTCGAGAAGGAGCCAAAAATAGTTGAGGTATTCACAAACATACTAACTCCGAACGGCCCGTTGCCAGCGGCCTATGCGCTAGCACGCCCCACGCAAGTCAACCCTGAACTCATCATCGAAATCACAACTGGCAAATCGATTGATTCCACGCGCATGCAGATGAAGCATTACAGTCTTGCGTTTCATCCCAGGAGTACCGTTCTCGCAACTCAAGATATTCTGGGGCCCGTATCGGGAATGGCTGATTTGGTTATAGATGGAGTGAAGTTGTCAACGGATAGTTTCTTTACTCTGGCATCACAGTTGGCAAACTTCTTCGAAAAGAAGGCAATTTAAATTAGGGAAGGCAATTAACAACTAGATAGGGTCTTGTCTGTTATCGAAGGACACGGCTTCTTTCGCATGTATGGTCGCAAGGTGAAATTAGCAGACGCTTTAGAATGGCTATTTCAGGCTGCCGCAACGGAGGCTCTCGGGCCGTCGTGGGCAGTTGTACCCAAGTTTGTTGAAGATTTCAACAACAAGGCCTGCTCAGATATCTTTGACTTTTTCCTGATACAAAAGTCTGACTTCGAGCAAAATAAGTCAGTTCTTGTTCAGGTGACTCACTATCCTGAGGAACAGCAAGTAGAAGAAGAGCCGAACAAGACTTATGAAGCACTAGAGACTTTTGAAGAGTTTGCGTATATTAAGGCGCTGGCACTGGCGGGCGAGACAAAGTTCGTGAGCTCAGACACTGCAGTAGTACACGTCCTATACGGCAATAAGCGGCGGATACGGAGTTGGGCCATTTCCCTGTTTGAGAGCCTATTGGACCTTTGTATCTATCCCCATTACTTGAATGGTCGCTTGGATAGCTTACCAATGTACAATGAGTTAGAAGACATAGCGAAATCAATTCGAGATGCTGTAACGGCTGGCAGAGTGCCGCGAGGGCGCGAGTATACTTGTCTACAGCTCATGAAGCATCAGAACAGTTTGCCCGAATCTGTACTTACCAAATATGAACGCATCACACGCCAGCTTCGTACTTTCGTTGATGCGGGCTGTCCTACAAACACGGAAGCCAGCAAGTTTTGGCGTGCTCGACTCAACTATGTGAACTCGGAAGAGTTCAAAATCGCTTCAGACAACTTGGAGTCTCAACTTAGGCAACTACCGCCTTCTCAACGTCAATGGGTAAAGGAGAGCGTAGTTAATGGTGCTCCGTTCCCACCAAAAGCCTCTGAAGTGAGTCCCGACGACCTAAAAGAGATTACTGCAATCAATGAAATGAAGAACCCGTTTAACAAAGTCGCTTCAGAATTCATGGCGAATTATGATGGGAATTGTTCGGAAATTGCCACGCGAACTGCTAGCGCATGTTCCGCTGCACTCAGAGCGCTCTGGCAGGAGAGGGACCAAGGGAAAAGGAACTTTTTTAGACCTTTCCTATTTGCGGTAGCTGGACTCAGAGCTGACGATTACCTGGGATTGGCAGGAGTGGGCGAGCAGACGATCTATTTAGCTGATTTGCCTGAGCCAGCCACGAGTGCCATTCTACGTGAACTTGAGAATGCTTTCCCAACAGGGCGAGAAGATATCTTTCTATTCCTGCTTAGGCGAAAAAGCGTTGTGAGAGACTTGATTCGCAACAAAAGGTGGAATGGTACGCGTGTGGACCCTGTGGGTGACTACTTGAACCTCCTCTTGGAAAGAGAACTGCGTAAGGGGAGTATATCCCGACTGGAAAAGCCATATGAGGTGCAGACAATTCTGCACCAGTGGCTGAGGAGCGACTTGAGCAGGAAGCCGAGCACATATCCAGAACATTCCACGAGCCTAGGCAAGAGAGCAGCAAGTATTAGGTTCGAATTTGGAGTACCAAGCGAGAGAAAAACCTGCCTTATCAAAACCAAATCCACAAAGAATGAACAGAATCGTCGTAGTAAGGAGGAGGGAATGAAGGGGTGGTTGGTGAAGTGTACGATAGAACAGTATGGCATATCATTCAACGAGAAATACAAGTTGATGATTTTGCTGGATGGCAACTGGTATGATCCATGCGTGATGAGACGTCTGGCTCAATGCGGGTGGCATGTGTATTTTGATGCGAAGGACCTTGTGAGAGATGTCGTCGAAATCTGTTCAAGATAGCCTCCGTAGGCGATTCGCCGATGTGTGGAGCGTCCTCCAAGAGGAATTTCCTAGCCGGCTTTCTTTTGCGAAGGACATCTTCCTAGGCAGCCTGGTTACCGCAATTTTGGAAAGTACTAGACTACTGACTCCTGAAGGAACCGCACAAAGTCGCATGAGTAAGACTAACGCGTGGCTTCAGAAGTTCGGGATCGAACCGGTGCACGCGATTTCTTCTCTCGCGGTTGATGTGGCAGAAAAGGTCCTAGAGGATACTGTGGAGGTCGTGGAGGCACAAGATCTCCCACTGTACAGACTTCTTGACTTATCTTACGATTGGGCTGGGCAGCTTCGCAACCGCAAGTCCGGAGTTCACTATACTAATGTTCAGGTCGTTCATCTGATGTGTAAAGTGGCGATAGCGTCCATGCTTGCAAGTCGAATGAATCTCGGTCTCAAAGAAACAGTTACACTCCTAGATGAAGAAATCCCTCGTTCCAAGACGGAAATCATACAACATATTCTTTCTGGAAAGAAGTTTACAGATCCGGCATCTGGAAGCGGAGCGTTCCTGCATGGAATTCTGGACGTAGTGGCGGAGGTTGGACACAGACATGACGATCAGCAATTCTTACTTCAAAAGATCCTCCCAAACTTCTCCGCGGTAGAATTGGACCCTTGGGGTGTTCGCTTGACGAAATTTGGTTTGTTGCTCAGGTTCAAAGACAATCTTGACCAAGCTTCACAATTGCAGGTTTACAGAGGCGACTACTTACTTCCCGGAATTGTTGAACGCATCGGTCCAGTCGATGTCGTGATTGGTAACCCACCATATGTTCGAAATGAATTAATGGAAAATGTCATCTGGGGGGTTGATGAAAGGCAACCAACATCACCCTACAAGGAACAAATATCCAGAGAAGCAAGGCGAAACTGGCCTAACCTCAGACTCGATAGAAGAGCCGACCTCTATGTCTACTTCTTTCTGAGAGGGCTATGGCATCTGCACCCGCGTGGCGTGCTCTGCTTAATTACATCTAACTCTTGGTTAGACTCTAAGTATGGAGCGTTCCTGCGAGAGTGGTTACTGCGGAACTCAAAAATCTTATGTGTTCTAAGTTGGACTACACGAAGCTTTCGGGCAGACATCGATCCAGTTGTTTCAGCGGTTGTAAAGACTGAACGACCTGTACTTGAACCCCTGGAAGCAGTAATGAAACAATCTGTTCTGTTTGTATCGTTGCCAGCTCCCTCATATCCATTGTTGCGTGACGCTCTCTCTCAGCAATGTGACCTAGCCAACAGCCCACAAGGCGCGTTCTTGAGTGCCGTTGCAAAACCTCAAATTGACCTATACAGAGAATTACAGCACGGCGAGGCCTGGGCCAGGGAAAAATGGGGGGGCCGGTTTCTAAGGGCGCCAAAAGTCTATCGTCAGATATTCGAGCGCCGCCCACATGTGTTCACGCCGCTCGGAAGAATGGCGAGAATTAGAAGCGGCATACATTCCAGAGCTAACGATTTCTTCATTCTTCGCAGGGCAGCTTCAGTTGGAGCACACGGACGAACCCTTGAGTTGGTGAACTCACAACTAGTACCCGGTAATCCAATCTCAATTGAACAGAAATTCCTGCGGCCGATTATTACCAGCCCGCGACTATATCCGACAATCTCTATAGAACAAACCGATTACTTCGTGCTTACTATCGACATCCCAAAGGAATCTTTAGAGCGCTTACAAGTCTTTCAATACGTTCAACTTGCAGAGCAGCGAGGTGTGCCAAACCGTCCAGAACTCAGTAAGCGCGTTGGTAACGCTTGGTACAAAGTATATCTTAAGGACCCTGGTCCAATACTAATGCCAAAAGTCACACGCGATAAACACCGAGTACACTACAATCCACATTTGTTGTTTGCCGACGGCAACTTCTACTCCGCAATTCCAAGTGAAAACGTGAACACAGCTGGGCTTTTGCTTTACTTGAATAGCAGCTTGGCGGCATTATCGCGCGAGGTAATTGGACGTACCAACGTTCTTGGAGCTCTTAAGGTCGAGGGCATGGATTGGGCTTCAATGCCCATACCTCAGGCAGAGGTTCTGAAAGAACTTGCTGAAAGATTTGATGGATTTGAATCCTTTGTCAGAAGGCCAATTCAACCAATAGAACTTGAAGTTTCAAATCAAGATCGTAACGCTCTCGATGAGATGCTACTTAACATTCTTGAAATCGATATCTCCATCGCGCAATTATGTGGTGGCCTCATATCCACTCGGAAGCAGCGCTCATTAAAAGAGAGTCACTATTGACCTCATGAGAAAGCATCAAGGGTTGTCGGGGAGACTTCCTCATTCATACAGAACCAGAATCGCCCCTGCTTCTTGAATTCATGTTCCAGTCTTGATGCAAGTTTCTTGGGAGGCGGGATAAACCCTTCTTTTCCTGTTAACAGCAGGTGGCGAATGACGAGGCTATGAATATAAGCGGTTGTTCTATGCCTCAATTTAGGTCTACTCCCCAGGTGTCTTCGAATAATTTCTATAATGTCTTGCTCTGACTTGTTCGTCTCCTTCGGTCTTGTTACTTCTCGATGATGACCCCCTCGTCCTTTCATCAGTTGAAGAACTGGATCAAAATTTGCAGCATACTCACTAGCGACTTGGTTCCAACTGGCCTGTCCTTTATCAATGAAAGTCATGGATTCCAGCTGGAAGCCGGCGGCACGGACCGCAGCCATTAGAAGTTGCCAGTTGCGCGCACTCGTATTGTGAAAGACCACCGAAGAATAGTGATCAGGCTTTAGGACGCGCGCCATCTCTTTGAACGACAGATTCATAATGGTTGCAAAATGTTCAGGGCCGAGCCCTCGAGTACGCGAAATGACTCCTTCAAAGTTTGTATTGGTGTATTCTTTCAACCAGGCTTCGACAAGGAAATTCAATTCAGCGTACTGGATGTTTTCGGCAAATGGCGGATCCGTGAAAATATAGTCGATCGAGTTGTCTGGGATGCGATCCAAATTGGTAACGGAAGCAGTCAAAACGCAAGCATTGTCTGCGTGAAAATGGTGCTCGAGTTGCCACTTCACTAACGATATGACCCTACGTAACCGTCTTTCAAAGACCCGAAAGACATTCTGTTCTAGTGAAAGAGCAGGCAGATAGAGCGTGCCAGGAGTATTGCTTCTACCTCCTCGCGTTGGGAGATACTTCACCATTCGAGACACTGCCGGTAGGCATGCCGTGAACGTAAACAGTAGATGCTTTTTTACAGCTGGATTCGCGTGACGGATTTGGTCATGTAAGAAGGCGAGGGAAGCCCATGCGCGTGAGGTATAGAAATCTTTCACACGCGTTATTTCTCTGTGATATCCGGCACGCCACTGTTCGCCCCACCGTTCCCCAGACTTGACTCCCATCATTGAATCGTTTGGTGACCACCAAGGGATAGCTTTGATCTTACTCATATAGACTAGTTGGATTTCATGCTCATTAACAGGGGCTTCTTGCCGCTTCGTTACACAGGCGCCCTCACAGTCGTAGACTGTAATTACGGGAACGTATCGGACTCTAGCGTATGAATGCCCACGCACATGCTTGTTGCAGGCTGGACACGCAGAATCGCGCTTGACTTCTCCAGTCCGTTTGTCTACGGCTACATCCCATAGAACGAAGTTGTTTCCGCATGCACACCGGACTTCAGCCGACCAGATGGTGTAAGCAATAGTAGCGACTCCACCACATTTCCTACACCGTGTCGCATACCTTTCGGTTTCGTAATTTCTTGCGTTGCATAAGATGGTAGCGCCAGCGGCTTGAAGTTCTTGTGGAGAAGTAGGGTTCACATAGCAATGCGCGATGTGGCAAGCTGCTGGACTGAGGTCGACTAGAATAACCTTTCGGCCGGTCGTGAGCGCTGCCACGCCTGTCATACCGGTGCCGCAAAAGGGGTCTAAGACCACATCTCCGGGTTTAGTGTAGTGTGTTATATGTGGAATTATCACCTCTATTGGCATCTTCGTATGATATGGATGAGCAGCGTAAACGACTGATCCCTTTCCGGGAGACATCACGCCTGAAGAAAGGGGGGCGACCCGGTGATGCTTTTCATTACACATGGTCTGACGTGTAAGGCAGTTCAGTATACGAACCGATTCCGACTCATGTTCTGTCGCCATGCTCATCTATTGACGCCTGGCATGTCTCTTCTCTGTCCAAAACTACCAATTGCTGACTAAAAGAGCTTTCTTATGTTTGTGTATGTTCCCTCTATACAATTCCAGATTTAATACTTGCCCTGACTTCGTGGTATGTATCATGATACTGATAGCGCTCCGTCTCTCAACTGTAGGTTCAAGCCGATATTTTTGCGCTAGTTCAACCTAATCTGCAGGGTTAGTCGTCCTATACATTGAAAATAGCAAGCCCCATTCTACTGTGAATACCCTATTTCAAAAATCCTTTCTAAACTACAAACCCTTGCGGAAAACGCGAGCATGGAGATACAATAGAAAAGATGGAGGATTTGTCAGGGCGTCGCCGTTCGCTGAGAGTTCAAACGCATGATTGAAGCTAGAAAAACGTGAGATGATTAGCGGTTCCAAGGAAAAAGGGCCAAACAAGATTTTTCTAAAAAGGACCAAATTTGAGGAATCCCTACAAGATTAGGCTTCATCTCGAGGTCCGTATCAAGCGCCATGCGACTGCCTCTTTGAAAAGGAGACAAAGGATTCCTCAACGAATCCATTATTTCGATATTAAGACAGTCTTAATGTCATCCTTCTGCTCTTTGAGTTTCGGGATCTTAAATGTGAGATGAGAAGCCTCGCAAAAAGATGTCAAATAGAATTTTCAAAAAGATGCCGAATTTGAGGATGATCAAGGCCGAATGTCAAAAACATGCCAAATAAATTTTTTCAAAAGGCATGAAATTTGAGGATATGTTTCATTCGCTCTCATGCATCCCAAATAGTTTGTTTGCCAGATCAAGGTCATGGCAAGTTCTCTTTAGGTAATCCAGAATGTCTTCTCGAGCAATTCTTGCGGGCAAGGTTCCAGTCGGATCCACCTTTTCCCCTTTTGTATCGACCGAATCTTCTCTGCAACCGGAAAAATATCTACCTACCCGCCAACTCCAGCATCATCGGTAGAACTTGGCTCAATGAATATCCCTCCCCTGAGCCCGAGACGCCGGAGTATTCGAGTCGCCTCCCATCCTCTCTAAGTCGCATGTTGAAGAACTTCCATCCTTGCAACTTCAATTCCTCAATCCCGGCTTCAATCCTCGCTTTATCGATAGGCTTCGTTGAATACAGGTCTATGTAGAACCTCACCCACGGCTTTCTCGTTCCTTGATAGACGCAGAATATATCGAGCCTCCTAGCAGACGGATGATCCAGCCTTACGGTGACGAGCCTATTGTCTACGCTGATATCGACGATCTCTCTCTTCAAAGGCTTCAGCAACTCTACAGCTTCTTCAGGAGCAAACTTAGCTATGCGGAGAATTATCCATTTGTTGAAAACTGCGAATAGTACAATTATGAGAATAATGATCAATCCAAGAAGCTCCAGAGAAGCCAGCAGCCCAATGGTTGCAGAGAACTCTTCGAATGCTATTACAACAGCAACGGCGAAGAACGTTATGAAAATTATACTCATAGTGATAATGAACCATACCAGTGTTGGATGGCGCGTGAAGAAAGACAATCTTATGCGGATGGGGACGTTATACTCAGATTCAAACTGAGCCTTGATCCGTCTATACATGGCTTCAGTCCCTTCCCCCTTTCCTTTTGAACCTGCCAAAAACGATTCGAACTAATGCTGAGACGACCGCGATTAGAATGCCTACTAGGGCGACACTGCCCAAAGTACTTTGATACTCATGCGAGACGGGAAACATGTATGGTGCATTCGGCTCTGGACCAGTAAGGAATCCTCCTAGAAGTGGACCGAAGATGAAGGATGCTACAGCGACCACCAACCCGAACAAGGCTGCTATCTTGGCGTATCTTCTAATCCTCTTTATCCCTGCTGGGAGCTCAACTTCGACTGCTGGGGCTGGTTTGGCTTCGATACTTGGAGTTGAAACTGCTTTTCCGCAGTAGGGGCAGTTCTTAATGTCAGCTGGAAGCTGTGATAGATCTCTACCGCAACTGAGGCATGTTCGCTGAGGCAGCTCTTCTCCACAGTACGGGCAGATGGCTATGTCCTTCGGTAGCGTTGAAAGATCTTTACCGCAGTGAGGGCACACAGGTGGCTTCTGCGGTCTCTGAGCTTCCACTCCTTGCCTCCTGCCTCTTCTCCGAATGATGATTGAGGCTGCCACTGTGGCGAGGATTAGGATTATCAGAAGAGGATAGAACGCGGTTATGAAGTTGAATATCAGGAAGATGAAGAGGAAGCCTCCGAACACTATACCTAGTGCTATCAAAGCGATGACGCCGATGCCAATTACTTTCGCCAACTTTCTGCTCTTCCATCTCACTAACGGGTAGGCGACCAGTAGAACTGGGAGGGCTATCAATACCAGAAGAAATGGGTTCAGCAATGGCGACGGCTCCTCCCCCACCGCATAAACCCTCAATGTATCTGTTTTCTTCATCTCCATTTTGCTCGGCCAAGAAATACTCCATGTATATGAATATTCGCCGGGTTTCGCGTCTGCGGGAATTTTGAAGTCAACACTTAGTGTCTC
>Ga0315312_1003422_pt1 | contig 10216 bp, 11 predicted proteins | sample TDP7_MG_FD_203629 | JGI IMG/M metagenome (GOLD analysis project Ga0315312, IMG submission 203629) | Freshwater sediment microbial communities from Lake Towuti, South Sulawesi, Indonesia - TDP7 | ecosystem: Environmental > Aquatic > Freshwater > Lake > Sediment | place: Indonesia: South Sulawesi... | reverse complement strand
GATTATTTCCCCAAGTTGGCCTATTGCCCCCGACTCAAATAGGCATTCCACGATCCTCTTAATGTCCGCGGGCTCAATAGTCTCTTTCTCCATAAGGGCTGAAAGGAGATATCTGACCTTTTCAGAACATTTTTGTGCCAGCATCATAACGTAGGGGAAAGAGCCACTTTTGATCTTATCCTCCAACTCAACTGTCAAGTTGAGGGCCTCAATAAGGTCGTCTATCAAGTGCAGAATCGTACCTAGATATGTGCCGAATTTACCTAAATGTTCAACCTCGTTTTCAGAGCTAGGCCCAAGAATTGCACCAACCTTAAGACAAAACTCAGTTCCGATGGCCCGCATTTTCAACACTTGAAACTTATCTTCTGGGCGAAGGTTTCTCTGCTGTTTTAGCTTAGCACTAGTTGTTTCTGACTCAGCCATCTTCAGGTAGAGATCCATAAATAGCCTACTTATCCTTTGGCGCTTTTCCAGAGATATTTCAAGTTGAGGGAGGACGCAGAATGCCCTGGCCATTATGAGCCCACCCATTATCAAAGCTTTTTCCTCCCCAAATTTTCCTAGCAACGTAGGTTTGAACCGTCTGAATTTTGTCCTATCTACCATGTCATCCCAAATGTAGGCGCACAATGCGATGAGCGTTGCCGATGCCGCCAGGGTGGTAACTGCTTCCGACTGCCCGCCAACTGCTTCATGTCCGAGCGTAACTAGGGCTGGCCTGAGCTTATCTCCCCAATTCTCTAACACATACAGCAAAGGAGGCCTAAGATCTTCGGATTTGATCTCCTCAAGTAAAATCCTCCTAGCTTCCCCTTCTCCCGCATCACCTTTGCGCCTAAGGACTTCATAGATACCACTCAGAATTTCGGAATCTTTCATTTTTATCAAAGTAGAACTTGTCTCATGTGGATATAAGCTTTAAATAAATTAGCTATACTAGAAAAATGCCAAGAAAGAATCAACCGACAACCAGTTAACACCTAAACGATTACAACCTAAGCCTTTTTCTTCACGGCCGGATTTCTAGTCGGGTTGGTAACCTAGGCCAAGAGCTTCACAGTTTCAATCGGACTAGGGTAGAATTTATTTCCTGATTGATAAGGCTTAGCCTAAAATTTGGCTTAAATTTAACATTTATTTTTTAGGGGGGATTAAGTTTCTAGAATGGCTTGAATTTCGGCTAGTTTCTCAGCTACTTTCTGGCCCTTCTCGGTTAAAATGAAGTTTCTGGTGAATGGAAACTCCTCACTTATCTGCTCCTCCACCAGTTTGAGGCCCATGAGCGTGGACAGGGCGGTGTAGGCTGCCCTCTGGCCGACTGGCACGCCCTTAATAATGCTCGTTATCTTCGCTCCTCCTTTGTACAGAAAAAACAGGACGCGCAGCGTGGCTTTGTCGTAGTCCAGCTTATCGATGGCTTGCATTGCGTATCATCCCCTTAAAGGTGGTTGTCTATTAGCGTTGCGTATACTAGTAATGCATAAGGTTTATATATAAGTTGCGAAAAGATGAATATTAATTGTGCGTATACGGGATGTCAATATACGGACCGATCCGAGGGTGAAGGAGCCTGAAAACTTGGAAAAATTCCACATAAGATTTGAACCGCGTCGACCCCACGAACTCACCCAAACCCTTCAACTCTTAAAAACCTTGGCTAGGGAACCCAGGAGCACCATGGCCATGTACCGCCAACTGAGGAGCAACGCGGGCTTCAGGAATCATCACGCCTTCTACCGTCAGCTAAACCTATGCCTAAACTACGGTCTCATAGAGCTCTCCCATATTCAGAAGAAATGGGGCATACCCACAAAAACCTACAGCCTAACAGAAAAGGGTAAGGGCCTCCTGAGGCTGCTGAATGAAAAAGTGAGAATTTAACTCTCACCCAATTAGGATTCAACATCATAAAATTTCCGAAAAGGCATTTGAAATGAACTTTATTTAGCCTAAAAAGCTTGAAAAAAATCTCCTTTCAGAATCATAAATCCACCACCAACCCACCATAATTGACCCACAAACCAATCCGAAGGCCGTCAAAACGGGGTCCGCAGTCGGCTCCTCGTCACTTTTATAGGGTTTTATTTGGCAATATTGTTTTTTGGCGTAATTTTGACCTATAAATAAGGTCTGCAACCTAGTTTTTGATGGAATATGCCGATTCATCCAGACTGGCAGGAACTTTACAGAAGCTTTGTGGATCAGTATGGCGAGGAGAAGGGTGAAGAGGCCTTTTACGCCTATTGCAAAAAGCACGGCATAGATTACACCAAACCCTTGCCAAAAAGGGAATCTTTTTCATGGACGGGATCTATTGAAGAAATCCCCGAAAAGTCAAATCTTATCAGAGGCCAAGCTCTTCATCCAGTAAAAACATATCATACGGATGAATGGCCTAGCGTAAGGGTTTACCTGGAAGAGGAGCTTTCCAAATCCGCTCAGACCTTGGCTGGAAAGCCTCTACTTCTGGACCATCTTTTTACTTTAAACGGAAAGGTTCTGGACGCCCGTTACGAGGATGGCGCCATCGAGTACACGGCGTCCCTGGAGGAACCTGCCATCCTAAACAAAATCCGGGACGGCCAAATCAAACACTGTTCGGTGGAATTTGAATGGGATTCCCTTAAGAACGTTAACGGCGTCGCCCCCATTGGCATTAACTTCATCGGAGTAAGTCTTCTAAGTCCAGGGATGGAACCCGGTGATATCCACAGTTCTGTGGGACTCTGGGAGGCGGTTATTCAACGCCTGAAAGAGGCCAAGCAAAGTAAAGAGCAGGCTGAGCCCCAGGAGTTCATTTACTATGGGGTTCGGGACCCCGCTGCCTTCCTGGAGGACCGCTTCTCCACCGTCTGGATCGACCGTTTCAACGGGGTTCAGGGCATCTATGGCCGTTTGCGGGATGCGCCTGAAAATCCTCAGCCCATGGCCCTGCTCTTCATGAGGGCTAACAACTGGGACACGGATCGGGTAAAATTATGGGTGCAGGAGCACCCCCAATACGTTAGGGGACCTGAAGGAGTCCCTCCGGCGGTTGGCGTTCAAACTGGCCCAGTCCAGACGCCCCCGAAACCTGTTCAGATTTTGATAGGGATGAAGGAAATGGAGAAGATGATGAACGAAGCCATTGAAACAAAGGTTAAGCATGTTTTAAAAGAGCAGGAAGATGAGATGGAGCGGCTTCGGCAAGAGCAGAGGCAGCGGGCTGAAAGATACGGCATCAGCCCCAAGGAAGGTGGCCACCTAACTAAACCAAGCGAATATGAGCGCCTCTCGGATGATCAGTTTGCGGACACCGTGAATTACCGTTATCCCATCGACGCGGACCATGTTAGGGCTGCGTTGACTTACTTTAATCAAGCGGACAATCGACGCGCTGGAGGATACAATCACGGGGAACAGGTTAAAATCATGACAAAAATCGTTCAAGCCGCCCTAAACAACAACATTCAAGTTGATTGGCAACCTGATGACCCAGTTTACCGCGATCTTCCCGAAGAGTTGAAATCTAAGTTGGCGGGCTACGAGAAGAGAGGAGAAGGCCAGACATCCCCAGAAAAACAGGTGGAGGCCCTCCAGAACCAGCTAACAATCATCACGGGCCAGAAGGAGGCCCTCGAGGACGAGGTAAAAGCGTTAAAGGAGAAGTTGTCGAAGAAAGGTTTGGGCGAAGCCATTGTAAACCCCGTGGACTCTTCGACAATCCCGGTGGGTCTCATTAATCGAAAAGATGTAGTGGCGAAGCTGGACGCCATTATACCTCCTGACTTTGTTATTAGGCAACACGGTGCAGGCGGATTCCTAAAACTTGTTCAGGATGTGAGGCGCGTAAAACGTGAGATTGAGGGATAGGAAATGTCGGAGAAGGTTTACGACAACAGGGAATTATACGACATGATTCGCAAACTCGAAGAGCGAGTTAAAGCCTTGGAGAAGGCCCAATCTCGTAAATCAAAGTCACAAGTTGACCCTGCAGCCTCGTGACGAAACGAGAAGCAGGATTTAAAATGTGGAGTGGATGCGAATGACGGATTATGTGGGCGCCAACTTCGACTTGGGCGAAATGATAGGTGACGGCGTAGTCATCACCTGCCTAGCAGGGGGAGTCATCACTAAAGGCCAATTCGTTAAGCTCAGTGACGCCACAGACCTAACCGTTGTCGCCGCAACCGATAAGGCTAATGTGTTGGGTGTGGCCATGAAGGCCGCCTCATCAGGCGAGTACATTCCCGTTTGCGTCCGCGGTCTGGTGAAGATGAAGTTGGGCAGCGCCGTTTCAGGCACATTGGCGGCTGGAAAGGCGTTGAAGAGCGACGCGGATGGTCTGCCTGACGCTTTGGCGGATCAGGCGGTGAACGAGGCGGGGTCCGCCACCTACACCATCTACTACAACGCAAAGGCGGGCATACCGTTACAGAGCGGTGTGGCAGGCGACTATGTCATGGTCCTAGTGGGGAAGTGATAGCGATGACTGAACCGAGAAACGTTTTGAAAGAGGCTGTCATGAGGGACGGTGAACTGGATTGGCAACGGGACTTTTTGGAGAAGGCGCGAAGCAACGCCCTTTATCAGCGGGTCATGAAGGAGCGGGTCCTCAGCGACATCAGTCAAGCCCTGGGAGTAGTCCACGACGTGGCCATTGACGCGGCTAAGAAGATGGCGGTGGGCAGAGACATAATCTGGGTAATGCCCATCAAAGACCCTACGGTCCGGTTCTATCGGGCTAAACGAGGCAAGGTTTGGCCCATCAGTGAAGGACCACCCATGCAGACCCCTGAACGATTCGACTCATTAGACCTCAGCGTAGACAAGGAGTATGGCTACGACGCCCTCTTCAGCCAAAGCTACATTGAAGACGTGCCCTTCCAGGTGCTGGAGCGAGCCATAGCCGACGCGGCTCAGCTTTTGGAGGAACAGTTAACTTCGGACATCGTGGCTGTATATGAGGGCATAGCGGCGGGCAACCTAGCCGGAGGCGCCGAGATCACGGCGGCAACGTCGGGCTCCTTAGCCTGGGCCGATCTAGTGAAGGCTTGGACTGCCGTAAAGAAGGAGGGTTGGAACGCCAACGTGGCCATGATCCACCCGGACCAAATTGCGGACCTGTGGAACGATGACAAGTTCATCCACAGCTTCTACTTCGGCGAGAAGGTGGACGTGGAACGGGGCGTTCTCGGAAGCACCTATTTGGGGTTCAAGATTGTGGAGACCGACCTCTGCACAGCCGCCCAATGTCACCTCATCGACACCACAAAGGCTGCAGTTCTCGGCCTACGCCGGGATATCCTAACCCAACCATACGAGGAGAAGCTGAACCAGGGCGCCATATGCACCATACGATACGGCATAGCCAAACTAAGGGAATCAGCCGTAGCCAGGATCGTAAGCTGTTAAGCCCCCTGACGAGCCTGTGAAATTCGGGCGAAACCACGTTTTTGTGGTCGAGGTGAAAAAGAAAATGTCTGAGGAGAAAAAAACAGTCCATATCGGCAGAAGGATAACTAGAGCCATATTTAACGGAATGATGATCGGAATCTTCGGTGGGACAGGATTATACTTGTTGACGACAGCAGTGAACACGCTCGCTAATTCCGTCATCCTCAACCCTATTGCCTTCCTATTGCTTGGCCTTGGGGGTTCGGTCACTGCCGCCATTGGGATCGAATTAAGTGCCGACATACAGGAAAGTTAACGCCGTCCCGAAACCGTGCTGGCATATCCAGACAGCGGGAAAATGAGATGATAGGTAATGGGCGTAAGGTGGAGCCACTATGACGAGGCTTATAAGGCCATCTTCGACGCGGCCCAGGGCATCGCCAGCCTAGAAACCGACTTGACCAAAATCGAGTTTGCCTACAACGCGGCCGGAGACATCGAAACCTTAGTTTTCAAGAAAGGGGCGGCTATCCTTTTCACCTTAACCTTTGGCTATGACGCGGAGGGAAAGGTAACTCAGATCACCCGTTCATAGGTATAAAATAACTAGGAGGAATGAAAATGGAGAAAATAGGCGATTTGATAGGTTGGAGGGCGGAGTGGCGCATCGACAGGTTCAAGGATCCAACAAACAAAATAGCGGAGATGCTGCAGGCAGGAGCGAAAATCGAAGACGTAATAGAGGAGTTTCCAGAGGCCTTTTTGGGCACGGAAGTCATGGAGGAGAACGTGGCCCTCAACGTGGGGCTTCAATATCTCATCGACTGCATCTGTGGCATAGGCTCAACAACAAAGTGGGACAACACAAACGCGAGGCTTGGCGTGGGCAGTGATGCAACGGCTGCTGATCCAACGCAAACAGACCTGATAGATGCTACACCCACTTGGAAAGCCATGGATGCAACATATCCACAGAGGTCAGGTCAAACGGCGGAGTGGCGAGCAACCTTCGGCTCAGGCGAAGCCAACGAAGCTTGGAACGAGTACGCAGTCGATAACGGAGCTACGGCACATAAACTGCTCAACCGCAAAGTGGAATCTAAGGGCACAAAGGTCTCAGGCGAAATTCCTTACATCGCGTGAGGAACGCTAAACGTGGACCTTAAGCCTAAAGATAACCTTCAGTTAAGGGAACGTCTTTGCCTCTCGTAAAACGCGGACGCTGTTCCAAGTGCGGTTGGATATGTTGCCCGCCATGCCTCCATTTATTGCCTAATGGATTGTGTGAGATTGACGAATATAAACCTGAGGGCTGCCGCGTTGCACCGCACAACCCGATGGCTTTGGAAAAAGGCTGCACATACTACTTTGAGGACACGGAGACAGGCGAGAAAATCACGGCGGAAAACGTCTATTCATATCCCGAAGCGAAGCGGTTAGAGTGGCTGGAACTCTTCATTCCTAAAAGCGAGGATGAGTAATATATATGACAGTCCTGTACCTCCGCGAAACCAATGCTGAAGAGCCGATGCCGAACGTGAAACAGAGCACCACGTCAATCTCGCAGTGGTTGACCACGGACTCGGCGTCGGCAATACAGCCAAAGGACATGAAGACAGCGCAGGGATCAGCAAAACAGAGTTTCACAAAGACTCTTGCCGAACTTGGCACGGCTCACTATGCCTGGTGGAAGGCTTGGATAAGCCCTCCGTTGAATGGCGATCAGACAATAGCGGGGACACTCACTGTAATCTTAGATGCGGTAGAGGGCAACGCTGCAAAGAACGCCTTCCCGCGAATATTTGTCTATGTTTGGAAGGGTGATGACTCAGGCATACGTGGAACGTTGTTTTCAAACGGGAACTCGGCGACGGAGGAGGGCACCTCGGAAGCCGACACCACTTATTTTAACGCCGTAACTTTAACGAGCGTTAACGCACTTTCTGGGGACCGTATAGTCATTGAAATAATGGAATACCATAACAACACGAAGACCCTCAGCTACGCCGACACGCTTTATTTTAACGGCGGCGCTGCCCCTGGCGTCTCGCGGTTGAACTTCAGTCAAATCCTAAACTTCGGAATTTTGAAGGAAGTCACTGATTCCTTAAGTCTCGCCGACGCCATTTTAAGCGATAAAATCTTTGCCATAACGGATTCAATGGGCCTCGCCGACGTGGTTCGCCCGATTATACGTTATCATGGGTGCGATTGGATTTATAATACTGATTGGGCGTGGGGCTACCTTGATTCATCCAGCAAAAAGTGGAGTAACAGGTTTACCGCCCCAGCAACTAAAACTGTTAGTCAGATTAGAGTTTACATAAATGTTATTGTTGGGACCCCGCCGACCTATCGGTTTGGCTTGCAGGGTGATAACAACGGGGTTCCAAACGGGAGTTGGCTTAACGGAAACGCCTATGGAGACTTTGCACCGACAGCAACAGGTTGGCTGGTAATAGATATTCCAGACGCGGGCATAACGGGAGAAATAGTGTATCATATAGTTGTCGAAGCCGTGGGAACGCCGGACAGCGCCAATCACATAAGGTTTAAAGGAATTGACCCCCTTCAAGAAAAAGTGCCTTACGACATGAAGGTGGATGAAAAGTTAAATGTTGTATATGATCAAGGCTCTGGTTGGGTTGTCCAAAATTACGCTCCAATATTTCTCTTGGATTTTACCGATGCAACATATCACGCCCAGCCATACCACATGAATTGGGGTGGAAGCGTATATGGAGCTAACAAGGTTGGGGAACCAATTCACAGAAAATGGAACTTACACGGTCGCAGCCATAGGAGTAAGAATACGCAAGGCTGGAACGCCGCCAGATGACCTTTTACTCTGTATTTACAATGTTACGGATTCCGAATATTTAATTCAAGACCAAGTATTTTGTTCTCAAGGCGCCGTAACCACAAGTTGGTCGTGGGTGTGGAAGAAACTTTCGACGCCCGTAACATTAGTGAACGGAAAACAGTATAAGGTTTACTTTAAATCTCCAAACTCGAATTCAGCCAATTATTATGAATTCTTATATTTACAAACCGAAAATTCAGCTCCTTACAGAGATCGAAGTTGGGGCGGAGTTACAAACCTTGTAATCTATGGGACTGACGAACCGCCAAGCTCAACTTATGTATATCGAGATGTACCCCTTTGCTTTAATATTGATGTTCCAATCACGGATGCCGTAGGCTTAACTGACACAATTTCCTTGTTAAAGTTGCTTGAAGTCCTCGATTCTTTAGGACTTTCCGACGCGGTTCTCCGAGATAAGGCTCTTCAAATCCTTGACTCTCTTGGACTCGCCGAACAGATCGGCGCTCCGTCAAAACAATTAATCTCCCCTGACGCGGTAACGCTTGCTGACACGGTTTTAAGAGACAAGATTCTCGCAATTCTTGATTCGTTAACTCTCTCGGAAGTCATACAGACGCCATTAAGGCAGTTAATCTCCACAGACTCCATATCACTTTCAGACGCCATCGAAGTCATAATGGCGATCATAAAATACGTGACCGACGCCATCGGCTTAAGTGAACAGATTGGAACGCCGTTAAAGCAGCTTATCGCCGTGGATTCCATCGCGTTAACAGACTTAATCTATGCCTTGAAAACATTGATTGTTGCCGACAACGTGAACATTTCAGACCAGACGTTAGTTAACAAAATCCTAACTATTCTTGACTCCCTTGGTCTTTTAGAAGCAATTTATAAACATTGGGTGCCTGTGGTTTCTGACTCCGTTGGCTTAAGCGACGCGGTTCTCGGAGACAAAATCTTGAGGATAACCGACGCGGTAAACCTTATTGAGACCATCTTAACTAATAAACAGTTTGCCGTTATAGAATCCGTCTCTCTTTCAGACATTATTCTTATCCTTAAAGCCTTTCTTGTTACAGACGCTATTTCGTTGCAGGACGCCATTGAAGTCACAATACAATATCTAGTTAAAGAAGTGCTGGATTCTATCGGTCTTTCGGACGCGGTGAAAAGTGATAAAACGTTACAAGTCCTGGATGCAGTAAGCGTAACCGAGTTAATTTTAAGAGACAAACCCGTAGCAATCTTAGACATCGTTGCTTTAGCCGACCTCGTTAAAGCCGCAAACCTAACTGAGGCCCCCCAACTTATCGTCACTAAAGACGGAAAACTCATCCTCCGAATTTCAAGACCCACAAAAAGCAAGCCTGACTACATTAGTTTGGGAGGATAGGCAAAACATGAACATCCTAATTGGCACACCCATCGAGGAAAGCAAATATTTCTGTCTTAAACCACTTTTCAGGGCATGGAAGCATCTTAAACTTCCTAATGGAAGCGAAGTTGCAATCCTTTTAGTAGTCACCTTGAGCCCTGGCATATCCTTTATGAAACGCCTCGATGAATATGTCCGACAATTAGTCAAACACCAAAAATACAGATACGTTATCGTAGGGGCCTGGCATGATGGAAGACAAGAATGGAATCGTCATTCCTTGGAAGAGGCGAGGGAACTTATCCGAGACTTTGCCTTAAACCGATATGAGGCAGATTACATATGGTTCGTGGACGCCGACAACCCACCGCCAAAGGACGCCCTAACGAGGCTCCTAGCCTTAGACGCGGACATAGCTGGCTCCCTCATCTACCAACGAATGCGAAACGACGAACCAACCTACCCCCTAATCTACGAGTATCCTGGGCCGCCGCCCAGCGACCCCGTCCTCCGCCCAGGCTGGGAAAAAATAGGTCCGTTACATTTAAAGGATGTTAAGGGTAAAACGGGCGTCATCGAAGCGGACGGAGCAGGCTTCGGCTGCACTCTAATTAAACGGCGCGTATTTGAGG
>Ga0315312_1003421_pt1 | contig 10221 bp, 5 predicted proteins | sample TDP7_MG_FD_203629 | JGI IMG/M metagenome (GOLD analysis project Ga0315312, IMG submission 203629) | Freshwater sediment microbial communities from Lake Towuti, South Sulawesi, Indonesia - TDP7 | ecosystem: Environmental > Aquatic > Freshwater > Lake > Sediment | place: Indonesia: South Sulawesi... | reverse complement strand
AATGGCTTCAGCAGCAGGGAATCAGGTTAGATTAGCCCTGTCACCTGCGGGCAGGGCAAAACGCCGGAGGTCTCGGCTCGCTTTACGTTTTACACTTCTTAGCGGGAATTCATCACTATCTTCTCGCCGGTGTCTGTTGGAACTTCTCGACTTTGCGGACGGTTACAATTAGGTCGTCCTGGAACTGCGGCAGGGCGATTTCATTGGTCGCGTTGATTCCGCCGGACTCATAATTGCGCATCTCGATAATCACCAGGTCGGCTGGTTTTTGAAATGTGATTTCGTATTTGCCTTTCGGAAGCCGAATTTGTGCGGTTGCTCCGGCTATAGTCTGGCCTGTGCTGCGCGAGCAGACATAAGTAACGACAAGTGTTCGGTCCGGCTGGGCTAACGTCGCCCAAACGAGTTCTGGCTGGGACCCCGCTCCGCGGGAACCCTGGCTTATGGTCAAAGCTGTATAGTTGGGATTAAGTGTCCAGAAAGGCAGGTTCCTGAAGAAATCTGCCATAGGTTTGAGGAACTCCTGTCCCGGGGCTTTGTAGTCCAGTTGGTCGATTCCCTCGCAGCCGTCCCACGAATGCCATGTCCAGAAGCAGCCTGCCGAGCACCATAGCCAGCCTTGCTTTCGGCGGTGGACGCCGTCGTTGTTGCCGTGACGGATTTCCCGGCCGGATTCGTTACAGAATGCAGGCTTGCCGTGCGACCTTGTATTGCGGGCCAGAGCCAGATACCAGTCTCTCAAATCGTGACGTTCCGATGAAGAAGTACAAGTATGATTGATAGCTAAATCCAGCCAGGGTCGGTCGGGCCAGGCGGCGTCATCGGTGGTGCCAGCCGATGTGCATATCGGGCGGTGGTAAGGGTCGTTCTGGCGGAAGAAATCGGCTACCGCTTTCTGGAACGTTTCGTTGCCGAGGTATTCGTTTGCAAGCTCCCAGGTGAGGATGTTGGCATATTTACCAAGCCGCTGTAGCGCATAGGCCCAGTACGGTTGTTGGGACACAATTTGCTCGGCGGTGGGCTTGAGACTGCAATAGAGGACGACATCGAAGCCGATGCCCCTCTCGCCGGCCATTCGAATTCGTTGCTCGACTCGGTCCCAGTAGGATTCGTCAAATTGCGACCAGATAGGTCTGCTTCGGCTACCTCCCCACGGCCATAAGTCAATACCCACCGTCTCGTAATAGTATCGGCCTTCCAGGCTAACACGAAGGACGTTGACAGCCTGTTCTGCGGCCCGGTCAAGCACGGCCTGCGGGTGCTTGCAACCAAAATACAGCCAGGCCGTCTTATTTACGATGAATATGTGCTTGCCTTCGGTATTGACTAGGTGGAATGGGTAATTTGGGTCCACGTGATAGGGTGACGTCCATGTGTCGGGAAAGCTAACCAAGGTGGCGTTGGACGTTCCAGAGGCTGGTGACACGGCACATTTGATGGATGCAAAGCAGCAACACAGCAAAAGGAGCCGCCGGACCCCTGCTTTTGCAGGGGCAAGCTTGCCCCCGCGCAGGCGGGGGAAAACTCTTGATTTAGCACACATGTTCTTAACTCCGTCAAATACTTAACGTTAAGCGGTTGCGGTTGAGATGCTCGTGACGGTTGCGTTAATCGTAAAACGAAAGACGATACACGTAACCAGCATCGCAACCGTTAAACGGAAAACGAATTAACGAACCGATGCATTGAGCATTTTCATAAAGTTCCGCAGTAACAGCGAGAGGTCTTGCCACCCGCGCGCAGTAACAAGGTTGCCATCTACGACGCATGGCTTGGCTACGTACTTGGCTCCACCCTGCTCAACATCCAAAGCGCACTTGGGTATAGTGGTGGCGGTCCGACCACGGATGGCACCAGAAGCGCTTAGGATTTCGATTCCGTGACATAGCGCAGCCACCGGTTTGTTAGTTTCAAAGAAGTGGCGTGTGATCCGCATAAGGTCCTTGTCGTAGCGCAGGTATTCCGGTGCCCGCCCGCCAGAGACATAAAGTCCTGCATACTCTTGTGGTTTCACATCGCCAAAGGCAATCTCAGCTTCTAAATGATAACCAGGCAGTTCCCGGGTGATGTCCCACGGCGGCTCCGCATTTGGCGGAATCTCATGAATAACCAGGTGATAATACCGCATCTTTTGACCTGCAACAACCACCTTAAAGTCGTCCTCTGCGATTCGGTAATAGGCATACAAGGTATCAAGAACTTCCGAGCCATCCCCGATGGGCAAAAGTACTTTATGCATGGTTTTGTTCTCCGAAGCTTCCAACGAACCGGCGGACAGAGCCAGTGCCGCTGGTCCGCCAACCAGGAACTGGCACATCTGCCGCCGATCCAGCTTTATACCGCTTAATAACTTCTGCACAGAGTTTGTTGAATATTTTTTATTCATTATTGTAAGTCCAGCTTTGGCTATTTTCGTCATAGTGTCGGCAGTTCATAGCCCTGGCGGTACTTTTTTGTTAGAAATGTGTTTGCCTCAGCGTCGTCAACGAACAGCTCCCGCTGAGCATCGAATTTGAGTCGCCGACCGACACGCATGGCAATGTTGGCCATGTGGCAAAGGCTGGCAGAGTGATGTCCCACCTCAACATCGGCGTTCAGGCCTGCTTTTCGGCTGCGCACCGCGTTTATGAAATTGCCGATATGCGAGCCGCTACCAGGTGCGCCGCTTGGTCCCTTTGTGCCATCTTTGAAAGTTACCTGCCAGCCCTTTCTGCCGATAGACATTGTCCCATTGTCGCCGTAGAAGATATTGCCGTTGTTGTGACCCTCGTGAAGGTATGGCGTCCAGAGCCTCATCTCATACATCAGATAGACCACGTATTTTCGATTTTCAATTTTCGATTTTCGATTTCTAAATTGTAAATAGGAAATTGTAAATTGTCACCTGTGCCGTAGTCCCAGAACCAGTGCCAGTTGTAATGGAACCGGTTGGGGTTAAAGGGTCGCTTCGGCGCCGGTCCCAGCCACATATCGTAGTTGACATGAGCGGGTGCTTCGCAGTCGGCTTTGCGACCGATGGGATTACGCAGTTGGCAATTGATAGCCTTAGCCATTCGAATTTTTCCCAGCTTGCCCGAGCGCATGTATTCGATGGCCTCGGTCAGACCTTCCGCACTGCGTAATTGTGTGCCGTGCTGCACAATCCTGCCATGCTTGCGGGCCAGATTCACCAGTAAGCGACCTTCATGGATGGTGTGACTTAACGGCTTCTCGACGTAAACATCTTTGCCTGCGATAACCGAAAACGCTGCTAAAGGGACATGCCAGTGGTCGGGCGTAGCAATAGCAACAACGTCAATGGATTTGTCTTCGAGCATTAGGCGATAATCGGTGTAGGCATCCACCTTTTCATCGCGGGTTTTGAATTTCTTAACCTCCTGGTCGAGAACATTACTATCTACGTCACAGAGCGCCACCACTCTCACCCCTTCAGTATCGCGGAAGCCGGCTATGAGTCCTCGGCCTCGTCCATGAAGACCTACCACGGCTGCACGGATGTCTCCGTTCGCCCCGCGCATGCGGGAGAATGGCAGTGCCAACGCGACACCGGCAGCTACCGAACCTTTCACAAAATCTCGACGTCTCATATTTTCAACCTCCAATGGATTCGACAATTTAGCCCCATCCACTGGATGGGGTACCCCCGCCGACAGGCGGGGGGCTAATTACCACAAGTTTTCTTAAAGTGGAACAATACAGCCCGACAATCAGGCGCATCAAAGGTGAATGTTCCAGTCGCGTTCGCACTCAGTAGTTTTTGCTTTTTACTTATTATGTCATACTGATTAACCTGCCATTTGCCTGTGGGCAGTTTTGCCTGGATGTTTTTATGAACTTTGTTTGTCCCTAAAACATACTCGTGAGCTGGACATTCCATAGCCCGAAACTCTTGATTAACGTTTTCAAATATGCCGGTACTGATATCCTCAGTATTAGGATCAAGAACGGGTGACATTTTCCAGAAGGTAATATTTACATCGATTAGTCCTCTCAACCACCGCAGATTGTCAGCCGATTTGTGCTCGGCAGCCTTGAAGTTGCCATAAAAATAGTGCCCTCTTTTGCTGGCAGGTTTGTGTCCAGTTGTCCCGTAGCCGCCGCCTAAAAACGCGCCCAAATGCGACTCGATCACATCCTCTTCGCTCCAGCCATCGCCTTTTCCTTCGTAGGCCAATTCATCATCTATCACAGGCTTATTTGCACCGCCAATCCGGTAGTTTCTCGCGATAAAATCAGCAGTGATGTGCAGCTTCTTTATCTTCTTTTGAAGCGTTATGTGATCGTTCCACGGCGAATCAGTGTTGAGCTGCTGATGCCAATCGCGCGAGCTTGCGTGTACGCTTACAGGAGTCGGGTAGGGTAAAAACTGTCTCAATTTGCTGCCGAAACTTGCTATTTCGCTTGGTGTGTACTTTGGCTTTTTAATATCGAATTCATTTGACAAGCATATCCAGACATTGGGGTAGCTGCCGTAGCGAGTGGCAATATACTTTAAGATAGGAGTGCAATCCCCACCATTCTTAGGAGCAAGCAAGACGGAACGGGAGTCTTCTGTATCCGGCCCATTCAGGATCAAATCAGCAATGAGGTCATTATTGTAGGCCTTGCGCACTGCTAAATCGACGCGGTGGTAGAACCACGCAGGATTCGGCCGATGAGAGAAATTGCCGTCATCTGTGGGTCTGCCCAAATCGTCCAGGAAAGGCTTTTCTTTTGGGTGGGGATAGCGGTCAGCAGTAATAGAGAAACGCACCTTCTTGAAATAGAGACTATTTACTGTGATATCTGCTGCGATGTTCCCGCCGGTGGGGCCGCTGTCTGTGTACTCCGAGAGAAAGCTATACATAGTATTGCCAACGATATACTGGTGTGAACCATCGCAGCGTTTATACCAGCGGCCGTTAGCAGCATCCGGGTCAACCTGCCAGAATCCTTTGTGAGATGAAGGCGTACAGACGATAGAGTAACCCTCTTTTTGGCCGTTTAGTTCCTGCTTGTTTGATATTGTTTTGACCAGTGCCCACCTGCCGGGCATCGTAGGGCAGAATCGCACCTTGAATACGGGGCCTTCCGGCTGGCCTTTGCCGTCACCATCCCAGAACCCATAAATTTTATAGATTGGTTGACCGCTTTCGTGTCGCCATTCAGTTACTAAGTTTACATCTACCGCGGGGTTGTCCTGGGATCCATAACTCGGGCCCAAAAGTGTGAGCTCGTGCACATCGTATAATTGCGCCTTCTCTTGACCGCAGTTTAGTAGCACATCTACACGAGGGGTTCTATGACTGTATGGCTTCATCAGGATATCCAGGTCACCGTCACCATCGAGGTCGCCGAGCTTGCCCTCGTGGATGCCCTGGCCAGCAGAGGCGATGGTTTCCGTGAAGTTGCCTTTTCCATCGCCGTACCAGATATAAGTCTTGGCATCATCGCCCGCACCAGGCTGACCCATTTCGCCGATCATTATATCGAGGTTTCCATCTGCGTCTATGTCACGCACCTCACAGGTATGTCCGTGCACTATATAGCGCAGTGTATGGGCATGCCACTGCGTCTCGTCCCATTGATACCATTTGGCATCTCCGTCTATATCGCCCGGCGAAAAGACCACCTCTGGCCAGCCACCTTTTACTAACTGACCTGCAGCGCATTGTGTGAAGGCCATCTCAGGGTCAATAATATTTTCTTCATATTTGGTGCCGCCGAGATGCTTGAACCATCGGCCGCCGCCGACAATATCAACTTTGCCATCGAGGTCGATATCTGCCGGAGTGGATGGAAATCCCTCATGTTCTCGTCCGGTTGACCAGGAATAAATGACGGTTGAAGGCCAAAGGCCGGACGATTTGGGGTCAGCAGGGATCTCAAATAAAAGCAACTGTTTGGCTCTCTGGTTCCAAGAGACAAATTCTATCTGGCCATCGCCGTCGAAGTCTCCCACAGTCTGGTCGTGATGCTTGTTACCGCCTGAGTTCTTGATGTGGCGGCAGGTCCAAGATTTTGAAAAATCTGGATATGGGTTCTCCCACCACCAGATATTGTTGCCGCTGGCATCTTGACCTAAGATGATGTCCAGGTCTCCGTCACGGTCGATGTCGCAGAAATCGCCGCCCGCTTCAGGATTTTTCCTGGTGTTATCAATTATAAACTTATCCCAGCCTTTGCCATTGTATTTATACCATACCACCGATGGCGCGGCCGTTCGTTCACCAATGACAAAGTCATCAATCCCATCTTTATCAATATCGAGGACCAGACAGCACGTCTGCTGCTTACCCTCGTTTGGAATTGGCATATCGCAGGTTGCGCTGCTCTTACGTGTCCAGCTTACTCTGCCGCAAGCAGCAGTCCAATAGAAGGTGACAGCCGGCAGCAGAACTACTAACCAAAAATTTTTACCTGCATTTTTGCTTGTGTTTGCGTTTTTGTCGGGTGGTATGTTTTCCATAGTTGGTTCCCACAGATAGTTCCGCTTTCTTTTAGATTTCCCAAGACCGGCCCGTAAGCAGGTCGAGGCTCGTTGGACGTTGACGAGTCTCGTAACGAGTCTCGAGGCCCGAAAGACGAGGCTCGAGCCAGGGTCGGCCTATACCGCATAATCAGTATAGGCCCCGAATTGATGCAAATCTGTCGTATCAGCGATGTAGGTTAACCCCGCCATCACTATGGCGGGGTAGACCCTGCGACATGGTCGCAGGGCTAATCCCCGCCCGAGGCGGGACTTGTCCCGAGCGCAGCCGAGGGATCAGCCTATGGCTACCGTTGCGGATAAAGCCTGATATCATCAAAGTACAGGCTACCTGCAGCAGGCTGTGGATTGGCCTTGTCGCCAACGCCAATAATCATCTTCTTTATGCTTCGCGGATTCACGCCAGTAAACGCAGAAAGGTCAATATTCCACTCCGTCCAGGTGGCTATATTCGTCGCAGCAGGATCCGGATGCTTGACCGTTGCAGTCTTATTAGCACTATCTGCCAGAGCCACATACAGCGGCGCAGCAGTGTTGGAAGGCTGAGCCACGCCAATCTCCACCACCTGCCAGGTGCCCGTAACCCCGCTGGTAGTAGAAACATCAGAGAATTTAGCCACGCACATTACAACAGACTGACGGCCGGTCAACGCTAAGCCGATATAAGCGTTCGCAGACATATTGACAGTCTGCGGACTCCATACCATCAGATGCCAAGGATCGGTAGCAGGGTTACTTGAATAGTAGGCCTTAAACGCATTGCTCGTACGTTCCAGCTTTACCCAATAGGGAGCTTTAATGGCTATTTGCTCAGCAGTCGCTACTGAAGTATCGCTGGTAGCACCGCCGCCGGTAGTGGCCCGTAACTGGAATCTGCATCCGCTGCCGGGCGTGATGTACACCGCAGCAAATCTTGATCCCGGATCCAACGTCTCCCGAATCATCGGCCCAGCCTTGGCAAAGGCATGCGTGTTGTCCACACTGAGCACCTTGGCAACGATAGTGCAATCGCCGTTGAGCATTTTGTAGACATAGCGGAACTGGTCTTCTGTGCCCCAGATGTCTGTGCCACCGCCACTGATGGTAAAGGTGCCAGGAGGCGACTCTAAGAAGGCTACAGGGTAGCCCCTGAACCACAAAGTCAATACTTTAACGCCTCTGATGGTCCAATCCTGCGGACTGACAAAGGTGCGTTCCGCCTCTGAGTATGCCACACCAGCGGTGTTATTATAATCAAACGGCATCGATTGCTTGCCGCCGTGAACGATGCTTTTCTCAGCAAACGGAGGCTCGGCGTAACCTACCTGCGAGCCGTTTGCGGGAACGCCCCAGCCGTCTATCCACGTATCGAATATCCTGTCAGGCTCAAAGTCGTTGTAGTCCTCAAAGTCATCTACGACAAAATACTGCTGCGTCGTAAAGTTCCAGAGCTCGCCCTGCCAGGTGGTGGGAGTCTCGGCCTCATTGACCTCATCGACACGCCAGTAGTAAGCCTTGCCTAAATCAAGGGACAAGGGGCCATATCTGGCCTGGCTGACGGTAGTAACAGGGGCAGTGCCGTCTATCACGGCCTGGTTGTTGTCACTAAAGTACACATTGTGCTTAGCTGCCTCTCTTCCTGCTCTGAAGCTCAGGGTCACATCAGCCGGCACGCTTATCGTTCCTATAGGCACATCTGTTGTGCCGGAGGCTGGGTTGGGTTCTCTTGCCACAACAGGTATGTAGAAGAAGCGAACCTCACTGAGACCGTATTGGTTAAAAACGCCACCCCAGTTGCTATTAGCAGTGATCTTGACGTACTTAGCTGCCACACCGCTAAGGTCAACCGTGGTATTGTGGGCATAACCAGGCGTACCGGCAGCCCGGGCAAATTGGTGGGTACCCAGTGTGGTCCAATTAGCTCCATCGGTTGAATACTCAATGGCTGCATCCTTTATGCCGAAGCCGATAACAGGCTCAATGGAGGTATTGTAGTTCCATACCAACATCTGATGCAGTTTATAAACTTGGTCGAACTCATACTGTATCCAGGTTGGCTGCTGCCCAATCATACTACTGAGCCACATAGCCTTATTTTCTTCTGAGTGCAGGTCATTGGCACTCAATCCAGAACCGTTGATTGTATTTCCAGGCCCCTCATTTGCGCTATTCGAGCTGGAAGCAGTGGCAGTAATAGACGTTCCTGCAATGGGATAAGCGATTGGCTCGACCGTAAAGCTCCAGACACCGCCCTTAAAGATTGTGGAGTCGGGTGGAGCATTGACTTCATCGACCCGCCAGTAGTAGGTCTGGCTAAAGTCGAGAAGGCCGGCAGGATCATACGTGCTGGCGGTTTGGCCAAAACTAGCCAGTACGCCCAGCGGATTGGTTCTGCTGGCATCGCTGACATCAGCAAAAGATGTTCCGAAGTACACATCGTGCGTGGCGGCAAACGGTCCGGGCGTCCAGCTAAGCACCACATCCCTTGGCACATCCAACTTTTTGTCGGCAGGACTTGGATTTCTGGCTTTCTTCGGTGTCGCCAGACCCTGATCTCCATCCCAGTAAATCTCATCTATATAGAATCTTTCTGCCTGACCTGAGCCGGTTGGATTGGTGAATATCATGCCGGTCAGAGGAACAGTCGTCGCAACTCCGAAGGGAATGCCGCCTGCAACGAGGTCTTCCGGATTCGGCAGTGTTGCCACTCCGGCCGGTCTCTCAGCGGTGCTGATGTACAGATCAAAGGTGTCTGCCTCATTATTGGCTACAATCCAGACATTGTACCATTGGCCACGTGCAAGACCAGTCTTAAGAATGGTCGTTCCATCTGTTTTAACAAGGTTAAGTCCGCCCGAACCATTATCTAACAACCCGAATCCGGCCGGAATACTCGTCGGAGTGTCGGCGCTGGTGCTATTTATGGGATTATCGCTCGTATCCGAAATCAAACCTATATAGGTGCGCGGGACGAGGCTTCCGGAACGGATCATAAGCCGGAAAAACACCTTTCCTGTTTCACTGTTGTCGATCGTATTGGTTATGCCGTTGAATCCAATGCCGCGTACAGTTCCGGCAGAATGACCAATAATATTTGCGACTCTGCTTCCGCTGATATCTGAGATGGTGATATTGCCGGTACCTTCGCTGTGGGTATCCCAGGTACCTCCCATCACACCCGTACATGCCCTACCATCGGGACTTCCCGTCAACGACATACTATCAAAATTTTCCACTAATCCAAAGTCTGCCTGGACAGCGGTGCTGGCCAGAAGTACAACAAAATAAATTAAATAAATCAATTTTCTGAACATGGTAGTCCTCCTTTAAAAAGCTACAATGACAATAACCATGCTTTGGCTACACGGACTGACACTGATGTAACACAGACTGACACGGACATCTGTGTTCGTCCATGTCAGGAAAAAAACGTTGAAAATCTGGCACGTCAGAAGCAAAAATCACACCCTTCGTTACTTTATTTATACCAAATCAGCTACCTTCTCGTCAAGACAAACTTTTTACAAGATATAAATGTACAGATGCGAATGCATTGCACAACATGAAGAAGAGCAGGGCCTATACCGAATCGATCAGCATAGGCCCAACTCATGCGAATCTGCTGTAGCAACGATGTAATTAACCAGTTAATACAACTACCGTTGCGGATACAGACGAATATCATCAAAGTAAAGCCTACCTGCAGCAGGCTGTGGATTAAGCCTGTCGCCAACGCCAATAATCATCTTCTTGATAGCCCGCGGATTCACACC
>Ga0315312_1003420_pt1 | contig 10222 bp, 3 predicted proteins | sample TDP7_MG_FD_203629 | JGI IMG/M metagenome (GOLD analysis project Ga0315312, IMG submission 203629) | Freshwater sediment microbial communities from Lake Towuti, South Sulawesi, Indonesia - TDP7 | ecosystem: Environmental > Aquatic > Freshwater > Lake > Sediment | place: Indonesia: South Sulawesi... | reverse complement strand
CACCAGCACGATCCGCTGACTGCCATCAAGCTGGTGAACAAGCTGCTGGGGCAGGGCATCGAGGTGTACCAGGCGCCGCGAGGCTTCACCACTGGGGAGGGCATGCGGTACCCGGCGGGCTCTTACGTGGTCTCGCTGGCGCAGCCCAAGATGGGGCTGATCCGGTATCTGCTGGGGCGCACCCTTTATCCCGACAACGAGTGGACGCGGGCCCGCGACGGCTCCCCCATGCGACCTTACGACATGGCCACGGACACGATGTACGAGTTCATGGGGGTGCGCGTGGACCCGCTCGACGCGCTGGTTCGAGGCGAAATCGTGAAGCTCGCCGGGCCCGTCGAGAGGGCCGGGAAGGTGGAGCCTGGCGGGGCCGCTTACGCGTTCGACGGCAGGCTCAATGACAGCTTCAAGGCCGTGAACCTGCTGGTGGACAAAGGCGTCGCGGTGCGGCGGGTCGATAAGCCCGGCCAGGGCCTGCTTCCCGGCGACTTTCTCGTGGCCTCGGGTTCGGAGGCGGTGCTGGGGGGGATCGCCAAGGAGACCGGGGTGGACTTTGTGGCGCTTGAAGCGGAGTTCAAGCAGGCGGCCCACGAGGTCAAGCGGTTGCGCACCGCGATGTATCAGCGGTACTGGGGCGGCAACATGGACGAGGGCTGGACCCGCTGGCTGCTCGAACACTTCCGTTTCCCTTACACGACGCTGCTGGATGCCGAGATCAAGAAAGGCGGCCTCAACGAGAAGTTCGACGTGATCATCCTGCCGGAGGATTCCACCGCGATGATCACTGGCGAGCGGGGCGCCGCGCCCGGCCGCGAACGCGGCGGAGGGCCACGCCGGCCTGAAGAGGCCTATCCTCCCGAGTATCGCAGCGGCCTCGGCGCGGAAGGGGTCAAGGCGCTGCGGACCTTTGTCGAGAAGGGCGGAACCCTGGTGACGCTGGGCGGGGCCAGTAACTTCGCCATCGAGAGATTCGAGTTGAACCTCCGCAACGCGGTGGCCAATCGAAGCCCGAAGGAGTTCTGGTGCCCGGGCTCGACGCTCAAGGTGAAGTTCGACAACCTGCACCCGCTGGCTTACGGGATGCCCGCGGAGGGCCTGGCGCTCTATCTGGGCGGCAACCCGGTCTTCGAGATCCTTCCTACCGCGCACAACGAGCGGTACGAGGTTGTGGCCCGCTATGCGGATGGTGACTTGCTGTCCAGCGGCTGGCTAATCGGAGAGAAGATCCTGGCCAAGAAGGCGGCCATGGTCGCGGCGCGCTACAAGGAGGGCCGCGTGATCCTGATCGGCTTCCGTGCCCAACACCGGGCCCAGACCCTCGGCACGTTCAAGCTGTTGTTCAATGCCTTGCTGCATTAGCGCGTGCTCGAAGCCGAGGATTGGACACCCGCCACCGGTGGCTCCTATGGTCCGCGCTTTTCTTGTGTTAAGGTGGCGCTGATGCAGGACAGCGAAATCAAGCTTCTCGAAGGCGGAGCGCGCCTCGACCTCCGGGGCCTGGCTCTGGCGCCCCTCGAAGGCATCGATGAGGAGAAGGTGGTGAGCTTGGCGCGCATCGTGCGCGGGCTGGCGTTCACCGCCGTGGACGGGGCCCAGTCCGGCCATCCCGGCGGCTCCTCTTCGAAGACGGAGATGGCGCTGGCCCTGCTGATCTCTGGCGTGTTTGCTTTCGACGCCTCGCGCCCGAAGCACCCTGGGCGGGATCGGCTGGTCTGGTCGGCCGGGCACTGCACTCCGCTTTTCCATGCGCTGCTCTCCCTGGTTTACGAAGCGCTCCGCCGCCGCGGCCTCGCGCCGCCGGGATGGGACCGCAGGGCCATCACCTATCCAGAAGATTTGGCGGCCTTCCGCCGCCTCCCCGGACCGAGTGGGCACGTGGAATCGGAGTACCCGCTGGCCGACGTCTCCACGGGCTCGTCCGGCCACGGCTTCTCGATGGGTTTGGGACTCGCCGCGCTGCACCACTCCTGCGGCCTGCCCACACGGGTCTTCGTCTTGGCGGGAGACGCCGAATCCGAGGAAGGCATGAGTTACGAAGCGCGGAACCTCGCCTCCCGCCTCGCTCTGGAGAACCTCATCGTCGCGTTGGACTACAACACCTTCGGCATTGACGGCTCGATCACCGAGGTTCTGCCGATACCGTATACCAGCCACTGGTCCGCGTTTGGCTGGAATATCATCGAGGTGGACGGGCACAACGTTCGGGAGCTGGTTTACGCCTACCGCAAGGCCGCGACGGGTTTCGGCAACCGCCGGCCCACGGTGATCCTCTGCCACACCCTCAAGGGGAAACACTACGGAAGGCTCGAAGGGACCGCCGATTCGCACGGCACGCCGCTTTCCCACGGCGAGTATGTCCAGCTCATGAAGAAGCTGGGCTTCGAGGTTTCCGCCGAGGCAGGCAACACGAGCCGGGACATCGCCACGGTGCTGGCCGCGCTGGGCGAGGAGGAGACCGATTACCTCGTCGCGCGCCTGGAAGTGGCGCGCTCGCTCGTCGGCACCGAGCTGGCTCTGGACGGGGTAATGCGCGAGGCGCTCCGCGACAGACCGCTGGCCGATTACCGGGCCAACCGGCGGCCCGACGTGCTGCCGCCGGAACTCGTCTTCCCGGAAGGCGAGCGCGTGCCCACGCGCCGGGCGACGGAGGCGTGGTTCGCCTGGATGATGCGCCAGAACGCCTTCTTTTATGTGGGGGCAGGGGACCTGGCCAAGTCGATCCTAACCGGAAAGGCCGAGGAGGTTTACGGACTCATGAGCCCGCGGAACCCCCTGGGCCGTGGGATTCGTTTCGGCATTGCCGAGCAGAACATGGCCATGATGTGCGTGACCATAGCCGGCGACATCTTGCCGGGCGGCTTCCGTCCCATGACCGCCTTTGCCAGCTACGGCGTGTTTTCCGTAATGATGGCCAATGCCGTGCGCATGGCGCTCATCGGCAACGAGGTAAACCCGTCCTCGCGCGGGTTCTTCATCCTGCTGGCCGCGCATGACGGCCCCGAAACCGGGGAAGACGGCCCCACCCACCACGGCCTGTTTTGGATGTCGCTGTATTCGGCTTACCCCGGCATCAAGGTCTACAAGCCCCTGGACGCGAATGAAGCCATCGAGATGCTCTTCCATGCCGCCAGCCGCGGCGAGCCCGTGGCCTTTTCGGTGGTGCGCCCCCCAGTCCCGGTCTTCAAGCGGGGCAACGGTGTGCCGCCCGCCATCGCCGCGGTGAACGGCGCCTACATCTTCAAACCGTATGCGAACAACGGCAGGCGGAAGCTGGTGCTGGCAGTCTGCGGAGGCCAGGTAATGGCCAACGTCCTGTCCGTCCTGCCCGAGCTGGAGACCGAGGCGGACGTAAAAATCGTAGCCGTCACCTCGCCGGAGCTTTTTGAGGAGCTTCGCCGCAGAAATCCGCGGGAGGCGGGCGAGATCTTCTCCGACGAGGACCGCTCACGGACCCTCGCCTTCCACAATGGCTGGAAGGGATTCCTCTATCCTTTCCTGTTGCCGCCCGACTACGAGCAGCGCTGCCACGGCATCGACCGTTTCATGCGGTCCGGGCGGCCTGGCGAAATCTATGCCGCGGCGGGCTTCGACCCGGCCGGGATCCGCCAGAGGATCATGGCGCACTTGCGGAAGCGAGGGAGCTCACCCGCCTCGGCCGCGCCCGCGCTCAGAGAAACGGCTCCACGCGCAAGATATCGCTCTCGGATCGATCCGTGCGGACGCACAACAGATGCCGCCCGTCCGGAGAAAGCGAGAACGGCCCGCTTCCGAAGGGGACCAGAGGCTCCGGGTACTCGATCACCTCACGGGTCTGGCCGGTCAGGAAACTCCGCAGGTAGAGCACCTGCCTGTCAAACGATTGCGGGCTGCTGCCCAGGAAGTAGATGCCATCGGAGGTGAGGGCCCAGCAACTGGTGCAGCCGGGCACCAGGCCATCGAGCGCCTTCTGAAGCCGGCCGGTGCCGGTGGATACCCTCCACACCGTGCTCTCGTTGGGGTCCCGCATGAAGAACAGGTTCCGGCCATCCCGCGAGAGACCGAGCGAAAACCCCCGCGTCTTGGCGACCTCCGTGGCGGCTCCACCCTGGGCGGGAATCCGCACGATGCTGGTTTGCGTGCCCGCGTAGATCCATTGGCCGTCTGGGGAGAACACCGGGTGATATCCGAATGCCGCCAGGCTCCGGGTTGTCCAGTTTCCATCTGCGCCAGGACTGGCGAGGTGGATCTCGCCGGTCCGGGCGTTATTGAAAACGATCGCGCGCCCGTCTGGAGACCAGCGCCCCACCGAGGGCCACAGCGATCCTTTGGTGATCTGGAGGGGATTGGCGCCGTCTGCCTCGCTGACCCAGAGCTGGTCCTCTCCGGAACGATCGGAACGAAAGCAGATCTTGTCGCCCGAGGGCGCGTACTGCGGCGAGGCATCCTGGCCGGTGGAAGCGACGATCCGCGTCCACTTTTTCCTTCGGAGGTCCAGCCGCCAGATGTTCCGGTCCTGCTGGAGCACGGCGTAAACCAGCGACGATGCCTTCCGCGCCACCGCCAACTCGATGGGGAACTCGCCGTAGATGCCCATGGGCTGGGCCGTCTGGCCGGGTTCCCAGAGCTCGGTGTGCATCCTCCACAGGCGGAACTCGCCGCCCCGGTCGGAAGCGAACACGATCGTTCTGCCGTCCGGCAGCCAGTCGTGGCTGCTTATCTGCTTGCCCTCCTTGGTCAATTGCTGCGGTGTCCCCCCGCTCGCGGGAACAGCGAAAAGCTCCTGGTTGGAACGGTGGATCATCCGGACGTAGGAAATCGTCTGCCCGTCCGGGGAAAACCTGGGATCGAGGTCCCCTCCCACCACCTCGCCCGGCTGTGTGAGCCTCCTCCTCTCGCCGGTGTCGAGTGAGATCAGCAGCAAGCCGCGTACCTGGTCCGGCGAATCGGAGTGCGAAACCACCATCCACTTGCCATCCGGCGACCAGTCCAGAAAGCGTGACGGCAAACCGTAGTTGGGCGGCGCCAGGCTCGCCAACAGCTTTTCCTCACCCGTTTCCAGCGAGGCGATCAGGACGTCAGTGGAAGCCGTACCGGTGCGCAGATAGGCGAGGGAGCGGCCATCCGGGGACCAGGCCGGGCTGCTGTAGTGCCCTTCTCGCCGGCTGAGGGCGCGCGGGGCCGTCGCGCCCGCCGCCAGAGCCCAAATACTTGGCGCTCCGGCGCCCTCTCGGGTCCAGACGAATGCCACCGCCTTCCCGTCAGGCGAGATCGCCGGCTGGGATTCCTTCCCGGGCAGGCGCGTGGCCGGCACAATCCGGGAGGCCGACTTCGGCGCGACGCTCGTGCGCAGAGAGGCCCACCAGGCTGCGAGCAAGACCGCCAGCACCGCCGCGGCGATGCCCAGCACACGCGGCCAATGCCTGGCTGGTTTACCCACCGCCTTTGCCGCCGGGGTCGTGGCGGGATGCATCTCCATCACGGCCGGTCCGACCAGGCGGTAGCCCCTCCCCGGGAAGGTTTCGATGTACGCCGGGCTTCCAGGCTCCGCCGCCAGCGCTCGCCGGATCATGGCGATGTGCTGCGCCAAGTTTGCCTCGTCCACCACCCGGTCGGGCCACACCGCACCCATGAGTTCTTCCTTGGTGACTACCTGCCCCGCGTTCTCCACCAGCACCAGCAACGTTTCGACCGTCTTCAGCGTCAGCCGGACGGGCTGGCCGGCTCGCAGCAAGACCTTGGCCGTAGCGTCCAGCTCGAACTCGCCGAATTTGAAGAACTGCTTCTCTTTCACGCGCGGGCCGCCGTTTCAGATTTCTTTCAGGAACATTTTAGGCGCCCCTTCTTGCCACGGGTCGCCCCCTTGCCTCACCATTTTAGCGCTCGGTCAACTAGGCTCGTGCGACTCTCGCTTTGGACATCGGCAGTGCTGGGGGGTTTGGTGTCGGCTCACGCCGCCGGTCCGCCCCGGAGTATCGAGGAGCTTGAAAAAGCCTTCCGTCATCCTCCTGGCGATGCCCGCATCATGATGCGCTGGTGGTGGTTTGGCCCCGCCGTCACCCAGGACCAGCTCGAACGCGAGATGCGGTTGATGAAGGAGGGCGGCATCGGCGGGTTCGAGATCCAGCCGGTCTACCCTCTCGAACTGGACGACCCCAAAGCGGGCTTCCGCAATCTCGGTTTTCTTTCTGAAGAGTTCCTCCAGGCGCTCCGCTTCACCTCCGCGAAGGCACGCGAACTGGGCCTGCGCGTGGACCTGACGCTCGGCAGCGGATGGCCTTACGGGGGGCCGAACATCCCCATCTCCCAGGCTGCCGGGAGGCTGCGGTGCGATCGGGTGCCGATCCCTCTTGGGGCCCGCGAACTCCCTGTGCCTGCCATCGGCGAAGGCGAGCGCCTGATCGCCGCCTTCCTGGTGCAGGGCGACCCGAAGGGTTTTTCAGTGGAGACGGCGCGCGAACTCCCCGTCACCGCTCAGGGCAAGGTTCCGTTGCCGGCGGATCTTGCGGGCGGCCACACCGTGCTGTTCGTCATCTCCAGCCGGACCCGGCAGACGGTCAAGCGCCCCTCGGTCGGCGCCGAGGGCTTCGTCCTCGATCACTACGATCGCGCCGCCCTGGACAACCATCTGAAGGCCATCGGGGAGCCGCTGCTCGGGGCCTTCGGGGCGCATCCGCCTTACGCCATTTTCTGCGACAGTCTGGAGGTCTTCGGATCGGACTGGACGGGCGACCTTTTGGACGAGTTCCGCCGCCGGCGCGGGTACGACTTGCGACCTTATCTGCCGGCTCTCCTCGCAGAAACAAGTAGCGCGGCGGGCGCCGTCCGCCACGACTGGGCGCTGACCCTCACCGAACTGGCCGAAGAACGGTTCTTGAAGCCGCTTGCCGAGTGGGCGCACCGGCACGGCGTGCGCCTGCGCGTGCAGGCCTACGGCACCCCGCCGGTGGCCCTGGCCAGCAACGCCTTGGTCGATCTGCCCGAAGGCGAGCAATCCCATTGGCGACGCTTCTCGGCCTCCCGCTGGGCCTCCTCGGCCAGTCACCTGCTCGACCGCCCAGTGACCTCTTCGGAAACCTGGACCTGGCTGCATTCGCCCGCCTTCCGCGCCACCCCGCTCGACATGAAAGCGGAGGCCGACCGGCATTTCCTCCAAGGCATCAACCAGCTCATCGGGCACGGCTGGCCGTATTCGCCCAGCCGCGCTGGCGAGCCCGGCTGGCGCTTTTACGCCGCGGCCGTTTTCAATCATCAGAACCCGTGGTGGCTGGTCATGCCGGAGATCACCGCCTATCTCCAGCGTGTTAGCTTCCTGCTCCGCCAGGGGCGGCCCGCCAACGCCGTCGCCATTTACCTGCCCACCGCGGACGCGCGTGCCCGGTTCAGCCTCGGCCGGGCCTCCATCGACCGCGCCCTGGAGGGCCTGCTAGGCCCCCACCTGATCCCTCAAGTTCTCTCTGCCGGCTACAGCTTCGACTTCATCGACGATGGCACGATCGACCGGCTGCCGGGCCGCTACGCCGTGGTGGTCCTGCCCGGCGTGGAACGGATCCCCCTGGCGACCTACCAGTGCCTGGAGGCTTTTGTGCGAAACGGCGGCGGCCTCGTGGCTGCGCGCCGCGCCCCGTCGCTCGCGCCCGGCCTGGCCGAGGCGGAGGCGCAGGGCAGAGAAATCCGCGAGATCTCCAGGCGCCTGTTCGAAGGCCCTTCAGCTCCGGCGCAGCTTGTGGCGGACGAAACCGTGCAACTGAGGGCCGCGCTATCGCGCTTCCGCGCTCCAGACGTGAGGCTTACACCCACTGCCGAGGACATCGGCTTCATCCGCCGCAGCGCGGAGTTCGCCGAGATCTACTTCCTCGCGAATACAGGCAATCAACCCCGCCGTGTCGAGGCTTCCTTCCGCGTCGCTTCTTTGCGCCCGGAGTGCTGGAATCCGTTCAGCGGAGAGGTGACTCCGGCCCGCGTGGTCGCTCAGGACAATGCGACCACCACGGTGGCGCTCGATCTGGAGCCTTACGGCTCGCGCCTCTTGGTTTTCTCGAAGCGCCCCGCGCCCCGCCCGGCTCAACCGGACGCCGCACCGCCAACCCTCGATCCGATCGCGTTGGGCGGCGCCTGGAAAGTGAGCTTTGAGCAGACCGGGCGTTCCATCACCATGGACCGGCTGCGCTCCTGGACCGACGATCCTGAGACGCGCTTCTACTCAGGCGTCGCCGCCTACGAAAAGACGGTGACGGTTCCTGCGGAGCTGCTCCGGCGGGGCGACACCCTATTCCTGGACTTTGGCGAAGCGAGACCGGAGCTGGGTGTGCCCGCCGAGCATCGGCCCGGCATGCGGGCGTGGTTGGAAGCTCCGGTCCGCGAAGCCGCCGTGGTTTACGTCAATGGGAAGCGCGCCGGGGCCGTCTGGAAGCCGCCTTACGAAGTCAACCTGACAGGCCTGCTACGGCCCGGCGAGAACCAGCTTCGCATCCTGGTCGCCAACACCGCCATCAACCGGCTGGCTGACGGCCCTCTGCCCGACTATACGGCGCTGGAGCGCCAGTACGGCTCGCGCTTCCAGCCCCAGGACATGGAGAATCTCCAGCCCGTACCTTCGGGTCTTCTCGGAAACATCCGGCTGCTGTCGCGGCCTGCCCGCGAGCAGCTTAGTCAATGAAGGGAGGAGAACATGAGACTGCGTTTGCGCAGTAAACTCTGGTTCGTTCTGCCGGTCTGCGCGGCCCTCCTGGCGCCGTGGCAGGACCGGCTGATGGCCCAAGAAGCCCGCGGCACCCTCATGGGCAGGGTCCTTGACCCCACCGGTGCGGTGATCCCAGGCGCCACGGTGCAAGTCGCCAATAAGGCCATGGGAACAAAGCTGTCGGTGACGACCAACGAGGCAGGCTTCTACGAAGTGCGCTACCTGATTCCTGGCCTGTATCAGGTGGCCTTCGAGGCGGCGGGCTTCAAGAGGGTGGTGCGCGATGGCATCGAGTTGCGGGTCAACGACCGGCTGGAGCTGAACATCACGCTGGAGGTCGGCGTGCCGGCAGAGAGCATCACCGTCACGGCAGAGACGCCGCTGCTGGAGACCGGCACGGCCTCGGTCGGCTCGGTGGTGGACTCGCGCCGGGTCGCCGAGCTGCCCATCGCGCACGGCCAGCCGTTTGCGCTGATCGGGCTGGCCGCGGGGGTGTCCTTCAACGCTAACGCCGCCACCCTGAACCGGCCCTTCGAGCCGACTCACATCGCCGGCTACGCCATGAGCGGGGTCCGTTCCAACCGCAGCGACCTGACCATCGACGGCGTGCCCGCTACGGCGACGGCCGATCCCGGCCAGGTGATTTCGTCCTATGTCCCGCCGGCGGACATTGTGCAGGAGTTCAAGGTCCAGACCGCGACCTTCGACGCGCAGTTCGGCCAGACCGAAGGCGGCGTGGTCAACATCGCCATCAAGTCCGGGACCAACAGCCTGCACGGGACGGCCTATTACGGCAAGTGGCACCCCGACCTGATGTCCAATTACTGGCTCAACAACCGGAACAACCAGCCGAAGGGCCAGTTCAGATACAACCGCTGGGGCGGCTCGGCCGGCGGCCCGGTGTGGTTCCCCAAGCTGTATAACGGCAAGAACAAGACCTTCTTCCTGTACGGCTACGAAGGCATCCACGAGACGCGCGGGCGCAACAACAACGGCTCGCCGACGGTTCCGACGCCGGCCCAGAAGAACGGGGATTTCTCCAATCTGCTGGCGGTCAACAGGATCTACCAGATCTACAATCCGTTCACCCGCCGCACGGTGGCGGGCGGGCGCATCGAATCCGACCCGTTCCCGGGCAACATCGTGCCCGCTTCGCTGCACAACCCCGTCGCTAAGAACCTTCTGAAATACTGGGCGGATCCGCTGCTTCCCGGCGACTCGGTGGGCCAGAACAACATGCTGGAGCCCAATCTGCCGGAGGTGATCACTTACTACACGCACACCATCCGTGGTGACCACATGGTGAGCGACAAGCAGAGGATCTTTGCGCGCTACAGTTTCTACAAGCGCGACAGCAACTACAACAACTATCTCCACAGCATCGCTACCGGGGAGTGGTTCAAGTTCTTCTCCAACAACGCCACCTTCGACGACGTTTACACCATCAGCCCGACCATGGTGCTCAACGTGCGCTACGGTTACGCGCATCTTCAACACCGCTGACTTCCAACCCTCCCGTTTTCAGAGAATTAGGATTTTGAAAAGGGCGTAGTGTCACGCCTT
>Ga0315312_1003419_pt1 | contig 10226 bp, 10 predicted proteins | sample TDP7_MG_FD_203629 | JGI IMG/M metagenome (GOLD analysis project Ga0315312, IMG submission 203629) | Freshwater sediment microbial communities from Lake Towuti, South Sulawesi, Indonesia - TDP7 | ecosystem: Environmental > Aquatic > Freshwater > Lake > Sediment | place: Indonesia: South Sulawesi... | reverse complement strand
TGTGAAAAAATTAGGTTTTCGGGTTTTTTCGTGCTAGATTTTAGCTTCAAAATCTTGTGATAAACAGCCCAAATTCTAATAAATTCACAAACTCTGAGGATGGTCTCTTTTCAGCCAGAGACTAGAGATGGAAATCCCTTAACGATAGAGCAGGGGCTCCCTATCCTACCGGGGCGAGTAGCAGAGCACCCCCTTATGAAAAGGGCAGCAATGGCTATTTTTCGGCGCCCTCTCCCGCTTGACAAAACACAAGAAGTGTTATATTAGTTGATAAACTAATGAAAGAAGGAGGTGAAGATGAGTAAGAGATTAGTCAGGATAGTGGCTCTGTTTCTTTTGGGGGTGTTATTAGCCACTCTGCCCGGGTTAGCTGGGTGCGCCGAGGAGGAGGCTGGGGTGCGGGAGATTGTTATTGGCTACGAGGGGGACTGGACCGGCCCAGCTGCTTCTGGTGCCGAGGAGTATGGCGGCGCTTTTCTGGACTACTTCCGCATGATCGAAGAGGAGAACCCCATTCCCGGGGTGAAGCTAAAGGTAATTAGTTACGATACAAGAAGTGATTATAGCCGGATCCCCATCGGATATGTGTGGTTGAAGGCTCAAGGGATGGACGTATTCTATGCTCCTTCCCCAGCGGATATCGAGATTAATGCCGCAAGGTTGGCAGAGGACCACATTCCCGGCTTTGCCACCACGTCCCTGGAGTCAGTCCGGAATGACGAGTGGTGTTTTTGGGTCTTCGACACCTTCGAGGCCCAAACGGAAGCCGTCCTGAAGTGGATATTGGATACCTGGGAGGGAGAGGGAAAGCCCAAGATTGGCTTGGCGGGGTGGGTTGGCCTAGTCACTACAGCTGGTCCAGAGAGAGGAATCGATCTATACCTGGCGGCACATCCAGGCGCTTTCGAATACGCCGGAGCGGAGAAGGCCCCATTAGGCAGCGTCGTCTGGGCGGTGGAAGTGGACAGGCTGATGGACTGTGACTATATCTTTCAGGGCTGCGTAGGTGCTGGCATCCCTTCCTTCATCAAAGAGGCCAGGCTGAGAGGCTATGAGGGAAAGATTGTTGCCTGCAATCCCCTAGCGGGGTTTTGGAATCTTGCCAGGCAAGCAGCCCCGGCTGACTTGCTCTACGATGTCTACCACGTCCATTCTATGCCCTGGACAACTGATTATCCCTTCGCCACTGAAGCCAGGGAGCTGGGGCTGAAGTACCATTCCCAAGATTGGGTTGACAATGCCCTGCAGCAATCCAGTTACACTGCTGGTGCCATCTTTGGCCCTTTCATAGCTGAGATAATAAGGAACGCAGTGGAAGAGGTAGGGGCAGAAAATGTAGATGGAACCGCTATCCGCGATGCTGCAGAAAGCTTTGAGCTGGATTTAACAGCTAAAGGGTTTGGAAACGTGTGGAGACTTAGCCCGGATAACCATGTCTGCTGCACGACATACAAAATGTTTGAATGGGACGTGGAGCAAGGAAAGTGGCTTGCCATCACCGAATGGTATTCTCTGTAGGTCAGGAGGACTGCACCGCCGTCAGCTACTGGACTATGCCTGCATCTTTAGCTGGTAGTTGAAATCTAAAGAATAAACCTAGCCCGAGGGGTTTTGAACCCCTCGGGCTTTTCATCGGAACTCGCCTGCCTTGCCAAGCTAGTAAGGAGCCCGTTTAATAGCTTCACTGCGCTTCAAGTAGGTGGTGTAATCGATATAGTCTTTCCGCCCTAGATATTTCTCCAAAGGAATGACCCGCTTCCTCTTTCTGTCTATTTGGTCCTGCACCATGATGCTCATCGCGTTGCTGGCACCGGAGCCATAAGACGCCAGCAATATCCTTTCCCCAGGTTTTGCCTTATCCAAAACACCAGCCAGGCTGACGAAGGCTGAGCATGAACCCAGATCACCCAGTGCCGAGGCAATTTCTGGGGCCAGTTGGTCTGGCTTGACTTTCAAATCCCGGGCAGCTATACCTGGCAACCTGGCATCCGGTTGTGACAAAACTACACGGGTGAAATCCTCGCTTTTTCTTCCCAGCTTCCCCATAAGGCCCCTGCATGCTTCCGCAATGTGTTTCTGATACCCGTATTCTCGGTCAAATCTGTAGTCGAAGTAATCAGTCACAAAGCTGTCTTTTACAGCTCTCCATCTATCGGTGAACAGGGTAGAGTAAGTATGCACGCCCTCGATCTCGGCGATGGTGGCCGCAGTCCCGATGACGAAGGCTACCGCCGCAGCACCAAAACTAGCTTCACCAGCCGAGCCAGCCGTAGTAGCTCTATTCTCAGTGCCAATAACAATCCCACACTTGATCCTTTTGGCTTCAATGGCATCCAGACATCCTAGAAGTGCCATGGCCACTGAGTTAAGAGAGCCACAATAGTCTATCATAGTTGTTTCAGGACTCAGTTCCAGTGTTTCAGACAAGATAGGTGCAATGTATTGCTCAATATAGGGCGAAGAAGTAGTGCCAATATGTATGGCACCAACCTTCGCCGGGTCAACACCAGCATGCTTCATCGCCTTCTCACCGGCTTCAGCAGCCATGGTAATAATATCCTCATCTATTCCGCAAACTGACTTCTCCCCAGTGGCAAAGCTACCCCAAGGAATGGCGGCGTCTTGTTGCTTCAGCCTGTATCGAGGAACATAAACTCCATATCCGATAATACCAGCCATATTTGCCTCCTTTAACTAGATTACATGGAACGAGACAAGATGTTAACACCGGAAACACCAAACCCGGTGCCGCCTACATTGTGTTGCAACGCAATGCCCTTCTTAAGCTTTACCTGCCTCTCCCCTGCTTCCTCGCGCAGCTGCCAGAAACACTCGAAGATCTGCCCTAGGCCAGTGGCAGCTATTGGATGACCATGTGCCTTCAAGCCACCGCTGGGATTTATAGGCAGCTTGCCATCTCGATTGAAGACGCCCTCCTTAAGCAATCTGGCAGCCTCACCCTTGCGACAGAACCCGATGTCCTCAACATTCATTAGTTCAGTATTGGTGAAGCAGTCATGGACTTCAGCCAGGTCCACATCTTTTGGCTTCACCCCGGCCATCTCAAAGGCCCCCCTGGCTGCCCTAACTGTAGAAAGCATTTCGATAAAGTTGTGCTTGTCCCACAAATTGGAGTGATCCATGCCAAGATTGCTCCCCAGGACATAAACTGGCTTATCGGTATATTTCTTAGCTAGGTCGGCACGGCAAACTATGGCACAAGCAGCACCATCAGTCTGAGGGCAGCAGTCGAGTAAACGCAACGGCCAACAAACGACAGGGCTACTGGCCACACGCTCCATAGTGACTTCAAATCGATAGTGAGCATAGGGGCAAAGTGTTCCATTATGGTGATTTTTGATGGCCACCCTGGCATAGTCCTCCATGGTATACCCCAGCTCATACATTTGCCTGGTAGCATAAAGTGCCTGTATTACCGGTCCCCCCATTCCCAACATCCAAGAGGGGTGTAACCCTAATATTGCCCCGCCACCCCCTCCGGCGGCAATGAGAGACTCTACACCAGGCTTGTCCCTCATCTTCTCCACACCCAGTGCTAGAACCACATCATAAACGCCGGAAGCAACCCCAAGGCAGGCATTCCTAAAGGTATCGCTCCCGGTAGGGCAACCATTCTCCACCCTGGTTATGGGGATCTCCCGGTTCCCTATCATGGTCGACAGCGCTGTTCCAGCCAGAGCGCCTTGACCAATCATGCCTCCCCCGCTCCACTGCCCAAACCAGGCTGCTTTAATCTCCTTGGGGTCGATCCCTTTGTCAACGCTTTTCAGACAGTTTAGATATGCCTCCTGGGCCATGTCCTCCAGGCTCTTTTCAAAAAGTTCCCCAAAGGGAATCATCCCAGCTCCTATGATAGCAACCTTACCTCTCATCTTAGCCCTCCTCTACCAATCGAAATTTATGGCCGTATACATTTAACCCTCTATCAGCTATTGCTTTCCGGAGCACCATTTCAACCTTAGCCCCTATCTTGACCTGCTCGGGATTAGAGACTTCAGTCAGTACCCCTTGATATCTCCCACCCCCTTCTAAGTCCACGATTACATTGGCGATCGGTGGCTCCAAATTTGGCGGTGGTGTCCAGTTAATGCAGTAAGTATGCACCGTCCCTTCCCTGCCGAGCTTGTATTTCTCCACGCTAGTGCTTCCACATTGAGGACAGATCTTTCTGCTCGGATAGGTAATATGGCCGCAATCCTTACATTTCATCCCCAGCAGCCGATATACCTCGGGGTTAAGCCTCCAGAACAGGGGCGATGCTGGCGCTGGTTGTACCATTAGAGCACCTCCTTTCTTAAATTTCGTGATTAAGTCTACCTTATGGTCTGGCTGACTGTCAAATTATCCTCTTTGTAGGCTATTTGATATTTTCGATCATCTGAGCACCAGGCCCGGAGGTCGTTTAACAGTTCTGTCATTCTGAGAGCTTGTGAAAAAATTAGGTTTTCGGGTTTTTTTGTGCTAGATTTTAGCTTCAAAATCTTGTGATAAACAGCCCAAATTCTAATAAATTCACAAACTCTGAGGGAGCAAAGCGACCGAAGAATCTCGTTCAGTGTGATAATGAAGCACCCTCAGAGAGGCCACGCATTTGACAGTCCTTGGGGGCAAATGATAACCTGAAGAAGTAAAATTCTAGATTCAAAATAGGAGACGGCAATGGTAGGAATAACATCGTATGGTGCCTACATCCCCTGGCACCGGATGAATCGAGAGGATTGCGTTAAAGCCTGGGGTGGGTTTGCCATGCCCGGCGAAAGAGCGGTAGCCTACTACGATGAAGACAGCGTCACCATGGCTGTGGAAGCCGCTATGGACTGCCTGAGGGACCTAGACCCATATAAGGTGGATGGTCTCTACTTTGCCACTACCACCTCCCCCTATAAGGAGAAGCAGTGCTCCTCCTTGATAGCCATGCCCCTGGACTTGCGTCGGGATATTCGGACTGCTGATGTAACTACCTCCCTGCGGTCGGGAACAACTGCCTTAGCCTTGGCTCTGGATGCCATCAAAGCCGGCACGGCTAATAGCATCCTGGTGACTGCGGCTGACAGCCGAATAGGAGCGCCGGCCGGCATGCTGGAGCAGCAAATGGGTGATGGTGCTGCCGCTCTTCTTTTGGGCAAGAAAAAGGTCATTGCCGAGATTCAAGATAGCTACTCTATCTCGGATGAACTGTCCGGGATGTGGCGGTCTTATAACGATACCTTCGTCCGCTCCTGGGAAGACCGCATGGTGCTGGATGAGGGCTATTCCAAGGTTCTCCCCGAGGCAATGTCCGGGCTGATGAAGAAAGGTGGTCTCTCGCCAAAAGACTTCACCAAGGTGGTTTTCGATCCTCCCGGCGACCCTCGGAGGCACGGACGAGTGGCAGCAGCACTGGGGTTTGAGGCCTCTCAGGTGCAGGACCCCTTTAAACTCTTCCTCAATGTGGGCATCACCGGCTGTGCTATGGCTCCGATGATGTTGGTAGCCGCTCTGGAGGAGGCTAAACCCGGGGACAGGATACTCTTTGCCGGCAGTGGGAACGGTGCTGATGCCTTTGTCTTGCAGGTAACCGACGCCATAGAGAAGCTAGGGGAGCGCCGCGGAATTAAGAAGAACCTGGAATCAAAGCAGGTAATGACCAACTATAATGACTACCTGCGCTGGCGCGAAATAGTTCCCCTGGAAGCAGCTAGGCGGCCTGAAAAACAACACATCCGCCTGTCAGCCATATGGAGGGAAAGGAGGCAACTCCTGGGGCTCTGGGGGATCAAGTGCCGGCGTTGCGGTACTCCTCAGTATGACAACGGCGCTGCTACCACAGGACCCATCCGCGTCTGTGCTGTTTGCCAGGCTCAAGACGACTTTGACGATTATAACTTTGCTCGAAGGAAGGCCACGGTCTTCAGCTACACCCAGGATAACCTGGCTCCGGTCATCGACCCTCCGGCTTCCGTAGTGCTGGTCGAGTTTGAAGGTGGGGGAAGGGCGTTCTTCGATCTCACCGATCGGGACCCGGCCAAGGTCGAGATCGCCATGCCGGTGGAGATGACCTTCAGAAAGCTGCAGTTCGACCGGGGCCTGAGCAACTATTTTTGGAAAGCTCGACCAATAAGGTAAAGGAGGCCAGAGATGCCAGGGAGCATTAAGGATAAGGTGGCTATTGTAGGTATGGGCTGCACCAAGTTTGGGGAGCTGTGGGACAAGGGTCCCACAGACCTCATCGTGGACGCGGTGAATGAAGCCCTAGCCGATGCCGCCATAGAGATGAAAGATGTCCAGGCAATCTGGGCAGGCACCCTTTTCAGCGGCGCTGGGGGCCGCACTGTGAGTGAAGCCTTAAGGGCGCAGTATGTACCAGTTACCAGGGTGGAGAACGCTTGCGCCTCCGGCCACGAGGCGGTACGAGGTGCCGCTTATGCTGTGGCTGCCGGCGTCTACGACCTTTGTTTGGCCGTCGGTTTCGAGAAGCTGAAGGATGAGGGCATGAGTGGCGTGCCAGGCATGGAGAATCGCACCGGCACCCACTATCAGTCAAGTATGCCCGGGGTATTCGCTATCATGGCCACCAGGTACTTTTCCCGTTATGGACTTAGCCCCGAGGAGGGCAAAGCCATGCTAGGCAAGATCTCAGTCAAGAGTCACCACAATGGCTCTTTAAATCCTAAGGCCCATCTGAGGAGAGAGATCACCCTGGAACAGGTGCTAAATGCTCCTATCATTGCCTGGCCACTGGGCCTATTCGATTGCTGTGGTGTCTCTGATGGTGGTGCTGCGGCTATCATTGTCCGCGCCGATATGGTGAAGAGCTTCCCTAACAAGCCGGTATATATCAAGGCCCTCCAGATATGCGCCAGCCCCACCTCAGGCCGGCTGACTTCAGAGTACGACTACACCCATGTTGAGGAAGCCTATCGTGCCGGTATGGCTGCCTATGCTGAGGCAGGGATTAAGAATCCTCGCCGGGAAATAAACCTAGCAGAAGTGCACGATTGCTTCTCCATCACAGAGGCTGTCACTATGGAAGACCTCCAGTTCAGTCCCAGAGGGCGAGTGAAGGAGGATATCGAAGCAGGAACCTTCCAATTAGACGGGGAGCTGCCGGTGCAACCTGATGGAGGCCTGAAGTGCTTCGGACACCCTATCGGTGCTTCCGGCATAAGGATGCTTTATGAGCCCTACCTCCACTTTCAGGGCAGGGCTGGACCACGCCAGACAAAAGACCCGAAGCTAGCCCTGGCTCACAACATGGGACATGAGCCTTACGCACCAACAGTCAGCGTCTGCATCGTTGGGCTTTAGCTATCCAGGCTTAATACGGCCACCAGCTCGGCAGGTCTCCTCCCCACATCACGGTGATATCCTGGTCATCGAGGTTAACGATGACCCCACGAACCTCATCAGTCGTTGCGTCTCCCTCAAAGGGCAGCCAGGCTACCCTTCTGGGATCTACTCCCAGGACAGGGCTCGAGTTGCTAGGCTCACCCAATGTCAATCCATGACTCAGTATCTTCTGAATATATGGGTCGGCCTCGGCTATTTCAATGGCCTTTGCCTTCTCATCTTCAGTCAGCTCCGATCGATAGATCGACGGCCCAAGTGAAGAACAAGTTGCACAGAGAATTGTCTTCACGTTTAGACTCGCAACGTCGACTTGCGCTTCGACAGTTGACTCACCCCAGCTAGCAGACACGTACGCAGTGGGACCTGCTATCTCCACCTCGGTTACCTCCATACTACCTCCACCCAGTATTGCCTGAACTTGGGGGTCATTCCGAACTGCCTCAGCAGCGGCTTGGGCTAAATTATCGCCTTCCCAGGGCTGTATTGCTCCTAAGCTGGCTCCAACGATAATTATTACAGCTACCAAGCTGATAAGCACCGGTTGCCAGACAGGTCTCCCCTTTATTATGCCTCTTTTCCCGGCTTCGATCGGTTTTGCTTGTGGTAGACTACTTTTAGCGCTGGAAGCATTCAAACGCTCCCTTACTGGTGAGCTGACATCTGCCCACCAGGTATCACCCTGGAGCGACTGAAGCAAGGCTGGAACCTTGCTTAGCCGGGCCAGCTCCTGGCGACACCTCTGGCAGGAAGCCAGATGAGCCTCTACCTCCTCTTTCTCCTCAGAGTTCAGCTCACCACTATCGTAAAGAGCCAGCAGCCACCTTAACTTTCTACAGCCCACTTCACTCACCCTCTTTCTCCAACCTCTCGTAGGCATCCCGAAACATCACCCTCGCCCGGGCAAGGCGTTTTTTGACTGCCCCTAAAGAAATGTCCAGCATCTCCCCTACCTCTTGACAGTTGAAGCCTTGGTTATCATGTAGTAGCAATACAGCTTTATACTTTCCAGGTAGCTTGTTCAGGACACCACGCACCAGCTCTCTTTGAGCCAGGCCAACTTCATCACTATTACTTACCTCCCTGGAAATGGTCGCCCCCTCTACCCAGGGGAACCAGGAGATAAGCTTGCGTCGGCGTAGCACATCGATGGCACTATTGGTGGCAATGCGGTAGAGCCAAGATTTGAGATTAAGGTCGCCCTCGGTCTTCGGCATCGCCTGAAAGGCTTTAAGAAAGGTATCTTGAGTCAAGTCCCGTGCCAGCTCCTTATCCTTGACCATGTTATATAGGTATTGCGACAATGATATCTGATACTGGTTAACCACAACCTCCCAAGCCCTACTGTCACCACCTCTCAGAAGCTCTATCCTTTGACCTCTCTCCATAACCAATACGGCCATCCTTACCCCTCTATTATATAGAGCGAAGCAACGGGCAAAAAGGGGACAAAACCGGGCAGTGGACTGAGGCAAGCATACCGCCTGAAGTGACGCGCTGAGAGAGATAGATGAGGGATGCCGATTTATCTAGTGAAGTTTTTCCACCAGGTCGGTGAGCCAACCGATAAACCCCATGCCGGCTAAGGCAAAGACAAAGGATTTGATGGTTTTCCCCACCCAGCAAATGGGAAACAACTTCCACAGGGGGAAGCGTGACGCCCCTGCCGAGGCATTGACCAATTTGATAACGTGGGGGTTAGGCACCGCTGAGACCAGAAATATAGCCAGTGTGCCATGGCGCTTCATCCAGCCTTCAAGCCGCTGATACATCTTCCACTTGGTAATCGCTGGCTGTCCACCATAACCCAACATATAGCCACTCAGCTCCCCAATAGCTTCGCCCGTCCCCGCTGCCAGAGCTATGATTAATAAATACCAACCATATCCAGTTCCAAGATATCCAGCCCCAAGGAAGGCGGCCCAAGAGCCAGGGAGAGGCCAGATGGGGGCAGTGCTACCGGCAATGCCCATAAGAAAGATACCCAGGTAGCCATAATCTTTAAATTCCTCAATTCTGTCTCTGTAAATCACCCCCAAGAGAACAAATAAAACGATGATCAAGACGGTGAGTAAAAGCACCAGGATATGAATATAGTTTCTTCTCCACCAGGAGGCAGGCCTTGCTTCTTCGCCCATGCCTTACCAAGATAAGGTCTTCACTAATTGAAGTCAAGTTACCACGCCAGGAGACCACTTCTCTGTCATGGCGAGGACCCCGACTTGTCGGGGGATGGCATTGTGATTGCTTGGCGGAGCCTGTCCTGAGCGCCATCGTGTATTTGACATCACCTAGCACTATCACTAAAGTAAAGTCTGAGACGAGAATAGAAATATGGGATTAGTCCTCTATGAAGATAAGACGAAGTATGACCTATGGGGTAAAATTATTCTTGCTTTTGCCCCGGCTTTGCTCATTGTTCTCGGACTTTTGACTTATTACGGAGTGCTGCCAACTGAGAAAGAGAAGGAAGACCCAATAGGTTTGTTTGCCTGCGCTGCCTTTGTCCTAGTGCTTTTCTGGCTGATTCTGCCTAGAAAGTATCAGATTCTTGAAGAAAAACTCAGAATAGTGCTGGGCGGACCCTTTTCTTTCCACATTCCCTTCGAAACCATTGAGGCAGCAAAACACATCTCTGGAGCTAAGGCGGCAATATTTTGGGGGCTCAATTTTAGCCCCGTCTTGAAGAATATAGTAGGAATAAAGAGAAAAAAGGGGATGAATGTCACCATCTCGCCAAGCAACCCTAGCTTATTCCTCGAGAACTTAGATAAGGCATTGACAGATTGGAAAAGAATTCGCGGTGCGTAAAGAAGCTATAAAGCCAATAGAGTGGTGGGAGAACAGGCTCAAAATCCTCGACCAGACCAGGCTCCCCT
>Ga0315312_1003418_pt1 | contig 10227 bp, 9 predicted proteins | sample TDP7_MG_FD_203629 | JGI IMG/M metagenome (GOLD analysis project Ga0315312, IMG submission 203629) | Freshwater sediment microbial communities from Lake Towuti, South Sulawesi, Indonesia - TDP7 | ecosystem: Environmental > Aquatic > Freshwater > Lake > Sediment | place: Indonesia: South Sulawesi... | reverse complement strand
GGCGCTACCTCCCCAAGGAGAGGGCTGAGGTGCTGGACGCGGGGGGCGGCAGTGGGAGGTGGGCCCTCGACTTTACCCGCCTCGGCCACCACGTTGTCCTCCTCGACTTCTCCAGGCCCATGCTCCACCTCGCCAGGGAGAAGACCGGGAGGCTGCTCCGGGAGGGCGCGGCGGCCCTGATCCTGGCGGATGTCCACCTCCTGCCCTTCTCCGCGGAGGCCTTCGACTTCATCTTTGTGGAGGCGGACCCCTTCACGCAGGGAGGGAGGAAGGGAGACATCCTAGCCGCCCTGCGCCAGTTGTATCGGGTACTGAGGCCCGGCGGGTTCATGGTGGGCTCAGTCTCCGGCCGGTACGCCATCGCCGTGGAGGAGATCCAGAGGGCCAAGACCATCGAGGACGTGAGGCGGGCCGTCCAGGTCCTCAGGACGGGGGAGTACCTGGCGGCTCCCGGAGACCCCACCTCCCTGCTCTACCTCTTCACCCCCCGGGAGCTGAGGGAGACCCTGAGGGAGGTGGGCTTCCGCGTGGACAAGATAGAGTCCACCATCACCCTCTCCCACTTCCTGCCCAAACACCTCGAGGAACGGGGAGAGGTGTTAGAGTTGCTGCTGGAACTCGAGGGGTTTGTGCGGGGGACGCCGGAGGCCGCGCCCTACAGCCGCCGCATGCACTTCGCCGCCCAGAAGGAATGACTTCACAGAAAAACACAGAGGCATGTCGCCGTCTGGTGGAGAATCGCCTGGAGGTTATCCGTGCCGGCTTAGCTCAGCCCTCACCTAACACTTTATATCACCGCCGCCCCCTACCGGGAAGAGACAGGTGAGACGAGGTGTCGAAGTGTCCGAACCTGGAGGTCAACTTGAGGGACTGCGCGTGCACCTACACGCCCTGCGAGAGGAAGGGGCGCTGCTGCGAGTGCATCCGCTACCACCGGGAGATGGGGGAGCTCCCCGGGTGCGTGTTCCCGCCCGAGGTCGAGAGGACCTACGACCGGTCGGTCGAGAGGTTTGTAGCCCACTTCAAACGAATGTGACCACGGATCGGAGGTTTCTATGGAGCCCACAGTCCTGAGGGTCGACCCCGGAAAGCCAGAGGCCGAGAGCATCGAGGCCGCGGCCGGCATCATCCTGGGCGGGGGCCTCGTCGTCTACCCCACCGACACATCCTACGGCCTGGGGGCCAGCGCCCTGGACCGCGGGGCCGTGGAGAGGGTCTACCGGGTGAAGCGTCGGCCTCCCACCAAGCCCATCCACGTGGTGGTTTCGGACCTCGGGATGGTGGAGAGGTATGCGCACGTGGGCGTGGGGGCGCGGAGGCTCGCCGGCCGCTTCTGGCCCGGCCCGCTGACCCTGGTCCTGAGGAAGAGAGAAGGCCTGTCCGACGCCCTGAGCCCGGGGGGCACCGTTGGGTTCCGGGTCCCGGACCACCCCGTGGCGCTGGCCCTGGTGAGGCGGGCCGGCGTCCCGATAACCGCCACCAGCGCCAACCTCACAGGGAGGCCGGACCCCTACACCGTGGAGGAGGTACTGGGATACTTCGGGGGCGCCGTGGACCTGTACCTGGACGCCGGGAGGCTCCCGAGGCGAAGCCCATCCACCGTCGTCGACCTGACGAGGCATCCGCCCAGGGTCCTGCGCGAAGGCCCCGTCCCGAGGGATGAGGTGGAGCGGCTCAGCGGGCTCTCCCGGTAGATGGCGGCGGCGGGCGTTGGCGATCCTAAGGCTTTTGAGGGACATCCGCCTACCACAGGGCCGGTTGATGCTCCATGTCTAGGATCAGGGTTGCCCTGGTCGGCGTCGGGAACTGCGCCTCGGCCCTGATTCAGGGCGTCCACCACTACCGGGACGCGGAGGAAGAGGAGGAGGCCCTGGGGCTGAGGTGCCTCCTGCTGGGCGGCTACCACCCCCGGGATGTGGAGTTCGTCTCCGCCTTCGACATCGACGCCCGGAAGGTCGGTGGGGACCTCTCGGAGGCCATCTCCTCCCCGCCGAACAACACCCTGAGGTTCGCCGACGTCCCCAGGTTGGACGTCCCCGTCCTCAAGGGGCCGGTCCTAGACGGCGTGGGCGAAGCCCTGAAGACCGTGATAAGGCTCGATGGGAGCCGAGAGGCCGATGTGGCCAAGGAGCTCAAGGAGAGCGGCGCCGAGATGGTCGTCAACCTCCTGCCCAGCGGAGCCGTGGAGGCCCCGCGGCGGTACGCCGAGGAGGCGATCAGGGCGGGCTGTGCCTTCGTGAATGCCACGCCGGCCTTCATCGCCAGCGACCCCTCCTGGGGCAGGCGCTTCGAGGGGGCGGGGCTCCCCGTGGCCGGGGACGACCTGGTCGACCAGGTGGGGGCGACGATCCTCCACAAGGTGCTCCTGAAGACGCTGGCCAGCTACGGCGTGAGGGTCTCGGAGACGTATCAGCTGGACGTGGGCGGGGGGACGGAGTCCCTGGACACCATGGATAGGGCGAGGGACGTGAAGAGGGAGGTGAAGACGCGGACGGTGGAGGCGGCCCTGCCCTACAAGTCCTCGGTGGTCGCGGGGTCCACGGACTACGTCGACTTCCTCGGGAACCGCCGGGACAGCTACTTCTGGATCCAGGGCCACTACTTCGGCGGCGCGCCCATGCGCCTCGACATGAGGCTCAACACCGTCGACGGCCCCAACGCCGGGTCCGTCATGCTCGATGTCATCCGGGCGGTGAAGATAGCCCTGGACCGGGGCGCATCCGGGCCCCTCACCAGCCTGTCGGCGTACGCCTTCAAGCACCCGCCCCAGATGCTTCCGCCGGAGACGGCGGAACAGCGCTTCGACGAGTTCATACGGGGAGAAAGAGACCGGTAGCCACCTCTCACCTTTTCCACTGCTTAAAGCTAAAAGCTGGAAAACCAGACGGTAGGTTGAGAGGAGGCTGGTTTAATGGTTTCCCTGAGGAGGATCAGGATCAGAAAGGTCGAAGACCGGCCCATGGACGCCTGGCTGGACGTGGGCCTGAGGCAGATGCGGGAGGGAAAGGTGCGGTTCTACCGGGTCTGGGACTTCCTCACCGGGGAGTGGCTCTTCAAGGTCTGCTCCGACGGGGAGCTGGGCCGGGTGACGGTGAAGGCCGTGAAGTGCCCACCGGGAAGGGTCTTCTCCCAGCTGGAGGGGGGCCTCATGCTCTTCCAGAGGGCCTCCGCGGGGGGCTCCCTGTACGATGTGGTTTCCCTCTCCTACGTGGACGGGGAGGGGCGGCTCCGCCGGAACGTTGTGGAGAGCCTCGAGGAGGTCCCCTCCGTGATCCGGGACAACTTCGAGGTCAAGCCCTACGAGGAGGCCACGGGGAAGAGGGCACCGGGAAAGGGGTGGGTCACCCTCTCTAGGGAGGGCGATGAGAGGGCCCTGGTTACTCTCTTCATGCTTGAGAGGGCCTGGCCGGTCTCCCCGGTCTCCCCGGAGGTGGGGGCGAAGACGGCCGGCATCCTGGCCCTGATCAGGGAGCTGGAGAAGGCGGGGCTGGAGGAGCTCTACCGCGAGGCTGGGCGGCGACTCGGGGTGGAGAGGGGCGAGGTGGACCGCCTCCTGGCCCTGCTGGAGAAGGAGGGGAGCGTGGAGCGGCCCGGGCCCGGTTACGTCAAGGCGGCGGATTAGCGTCGGGGGACAGCCTCTTCAGAGCGTCCTCGGGCCTGAACTTGCCGCGGGACCTCACGGAGGCCTCCTCCACGTAGAGCTGGGCGGCGTACCTGAGGGCGTCCGGGTTCACGGGGACGGTGTCCTGTTCGGATCGGAAGTAGTCGATGAGGGAGGCGGCGCAGGCGAACCGGACGGCCCGGTCCTCGAGGCGCGCCGAGAAGTCCACGGTCTCCTGGGGGATCTGCTCCAGGATGGCCTCCCTGGCCCGCGTGACGGCCTCGTAGGCCTGGGGGGTGATCATCACCGGCTTCGGGGGGAACCGGTCCCTCACCAGGGGGTGGCCGGTCTCGATGGCGTAGACCAGGGTGAGGTGGTCCCTGATCCTCTGGGCGCTCTCGCCGATGTCGATCTCCCCGAAGGCGAGCCTCATCTGGCTCTCGGCGATCTCGACGAACCGCTCCTTGGTCAGCCGGTGGAGGCGGCAGAGCATCCGGTCCTCGATGGCGTTGAAGTTGGGGTCCTGGACGGTCGCGGCGTACCCCTCCCCGCGGGTGGCGACGTTGTAGTTGACGCTGAGGAACGAGGTGAACCGGTAGGGGCCGACGACCTCCCGGTGCATCTCGTACTTCAGCTCCCCCCGCTCCATGGCCAGCTTCAGCGGCTCCACCATGCCGGAGTACCGGAACCAGTCGTTGAACTCGGGGACGACGAAGTTGAAGGCCCGGCCAACGTAGGCCTGGCCGATCCGGATGAACCTGGCCGGCGTCATCCCGCCGCAGTACCGGTTCCGGCCGGGAACTCCGTGGGGCGGGACCTTCGCGTCCGGCCTGCCGAGGATCATGTCCCGGGTGGAGAAGCTCTTCCCGGTTCCGGGGTCGCCGAAGAGGGCCAGGGACCACCCGGTCCGCATCCCGGTCCTCCCCTGCTCGTGGACGATCTCCGTGTCCGAGAGCCCATACTGCTGGACGATGCTGAGGAGGCTGTCGAAGTAGAGGACCGGCCCGAAGAGGCGACGGAGGTACTCCGCCAGGCGGCCCACCGAGAAACTTCTCCCGAACTCCAGGGCGGCGTCCAGCCGGCCCCTCAACAGGCCACCGAGGTACTCATCCAGCTCCCCCTCCATCCGCTTCACCTCCTCCCTCTCCAACTGGACGTAGTCCACCTCCGCAGGCCTCGCCGGCTTTACGGCGGGTGGGGCCCCCTTGCGCGGGGGCGGCGCCAACCCGAGCTCCGACCGGACCAGGGGCAGGGTCTCCTCCAGAACCTTCCACTCCTGATACCGATCCCCCCGGTAGGAGGCGACGATGACCCCCAGCCTCCCGAGCTCCTCCAAGATGGGCAGGGGGTCGACGCCCTGCCTCATCCTTCCCCGAATCTCCTCCAGGCCACAGCCGTCACCGGCCTCCACCAGCGCCGTCAGAACCGCGACTCCATCTTTCCCGAACTTCTCCCTGGCCTGATACATGCCAGCCTGGACCCTGTTCCAGGATCCCTCGAGGCGCAGGGCCCCGTCCTCAAGCGTGTAGTGCCTGCCCCTGAACACCGCCCAGCCCCGCGGCTTATAGCCGCCGAAGACCTCCCGGAGCTGCGGGTCGGTCACGCGGGACGCTATCTCGAGGGCGGCCTCGTCCTCGTCGATGTCCCAGGGGCCCGTGAAACGGTCGAGGCGGGGAACCTCCAGTCCCTTGCAGATCTCGAAGAGCCTGGCCCGGGGGAAGGCCCGCCTCAGGAGGAGCCTCCGTTCCACCAGCCTGTCGTCCACGGCCATCGGCTTCCCTCCGTGGAGATTGCGCCGCGGAATCTAATAACCGTTGGGAGATCAGGGCGGAGTTGCCCAGCCATAGGCGCCCAGAATCCTCATCTTCTCCTCGGGGCTGATCCAGCCCTCGGCCTCCAACTCTCCCATGCCCCTGACCAGTTTCTCCAGAAGGTCCGGAGAGTCCAGGAGGTTGTTGGAGCGGCCCAACTCGCACAGAGCCCCTTCGAGGGCCTCATCCCGCCGCACTCTCTCGGCGAAGGCGGACGTGAGCATCTCCCCCAGGTCCCGGGACCGGGGGCGCAGGAGGAGGCCGATCCGAGCCTCGAGGCTGAAGCTCCTCAGGGCCCTCTCGATCCTCCTCTGGATGCCCTGGTAGCCCCCGGCCACGGCGGGCGGGTGAACGTCGTTCCTGGCCCGAGAGTCGGCCTCGTAACGGACCAGGTAGAGGGGCACGCAGATCAGGGCCGGATCAGCCGGCCTCCAGGGAACTGCCATCTCTTCTAGTTCACGGGCGGACGCCGCCTTCTTTTCGATGAGGCGCTCAATCTGGGCCGTTATCGAGGCCGCCTCGGACCGCAGTTCCTCGATTTCTCTCCGCTTGGCCGCGGCCTCCCGGTCTCTCTCGGCCTCGACATCCGAGATTCTCTTCCGCTCCTGGTCGACCATCCCCTGATAGGCTCTCTTCACCTCCTCAATCTTCGCCTCGCCGTCTCTGCGGGTCTGCTCAATGAGCCGCCGCAGGGAGCTTAGGCCCTTCTCGACCTCAGAGATGTCCCCCCGGTACCCCCTCGCCCTCCGCTCCCACCGGGAGACCCCCTCCCTGTCCTTCCTGCGCCTCCGGGCCTCTCCCCTCCGCCGGTAGTCCTCGAGCTTCCCCTCGAGCCTCTTCACCTCCCCCTCGAGCTTCTCCCTCCTCCTGGACAGGGCCTGGAGCTCCTTCTCGGTGGAACGAGTGATCTTCTCGATCTCGCTGTCTCGCTCCCTCGCCAACTGCCCGGCCCTCTTCTCCACGGAGGGCCTCAGGCGAAGGATTTCCTCCTCGTAGCCCTTACTCAGCTGCTCGGCCTCTCTGAGGATCTTCCCCTCGTGGAGGCTTGTCACTTCCCCCAGGATTTTCACCGCGTATTGGAGGCCTCTGACCTCCGACTGGATCCGCCCCCAGTGGTCAATGAGGATTTCAGCCTTTTCCCGCGCGGCCCCTTCGTCGAGGCGTGGCTGGATCAGGCCCGAGGGGCCTGTCACGCCCTCTCCCTGAGATACGGGCTGCTCTGCGTACTCAGAGATCGCGGACAGGAGTTTCCTGTCTCCTATCACCGCCTCCAGTGTGACCTGGGAGGCCTCGGCGAAGTCCCTGAAGGTTTGGGCGTGTCTCTTCAGGGCGTCCCGGTGCAACTGCCGGTCAGACGCGCCCCTCTGGAGGTCCTCGGTGAACCCTTCCAGGTCGGGAAGCTCCATGTGCAGGACAGTGGACGACGAAAGCCCGAGGCCATCCACCAGCAGGGCTCCCTCCCCCCAGGGAAAGGCCCAGATAGGGTAGTACAGCCTTGAAACGAGGGAAACCCGCTCAGGGGGACCCCCGAGAACCCCACCCTTCCCACGCCTCGCCTCCGCCAGGCTCAGGATTGTGGCGACCTCCATGTACTGGTCGAAGGGCTTCTTCCTGTCTCCGTCCTCCACGACATAGGGAAGGAGGAGGCTCACGGTGGGCATGGTCGATCTTCCACAGATAAGTAAACGGTCTCCGAGCCAAATTAAACCTGTGGCTGTACAGCAGTCACGGGCCGGACCGTGGAAAAGGCGCCCTGAAATGAGGAAAGGACTTCCGGCTTCCTAGCTCCCCGCACTTCAGTTTCCCTATCAGAATAGGTGGGAGAGCTTGCCCTCAACGATCTCCGGGTTCAGCTTCTCATAGGCCTCGGTGCTGCCGACGTCGTACCAGAAGGCGTCGGAGAGGTAGCCGTAGACTGGTTTGCCAGCGCCTATGAGGTGGGGAACCACATCGCCCATCAGGTCCAGCTCACACCTCTTCTCCTGGAGGCGCTCCATGTCCCCGAGTGTCTCCCCGTCCAGAACTAGGATCCCCACGCTCACTGGCCTCTCCAGCTCGGGCTTCTCCACGAACCCCCGGATCCTGTGGTCGCGGTCTATGTCCGCCATGCCCACCCTGACGGTGAAGTGGGAGGCCAGGGCGACGGTGGCGGAGGCCTCCTTCTCCCGGTGGTACCGCAGCAGGTCTTCCAGGTTCATGTTGGTGAGGATGTCGCCGTAGTACACGAGGAGCGTGTTCTCGGAGTTCACCGCCCCATGCCGGTAGGCGTTGAGCACGGAGCCCCCCGTCCCCTTCAGCTGCGGGTCGTCGCGGACGTATGAGATCCTCACGCCGAACCGTGAGCCGTCGTCGAAGTAGTTCATAATCTGCTCCGCCTTGTAGTCCACGAGGAAGACGAGGTCCGCCACCCCGTGAAACCTGAGGAGCCGGGCCACGTACTCCAGCATGGGCTTCTGCTTCGGCCCCACCGGGATCATCACCTTCTGAAAGTAATAGGTGATGGGCCGGAGTCTCGTGCCCGTCCCCCCGCAGAGCACCAGACCCTTGATCCCCCTCATCCAGAAGCCCCGCGCGTTGAACAGGAGAAAGAGTCGACTTTACTCTTTTTTGGCCCTGGCTCTGGGCTTCTTTGCGGGCGCTGCCTTCTCTTCCTCGGGCTTTTCCTCGGGCTTCTCTTCGGGCTTCGCTTCCTCGGGTTTCTCTTCCTCAGCCTTTTCCTCGGCCTCGATCTCCTCGATCGGCTTCGGAGGCGGCGTTGTGGCCATCGTCCACCCGATCCAGGCCCCGATGCCCAGGATGGCGACGAAGGCGACGAGCACCGGAATGGCGACTAGCCAGAGCTGGAACATCATCCTATCTGTCAGCGTCTTCCATCCTAGAGACACGAGGATGTCCATTACGAACTCCGGGAAGAACAGGGCGATTATGTATCCGATTGCGACGACCACGCAGACTAGGCAGATCACCGCGCCTATGGCTTGATCCTTACTAGCCATCCATCATCACCGCGATGGAGCCATGTTTAACCACAACTACATTTAAGCTTTATCGTTAAACCCCCGTTTTCAGCGGTCAAACCTCCGCCGGTCCATGATCAGACGGTCCCCGCCTCCCAGGTGGCCAGGTACCGCCTCTGCTCCTCCGTGAGCTCATCGATCTCCATGCCCATGGCCTCCAGCTTGAGGCGCGCCACGAGCCTGTCGATCTCCTCCGGCACCCGGTAGACCCGGGGCTCCATCCTCTCCCCCTCCCTCAGGTACTTGACGCAGAGGGCCTGGTTGGCGAAGGACATGTCCATGACCTCGCTGGGGTGGCCCTCCGCCGCGGCGAGGTTCACCAGCCTCCCCTCCGCCAGCAGGTAGAGCCTCCTCCCGTCCCGGAGGGTGTACTCCTCCAGGTTTGGCCGGATGGTCCTCTTGGAGGCCGAGAGGGCCTCGAGGTCGGGCAGGCTGATCTCCACGTTGAAGTGGCCGCTGTTGGCGAGGATGGCGCCGTCCCTCATCCTGGCCATGTGCTCCCCCCGGATGACGCGGATGTTGCCCGTGGCCGTGACGAAGATGTCCCCCGCCTCCGAGGCCGCGTCCACGGTCGTCACCCAGAACCCGTCCATGACCGCCTCCAGGGCCCTAACCGGGTCGACCTCGACCACGGCCACGTGGGCGCCCATGCCCCTCGCCCTGAGGGCGATCCCGCGGCCGCACCAGCCGTAGCCGCAGACCACGAATCGCTTCCCGGCCAGCAGGACGCTCGTGGCCCGGAGGATCCCGTCCAGGGTGCTCTGGCCCGTGCCGTAGCGGTTGTCGAAGAGGAACTTGGTCTGGGCGTCGTTCACGGCGATGATGGGGTACCGGAGGGCCCCCTCCTCGGCCATCGCCCGCAGGCGGACGACCCCGGTCGTCGTCTCCTCGGTCCCCCCCTTCACGGTCTCGACGGCCTCAGTCCTCTTGGCGTGGATCGTGCCCACCAGGTCGGCGCCGTCGTCCAGCGTAATGACGGGGGCGTGGTCGATCACCCTGTTGACGCACCAGTAGTACTCCTCGGTGGTCTCTCCGCGCCAGGCGTACACGCTGATGCCCTCCTCCGCCAGGGCCGCAGCCACCTCGTCCTGGGTGGAGAGGGGATTGGACCCGCACAGGGCCACGTCGGCCCCCCCTTCCCTGAGCGTTCTCGCCAGCACCGCGGTTTCCTTGGTTACGTGCAGACAGGCGCCGATCTGAACGCCTTTCAGCGGCTTGAGATTTTCGAAATCCCGCCTGAGCCTCATCAAGACGGGCATCCTGCTCTCGGCCCAGCCGATCAGTAACCTGCCCTGTTCGGCCAGGGAGGGGTCCCTAACCCTGAACTCAACCATTCGTTTTCAACTCCGGAGACAGTGAATAAAATACGCGAAATATTTATATTTTGTTTTCTATTTTATGAAATGGCATAAAATGAGCTGAAATTAAAACTTTCATTGGAGAGGTCTCCATGACTTTAGATGACCGCGACTTCTTGATTTTGGAGGCTCTAAAGAGAGACGCGAGAACTACACTCTCCGGCTCGTCGTCTGGGGAGGCCCTGGTCGGCACGGAGGTCAGATAGGCTCTTTTCCGACTCTGAAAAGGAGGGCCAGACTGGCGGCGCCCACGATGAGGAGGGCCAACCCCAGGTAGAGCAGCCAGTACATGTGCCTGCGGACGACCCGGATGGTCAGGGTTCCCTCGACGTTGGAGCCGACGTACTCGGCCCGGTAAAGACCGTCCGACTCCACGATAAACTTGGCCTCATCGATCAGTTCCCTAAACTGCGTAAACCACTCTGGGGCGGCCCCCTGCG
>Ga0315312_1003417_pt1 | contig 10231 bp, 8 predicted proteins | sample TDP7_MG_FD_203629 | JGI IMG/M metagenome (GOLD analysis project Ga0315312, IMG submission 203629) | Freshwater sediment microbial communities from Lake Towuti, South Sulawesi, Indonesia - TDP7 | ecosystem: Environmental > Aquatic > Freshwater > Lake > Sediment | place: Indonesia: South Sulawesi... | reverse complement strand
CTTCATGGTCACAATACTTACAATGGGTACAATACTCACCAACGTTGGCGAACGACCGCCGGAATCGTATCAATTGTGGATGGTCATCATCGCCCTACTTGTGTGTGGTGTTGGTATTGTGAACTCGATGCTGATGTCGGTCACCGAGAGGTACAAGGAGATCGGTACAATGAAATGTCTCGGCGCAACCGATACGAACGTTCTGGAGATATTCTTGATCGAAGCACTCCTCCTCGGGCTGCTTGGCGGCGTACTCGGAGCCTTCTCAGGTTGGGTGGCAGCAATAGGCATATTCGGTTTCCAGTTCGGAATAGCTGGGGTCTTTCCTGCCGAAAACCTCGCGGTAATCATGGTTAACTATCTAATCTATATTGGAGAAGCCATAGGCATAGCGGCACTACTAAGTGTAGCCGCTGCGGCCTATCCCGCCTTCTATGCGGCGAGGCTTAACCCCGCAGAAGCCCTTAGGTACGAAGTGTAATGAACGCAGAAACGCAAGAGCGACAAGATGAGAGAGCTGAGACTACAGCTCCTCATGTTCTGCAATATTAAGGAGAAGGAACTGCTTTCGGATTTTGGCTCACTCTTTCCCTATTCTGCTGCTCTTACGTAGACTTCTGCTCTTGTCTCGTAGCGGTCGATAAGCCCGTCGCGCAGATAGACGATCCTGTCGCTGACATCAATCATCTTCAGGTCATGGGTCGCGGCGATGATGGTTACTCCTTTCTCCTTGTTCATTTCTCTCAACAGAGTTATTATCTCCAGTCCAGTGTGCAGGTCTAGGTTTCCAGTGGGCTCATCGGCGAGCACTATCACCGGGTTGTTCGCCAACGCTCTCGCAATGGCCACCCGTTGCTGCTGACCCCCGCTCAGCTCTGCGGGCTTGTGATTCAGCCTATCTCCGAGCCCAACGGATTCGAGTATCTCTCGTCCCCTTCTGACCCGTTCGTCCCTGTCTACGCCAGCGAATATCATCGGCAATGTCACGTTCTCGATAGCCGTAAGGACGGGTATGAGGTTGTAGGTCTGAAAAATGTAGCCAATCTTTCGGCATCTCAGCCAAGCCAGCTCGTAGGCGTCCAGCTTTGCGATGTCAACGCCGTCAATGAACACTCTTCCCCGTGTCGGCCGGTCTATTCCCCCAACCATGTTGAAGAGGGTGGTCTTTCCAGAACCTGAAGGACCCATGATAGAGATGTATTCGCCACGCTTGACCCTTAGATTGACCCCGTCAAGCGCCTTAACTGTGACAGGACCCATCTGATGGTACTTGGCCAGGTCCTCGGTTTCAACTACATACTCGAAGCTGATAGGCTGTTCCTCCCTTCATTTGGAGAGTATTAGCGGAAAAGTATCTTATAAAACTACTGCCTAAAACCTTTTGTGCAGAATGGGCTCCTTCGCTCACCATCAGTTGTGAGTAGTATGGTGTTCCGCCCCGAAACGTCGGCAAGACGATCCTTTCTGTTCAAGTTCAAGCTTCTCAAAGATGGTTGAAGTATCCTCACTCAGCCAGAGAACTTTCGCCGGTCAAAGACATGCTCAATCCTTATTATTCCAAACGCCTTAAGGTTTACATCATGGTGCGGGTGGGCTTATGTTGGATGCGGTCACTATTGGCGAGGTTATGGTTCAGTTCAACCCCGTCACCGCGGGGCCTCTTAGACATGTCACCTACTTCGAGAAGCATGCGGCAGGAGCCGAGGCCAACTTCGCGGTCGGTATGTCTAGGATGGGTTTCCAGGCTGGCATCATTACCAGGGTTGGCGAGGACGAATTTGGCAGATACATAATCAGCGTTCTGAGAGGCGAAGGGGTCGACACATCGCGAGTGAAGATAGACAAGGAAGCTCCGACCGGCGTCTACTTCATCCAGAGGCATTACCCGATCCCAGGCAAAAGCAGCGTACTCTACTATCGGAAGGGCTCTGCGGCAAGCAAGACGACAGTCAATGATGTGGACGCGGATTACGTAGGAAGCGCCAAACTCCTCCACTTGACGGGGATAACGCCAGCGCTTAGCGAAAGCTGCAAAGAGGCGTGTCTGAAGGCCTTGGAGGTTGCGGCCGGGAGCAGTATCACCGTCTCGATCGACACGAACATAAGACTGAAACTCTGGAGTGGAGAAGAGGCGCGCGAGACACTGACCCCCATGCTCAGAAAAGCGGACATCATCTTCACCGAACCCCAAGATGCAGAGATTCTGTTCGGCGAGAAAGAGCCCGAGAAGATCGCGAAGACCCTTCTCTCGATGGGAGCGAAGATGGCAGTTGTCAAGTTGGGCGAGGAGGGAGCTCTCGCATGTACGATGGAAGAGATTGTAAGAAGACCGGCCTTCAAAGTTCCAGTAGAGGATGTCATAGGAGCAGGAGACGCCTTCGCAGCTGGCTTCGTCTCAAGCATGATGCGTGGACTGAGCCTTGAAGATGCCTTAGAGATTGGGAATGCCGCTGGAGCATTGGTCGTCACGGTGAGAGGCGATATCGAGAACCTACCCTCCTTTGATGATGTTAGGAAATTCTTGGCCTCCCAGAGAAGGGAGACCGTGGCGATGAGGTAGCATCCTCAAGGAACCTTTGTCAGCAGTGGCCCGGAGGCGGTCTTCCCAGAAAAGACAGTATCAGAAAAGACCCTTGCAGAAGTCTTTAATAGTTGTTAAGTCACTGAGAATCTCTGATTCCTAACGAGGTTGGGAAAAAGGTTGAAGAGAGTTAGAGTCGGCGTGGTTGGTGCTGGCGGAATCTATCAAGGCGCTCACATGCCAGCTTACCCAGACATTGACGAGGCTCAGCTCGTGTCTCTCTGCGATGTGTCAGAAGAGGTTCTGAGGGCTTCGGAAAGGAAGACGAAGGCGGCCTACTTTGACAAGGCGCAGAAGGCTGAAGAAAGAGGAGATGCTGACCTAGCTAAACAGCTTAAAGAAGACGCGCAGATCCTCAAGACCTACTCCAATGCGGATGAGATGTTCTCCAAGGAGGAACTTGACCTCATCGATATCTGCACCCCCACGAAGTCTCATAGCCCGGTCGCCATAGACGCCTTAGACCGCGGAATCAACGTGATGGCTGAGAAGCCAATGGCAAGGACATATCTTGAATGTCTTGAGGTTGTCGAGACAGTTGAGAACACTAAGAAACTATATCAACATAATGAGAACTGGCTCTACGACCCCTTCTGGTACAACGCCCGAAAGTTCATTGAGGCTGGAGCCATCGGCGAGCTCCAGCTAGTCTTTTTAGCCACCGCTCACGGCGGACCTGAGTGGGCTTCATGGTTCTGGAACCCAGACATTGCGGGCGGGGGTGCGCTTCTCGATAACGGTGTCCACGCGATAGCCGCCTCTTGGTTCCTGACAGGTTTCGACAAGGAGCCTACAGTTGTGAAAGCTGCCGAGCCCTATGGTATCTGCATAAGGATGAAGACGAGGATCCTGCAGGGAATGTTCAGGCCTTTCGAGGTTGAGGACGATGCGCACGTTCTGATCCGGTTTGAGGACAACGATGGAAGATGGTCGACAGCTCATGTTGAGGGCTCGTGGTCTCACAGAGACTCCTTGGATACGACAATGGTTGGAACCAACGGTATGATGAGGCCTGTCTTCAAGGACGGGGACACAATTCTAGAGATAACTGACTCCTCTGGCAACAAGAAGGAACTCAACCTAGGCAGGGTCGCGTGGACTCAAGGCTTCGGCGGTGAGATAAGGAACATGTGCAACTGCGTGTTGAACAAGGTTAAGCCGATATGCGACGAGAAGATAGGCGCGGAGACAACGGCTATTGTTCAAGCCGCCTATCTCTCACAGAAGAAGGGAAAGATGCCTGTCACACTTAGTGAGTTTAGAGAGTACGCATCAAAGATGCGAGACAAAGAAGGCAAGAATGCGCCAGAAGTTCTGATGAAGGAGCTGTTGAAAGGCATAACCAGAGTCTAATCGATAGTCCGTCAGAAGTTGAACCTGCACATGAAGAATCTGGAAAGACAGTGAACTGAGAGATCAACCTATTTTCCGGCGAGCTTTATCTTGCTTATTTTGATGGTGGGGAAGAAGTAGCCCTTTCCTATGGTTCGGCCTTCCTTCGATATCAGTTCAATGTTCTTGTAGAGTTCAAGGAAACGTCCGCCGGTCATAAGGTTTTTGACTGGGTGCATCTTTTCGCCATCTTCGATCAGGAATCCTTCGTCGATCGTGGTTGAGAATTCTCCCGAGACCATGTTGGGAGAGAAACCAGCGTTGGTGGCTAAGATTCCCTTCTTCGTTTCGGCTATCATCTCGTCCAATGAGCTGTCCCCGGGCTTGACTCTGACGTTGCTGGGGCCAGCGCCTATGTATCCGCCGTATCCACCTCTGATAGCGTGACCAGTTGTCTCAACACCAGCTATCCCAGCCGAGTACGAGTTGTGCAGAAATGTTAGGACTTCGCCGTTGCCCACCACCTTGGTCGGTCTTCGGGAGACGCCTTCGCCGTCGTAGGCGTCGCTTGAGATCGCTCCGGGGATGGTGCCATCGTCGTTGATCTCAAGCATTTCCGGGGCAATCTGCTTCTTCAAGCAGCCGGATGCGAAGGTTCTTCCCTTCACGGCGGATTCACCTGAGATGGCTCCCACCAAACCGAAGATCAATGAGGTTGTGGAGTGGGGAGTGAGGATAATGGGCAGTGTTCCGCTTTCGACCCTCTTTGAGCCGAACTGTTCCAAGGCTTTCTCAGCAGCCTTCTTTCCTATCTCTTCAAATTCTACCTCTGCCAGGGATATGGCATAGTCGAACTCGCTGGAGCTTCCAATGTCATCGCCTTTCCTGTATGTGGGCCCTATGAAGGCTGATGCGAATGTTTTCTCTCCTGAAACTGAGACGCCCGTCGATGTCATCAAGCAGCTCCTAGAGTAGGTTGCATCGAAACCTCCGCCGTACATTGCCCCGGGACTAACATCCTCCACCGCGTCTATCATCCTCTTAGCCAGCTGTCCAGCTCCGCCCAATGTCAATGCCAGCATCTCAGGGTCACAGAGGCCAGAGATCTTCGGCGCCTTCGAGGGTCTAGGTATACCTTTGAAGTAGGGGTCTGGCTGGGCTACCCTTGCGAAGCCGGCTGCACGACGGACCGTCGTTTCAACGTCTCTGGATTTGAGGTTCTGCGAAAAGGCTACTCCCAAACCTTTATTCTTGTAGGCTCTGACGCCTATCCCCAGGTCGACGCGAGATTTGGCCTCCTTGATCCCTTTGCCTAGGATGTCGATGTTCAGGGAACGTGAGTAGGCGGCATAAACGTCAAAGACATCCAGATCCATCTTCGAAAGAGTCTTGACTGCCCTCTCAACCGGCGTGACAAGATCGATCTCCTTCATGCCTTTCACCTCCTACCTCCCACCACTATGCCGTCAATCCTCATATGAGGCGCGCCTGCGTCCACGTACATGCCCTGGCCCGCCTTGCCGCACATACCCGGCATCGTGATGGCCAAGTCCTTTCCCACGGCTGTGACGTTCTTGAGGGAGTCCAATACGAGACCGTTTATGGCCACGTCCCTGAGATGGTCTGTCAGCTCGCCCTTCTCTATCAGCCAGGCTTGCTCAACTTTGCAGGTGAACTGTCCCTTCTGAGTCTCTACGTAGCCATACTGGGAACCCGAAAGGTAGACGCCCAGTTGGATGTCCTCCAAGATTTCTTCAAAGGACATGTCTCCAGCACCGAAGTAAGTGTTGGACATGCGTACAACCGGCGAATGGTGATGAGACTGGGCACGAGCGCTGCCCTCCGGTTCTCCACCTAGCTTGGCAGCCGATTCCAATGAGTGAAGGAAACCGACTAACGTTCCTTTGTCCACAATCAAGTGTTGCTTAGCCTTGGTCCCTTCATGATCATAGACAAAGCGGCCGTTATTGGGCTGGGTCGGGTCGTCGAGGACGGACACAAGGTCGCTTGCCACCTTCTCCCCCATTTTGTCTGAGATTATTGACTGCCCTCCGAAGACAAGGTCGCCCTCGCTGTTGTGGCCAAAGGCTTCATGGACGAACAGGCCACCAACCCTTGGGTCCACAACTATCGTATATGTGCCCCTTGGCGGGGAGTGAGCGTCAAGCAGTTTCACGGCCCTCTCAGCGGCTTTTCCTGAAAACTGGTCTGGCTGGATGGCGTCAGCGATCTCGTAGCCGGCGACGTTTCCAACGACCTCAAAACCCGTCTGCATGTTGTCGCCCATCTTAGAGATTACGCTGCAGTACACATAGGTTCTCGGCGTCGTCTCCTCGACTGACGTCCCGAAGGAGTTGCACACCGTCACCTTCGTCAGCACATCCCTGTAGTTCACAAAGGTGTCTTTGACCCTGTCGCTATAGGTCTTCGCCGTCTTGTCTATCTCCAGCATCTTCTTAACCTTCTCTTCGGGGTCAACATCTTCGGGGCTTATCTTCGCCTTATGAGTAACCGTGTCAACCATGGGCTTTGCCTCCACTATCTTGGCCTCTTCTCCGTGCTGAGTGGCGATCGACTTTGCGCCGCCGATCGCGTCCACTAGGGTGCTTTCGACGCTTCTTCGTGTGGGCACGTTGGTGGATGCGAAGCCCCATCTATCATTCACTATCACTCTTACCCCGACTCCTTGAACTATCCCGGAGCCTAATGCCTTTGCCACACCGTTTTCGATGGAGATGTTGCTACTTCTCTCCTCAAAGAACCTCGCTTCGCAGAAGCTTGCTCCAGCCTTCAAGCCCTTTCCAACAACAGCCGCAAGCAAATCTCTCAATTAACACCACTGACCTTAACTAGGGCTTCAGGGTATAAAACCGTTCGCCATCCGTAGGAAATGCGAAAGTAAGTATCGCTCCTATATTCTTGTGGTCCAGAGAAGATGATGTGTTTCTGCTCGTTCTAGGTTCGGGGCGATGATGGCAGATATTTCGTGATCTTCTCTTGGTAGAGGGCATCTTTGAGGAGGACGCTTGTCCTCGTCCAGTCTTCCATTCTCACGGCGAACCTTGAACCAACATAAGCCAAAGTCTCTCCCAAGCTGTCGAATCTTCTGGCTTCACCTCTGAAGGCTTCTCTGACGCATTCCCGGTTTATCCACACCCCCAAAGGCGTAATGAAATTCGGGTGGATCTCCCTCATGGCAATGACGCCCGCTTGCCTTCGCTCTCTCGCCAAGAACTCCGCTGCGGCCAATCTGACGGCATAGTAGCATCCGCCTATGGAGGCGTAGGTTGTGCGGCCTCTATACCCCTCCCAGTCTCCTCCAAGGGCTATCTCGGGGCTTTGGGGGTTCCAAGCGGTTCCGGGGTACCATGCTTCTATCCACTCGTATCTCCAACTGGAAGGAGTCAACAGAACTACGTATCTGTTCCCCAGATAGTTGCACTCATAGACTCGATATTCGTTTATAGGAGGGTTTCCTTTCACCTCGTCTTCTATAAGATTCCGTGATAACGTTGAGTCCACAGCGGTTATGCTCCACCTCGTTGGGACCAGCCGTCTCTGGTCCTTTAGACCGAAAGCTCCTAAGCTGAAGGCCCTCTGAATCTTCGAGACCGAGAGGTTGTCCAAGTATAGCCCTAGAACTGCTGCCTCAGCTTTGAGGTCGCCGTCCGAGTATGCCTTCTCAATCCTTGAGTCAATCTTGGCATTCCCAACCTGCATGCCCTTTATCACTGCTGAGGGACCCATAGGCTGGACGGTTTCATCCAAAAGAAACCTGTCTGAAGGCTTCTTCCGGAAGGTGACCTCCGTATCCACGGAATCTTTGGAAAGGGCGACCTCCAGAGTCTTGTTCAGGAACCTTTCGTTCTCGAAGGGCTTTCTGACGTTAACCCTGAACTTTCCCCGAATCAGGTTCGTTCTGAAGCCTATTATCTCGTCGACAGTTCTTCCCAGCCACTGCTCAGGCGCATCGAAAAGCGAGGTGTTGCCCAAGACCGGAGGAACCAGAGGACCGGCGTATACGTATGGGTAACCTATGCGTCCCACAAAAATGCCCGGAGGAGACGATCCTAGAACTCGGTCTGAGTTAACCGAGTTCCTTACCTTCACGAAGGAGTACAGTTTCAGAAGGGCTGGGCATCTGGGCTTGCCGCAAAGCATCCTGCTTCCTCTGCATTGCAGGCATGGGCTTCCCTCCCATGTTTGCACCTCTAGAGCGGTACCATTTATGTTCAGGTCTCCAGCGGTTTTCTCGTCATTTATGATGTGGCCTACCCACGGGATTCGTCTCTTAACCTTCTTGACGAACTTCCTTCGGAGAGAGGACCTCAATCCATTTCGGCTCTGAACAGAACGTTTTCGCAGAATAATAGGCGATTTACCATATTATATAGTTTTGATGTGTCTAGCAATGGAACCCCAGAAGCAGTAAGAAAGACCTAAAGGTAGTTCTTGACCGAGACCTGTCTATGGCTTTTTGCTGAGTCTAAGGCTGCGAAGATCAAGGCTAGGCTCTTGAGACTATCTTCGCCGCTTGTTTCAGGCTTCCTGCCTTGGCTGATGGCATCTGCAAATTCATCCGGAAACTGTCTGATAAGTCTCTCTAAGTTTTCCATCTTATAGTAGTCTGTCCATCAACCTGAACGAGTGGAGAGGAAAGGGAAGTGCGTGTGAAGCTCTCCAAAAAACGTCGGAGGTTAGACGAAGTCTTTCGGTTGCTTGTGTCTTCAGTCTATTTTGATCGGCTCGCCCTTTGGTTTCTCTTCTTCCTTTTTCTGGAGGGTGACTTCTAGGACGCCGTTCTTGTATGCTGACTTGGCTTTGCCGGGGTCGACTTTGGCAGGAAGATCGACCTCCTTGTAGTACTTGCGTTCAGGCGTCTCAACCGAGATCGTCAAGGTCTTCTCCGTTCCTTGGAGCTTTATGTCGTTTTTCTCAACTCCGGGCAGCTCAGCTACGACCTTGACCTCGCCGTCCGTGGAGAAAATGTCGACCAAAGGTTCCCTTTCTTCCTTGATGTTGATCTGCGGCTTCCCAAACTTGGCTTCCGGCTTAACGTTGCCGAACTCTCTGATCTGAGGCTTACCGTCAGGTCCTATTGTTATGCTGTATCCGTAGACGAAGGGTCCCCACTCCCTCACCTTTGAGCCGTCCGGCAGCTCCCGTTCGCGGATGAGATCCCTGGGCACCCTTTTTGAGAGGTCTTCGAATTCCCTTTGCATCATCTCCTCCATTTCCCTGAACAACTGGTCAGCATCTTCGAACAAAAATCTCCTAAAGGAAGGCCACCTTCTCCTCCTAAGATACCTATCCCAATACTCGTCGGACAAGACAAACCACCAAGACAAAAGTGGAAACAGAAATTTAAAAACGTATCGTAGTCCCCAAAGGGTCCTTGCGGTTAGATATAACGCAAAGGGTTGGAGATAAACGGTAACTTGTGGCTTCGTGGAGGGCGGCCCACGTCTGCTTTCACTCTTTCAGCTTTCCAAGAAGGCTTCTGAGGGCTCGTGCATCTTGCTCGCTAACCCTGAATTCATCTTGATAGGGACAGAGATCGTCCAACACGGCCCTTCCAAGGTTTTCGTCCCAGACTAACGGGTACAGCCGACACCCCTCAGGCCTGAATTGGTAAATTCTACAGCCGTCCCTCATAAGGAAGACACACCTTCCAGAACGGTTCTTCAATTGCCAGCTTCCCTCTGTTTTCGTTGAAAAACTGTCGAGCGAGTGGCCTAGCCTGAGAATCCTCTTTATGTCCAAGCGGGAGAGTGGCATACTGGTCCGGAAGCAGCACTGGACGCACGTGTGGTTCACGCAGGGCAGGCCGCTTCTCAGCCTGTAATGCTTTGTATCCTGGATTCTATTCATCGATACTCTCCATATGGTAACTCCACTTGGAAGGCTTTATTTACGTCTTTCCCAGCTTTTCATATCGAGAAAGGTGGTAGGTCTTGGCAAATGGTCCGATCGGCGTTCTAATCAAGGCGAGAACGGTCTCTGAGGGTTGGGAGAAAGCGGTTCTTGAATGTTGGACCCACGGTTCAGAGGTTTCGACCGAGTATGGAGGAATGTCTAAGGAGCTTCTAGGCCTTCTTGTTCTTGTTGAGAAGCCCTTCGATGAGCCTCGAATCCATAATGGAGACATAAACATAGCCGTCAAGGGCTCCCTCGAGAAATACTATGACGAAGTTCTGCATGGGACGTTTGACTGGGCCGTCAAAGAAGGAAAGATACATTACACTTACCATGAAAGATTGTTCAGCTACCCGCCTGAAGGAGTAGCCCAGATAGATTATATACTCCAGAAGCTCGACA
>Ga0315312_1003415_pt1 | contig 10234 bp, 12 predicted proteins | sample TDP7_MG_FD_203629 | JGI IMG/M metagenome (GOLD analysis project Ga0315312, IMG submission 203629) | Freshwater sediment microbial communities from Lake Towuti, South Sulawesi, Indonesia - TDP7 | ecosystem: Environmental > Aquatic > Freshwater > Lake > Sediment | place: Indonesia: South Sulawesi... | reverse complement strand
CGCTCCATGGTTTATCCTTTCCAAGGGGACCATTCCCCTGGAAAGGTAATCGAATAAAGGACTTAGTTCACTTTAATAAAATTAGACAGTACAGTTAGTTACTCCGATTTTAATCCCAGATTCAGCCGCAAACAAGGGAAAATCTTTTCTGCCATTCCTGCGGAGACGGGAATCTATAGAACTGTAATTCTGAGCAAACTTGTCCTGAGCGACCTGTGGTGAGCAAAATCGAACCAAGTCGAAGGAGCCGAGTGTGTCGTCTATCTATGTTCTTGGGAGGGTGAGTAACGACGCAGCTGAGGGGCGACGTTACACGCCGCCCCTTTCCAGCGAGATGTTAGGGTAATTCAACTTTTTTTATAGGGACATATGAGTATAATATGTCAGTGTAGAATGGCATTCTATCAAGAAAATCACCCCTACACGTTTTCACACCAATAGACCTTATTTCTTCCTTGTACTTTACTAAAATAACCCATTCATAAACTGTTAGACCTGTTTTAGAAGGCCATTTCAATTTCCACCCCAAGCATTCAAAATTATCGATCTTAAAACTACTATATGGTTGAAGATCTTCGAGATCGGTATGTTTGTATTTATAGCCCTTGGCCACTAAGTTCATAGCGTCTTCAAGAGGTATATCTGTAAATGGAACTACTCCGATTTCAAAGACCTCCCAGTCATCGGAGAATGTTGAAGTATCCAGGCCAATCTGATGAATCAATGCAACATCCAGCGATGATAATCCAGTGATACTAATCTGAAAATCATTTGGGATGTCCAGATGGAACCCTAAAATATCGTAAGTCAGCCGCTTAAAATCCTTACCTTTGCTAGATGGTGCGTATCGATAATAACTCCTCGGAGAATCATCCTTTTTGCATCCAATAAATGCAAGAGATATGATCATCAATGTGATTAGGATTATCCTGTGCATAATATATTAATTCCCTAACGCGGCGGTTCACCGTCGGCCTTTAGGCCATCCGAGTGAAGCCGCATGTTAGACTTCTTTGGCAAAGCTCATTAACTCTTTGATCAAACCAACGATAAACTCTCTATGTTGTGATTCATATTCAGTTTTTGCAGAAGCAAAGAGAGTGAATACTTGCCCCTTAGAGTAGTGATTATAATAATCCTCATACTTAGACCAAACCTGGTCGAACACAACTCTCGTTTGTTCAGAAAGATTATCTCTGAAACGGATGTAAGCTATTTTATGATCATCGAACGTTTGTTGCAGGATAAGTGCGACAGTGTGTTCGTGGTAATGAAGATTAATTAAGGCGTCGCTAAATGCAGATTTGAAGTCGGCAACAGCTTGATTATGTCTTGTTGCTTTTCGATCGAGTTTTGCCCTTTCCTTAGCAAGTATATGACTTAGAAAATGACCGATGAGAATCCCTAAAAGACTTCCAGCGGTAAAACTTCCCCAGCTAATTGCCATGTTTCTGTATTCTCAAAATGTATAACTGCTGATCATATTATTTCCGCATAAACCCTGCCGTAAGGCATGGCTTACGACATTTCGTCTGGCAGATTGGCCGTCTAACACTTATGATATTGCACTATAGAAGGAGGATTTACAAGGGGGAAAATGCGGGAAAATGTGTATTGCCCAGCCTCTTTGGCTAAAACTCAATCAGGGCCTTGACCACGCCATCGCTATAGCGGGCGACCAAGTCGAAGGCTCGCTGGGTCTGGTCGAGTCCGAACCGGTGCGTTATCATAAAATCAACATCAATCTTTCCGCGGGCTATCAGGTCAATCGCCTTCTGTGTGCAATCGTTTTGCCTTCTGACGTTTATCAGGGTAAGCTCTTTCCTGCGGAGCTTGTCGATATTAAATGAGACCCGCTCCAGCCGCGGAATCCCGACCAGCATAAGTCTGCCGCCCGGCTTGAGAAGCTCGACCGCCTCATCAAGTGTCTCCTGCTGGCCTGCGCACTCGTAGACAACGTCAACGCCGAGTGGCTCACGCTGGAGAATCTCCTTTACAATATCCTGACTTTCGGGGTTGCCGGCCCAAGTGGCGCCCGCTTTTTCAGCTATGTCGACGCGGTAATCCAATTTATCAGTCACGTAAATTGCTTCTATATTTTCGGCCTGCGCCGCAGCCAGACAACTGAGACCTATGGGGCCGGACCCCAGGATCGCGACCCTGGCATTTTGTGGAGGGTCTGATTGTCGCACCGAATACACGCCTATCGCGAGTGGCTCGCATAGCACCGCCTGCTCCAGTGTAATCGCACCATGCGTGGGAAAGCAGCTTTCCTGCGGCATAACAATGAATTCGCAAAGGCATCCGTTACCCTGCCCAGGCGTACCGAGGAAACGCAGATTATAACAGGTGTTTTCTCTGCCCCGACGGCACTGGTCGCACTGATGGCAGGATACAGCCGGGTCGACCACCACCTGCTCGCCGACCTTGACACGGGTGACGGATTTGCCTATATCTTTCACCGTGGCGGCACACTCATGGCCTACTATGAAGGGATACTGCACGACCTGCGCGCCGATTCTGCCGGTCTCGTAGTAATGTACATCGGAGCCGCAAACGCCAACCATTTCGATTTTTAGAAGGACGTCGCTATCCTTTTCTATTTTCGGCTCCGGCACGTCCATCACCTGCATCTGGCAAATACCAGTTAGTACAGCCGCTTTCATATAATTACTCCGGTTTAACCGTCGCCCCATTCGGCAAGCTCAGGGCAGGCGTGCCGGCGACGGCTAAACTTATAGCAGAAATTCACCGCTTATGCCATCGTTACTTCAAGGATACAAGTTTTATCTCGAAGACTTTAGGCCAAAACTTTCCGGTCACGAATAACCGGTTATTGACGGCATCATACGCAATGCCATTGAGAACATCGACCGGCTGAGCAGCGTCCTGCGAGCTCAAAAGCCGGGTCAGGTATATCCAGCCGGTTACCTCGCCCGTCTGGGGCGAGATCCTTGCGACCAATTCTGTCGGCCAGACATTGGCAAAAATCTCACCCTCAACGTATTCCAGCTCATTAAGGCCGCTGACGGGTCTATTGTTGTCGTGTACTTCAATCTGACCGATTTGCTTGAGCGTTTCAGGGTCCAAAAAGTGCAATGTTGACGTGCCGTCACTGGTGATTAAACGCTTTCCATCGTATGTAATGCCCCAGCCCTCGGTTGAATAATTGAAACTTTTCAGCAGTTTGAAATTCTCTTTTTTGTAGACAAATCCGACATTCGATCTATAGGTCAACTGAATTATCCTGTCCCTGTATATAGTTATGCCTTCTGCGAAGAATTCAGCGGGCAGTTTGTACATTTGCAGAATCCTGCCGGTTTCTAACTCCACTTTGCGCAGTGTTGAACTGCCGTGAAGTCCGGTGCTTTCGTACAAGATACCATTTTCAAACGCCAGGCCTTGCGTAAAAGCATTTGGGTCGTGGCAGTAAGTTCTAACGACCTTGTATGCGTAAACTGCTGGAGTCTCGGAGGTTTTTGAGTCTGAGCACCCTAAAATCAGAACCGCTACTGACAAGAGAAACAAAAAGGTTTTGAACATGGATTCGACAAGCTCACCACAAGTTTGAAATTTGAATTTTGATATTGTTTCGTATTTAGGATTTCGGATTTGGCGTTTGCCGATGCTACACATTGAATCTGAAGTTAATGATGTCGCCATCCTGGACGATGTAGTCTTTGCCTTCGAGGCGGATTTTGCCGGCTGCCCGCAGGGCCTTTTCGCTGCCGTGCTTTTTCAGCTCATTAAAACCGAATGTTTCGGCCCTTATGAAGCCTCGCTTGATGTCACTGTGTACTTTGCCTGCCGCATCGAGAGCAGTAGTACCTTGCTTTATGGGCCAGGCGCGTAGTTCATCCGAGACGACCGTCAAAAAGTTAATTAAGCCTATCGCCTTGTAGCAGCTTTTTGCGAATTTGCTTGCTGCCGGTTCGGTGATTCCCAGGTCAGCCATAAACTCTTTTCTGCTCTGGGCATCTAATTGCGTCAGTTCATGCTCCAACTTGGCACAGATTGTGATAGTCTGGATATCACCACCAGCCGCACCGATGAGATCGAATTCTTTGCCCAGTTGGTCTTCGCCAACATTGACTGCTACCGCCATAGGCTTTAAGGTTAAAAAGCCGAGCGACTTAATCATTTCGCGCTCTGCCTCGGTCTCGATAGCCGAACTGATCGGCTTTTCCGCTTCTATTGCTTGCTGAAGTTTTTTTTGGAGGGCCAATTCTGTCCTATCCTGGGCCTGGGTTTTGGTTGGTTTGCTGACCTGCTTTTCCAATTTTTCTATTCGCGTACTTACCAGCTCTAAATCTGCAAGGAGCAATTCTGTTCGCAGCTCCATTAGGTCTCTTGCTGGGTCCACGCTGCTGCGGTAAGGGGGCACTGCCGGATTTTCAAACGCCCTCACGACCAGAACGAGCATATCAACTGTTCTTATCTGATTGGTCAATCTTCTTGCTGCTGCCCGCCCATGCTCATCGAGGAAGTTAAAGCCCGGCAGGTCAAGGCAGTCGATTGTCGCATAAGTGGTCTTTTTGGGTCTATAATGTTCGGTCAGCCAATCGAGCCTTTCATCGGGAACATGGACGATGGCTTCTTCCACCGTTGTCAAGCCAACCGGCGGCATGGACTTGCCGCTCAAGCTGGCAAAGATAGTGCTTTTGCCGGATTGCAGCAGGCCGAGTAAAGCCACCTTCAATTACGTATCTCCTTTATTCTCGTAGACACTGTTTCCATAAGAATCGTAGGCGACAATGGCAGGAAAGTCAACGACCTGTAGTTTTCTTATGGCTTCGGTTCCGAGGTCTTCGTAGGCGATTATCTCTGCTGCAATAATGTGCCGCGATAGTAGTGCCCCTGCGCCGCCGATTGTGGAAAGATGGACGGCGCAATATTTTTTTAAGGCCTCTCTGACTTGGGGGCCCCGATAGCCCTTGCCGATCATTGCTTTAAGGCCCTCGGCGATTAGTTTCGGGCTGAAGGGGTCCATTCTGGATGAGGTGGTGGGCCCGACTGCGCCGATTACTTTGCCGGGCCGCGCAGGTGTCGGGCCGACAAAATAAATAATCGCCCCCTCAAGATTAAATGGCAGTTCCTGTCTGGCATCTATCGCCTGGCACAATCTTTTATGGGCGATATCCCGAGCTCCATAGATTATGCCGGTGATAAGAACCTCATCGCCCGCTTTCAGTGAGCGGACATCGGCTTCATTTAATGGCGGCTGCAATTTGCGCGTTCGGCCCATATAAGTACTTGTGAACTATAACCGCTGCAATTAGAACTCGCAAATGTCAAAATGCAAATATCAAAATTGTGCAATAGGAGATGACTTCCTTAATTTTGCATTTTGAATTTTGATCTCAGCGCAATGCGTGGTATAATATTATTTTATGGCTAAATATCCCATATTTCTGGAATTGGGCGGTCGGCGTACGGTTGTGATAGGGGGCGGGGCGGTGGCTGTGCGAAAGGCCCGGTCGCTGCTGGATGCAAACGCCCGGCTGGTCGTAGTGGCTGAGCGCGTCAACGATGTACTTACAAGTCTCTGTACGGATAGCGGCGCAAAACTAATCAGGTCTAAGTATTCCAAGGACTATTTGGCTGGGGCAGTGCTCGTCATCGCCGCAACAAACGACCCGCAGCTTAATAAACGCATATATAGGGATTGCCAGGAGCTTGAGATACTTTGCAATGTTGTCGATCAGCCGGAGCTTTGCGATTTTTATGTGCCGGCTGTAGTGAAACGCGGCGACCTGCAGATAGCGATCGGCACAGAAGGGGATTGTCCCGCTTATGCCGGCCACATCAGAAAAAAACTGGAGCAAGTTTTTACCGAAAAACATGGCGAATTTTTAGCTGAGCTAGAGATGCTTCGGCAGCGTATTATAGAAGACGTACCGAACGCCGCCGACCGCAAGGCCCTGTTGGGGGAGTTGGTGGATGACGCGTCGTTTGAGTATTTCGCTGAGAACGGCTCGGCTGCCTGGCGCGACCGAGCAGAAAAAACCATACAAAAGGCAAGCGCCAAACTGGGTGCCTAAGCCTCTATTTTGTCGATCATTATTTCCAGATATTTTTGGCGGTGGCCGATCCGCCTTTTGCTGCTCTTGCGTCTGCGAAAGTGCATGGGATAGAGCTTCTTGCCTTTGACGACTGCCTCTTGGGCGGTGGTTTTGAACGAAGCTATAACTTTTGCTCCCTCTAAGTACGGTGAGCCAATCCTGGTTTTTTCGCCGTCACTTACAAGCAATACTTTGTTCAGCTCAATTGTCTTGGCCTCGGGCGAGACTTCGGTAAGCTCGATATTTATACGGTCGCCTTCGGTGACCTTGTATTGTTTTCCGCCTTGTTCAATTACCGCGTACACCGTAAAACTCCTTTTTTGCACTGAAAAATGTAATTGCAGCCGATATACTAAGGACTGAAGCTTTTTCTGTAAAGCAAATTCTACCTGTTATTGGGAGCGATTTTATGCAGTTGGCTATGATACAAGATCAAATCGTACCGATGGTGGAGCTTGAGCCGGTTTACCTCGACCGGGGCACTTTCTTTGGCGACGGCGTTTACGAGGTGGTGCGAAGCTACGAGGGCAAAATATTCGCTCTCGAAGAGCATCTGCAAAGGTTTTCCAACAGTCTGGTTGCAATAGGGATAACCGGGGTTGTTATAGATGAGATTCGGTCACGTATCCAGAGGGCTTTTGATGCGGCAGGTATCGCCAACGCAAAGATATATTTTCACATTACACGGGGTTCAGCACCGCGAGAACATGTCTGGAATGCGGACTTAAAGCCAAATTTCTTTTTGACTGTCAGCGAGTTGGCTGACGAGCCGGAGATAAAAACTAAGGGCATTGCAGTTTCAACGCATCCGGACTGGAGATGGAAAAGATGTGACATAAAGTCGCTGAATCTTTTGGCTAACGTTCTTGCCCGGCAGGATGCAGCCAGCAAAGGTTGCGGCGAAGCAATATTGGTAGACGAGGCTGGCCTAATAACCGAAGGTGCTGCATCGGCTTTTTTTGCGGTCTTCGGCTGCCGCACCAATTGTAGCCATAGGGATACTTTTAACCAGCAGCGAGCGAGGTTCCATCGCCATCAGTCAATTGGTGCGGCACTGCAAACTGCACCTCTTACCGCCAATATTTTGCCTTCCATTACGCGTAAATATGTGCTCAAGGCGGCGAAAGATGTAGGATTGCAAATACTCGAAAAGTCGCTCACACCGCAGCAGGCAAGTCAAGCCGATGAACTTTTTATCGCCGTGACGACCAAAGACATAGTGCCGGTTGTCAAATTCGACGGGACAGTTATCGGCGATGGCAAGCCCGGCAAATATACGAAGTTGCTTATCGAGGCATTCCGGTCTTTCACCTTTTAGCCCCCGCCTGTCGGCGGGGGTACCCCGGCCAGTGGCCGGGGCTAAAGGTCGCAATGACTCGGTTATCCTTTGAACAATAGTGCAAGCGCCAGAACACACGCCAGCATAATCGCGCCAGGCACCATGAAAATCGGGCGCCATTGAAATTTCTGCTCTTTCCTGAATCTGTCCATAACAGCGCCGGCCAGTTGAGTGCCGAGCAGCAGACCAAGACCTGTGGTAGCGGCAAATATCAGGGCCTGCATGGAGCTTAGAATCTCCTTTGGCGCGACCGTTTTGACGAATATCTGGCCGACAATAATAAAGAAAACGTATGCCAGGCCGTGCAGTGACTGCGCTATAACAATCAGCCAGCATGGCTTTTCTTGGATGTAGATGATATACAACAGCAGCCAGCATGCGGCACCGATAACAAGCGTCCATTTATATCCGAGCTTGCCCAGCACAACACCCAGCAACAAAAACGTAGCTGCCGCCTGTACCGCTTGAGCTATGGCCATCGAAGCTGGCACGTTTCTACTAGCGATTCCCATATCCTGCATAAATGGCGCTGTCCCCTGGAAGTAAAACTGCATCAGGCTTGCGGCGACTATTGAGATAATAACGAAGATCAGGAAACCGCCCTGTCCGAGCATGCCCAGAGCCTTGACGATAGGTGTTGCCCCGGTTTGTTCAGGCGGCGTTGCCGGCAACAGCAGCAAGCAGCCAACTCCGAAAACCAGTGACAGTATCGCCGCAAGGTAGAGGCAGTCGCGCCCTTGTTGTTCTGTCTTAAATTTCCACCGCCAACCGGTCAGAAAATAGCCTGCCAGTGCCCAGGCGACAGGAGCCCATAGGAAAATCTTGCCAGATGCAGCATCGACGCCCGCCTCATCGGCGTAGACCTTGCCGAGATGGTAAAACATGATCGAGTTGGCCAGTGGTAGAGTAGCTGCATAAAACGATGAGTACAAAAGCATCACGACGAAGAGACTTTTGAAATCCGTTCTGCTGGCGGCGAGGAATATCAAGACTGCCCCAGCAAGATGAGAAATGCCCAATATCCACTCGGTATTGAAGTACCTGTCGGCAAGCTGGCCTGCAACAAGCGGGAAGATTAGACATGCCAGCGGCAGCGTTGCGTAGATCCAGCCGGTCTGTTTACCACTGAACTTCAGCGGTCCCAACAGCCTGGCGGCAAGCACCGGAAACCACGCTCCCCAGACCGCATACTCCATAAACATCGCAAAGCTCAGCGCCAGATATAATTGCCAGCTCATTTTGGTTCTCCTTAACCTAATCCGTTTTTATCCTTTGAAACCTTTCAGCCGATTGGCTGCCAGCTTTATGTCGCCGAAGCGGTTGTCGCCGGATTCGCGCTCAATTGCCAAGGTCCCTTCAAAGCCGATTTCTTCGAGCGTCTTCAGAAATGCCTCGGTGCCGACCTGGCCATCGCCCCAGGGAACTTCGCTGCCCCAGGTGCCGGGCTTTTTCGTCCGAATTGCGTCCTTGATGTGGATGTGCTTGATCCACCGCGCCAGTGTTCGCACCGCCTCGATGGGATTGCCCTTATCATAGAGAATCATATTGGCCGGATCGAAATTGACACCTATTGCCGGATGATCCAGCTCTTCCAAAAAGTGCCGCAGCTCTTCTGCCGTTTCCTGACCGGTTTCCAGAAGAAGCAAGATGCCTTTTTTGTCTGCTGCATCAGCCAGGATTCTGATGCGGTGATAAAATTTCTTTGTGTAATCCGGGTTACTTTCATCAATAAACCCGGCGTGCATCGAAAGATATTGTACACCCAGCTTGGCCGTCACATCAACCGCACCTAAGAACAGCTTTTGATTTTCCAGCCAGTACTCATCCGGGGCGATTCCGCCAGTCGCTTTTATACTTTCCAGCGTGGAATAGTCTTCCTGCGGAAAGTCGATCATCGTGCTGCTTATCGTCCAGTTCTGCTTTTGCACCGTCACCAGGAAGTCTTTTCCCTTTTCTTGCAGCGCTGCTCTTATGCCCAAATGCACATGGTCGATACCCAACTTATTCATTGCTTCTACCACGCCGGCGACATCGGTCCGCAGCGACCAACTGCAAACTCCGATCGGCCAATTCTTGCACTTCATCATAGATTTCTCCAATTTATTTTTGCCACAGAGGACACAGAGAACACAGAGAAAAACATAATTTATTTTTTATCTAAAATAATCGGTTTGCAAATTGCTTCTATGTCCGAAATCACCTTCTCCAAACGAGGTATAATGGGGTCGTTGTCTCCTTGACACCAAAATATTTTTTTCAGTTCCTTAAGCCTTTTTTTGTTTTGTTCATCATAAGAAACTTCACACCACATGTCGGCTAATTCATTTGCCGCGCACTGTATGTCAAGGACTATACGCTTCAGTTCCTCAAATGGTTGTGCTTTTTCGGTGCCAAATCTTGCCATGAACTGATAGCGCTTCGAAAGAATCTCATTAAATATATCTTTCCATTTATCAAATCGTTCATAAACAACATAGGCACGGTCTCTAGCTTCTTTCTGCTCAGCCGTTTCTTCTTCCTGTGGTTTTCTTGTTGAACCCTCACCTTCAAAGCTAAATGGACTTCGAATTGCATTAATGCCATCTTTAGCTTCGTAGAAAAGGACTAAGACTTCCTCTGCAAGTTCAATATTTCGCTTACCCTGAAATTCTTTTCTCCAAGCAGTAATACCACAGATAGCTACTACTGAAGCAATTACAATTGCAAGAGTATTTATTATTTCTAAAACCATTTTTAGTAAGCGTTCACCGTATTTCGAGTAATTCAAGTTAACTTCTGTCTTTGTCCGATAATAGCTCTATGGACAAAGACGCATATATAAAGCAGTTGGAAG
>Ga0315312_1003414_pt1 | contig 10236 bp, 7 predicted proteins | sample TDP7_MG_FD_203629 | JGI IMG/M metagenome (GOLD analysis project Ga0315312, IMG submission 203629) | Freshwater sediment microbial communities from Lake Towuti, South Sulawesi, Indonesia - TDP7 | ecosystem: Environmental > Aquatic > Freshwater > Lake > Sediment | place: Indonesia: South Sulawesi... | reverse complement strand
TCGAACGTGTTTCCTCCATCGATAAAGATGGCTTCCGAATCGAGTCCTTTATGGCTGGGTTCAAGTTGCGCTCTGATGCATAGGAGCTCGGAAGCCGCTAGACACTGCCATGAGCCGTAGAGGAAGATGCTCTGCCCAAAGCGTAGACCTCTAAGGAATCGGTCGAGGTTCTTGTCGCCGAAATATAGGTTAGGCTCCGCTTGGAGTTCGCTTACTCGGCGAAAATTCGCTGGAAGCTTAGGCTTGAGGCAGGAAGACTTAGCAAGCAATAGCCTCTCTGGTGGTTGAAAATTCTCCAATTTAACTTGATGCCATCTGACATGATTCGAAAGATTAGCTTTGCATGATGGGCAAGTTGAATTGAACAATAATCGAACCTTAACGGGGTCCACAAGGCTCTTGGATGTTAGAAGGTTTGAGCTGCATTCACCGCAGAAGTATTGGTAGAGAATCAGAGTTTTCACCTTTTTTCTTGGTGGAGTAGAGAGCTTTCAGTTTCGAGAGTTAGGCGTAGGATGAGGTATGCTCGTAGGAGCGGGAACATGGTCTCGCCTTCGAAGGGTTGGAGAGGTGCGGTGGTTTGTTTGGCGGCCACATTCTTCGCCCCGATTTGAACCGGATGACTTGGGAATGGATATATGCGATGAGAGGTCTTTCGAAGACTCGGGGAGAAGACTGAAGGTAATCGATCAGCGCTTGTAGCCCACCATTCGACTAGACTGCAACCAGACCTCTTCGTCGTCGACCTATTCAGGTGAGTGTATCAATCAGCGGCTAGCGCAACAGAATTGGTTCAAATCCAGCCGGCCGCACCATCTGTGGCACACACAATTCTACTGAAACGACGAAACGACGACGAAGCGTGATGGTGCGCACACACTGTTTCTAGTGCGAAGATAGTTGGGGAAGGAATTCCCAAAAACCCCTTCTTTTCTAACTACTGAATGGCGAAAGCCGGCTACTGAAGATCTACGCAGAACAAGTATGGATATTGCAATTTGTCAACGTAGAGGAAGGAATCGTGTCACGAATAGAAGAGCAATCAATACACCTACAAGAGCTGGAGACCAAGAATGGTCATAGTCTCCTTGCGAGTCTCTGGTCGCACTTCTACCTGTTTGCCTCATTTGTCTCCATTGATCAGGCCAATCATAGCGTATTCTGGTCCAATCGCGAGGAAGAATGAACCCATCGAGTCGAATTCTTCTCTATGCAATAGCCAAGGCAGCAGGGAAAGAATCAGACCTGATGCGATCCAGATGAATCCCGTCATGAAATAGGAACGATAGTCTATTGGTCTGGACTAGCCAATCGGCTCTAGGAAGAGATTCTGGAAGGTCTATGCATCTCTGTACTAGGAGTGCGGGGCAGATAGATTCTCCTCAATAAGTCCTTCGATTTCTTCATCACTAATCTCTGACCTGTCTTTCCTTCGGATGTCCGCTCGAATCCCGGCGACCTGAACCATAACCTCCTGCGCCTTCAAAAGAGTTGGCTTCTTATCAATGATCGCAATTTTGTAGTCGCTAAGGTTACGTAGTCTACTGAACATTCCTTGCAGCGCTTGAATTCGAGTCCGTTCGTTGGGTACCGGGTTTGACATTATGTTAGGTTTCCCGGGGGTGACGAATGCTGCTATCCTGATCTGGTCTTTCCCTATTCTTGCTATCTCGAAATAGAACCCGTTTATGATCTTCTCTGTCAAAGGCAACCTCCGCATCTCCTTCTGGCTGCTAGCAATGGGCATTGATAACGAAGTGCGTCATGAGATCTGTCAAGTGGCTAGTCTCTGCAACATTTGTTTCATCTCTGCCGGGATATCCTTCTTCGCAATCCTTTCTGCCATTTTCTCGGCAAGCAGGACTTTCCATCGCTTATCGTACTTCTTCTTATCATGAAGAGACTTTTCGATTGCGTCATTGCGCCGTCCAGCCTCCAGGTCTTCCCTCTTTATGTCCAAGTTCCACATCTCATTGACTACTTCGACCAGTACTGTGATCGGGTAAAGATCTTCAAGGTCGCCTTTTAGCAGAATGATGTCATCTGGCTCCACAGTTTTCCGCTTGATTAGCCGGGCAACATCAGCCTCGGCCCCTTGGTCCAGCATGAGTAGCAACCGAATTTGAGTTCCCCTCACGATGTTTTTCCACGCCTCGAAATTGTAACGACTCTTGCTCTTACCGTGGATGGGAACTATCCGAACATGTGTTAAGTCGGTTTCTGACTTTTCTGCTATGCCTGAAATGAAAGTCTTGTCTGAGTTTCCTTCCACAAGCAAAATCCTGTCGGGAAAGAACCGATCTCTAGGACTTGCGCCTATGGAACCAAGTATCTCTCCAAGTTCAGTTGCCTTATGAACCTTGGTTTGTATACCTTCTATTTGAACAATCCACACGTTCTTTAGGTCGCTTGGGTTTACGAAAATCGGCGAATGTGTCGTCAGAAATATCTGCTTTGTTTCACTTTCTCTCTTCAGGAATTCGAAGAGGTCTCTCGCTGAATCAGGATGCTGATGCATTTCAGGCTCCTCGAGCCCGTACAGGATGTTGTCGTCGAGAAGACGCTCTTGCAGCGTAAGTCTCTCCTGGTGCCCGCCGCCGATGTACTCTATGGGAATGCGCGTGTCGCTGATCTCAAGATCAACGCTATCTGGCCTGAACCCAAGTGCACCTGGAAAAGACGTTCTCAGATCCCTCTTGAACTTACTAAAAACTCTTTCATCTTCTGGTTTGTCGCTCTTCCACAGATCCTGAATTGCCTTGAGAGATTCCTTTGGAATCTGGGGTGTCCGCTTAGTGACATCGGTAGACGCGTTCCCTCGAACGTTTGGAATCAAACGAAAACTTGCTTTCAGCAACTCGGCCAACTTCTGCAGTATGATGTGGACACTGGGCGGAAAGCTGGCCTCCTCAAGTGAAGGAGGACGTTCTACGAGCTGGTATCCTTTTTCTTGAACCCAGTTCTTATAGTTCTTACCCCATGTATCAGTTGCAGACCGGATTACTCCACTTCTCACAAGATTGTTGATTCGATCATCGGTGTGATACGCAATCTTCTTCTGAGGATCGACAAACAGCATCTCTCCTCCAATTTTCTTGGAAGAGTTGTCCTTTGTAAAGAAGTAGAATTCGTACGGGAGCTCTAGCTCCAGGGCTTTAGAAAAGCTTTCATCAGACACTTCCTTGTCATCTTTGACAAGTGATAGATCTCCCAGCATAAGTGTCTCTGTCTGCCAGTTACCTCCTAATGTTGAGATCCTTCGTCGAACAACAACACGACCATAGGTGCTTGGAAACTTTTTCTTGAAGCCCTCGAGGATTGTAGGAGACAGGATATCGTTGCATTCTTGATCATCCAGTTCTATTGTCATGGTCAATCCGATAGGGCGAGCTGTCACCTTGTCATGCCAAAGATGAGGAGCCAGACCTACTGTCACACCTGAGACAGCTTGGAACTGAGAAAAGAATAGGTTGAGCGCCTCAAGGATGTTGGACTTTCCAGAGCTGTTGCCTCCAACAAAGCTAACTAGATTTCCTAGGTCCTCTAGTTCGACCCTGCGTAAGCTCTTGAAATTCTCAATTTGAGCTGCACGCAGTCTCATAAGTATCACGAGCAGCTATGCTTTGAATACTAATTAGTCTTTGCTGCCTCTCGACTTCGATGTCAATGCCCGGCGCCTATGGCTCGGATCTCACATTTAAACGGCTCATTCTTGTGCGCAGTGGCCAAACACCAAGACCACTGGAAACCGAGTATGGCTACAACCAAGGAAAAATCGAGACAGACTCAGACTTGCTGTCTCCGAGTTCATAGCCTACGCAACATCAGAAGATAGAGAGCAAGCTCAAACGAGAATCTTGAGTATGGCGATCAAAGAGCTCATCAAGAACGAGCTGGTACAGCCTCGATGGTCACCTTGGAGTACTCGTAGCTTCCTTCTGTCTTCCTGCATGGCGAAACAAGTCAATAAGTTGCATATACTGTCTGGCCCGATCACCATATGAATCTCTTGAAATATCGATTTCTTGAGCGATCTCTTTGAACCGTTTGACTTCCACATCATACTTCTTCCAAGCCTTGACGAAACTGTTCTCAGGATCGTATTTCGGATGCAACTCGCCAACAACAAAGCATCTGTCGTAGGGTTTGCCAAAGATCTCCTTGATCTTGTTCTCGATCTCACCCTTCTCTCCAATGAATTTCTTCCGAAATTTCCTTCCGATACGCTCCTCGTATTGCGGAAGAGTCAGTTCTTCAAAGGTTTTCCCTCTGTTTGGGTCGTCTCTTGTCCACCAACCTCCAACATTCCGAACCGAGACTTGAACCTCAACATGGAGATTCTTTCCCTTACTCGGGTGACATGCCAGAATGTCTATTTCATGCCTACCAAGCCGGTAATTGTTCATTGTAAAGAACCCGTTTTGATTTAGCCATGCCGTCACAATTTCCTCTGAAGGTCTCATTGATCAACTACTCCTGAACTTCTCCTTTCATGGTGTATAGCGGTTGGCTCATATTTCAGTTACCGCGAGCGCTTCGAGATCGTTCTGCATCGGAAATCGATGCGTCTGTCGAATTCGCTCATCCAAGCGTAGCGTGATGGTGCGCACACACACAAATACTGAAACCACGACGATTGTTGGGGGATGTGTCCCCCAACCCCCTCTTCCTTCAACCACAGAACCAAACAGCCAAAACCAATAGAACCCACACAAAACCACTATTGAAAACAACAGTGTTTTTCTCCTAGAGTCATTGGAAACACTGTTGGAAAGCAGCAGAAAAGCCAAACAACCAGTACACAAAAGCAACCAGAAAATAGTCTGTTAATTGTTTGACTGATCGCACCATCTGTGGCACACACACAATTGCTGACTACGACGACGAACGATGGTTCAATTTCTGCCAGCCGCACCGATGCATCCACACACATCGCACAACAGGAGTGAAGTTTCTTGTGAAGTTAGGGCCCGGACCTACGCGGGCAGTAGAAGCGTACCGCCTACCAGCACGAATGTGCCGCCACTCAGCGACAAAGGCGCCCGTATCATCTGTCGAGGCCTACACGTATCGCTTGACCAAGTGAAATGGGCGCTACGAAATCCTGTAAGGGCGGGAAAAGTTGAGACGCATGTCTACGGAAGTATAGGAGTCTACAGAGCGAAAAGACGGCGGAGATTGAAAGGGAATGAGACGGAACCGTGAGACGAGAATTCAAATATTCTTTACACAGATCTATCTTGGGGGTTGTTTTGCCTTTCTGCTCCTATTGCGGCAGCGAAACAACAGAAGATGATCGCTTCTGTAGAAACTGCGGTGGAGCAATAGAGGGAAGGGGGGAGACTGGTGCAGAGGTTATTCCTGCGAAGGCTTCAAGTCAGCCAAATGCTTGGGTTCCGATTCTGTGGTTAGTTGCCATCTTGCTTGGCAGTCTCGTATTCTGGTTGGCCGGACCAGTCCTGCTTGTCATTGCCACAATATGGGTTTACTTCGACTCAAAGAAGCGCGGGGTTGGTGGGTCGCCTTGGTTAGTTACTTTGCTCTTTGCAATAGTGGGACTGCCAATGTACGCCTACGAGCTGCACAAGGTGCGTAAGACGATGTTACATCAGAAGCATGGCATAGAAGGGGCTACGCCAACACCACAAGGAATTGCAGGACATACTGTGATATCAAAGGCTGTCACTGGTGTGAAGTGTTCTTGTGGGCGACCCACTCCTCATCTTCACTATTCGCGGCTTCATGAGATAGTTACTGGCTGGGGCCTTATTCTTATCGTTCTTCTTTGGGCACTGGCCTTTGTCACGGGATTCGTTCAAGGCGCCACTAGACTTTATCTTTCCTACTATGAAATCGATGCCTACCGCGCTATGGGCGAATGGATTGAAAGACTGACATTGCCCTACAAACCCCTTTCTTACATGGCGACATTTCTGGACATCTTGGTGCTAGTTCTGGTTGTTGTCTCTGTGGCCACGCTTCGCTCAGTTCGACACAGGGGTCTACACGATGTCGCCGTAGTCTCATCACCGGTTCTCCTCCTAGGTGAGATCTCTCTTCTTACTTACCATGAGATGCTTACTGGACAGGCATTGCTGCAACTGCGAGACATGATGTCATTGTCAACGCTTGAAACGGCACTGAGAGTTCAGGAGAAATTCAATAATGCCTATGGTTTCTGGGCTTCACCAACATATGGGGGCATCAGGCTTATCATGGTTCTTTCTACGCTTATACTACTGTTTGTTGCCGCTTTTACAGCTAGGAAACCAGCTATATGGGATGTTCAAGCTTCTGCAATTGGTGTAGCACAGCCTTCCATCGTTCCACGAGTAGTGGTAGAGCCACGTCAAGGTATCCCTTGTGAAACAATAGTTGCAAAGACGTTTGAAAGGTTAAGGAAGGTAGCGGTGGCTGCGATCGTTGTCACTGCTCTGTCTCTTACTATGTTCTACGCCTGGTGGTATGTTCCGTTTCTTCCAGTAGTTGTGACAGATAGCAGAACTGCTACTAGCACTACCACTCACAGCAGCGTAGTTACTACGGATATGTATCTGGTTCGAACAACATCAACGATATCCTTGTCAACGAGCACACGAATGGCGAAGGAGGAAGAATACATAATAGTAGTTTCAATCACTGCTCAGACAACTTTGACGCAACGATACACAACTTACACAACCGTTCTCTTGACAGATCTCATTACTGTCACCACTTCTGTTGAGGCAACGAGACACAAGACGCTAGCCGACACGTATCCGATGCTGCATCTTCTTCTTGTGGCCGTCATCGTAGCCATTTCGGTCGTCATGTTCGGAAGAGGACTGAGATCAACGAGACAGACTCGTATTTCATCCATTTCTTGAACGCGGATAAGGAGGAAGTGGCGGTGGATGCCACAGTTCTTGAAGTGGCCGAATACCGAGATGTGAGAAGGACCGAGCAGCGAATCGTCTATGTCACGGTGATTCAATACCTTCTCAGGATTCTGCGAGGATAGTCGCAGACCATAAGTCTTATTCAGATTTTCAGGGAAGTTGTTTGACAGGGGGTAGCGCAGGTTCCCGCCGAGAAAAAAGAAGTGGCCAATTTAGATTTCAGGAAAAGCTATCCGGCTGAGTATCGTACAAGAGATGGCAAATTTGTAAGAAGCAAGAGTGAGCGCCTCATAGCGGATTGGCTATATGATCACAAGATACGTAATGAGTATGAGCGGAAGCTGGCTGCCGGCATAGTCTGCGATTTCTATCTTCCAGACATTGACACATATATTGAATACTGGGGGCTTGAAGACAAGGCATATCAGGCTAATAGGAAGAGGAAAGAGGAGTTCTATTCGAAAAACAGGTTGAAGCTGATCTCACTAGAGGAGAAGGATGTCAAACGGATTGATGAAGTTCTCTGGCCTGAACTGGAGAGGAGAGGCCTATTGCTCTCACCAAAGCCTCTTACTCCACTTATGCGGAGCAGACGCCTCTTGCCTGCTCTTGTCTTGGTTCCCGTTGTTGCAGCCATCGTCGCGATCTTGCTTTGGCCGCCGCCACTGCCTGTTTTCGTTTTCAGTTTGAGTAATAGTGGTGGGATCACAGTTACTCAGGGTGGTTCAGGCTCGAATACGATTGATGTGATTCTTGTCTCAGGGCCAACTCAAGTTGTGAGTCTTTCCGCGTCTGGTCTTCCTTCAGGGTCAACTCCAATCTTCAGTCCAACTTCAGGTAATCCGACATTTCCCAGCACTTTCACCATAAGTACGTCTCCGTCTACTCCTACCGGCGCATATACGATAACTGTGACTGGCACTGGTGGAGGGTTGACACGTACCACCACATTTACATTAGCCGTCAACCCCCCTCCGCCTCCATCCAAGTGGCTGCGCCCTAACGATCCGGCCGTAATCTCGTACTTAGATGCAAAGAAATACGTAGGCCAGATCAAGACTGTCGAAGGAACGATCATTAGGACCTACAAGTCGGATAAGAACAACGTATATCTGAACTTCCACGATCCGTACAAGGGCTACTTCAGCGCTGTAATCTTCGCTAAAGATCTCAACAACTTTCCTTTCACCCCCGAAATCTTCTATCGCGGCAAGGAGGTCAGGATCACAGGGATGATAGAGCTCTATGAAGGTGACCCAGAGATTGTTGTTCGCAATCCGTCTCAGATAGAGATTGCGTACATGGGATTCAACTATCCGGCAACAGTATCCGCTTCGCGAGTCCGTCATGATGGTGCTGTTGAAGAATACCCTCCTCAAGAAGTGTAGGCTCCTGTCGATTCTTGAGAGGTTTCGTCAATGAGTCCCAGAAGGATCGCACTGAAGTATGAAGGACGTTGTCGCAAATGTGGGAAGATGATTCCGATAGGCGCTAGAGCTTATTGAGATCCTGGGATAGGCGTTTGGCACCCAGAATGTACACTTTCGAGCTCCATGTCTAGTCGATTCAGGATTTCGCGGTCCACCCAGTTCGGACTTCTCTTTGCCATTGTCATAGTTCTTGCGTTCGCAGGTGTCTTGGTTGGTTCAAACTTTGTGCCACAGATGGCGACAAGTCTAACCGAAACTGAGCGCCGTTATACGACCGAGATGCCCTACATCACACCAACATACACGACGACAGTGGGTACAAGGACAACCCCATCTTCAAGAGGTATGTTTGTCGGAAGCAGACTTAGCAATATCTACCACTATCCTTCTTGTTACTGGGCGCGTCAGATCAACCCTAAAAATGAGATCTGGTTCAAAGATTCTGCAGACGCAAGAGCTCACGGATACCGCCCGTGCAAAGTCTGCAGACCGCCATGAGAAATCATGTACAATCCTGCTGATCCTTGAAGGAGGGAGGAATAGTTGAGCATTTCACTGAGAGACGGCCTCCTTTGGTGCGCACACACAACTGAAACGAGGACTTGCTGCTTCTTATCAATGCTATCCACTTGACTGACGACACGATTCCAACAAACCTACCTAACCAAGACTGAAGTGCGCGTTCAGGATAGCGGGAGCTGGCGCGCTCACATGTTGTGATTACATGTTGTGATTGCTTGACGTGAGTCAACACCTTATCTATCTGGCCCCTAGCGCCTGACGCGAGGTGATTGGGATGAGTGCAGAAATCAAAATCAACGGCCACATGACTTTGGTGATCTCAGAGACATCTAACCCGGGTCCAGTGGCCTTCCTGGATCGACGTGAGTAGTTCGAAGAACGACCTGTGTAGTCATCCTGAGGCGGACGCGAACAAGTTCAAAAATCTGAGGAGTGTCTCGGGAATCGTTTGGATCGAGGCCTGGTCTGTAATGGTTTCACGATCGACCCGAGTCTTCCGACGACACGTCGAAGCCAGCCTCTCCTAATATCTTCTATTGTCTCCTCGCCAACTTCGACAAGTGCGTGTGTATGCCTTGGTGCGACCGACAAGATTTGAACAGTCGTCAGTAGTTTTTTTGTGTGTGTGCGCACGGCCAGTGACGTACCTTAGGTTCTACGCATTCTTCGAAGATGGACGGGCAACAATGACCATCATCTTGCTGCTGTCTGTGAATCTCTCTTTCTCATGTCCTCCGTACCATTCTGCAATCTCAAACCCATATTCCACTAGAAGGCGTTTGACAGAGTCTGGATCGTGGACATAGACTTCACCTCCTTCGTGGTACCGTTCCAGCATTCGCCCATTCTCGTAGAGTTCATACCAGAGATCCATTGACATCAACCTCTTCTCCGCATTGGTCTTGTGAAAGCCGAGACGGACGACGATTCTACGGTCATTGAAGGCCTTTCGCTCCACGAACCAACCACTCCCCGCCTCGGTCTTGGGTACATGAGCGAGATCAAAGGCAAATACGCCATCCAACGCAAGATGTCTGAGGACACATCTCAAGGTCAAGACTTGATCGTTCCGAGTGACGAGGTGATCGAAGCTGAAACTCGGAAAATACACTAGGCCAAAGCGCTCCGGGAGAGTGAATTCCCGAACATCTGCATGCTCAAGGTGGATACGGCTCCGAACGTCAGGCTTTTCCTTTCCAAGCTTCGCCTTCGCCTCCCTAAGCATGTATGGAGAGTTGTCGATTCCCCAGACCTCGACGCCAGCTCGGGCGAGCTGAATGGCAAGGCGAGCAGTACCCACGCCCAGTTCAAGGGCCTTCCCACCTTGCTTCTTAGCAAGATCTAGGTAGAAGCCTACGTCTTGCTTCTCACCGAAAAGATCGTAGTATTTCTCTGCCCCTTCTCGA
>Ga0315312_1003413_pt1 | contig 10237 bp, 5 predicted proteins | sample TDP7_MG_FD_203629 | JGI IMG/M metagenome (GOLD analysis project Ga0315312, IMG submission 203629) | Freshwater sediment microbial communities from Lake Towuti, South Sulawesi, Indonesia - TDP7 | ecosystem: Environmental > Aquatic > Freshwater > Lake > Sediment | place: Indonesia: South Sulawesi... | reverse complement strand
CTGGAGGTCTTTATGGATGAAGCCCTCAAAAAGCCTCACCGCCAATACTCCGATCATGAAGTGTGTTGAGCTGGAGGCTGACGCGCGATGAAACGGCGGATTGCTCTCTCAAAGTCTCGTAGGGCCTTAACAAGGACCGCGGCATCGTCTAGGAGCCTCCCGTGGTCTATCTCCAGATATCTATGCACCAGGATGTTCCGCCACGTCACGTACCTGCCAAAGGTCTTCGCGAATTCTAGAGATATCACCTCATGTGTTGCCATGAGCTCCAAGTACTCACTGTAGCTCGCGGCGGGGCCCCAACCTTCAGCCGAGATCACGTGGCGGCAAATGTCGATTATGGCTTCGGTTATGAGCTGAACAGAGCGCTCCAGAAGGCTTCTCAATACCCTTGAGGCGACAACCTGATCCTTCGGTTTCGAGAGTACTTCGCACTCCAGAAAGTTCGCCTCGTTCTTAGCGAAGTCGAGCCTTCTCTTCACAATGATGGGGTCGAGCGTTGATGGATCTCCTGACTCGAACCATTCTCTCAAGCTGAGACTCTCAAGAGTGTGGAGATCCGGGTAACGCAGATTAACTTCACTTCTAATGAGTTCTTCATATCTCCATCTGTCGATGACCTTTACTCCCTCCTTAAGAACCCTGTATTTCAGGTGTAGATCCGCTCGCTCAAGATCGACGACGTTCACCTTCTCCTCATCAACCCCGAGCGCCCTCGACAAGGCCATAAGTATATCGCCCATGATGCTGAGTTTGTCATCTCCCCTCAGAAGAAGGGCTAAGTCAAGATCATGTAGGCTTACTCCCTTCCTCGCTACTGAGCCGAAAAGATAGGCTAGAAGAACATCGTGATGAGGCTCGAGGATGTCGCAGACAACTTTGATAACCGAGTCGCGTTCGAGCGCTCTCAACCTCTTAGCCCCCTCAAGGCTCAATCTAGCCGCTGTTCCTCCGTCTTATATGTTTGGCATGCTATCGTATACCTCTTTCTGAGATCTCGAGTGGCGCAATCAAAGCCGGCCGGGTACTCAACAGTCTCTCTAGTAAAGTCTTTGAGCTAGCCCGTCGAAGTTAGAGTTCGCTTTGCCTCCTCAGACTCAGAGTAGATCGGCGGAGGCATGCGCCGTGATCTAAGCGATGCTGGCGCAAGGCTGAACGAGGCTCTTAGATAGGGTTAAGTAAATCATTCGTGACATTCTCCTATGGGAAAGGATATGCGCACGAAACTCTTCGTGTCTGTTCTTGCGCTCATCATAATCGGAAGCAGCATTCTGAATGTCAAAACTCAGGCTTCTACCTATGCGATCAACTTCAACGGAAACGTGACCGAGCTATGGAGGCATGAAAACCTGAACACAGGCGACTGGCCACTGGGAATAATCATCCTAGGCATGATGGACATCGACAGCGACGGGATCATGGACCTAGTCATCGGCGACTCCAAGTATGATGCCGGCGCGACCTCCGCGACCGTCATCGCCTTGGACGGAGCCAACGGCGGAACGCTCTGGACGCATACGATCACCCACACTGGAAACTGGCCGAGCGTCGGGTGGGCGAGCGCGATTGAGAAACTCGACCTAGACCCGATCTCTGATGTCATTGTAACGTTCGGTGATGGATCAGCCGGGGTCGTTTGGATTCACGCGTTGAGTGGAGCAACAGGCAATCAGATATGGGAGAAGCAGTACACAGGTCTCAATTCGATCGCCGGATCGATCCCATTCGTTCACGCAGTCTGGCAAGATGTAAATGGAGACGGATCGGAGGACCTCTTCGTAGTCCTCATGCCTTCAACAGGTGGAACCGGTAGCGTTGCTGCCCTCAACGGAGCGACTGGCGATGAGCTTTGGAGTGAGACATTTACAGGAGATGTATCAGCTCAAGAGGTTCGAAGCGACCTCAATGGAGACGGAAAGAACGACGTGTTCGTCAGGATATGGGTCCAATCGACAGGCACAACCACGCTGACCGCTCTTAAGGGGCAGAGCGGGGACACAATATGGTCAAGGGACTTTTCAGGAAACTTCGCAGCTGGCCTCGTCTCTGCAGATCTGAACGGGGACGGCTCGGTCGACATGATGTGCATGAGCGAGGATCTATTGACATTCTTCCCGATAAACGGTAGAGATGGAATAGACATCTGGTCAACGCCTCTCATATTCGCCGAGAAGAAGACCTACACGATAATGCGCACAGATATCACAGGGGACGGGGTCGTCGAATTCCTCTTCTACACCTACGTCACGCCTCCACCCAGCACAACAACCCTCACCATGATCAACGGTGCCAACGGAGCCACAGTCTGGACCAAGTCTATGGTTGGTTACTGGACGGTGGGGAGCCTATTAGACCTAACAGGCGATGGCAAGTCGGATGTAGGCACAGTTCTTCAAGCGACTTACACTCCGGGAGCTTCGTCTGTCACCTTCATCAACAAAGCGCTGAGCGGAACTAACGGCGAGATGGTGTGGGAAAGGTCTGTAACGGTCGAATTGCCCACAGCCATCATCTTCACGAGTGTCGCGTGTCCGCCGAAGGCAGACGAAGACCTTACAGGCGATGGAAGAGCTGAGACCGAAGTATTTGTCTTCTGCATCGCGTACTCACCCCTTTATACAGTAGGAATGAGCTTCATATTGAGCGGGGCCGACGGCTCAGTCCTCTGGACTGTGAGAATGACTTGCGATGCACTCTGCACAGGGCCGAATGTCGCGCCCGGCTCCGATTTCAACGGTGATGGAAGGCGCGAGTCACTCGTCTACACGAGCAAGGGTGTCTACATGGAATCGACGACCATCGGCGCGGTGGCAGGAATTGGTCAAGTCGTATCCACAGTCTTCTCCGACACATCGGTCACACTCGGCTTCATGAAGACAGGCAATATATACGATGACTCAGGGATAGGCTTCATGTATGCGCATAGAGCGCCGCCTAAAATCCTGTTCACAAAAACGGATGCGAGCAGAGTCAACCAAGCGACTGGACAGCTTACATGGCTAGACTACACGCATCTGGTCACTGTTGGCGGGAGGAACGCCAACCCGACCACAAAGTACTATGAGGATCTAGGCTTAGCGCCTATAACCTTCGAGGCAAACGCAACACACTACCGCTTCCTTAAAGCAGGCGTCGTACAGTACGCCGTACTCAAGACAAGCATCACAGCGACCAACGACTACTTAGTCATGGAAGTCATCACGGATGGAACGCACAAAGTGATAATCTTATGGGGCATAGAGCAGTATGCAACATACGCCAGCGGTATATACTTTGACGGGAAATGGACAGACTTAAGCTCACTAACACAAGGCTGGTACATAGTACGCTGGCAAGACCTCGACACAAACGGAACACCAGACTACCCAGGCGAATTCACAGTAGTAGCAAGCGGAACCTAAATCGGGGAGAATAAACTTCCAAAACCCTCTTTTTTCTTCTTTGAACAACTCGTACAGTGGGAAGAATCGCGTTCGCGAGTTGAGAATGAGATCGTGCCGAAACCATTTATGACGACTTGGATGGAAAGCGGCGTATCTTTCAGATATCGAAACAGACCGCAAGAAAGTTGAGGAAGGCTATCAATGCATCAAAAAGAACTCGCAGAGCGCCTTAAGAGAAGGAAAGAGGCTCCGATGGAGCCTTAACCGAAAGTTCAAAGTTCTGACAGGCCAAATCGTAGCGAGCACAGAATTGAAACCGCTTTGCCCGCTAGGTTGTCTTCATAGCTTCTATTGCTGGTAGAAAGTACCATCATTCCATGAGTCAGATACGGCGAGTAAACCACATTCGCTTCTTTGAACCTATCAGAACCAAAATTAGAAATGTTCATATTCCGATTGAACAAAGATACACGAGTTGCTGATAGGGGAGCGATCTACAGCAGAGAGTGGGAACTTTTATCCTTCCATACCGCGGGGCAAGATGATCCCATGACGAATAGACCTAGAATAATATACGTGGTCCACGACTTCCCACCTGAAGTGACTGCGGGAACAGAGCTTCATACATTCTGGCTGGCAGAGGAGCTCTCGAAAGATTATGATATCTTCATCTTCACTAGAACTCATGACCCCTCATTAGAAGAGTATGCGATCCGAGATGAAGAGTTCCGAGGTCTAAAGGTAAGAAAGATAAAACTCTCCAACAGAGACTGGGTGCATCCAGCTGACCTCTATTTAAACTCGAGAATCGAAGATATCTTTTCAAGTTATGTCGATGAGATCCATCCAGCTCTAATTCACATCCATCATACAGTCGGGCTTTCAGCTAACGTCATAGAACTTGCTGCTGCTCGATGCATCCCAACCATACTTAATCTGAGAGATTTCCACTACATGTGCCAAAGGACCCATCTGCTCGACGCTTCCGGCCGGCTATGCAACGGCCCTCTCGATGGCATGAAGTGCGCAGAATGCATCCAAGCTGATTCGAAGCCTTACATTCCGAAAGACCTTAGCTCTATTTATTCGAGGCAGATCTTTGAGCAAGGAGGCATCGACAGAGCAGAATATATGAGGACACTACTATTGCTGCCAGACCTCATAATCTGTCCATCCGAGTTCTTGAAGGAGAAGTTCGCGGAGTTCGGTGTACCCGCCTCAAAGATAAGAGTATCCCCTGAAGGCTTAAAAGTCGAAGGCGTTCAGAGCCAGCGACATGAAGGAAAAAATGAGAAGATAGTCTTCGGTTTCCTAGGCAACATAGGGTATCACAAAGGCCTCCACATACTTATAGAAGCCTTCGCAAGCCTAGACCAAGCCAGAGCTGAGCTGAAGGCTTATGGTGGAGGGGATGCGAAGCTAATAGAAAAGCTTCAAGCTGAATCTCAGAACCTGAATGTGAAATTCATGGGCGGATACTTACATGACCAGTTGTCTGAGATTCTCTCAAACGTGGACGTGATCGTGCATCCGAGCATATGCCATGAAAGCTACTCCTTAGTCATCCATGAGGCTCTCGCAGCCAAGGTTCCAGTCATAGTATCTGATATTCCAGCACAGAGGGATGCTGTAAGAGACGGGGTAGATGGGCTACACTTTCATGTAGGAGACTCCAAAGATCTCAGCTGCAAAATGAAACTATTGATAGAAGAACCGAACAAACTCCTTGATCTTAAGAGAAGCATACCGCAAGTAAGAACTATAAGTCAACAGGCAAGAGAATTCGCGACGATCTACGAGGAATTCATTCACAAGGCGGAACTACAGTCTTCTAAGAGAGAGATACTAGTCAAATTGAAAATGATTCGTCAACGCAATGTCTCAAAGCCCTTGCTCATTCACTTGTCGACGCTCGTCGAACAATTAAAGAATCTATCGATCGATCTGTCTAGGCTTGAGTCAAGGATATCTGAGCTTGAGTCTGAGAAGCAAAGACTCCAGAGCGAGATCTCTATCATACGAGGCAGTCTCGGCTATCGCTTCATGCGGTTTTACGCGTCTCTAATAGATAGAATGTTCCCGAATGGAACTAGGAGAGGAGAATTCAGGAAGATCGTGACAGCTTCTCTGCACATCATTGTAGAGCAGGGATTTGGAAGCTTCAGCAGACAGGCGATGGAGAAGATTAGAAGGAGAGAGTTCAGGATACTCAAGCCTCTGACCGCTCTCCCATCCATCCCGGACCGATATCTTCAATGGCTAGAACGCGATCGAATCACGGAACGAGCTTTGACTGTGATGAGATCGCACATTGAATCGTTTAGCTTTAAACCGAGATTTAGTATCTTAATGCCTGTTTTTAATCCGCCAGTCAAATTTCTCCGCGATGCTATCGATTCGGTTCTGGCTCAGGTCTATCCGAGGTACGAGCTTTGTATATGCGACAATGGATCAAACGCTGAGGTGAAGTCCCTACTTCGATCCTACGGGAAGGCTGATAGCAGAATAAAGATCTGCACCAACCCTATGAACCTAGGAATCTCAGAGGGTCTTAACGAGGCATTCAAGATCGCTACAGGCGAATTCATCGGACTGCTGGATCATGACGACGTACTCGACCGCGCCGCCCTCTATTATGTGGCAAAAACCCTCAATGATAATCCGCAGCTAGACGTGATATACACAGACCGAGACCACATGGACGAAAACGGTGTAAGATGCGATCCCTATCTTAAGCCCGATTGGTCTCCACACACCATCCTCTCCCACAATTATGTCATCCACTTTCTGGTTGTTAGAGCCAGCCTTCTGAAAGATGTCGGTGGACTCAGAAAAGAATTCGACGGATCTCAAGACTACGACTTCATTCTAAGGCTGTCTGAGAAGACTACAAGTATTGCACACATTCCGAGGGTGCTTTACTCTTGGCGAAGGCATAAAGGCTCCAGCAGCGTGACGCCGCGTATGATAGCGTACGAAAACGCGCAGAAAGCAATATCTGAAGCCCTGCAACGCAGAGGAGATGAAGCTACGGTAACAAGGGACGCACCAACAGGCCCCTATCGAGTGTCTCGTAAGATCAAAGGCAAACCCCTAGTGTCCATCATAATCTCCTGTTTTGATGTAGAACCGTATTTAGACAAATGTGTCTCATCGATCGTTGACAAGAGCACCTACTCCAACTACGAGATTATAGTCGCGACCAACAATCCCAATCCAGGTTCATTAGAAGAGTTTTGTAGTAAGAATAATATCCGACACGTCGCTTGCGATGAGAACTCCTTCTATTCGCGCATGAACAATGAAGCTGCAAAGTCAGCGCGAGGGGATTTCTTGGTCTTTCTTAACGATGACATAATAGTGGAGACTCCGAACTGGATCGAGGAAATGCTTCAACTCTGTCAACTTGCTGAGGTAGGCGCTGTCGGCCCTATGCAGATCATGCCGGACGGCCGCATACAGTACACGTCATCCGTCTCTCAACTCGACATGGACGGGAAATTTTACCACTTCAGCCCCCACGCGTGGTTCCAAACGCCTTACTTATTCGGTTTCTCTTCCAAAGTCGTCTCAGATGTTTCCTCTCTCTCCGGATCCTGTATGATGATCAAGAGACAGCTATTTATCTCGCTTCGAGGTTTCGATTCAGATGATTTTGCTCTTTCGTGGCAAGATGTTGACTTGTGCTACAAGCTCTTAGACATGGGGCTATACAACATCTACACGCCATATGCAGTATTGATCCATCTAGGGGCTGGATCGAAACGCTTTTGGCCTGATTATGACTCTGTGACAGGCGTGCTTGGACGGGACCTTGAAGTCGCCCGTAAATTCTGCAAGAAATATCGCAAACGACTTCTCGCTGGCGATCCATTTTTTAATAAGAATCTTTCGGGATCCCAAGCGTTTGTTTCGCCACGACCGCTTCTTGTATATGAAGAGGTTGACAATCAGTATGACTCAAGTTAGTCGACTGGCTATACCTTTCCCTTGATTAAGAAAGGCGAAGCTACTGCCACGGAAGAAGTAGAGTAAAAAGTGTGCAATCACTCGCAAGAAGTATCCTGAAAGCCACAGGTTGCACAACAATTATAGACATCGGTTGTCGGTTAGCCGAGATTGTGGAGGCATCAGATATTCCTATTTGCGAGTGGATCCTAGCTTTCGGTCGGTAGGAAAGGGACAAGTATTCTGCGAAAGTTTCATATGTAGTTTCCAACGAGTACTTTGTACTTAACGATTCAATAGCTGATCCCTATCTCAGCAATGTCCAATGACAGCAAAGAAGTTTAAGAAGGTCTATTCAAACTTCTTATCATACGGACATTTACTGAGGCCTAAAAGCTTGAAGCTAGCCTCACTGAGAAGAATGTTCGAATCAAAGAGCTGACCGAGGCTACGCGGACTGGTATTCTCGAATGCGTGGAGTATGACTAGACATGAATCAAGCGTAGCCTGGAAGTTCGTGAACACTTACAGAGGCATCATTCCCAAAAGATTCTCGAACGTCTTAGACAAAGTTAAACCTCTAGCTGTTCTCCTTGAATTGTACAACTTAAACTCTGATCTCCGAGTCTAATTCCTCGAACTGTTGAAAGCTTGCTGTATGCGTGGGTTGGGCTAAGGATATTCTCTAGAGATACGTAGCGTCCCCACCTGAATCTTGAGTCTTTACTTCCCTACAAGTCGTGGTATAGGCGCGCCATCAATCGCGAATAATACTCTAAACCTCTAACTCTTCCTGACAATTCATCTTGCAATGTCTATGCATTCTGTAAACTCAGGATCATGGATTACGGCTTGCTTGAGCTCAAGAAAGAAAGTGAAGAACAGCGGATCATCCAGCTTAGTTAAAGATTTAAGTGCTCAAAGTGCAAACAAGATTGGGTTAACAAGTTCCATGAGCGCCAAGAAATATGGGCTTGAGGGATTTCAAACTTATGACATCAGGACCCTGCCCGACGAGAGGGGTTTCTTCTCTGAAGCTTTAAGGAAGGACTGGAAAGAGCTTTTAGGCGATGAATGGATCGCTCAAGTCAACCTCTCTTACAGCTATCCAGATGTCGTTAGAGCTTGGCACAGACATCGAAGAGGCCAAGTGGATTACTTCTTAGTGATAGAAGGATCGATGAAGATCTGCGTATACGATGATGAGCAGAAGTCGGCCACTAAAGGCCACTTGGTTGAAGTGGTAGCCAGCGAAGACAGACCTCAAATCGTCAGGATACCGGGCCACTACTGGCATGGAACAAAAACGGTCAGCTACAAACCGTCCTTAACCGTATATTTCGTCACAAAACTCTACGATTACGAGAACCCTGATGAAGAGAGGAGGCTGTGGAACGACGTGACAATAGTGCCCGCAGCGATAAACGGTAGAGTAGACGACCCTAGAGTCGGCAAACCTTGGGACTGGTTCCACCCGATACATAAGTAGGTGTCCGCTGTGAGAGTGCTCGTCACTGGGGGAGGTCAGATTGATTCTACCATTCTTAATTATGAATACCACGTAGAAGGAAAGACGCTAAGAGAAGTGGCTCAAGATTTTGGTATGTCTACAACGCCTATACGCCGTATGATGCGAATATATGGAATTCCTAGACGACGAAATGGATTCACATACAGAGTTCGGATAGGGCCATCTTCATCATTATGCTATTTACTCGGCATTTTGCTTGGAGATGGTTATGTTGGCCGCAAACGGTTTTGTCTTGAGGTAGCGGACATCGAATTCCTTAGATCTTTTTCTGAAGCTGCTAAACATTTAGGATTCAGCCCAAAATACGAACAACGTATGGGCGTTTTCGGCGTTATCCACAAAGCTACGTGTAATTGTAAACAGTTTACGGATTGGTATAGACAGCAGACTGTTAGTAGCATCTTACGTTTTGTCAGAAATTATCCGCTAGATTTCATTCGTGGCTTCTATGAAAGCGAAGGATATATCCGTCAAAGACTTGCTCATGAACATTACCCAACTATTGAAATCGTAATGATAAATAGTAATAAAGAGCTACTCGAAGGAATTGTTGAACTGCTTCGTAAAGTCAATGTAAGTTCTCGTTTGCGCAAAAGCATTCAGTTTGGGGGATTTGGTAAAAAACATGGATTGGGTAAACCAATCTATACGCTTGTCATTCTCGGCTCATCTAAAGACAAACTGCATTTTATCAAGAAACTGAATCCATGTATCAAAAATTTGAGAAGTGTATAGTTTGCGCATTCTTTTAACAGGCGGCGCAGGGTACATAGGGTCCACGTTGATCCCAGCGTTGTTGGACAATGGATACGGGGTCAAGTGTTTGGACAGGCTCTTCTTCGGAAGAGAGTCCTTGAACCGAGTCTCTTCGAATCCCAGCTTCGAGTTGATTAAGGATGATGTTCGCTGGTTCGACCCTAGCATATTATCAGATGTGGACGTTGTCATCGACCTTGCAGCTCTCTCAAACGATCCGAGTGGGGAGCTCGATCCTGCCAAGACTTTAGACATCAATTATCTTGGTAGGGTTAGAGTTGCCAAGTTAAGCAGGGAGTACGGTGTCAAGCGATATATTATGGCATCTTCATGCAGCGTCTACGGTTTTCAAGAAGGAACGTTGGACGAGAATTCTCCTGTCAATCCGCTTACAACGTACGCCAAGGCCAACGTCATGGCCGAGAATGATGTCCTTCCTCTGTCTGATTCGAGATTTACTGTTACAGTATTGAGGTTGGCAACAGTCTACGGCCTCTCAGGAAGAATGCGTTTCGACCTAGCAATCAACGGTATAGTCCTAGGACTATACAAAACCGGCAGAATACCAGTTATGAGAGATGGAACTCAATGGAGACCGTTCATACACGTCAAAGACGCC
>Ga0315312_1003412_pt1 | contig 10242 bp, 16 predicted proteins | sample TDP7_MG_FD_203629 | JGI IMG/M metagenome (GOLD analysis project Ga0315312, IMG submission 203629) | Freshwater sediment microbial communities from Lake Towuti, South Sulawesi, Indonesia - TDP7 | ecosystem: Environmental > Aquatic > Freshwater > Lake > Sediment | place: Indonesia: South Sulawesi... | reverse complement strand
CAAACTCCTCTGCTAAACGCTCATTTTTTTCATAGACTCTTATACTCTTGATGATCTCGTACTGGAACAATACGCCGTGCTCGTGCATGAATACGAGGTCGATATTGAAAGGCTCAAGAACTTTTGAAATCTCTTTATAAATTTCCCCATAAATCTTGAAGGTTTCGATTGGAGCGGTTCTAAAGGCCACAGCCACATCGAGATCCGAAAAGGGATCTGGCCTTACTTCATCGCCTTCAAGGTATCTTCTCCCTTTATCCGCCTGAGAACCGAAAAAATAAAGGAGAATGCAATCGAATTTCTCTGCCAATTCTATAAACTCTCTGTTCATATACTTCCCTTATTGAATGTTAACACGATGCAAAAAAGAGGTCAAATATTGTTTGAAAAAGGCGGTCAGGCATAAATAATTCATTGTTATCTTGTGGTCATCAGCCAGGGATTAGAGCGGCTGGAATGAAAACTTCTGGAAGATATAATTTTTGCGCGGGTGATTGACAAATTGCAGGAAAAATTAATCCGGCCACATTTCCCCCTTGAATTCTTCTTCGCGAAATGATATAAAAAATCTATGGAAGAAAGGGAGATCATCCGAGAGATTCAAAGGATCGTTGAACAACTTATCCAGAAGTATAGACCCTTGAAAATCATCCTTTTCGGCTCTGCAGCGCGCGGCGAATACGATAAAGCAAACGACCTGGATTTTCTAATTTTGAAGCAGGACGTCCCTTCCCGCGGGCTAGACAGAATGCGTGAACTGGATGATTTGATCGACAGAAATATAGCAGCCGATATGCTTGTCTATCGCCCCGACGAATTCGAAAATCGCATCAAATTGGGGGATCCATTTATTAAGGCCATCCTCGCAGAGGGCCAGGTCCTGTATGGCTGATCCGCAGCTTGTCCAAGAATGGCTTAACAAAGCAGAGGAGGATTTTGGATTTGCCCTTTCGGTAGTCAAAGAAAGTACTTACTACGCCCAAATCTGTTTTCATTTTCACCAAGCTGCTGAAAAATATCTTAAAGCGCACATAATAGCCCACGACCTAGAATTTCAGAAAATTCACGATTTACCTGTCCTCTTAAAAACATGTATGCAAAAAGATCCTGAATTACAAGGAGTTCTTGATGATTGTAAATTCTTGAACAGATATTACATCGACGCCAGATATCCTGTCCATTGGCCAGCCAATTATGATAAAGAAGAGGTTCACAAGGCCAGGATAGCCGCAGAGCATACTCGCGATGCAATAAGAACTGCGCTAAGAAGTTTTCTGACTTCAAATCCATGATTCTGCTCAATCTTACGTTTATTCTTTCGTCATTATCCTTTTGCCTCTAACCTCTCACCCCTTGCCCATGGACTTTTACCCTTTGCTTTTACTCTCTTATTATTAATCTCCTTATGCTTAGGTCCATTTTCGGTTAGCAATTCAACCTCGTCAACCACGTCGCCCTTACCCTATTTCCCTTTTTGACACTCCCTATTTCATTTAGGCCAATTTAAAGAATTCCTTTATCTCACTTCCCACGTCCAGTTAGTCAGTTTCAGGCCCGCTATCTTTTTAAAATGCTTTACCTTATTGCTGACCAGGATTAAATTGTGAGCCAAGGCACAGCAACTAAGGATCAGATCGAAATCATCTAACGGGCTTCCTGCCTTTTCTAATTGAGCTTTTTGTTGGCCGAATATTTCTGCAATTTCTTGCCCCAGAGGAAGGATTTCCAGATCCTTCTCCAGAGTTCTTATCTTGGCCAGATTACTGGTAATTTTCTGAGATTTATATGCCCCGTAATACAGCTCCAATAAGGTAATGATGCTCATCTTGATGGGGTCATGGTAGTGAATCACAGATTTCTCTCCACCTTAGGATTGCCCTTAAGGATATAGACAATCGTATCTGTATCCAGTAGGTACATTAGAAGCCCTCTTGCAATTTTTTTGAATTTTTCCGTGCCTTCTTAATTTTGGCAATAATCTCTTTTGCGCTTTGCTCACCTTCCCATGAACCGCAAAAGTCCAACAACACCTGGGCCGGAGTTTTTAACATTCTCATTTGATGCTTTCGGGCTAGGTATTCTTTTACCAGGAAAAGAACTTGTTGGCTTATTGAACGGTTTTCTCCAGTGGCAATTTTTTTTAGCTCTGCATATATATCATCATCTATCCCTTTAATTTGCAAATTAGCCATTGGGTCACCTCCTTAGAAATACAGAATTCATAAAATTATATGCCATATGCATGAAATTATCAAGTTAGAGGGGCTCAATCCTCTCTTTCTCCCCAGAAGACCCACCAACTTCTCATTCCCCATCAAAACCGCCTGGCCACCCCAGGGATAAAATTCTCGAGGCGGCGCAAGCGGTAAAAGCGACTTTAGAAGAAGAGAGGTCATGAAGGCCAAAGGAGTCCTGGTTCGCCTATGGAGAGAATTTAGATATCGCCTGGTGGATTTACAGGCAAGACTCAGAATAAATTTACCCGTATTGCGGAGACGGTCAAGAATTCCGCAAAATTCAGCTAGCCGAAGGGCATTGAAGCAAGCGCTGGAAAAATTGAATGCAGCTATTAAGGCCCCACCCCCATTCCTCCGCGGTCCAAGGAATTGGCGCCTGAAGCCGATTGAATTTTTAGCGTGGTGAGTGAATTTTAGGGGGTTCGAAAGGTCGATTTAATTCGATGCAGGCGAGGGGTCTTTAGTGAATCGAGAAATGTGGTCATGTATTTAATCAGATTGTTGAGCGGAGATAGTTCGCAGCAAGTAGGGGAGTATTTTGAGATGAGGAAATATAGTTCGGTGAGCAGTGTGATTGAGAGCGTAAAGGCGGAGATTGCTCAGAATCGGAGATTGGGAGAGAGAACGGAAAAGCTTATCTCATGGATAAATAAGAGCCAAGAGCAGACTTGACCCCTTTTCACTGCTTTTTATTTTTGAGTCCAAGCGAGTTATAAAATTGAGAAAGGAGATGAAGTATTGACCAAAAATCGATCCATAAACGAATTCTGAAGTTTTGACCGCAACTCAGGCATTCTAACTTCCCCAAGCGAAATTAGGTTGATAAATGAAATCAGAACGTGGTAAAATTTTATTGAAAAGGAGAGACGCAAAATGAAATCAACCTATAAAGATTGACTTATGAAAGAAATAGAAGGACTCCCAGAGGAAACGCTTCCTAAAATTTACAAGATTATGAGTATCTTGAGAGTTGAATTAATGCAGAAGACAAAAAAGACAAGAATTCGAGGATCATTGAAGGGAATTTGGAAAGGAAGCCGTATTGATGATGTGTGATAGCTGCGACTTAACCTGACATTTCTCCCATGGTTATGCAGCTGTATGTCAGGTTCCGCCGAGCATCTTTTCTTTCACTAATGGAAGAGTGTCCTTGAAGGTCTGTAGGGGAGTTTTCCCATAGCAGTATTTCCCGCTGTGGACCCGCCGCTCATTGTACTCAGTTAACCACAGATCCAGATCTTTCTGCAACTCCTCTAAAGACCCATACACTTTTGTCCGGAATGCTACCCGGTAAAACTCATCCAACACCGTCTTATGAAATCGCTCGCAGATCCCATTGCTTTGCGGTGATTTCACCCTGGTCTTACTGTGTTCGATGTTCTCTAGGGCCAGGTAAAGTTCATATTCGTGGTACTCCCGATTCCCACAAAACTCCGTGCCCCGATCCGTAAGTACTCATAAGAGGGGAATCCCCTGGCCCTCATAAAACGGCAATACCCGGTCATTGAGAAGGTCGGCCGCCACCAAAGGATTCTTCCGATCGTATACCTTGGCGAACCCCACTTTACAGTAGGTGTCAATGAACGTCTGCTGATAAATCCGCCCGACCCCCTTCAGGGTCCCGACATAGAACGTATCCTGGGCCCCGAGATAACCCGGATGCTCCGTCTCGATCTCCCCAAGGGCCTGTTTCTCCTCCTTAGCCTTCTCCAAGGCCTGGAGCTGTTCTTCGCTCAATATAAAGCTCTCCTAGGCCGCCTTGGCTTCCAGGGCTTTCAATCTCTTCTTAAACGTCTCCAGATCATGGCGCAGCCAAATGCTTCTTACGCCAGCCGGCGAGACAAACATCCCGGTCTTCTTCAACTCGTTAGAAACTCGCAACTGGCCAAAGGCAGGACGATCTATGGCCATCCGGCATACCGTTTCTTCTACTTCCGGGGATACACGATTCTTCGGGCAAGGCTTCTTCCGGCTGATCTCTTGGAGGGCCAGCTCGCCCCCGGTTTCATATAAATCCTTAAACCGGTAAAAGCTATCGCGGGAATAACCAAAGACCTTACAGGCTTGGGATACATTCCCTAATTGCTTCGCCAACTCCAATAACCCAACTTTGTTTCGAATGATCTTCTGTTCTACCGTCATCTGACATTCCTCCTTTTTTTCTCTCTCTCTACTTATCGGAGAATGTCAGATTAAGTTTAAGCTATCTCAGAAATGATGCTTTATTTCTTGAAGCAAAAAAGTCTCTGTTCCCCTATGAATCCAAATGAGGAAAAGCTATGGATTATGTGACGGATACACATTCCATCGTGTGGTATTTTGCGGAAGATTCCCGTCTCAGTAAAAAGGCACTGAACGTATTTGAAGGGACAATCAAAAAAGGCACTATAATTATTCCTGCAGTAGTTTTGGCTGAAATAATGTTCATTGCCAAAAAAGGGAAAATCATCCTTACTTTTGAAGAGACCCTTAATAAGATTGAAGAACGTGAAAATATTGATATCGCTCCACTGGACGTCGACATCCTAAAAATAGCGGATAAGATTGAGGCAGATCTGGAAATGCATGACAAGCTGATCGTAGCAACTACCCTTTATTTCAAGGCAACATTAATTACAAGAGATCGTTATATAAGGATGTTCCCTTTTATCAAGTGGCGTTAAAGCGAGGTTGAAAGATCCCTGCAGGGAGAAAATAGGAAAGCTACAATATATCCCTCAAAATCCTTGTCCCGTGAGATATGGCAACGATTTCAATCCAGCTCTTTTGGATGCGATAAACGATTCTGTAATTTTCGTAAATCTTTTCGCCGAGGTTTTCGTCTTTATATTCTGGAACGACTCTCCCGGCGGCAGGAAATTGAGGTATGGTCTTAATGATGGCGTTTGCTCTTTTGGCGAAGAGGGGGGCGTAATATTCAGAATCTTTAGCAATATAATTACAAATGTCTTCAAAGTTCGTGGCAGCTCTTGGGGACCATCTTATTTGGTAAGCCATTTGGCCATCCGTTTCTCAATCTCTTCGTGGGGTATCCCCTTCCCTTCGTCAAGCTCTTTCAAGCCCGCATCAACCTGGAGTTTAAAATATAATTCAGCCCTGACATCATCAATAGTAACTTCATCGGGAAGATCCTGTATCATTTGTATAACTTGTTATTTAACCCTCGACATTCATACCACCTCCTTTAAAATTTTATTATACCAACTTAAACATTTTCTTTCAATCAACAGCCGGGAAAAAAATAAAGCAGCTTCCCCGACGCCATACCCTGGCTACCCAAAGCGGTTTTTGGGGAACCTGCCCTCCTTTTTTACTTCTACCCTATAAGCATATTAAATTCAAATCTCAAGGCCTGATGTCATAGAAAAGTTGGCCCACTTTGATGCCCGGTGATATCATCGGTCGGGGCTCGCCTCAGTGAGATTGAGGCTGCCCAATGGATGCTCTTTTAGGACATAGAGAAAGGAGGTCACTGCTATGATACACCTTAAGATCGATTTGAACGATTATTTTTCATTTATTACCGCCATGGACCACCGTGGGCACGTCTTAGCAAAGGCGAAGGTTTTCAACGGGTCTGGAGGCCTTTTGTATTCCTTTTTGGTTTCCTATCCACCTTCGAAGCATCAGGTCGTTATGGAAGCGACCTGCAAGGGGTATTGGCTCTGGATCTTTTAGGGGAGCGGGGGTACCAGCTCCAGATGGCCCATCCGCCCAAGACAAAAGCCATTCCTTCAATTAGGATTAAGGCGGATAAGACTGATTCGGAGATATTGGATCATCTGTCTCGATCGAATCTGGTACCTCGCTCTTATGTGGTGGACCGGAAGACGAGGTTTTGTTGGGAATTGATTCCGTATCGGGCTTCACTGGTGGGACACGCGGCCATGATTCGGAATAAGCTTCATGGCCCTTTTGGCCCGAAATGGGTTGAGCCTTTCCCCAAAGGATTAAGGGGACGTCTCCCGAAACCCCGCCGGGTTCCCTCCCCTGGCTTAAGGTATGCTCAGGTTCATAAAGAGCGTCAGGGAGGGCAAGTGGTCGAGGTAACCCGCAGCGTCATCTTCGGGAAACGCCGTCCCGTCGAAGCTCAGGCCGCTTCGTTGAAGCGAGCCGATGGGAGCGAAGGATAGATTAACACTGCCTACATAGAACGAGATAATCTAACCCTTCGCCAGGAACTCCACCGTTTGGCCCGCAAGACCTTGGGATTTTCAAAGAACCGTCGAGAACTTCAGAATGCTCTCGATTTTATTGATGCCCATGATAATTTTGTAAAACCCCACGGAGCTCTGCGGTTGAGAGCCCCATCTAAAGGCAATCAGGTTTGGATTCCTCGAACTCCTGCCATGGAGGCAGGGATAAGTAATCATGTTTGGGCTTTGGAAGAATTGCTCTGCTACAAAGCATAATTATCAATATATTAAAGGGTCAGAATCAAATTCTGCGCTAAAGTTTTTAGGAAAAATGCCGATAAGAGATTAAAATTTCTGCAATAGCTATACAGTTTCTTACAACCCAGTCATTGGACCCTTTACAGTCTTGACCCTTTAAATCAGATGCCCTGGTTAGCGAACCCGATATTCCTGGGCTCCGGTTGGGGCATAAATTTTAGGAGAGGCCAATAAGAATGAAGTTGGTTCTGGCATTTTTATTGATCTTCCTTCCTGGGTATGTCTGGACCGTTGGAAATTGAACTCACTCTGTTAAGGGTCCTATTGACTACGATGCCGGTAGGGAAACCTGCCTTCTTCAGATGCGCCTTAAGTCGGGCAAGGATTTTAGCGATTGCATGAAAGAGTCAGGGTGGTTTGTGTAAAACAACGATGATTTAGGCCAAGCCCATTTCTTTCTCCTTTCCTGACCTTATTCTCCCCCATAAACTAATAACTCCTTGAGTTATTAGAGAAAGGAGCTAAAACGACAAAGCCAAACTTCGAGTAATCGGAGGATGGAAAGCCAACCCCGATTTCGGGATGGCTGGATTATCCAAATTAGCCATTACCCTTGCTGATGATCGTGATCTGGCTCGGAGACGCCCGCTATGTGATGGGGAGAAGATGGAGCGGCCAGGGCATCCAAGCAAATGCGCTAATGGTCTTATAGGTGAAAGGTAGCTTGCTCCTTATGTGGCCGTGGGTATGCGATGGAGGGCGAACTGTGAATTACCCGCACGTGAGCGCAATTTTAAAACCATTCATTGACTACTCCAACGTCCCCGTTGACTGCTTGGAGCTCGCCCGGGACCGCGGGACTCGCTTACATGCTGCTTTCGCTTCCTATGCCTTAATGGTCTGGAGCCCAAGGCTGCCCGCAGAAGACCAGGGATATTTTGATTCCTTCAAGAGATGGTTCGATCAGTACGTGGTCAAGGTCCATGCCGTGGAGAAGCAGCTGCTGGACGATGCGTTCGGGTTCGTAGGCACACCTGATTTTATTGGGGAGCTCTCCATCCCGGCCGGCACTTTCCTGATGGCTGTTGTTGATTGGAAAACCCCCGTAACCTCCTCGAGAACATGGAAAGCCCAGGCCAACGCTTATCTCCACCTGGCCAAAAAAGCAGGCTATCCGGCTCAGATATCCGGAATTCTCCAGCCGGATCCGGACGGAAATATTGCCCGGATGACCTGGGTGGAGAGCGAGGCAAAACATTTTGCGGCGTTTGTCTCGGCCCTTAATTGCCATCGTTATTTCAAATCATAGAAGGGAGGATCAATGAATTTCGAAGCGGCGCTGCAGGAGGAGAAGCGTAAGCCGGCCAAGAAGGCTGAGCCGGTCCAAGAGGAAGCCCCGGGAATCTCCTTGATTAAATTGGACGTGGCCACGGTTAAACCTGATTTCGCCAAGTACGAGGTCGAGATTGCCAGATGGGAGCAGGAGACCGGCGCTATGGAAGTTAAGGACCAGCCCACCCAGAACCACGCGGTGATCATCGGGGGAGCGGTGGCCAAGCTAAGAAAGGCCATCGACGCCAGGAGGAAGGAAGTAATCGCTGATGCGGAGGCCTTCGTGAAGGGCGTGAATAATTTTTGCAAAGGGTTCACGGAGCGTCTCAAGAAGATCGAGGATACCACTAAGCAAAAAATCTCTCGATACCAGGAGCTCCAGGAGATGACCAGGCGCGAGGCGGAGAAGAAGGCCCAGGAAGAGGCCCGAAAGCTGCAGGAGCAGATCGATAAAGAGGCCCAGGAGAAGGGAATCGAGCCCATAAAGGTTGACGCTCCGATCATCGCTCCGCAGCCCACCACGGTGCGCACCGATACGGGAACGACTTGTTATACGATGAAGCACTGGGTCTGCGAGGTCTACGACGCGTCGGCGGTGCCCAGAGAATTTTGTTCTCCAGACCAAAAGAAGCTGGACGAAGCGGTTAAATCGGGGGCTCGCGCAATCCCCGGATGCTCCATCTTCGAGAAAACCGGGACTCGGTTCAGAACGTAGAGAGGAGGGAAAAGCAGATGGCAGAGGAGAAGGATCTGGTGAAATACCAATCGAGGGACGGTCAGGAGATCACCCTGTCCTTCGATACGGTGAGGAAGTACCTAATCCAGGGAAACCGGGAGAAGGTTACCGAGCAGGAGTTAATGTTCTTTCTGGGGATCTGCAAGAGCCGCGGGCTAAATCCCTTCAAAAAAGACGCCTATCTAGTCAAACATGGCGATGATCCCGCGGCGATCATTACCTCCATCCACTATTTCCGGGCTCGGGCCAGAGCCCAAAAGGACTGCCGGGGCTGGAGATCCGGCGTGATCGTCAAGAAGAAAGATGGAACCCTCCGGTATTCTGACGGCCTTGTACTGGATGACGAAGAGCTCCTGGGAGGATGGTTCGAGGGCAAGCCGGATGGGTGGGATTTTCCCCTGAAGCTCGAAGTAAATCTGAAAGGATACATCGAGAGGGCGAATCGGGGAAATCGTACTCGCTTCTGGCAGCCGGAGAATCAGCCCACCATGATCGCCAAGGTCGCCGAGGCCCAAGGGCTCCGGAAGCTATGGCCCGACGAATTCCAGCAGCTCTACGGGGAAGAAGAAATCGTGGTCGATCAGCCCCAGGTCATTCCGGCAGGGAACGGCGCAGAAGAGGAAGCCAAGAAAGCGGCCATCCAGAAATTCAAGGACAGGATCCCGGAGGATATCAGAGCCAAGGATCAATCCCCCTTGACGGAGTTCATGGCTAAGACCGCCCAGGCGAACAGGTCAACCGTTGAGGACCTCATGGTTGCGGCCTCAAAGGACTTTGAAAATTTCTGGGCAGCTTATCGGAAGTGGGCAGCCGTGAGGGGCAAAGAGGAAATTCCTGATTTTCCGGCTCCAGCCGAGGTCTCCAGCGAAAGCGATGCCCCAAAAAATCCAACCTGCCCGGAAGCCGGAGCCGAGATAAACAAAGAAGAACGCTCCAATGGTCCGCAGATCTCAACCTGCTAGGCCCTTGAGGGAGATCCAGCCCCGGGTCAGCAGCCCCCCTCTCCCGAGCAAAAAGGCGAGCTGCCCCTGAGCGGCAGGGAAGACAAACCGGAGGGGAAGAAAAAGGCGGAATTCCTCCAATGCCCCGCCGGCGGGAAGTATCCCGGGCGGGATATCAGCCTGCTCTATTGCAAGAATTGCTGCCCGGATCGGCAGAAGTGCGGGGTGGGGAAAGGCAGATAACCACTACGGCTTAGGAGATCGATCCGCAGCAGCGGACGGACTAAACAAAAGTAGCTGTCCTGGTATATTCCTTGGATATTCTGCCTCGCCAAAACTGGGAGAAAACCATTGGCAGAATTCAAAGTGATATCGCCAAAAGTCAAGGGCGGATTGGGGATCTCATAACGATAAATTGACCATGGGGCAGATCAATGGCAGAGCCTGCTAAGAATTCCCGATGCGGTTGAATAGATGGCGGTTAGTTATTGGGCACTGATTCACGATAGGGATTTTTATAAGCGCTGCCAAAGTCGCGTTACCCTTCAGCCAGTATCTAAAGTGACCCTTTTCAAATCGGGAACTGGGAAGCCATGCAACCA
>Ga0315312_1003410_pt1 | contig 10246 bp, 14 predicted proteins | sample TDP7_MG_FD_203629 | JGI IMG/M metagenome (GOLD analysis project Ga0315312, IMG submission 203629) | Freshwater sediment microbial communities from Lake Towuti, South Sulawesi, Indonesia - TDP7 | ecosystem: Environmental > Aquatic > Freshwater > Lake > Sediment | place: Indonesia: South Sulawesi... | reverse complement strand
CGCGGCCGAGGTCAAGGAGCCGTTGAAGGCAAAATACGTCTCGATCGATGAGGATGGCAACCTTTCCCACTCGGACAAGCCGATAATGCCCGCATGTGCCCGCGTCACGGAGGTGCTCAGGGACCCCTCATTTGAGGATTTATTCAAGTAGCGCCTTCCCGCCAAGCCTTTCTGATGATGCCGATCGCAGAATTCAGCCCTAAGACCTCTGCAACCACAGTCACGTCCGGATTCTCGAGGTCGACGTTTGGCTTCTTTCCATGTTTTTCCTGAAGGGCTGCCCATATCGCCCCACCTATCTCGTGCTCGAGTTTCGGCGTATCCTGCTCCAGCCAATGTGAGCCCCGCTTGTGCAGCCTGAAGCAGAACTTCTCGTCCCCGCCTATGTGTTCGGCTCCGACCTTTACCGCAGCCTCCTTTATTGCATCGAGCGTGCTCTGGACTTCGGCTAGCACCGCAGTTGCCCGACCGATGTTCAAGAAACACTCCTGGTTCACCTTCTTGGCGAGCTCCAGCGCGTCGCCTTCAGCTTCGAGGATGAAGATACCCCTGAAGCCCGCACCTCGGATGCGTGCACCGGGCACGGCTGCCCTGAGCGAGGCGATGGTTTGTCGCGCGGCGTATAATTCTCGGCTCGTGACGATGAGCTTTGCGGTTCCACGACTGAGGCGCTTTGACGTCTCGGATTCCAAAATATCACCGCTGCAGGCTGAGTAGGGCGATGCGTTCGAGTACGAGTTTTCGGATGTCGGCCATCTCCAACTCACGCTTTGGTATGGAGAAAACCTTGAGCAGTGCCGCGATCTTTTTAGGTACGAATTCCACCACGTTATCATCACGTTCAATACGTAGCTCACGTAGGACATCCGCCTGTGCGCGTTTTACTGCCAAACGCGTTTTACCGATAGTCAGGACCGCGACCGTCATACCCCCCTTGCGCACCCCGACTTTTCCGAATGCACGATCTATTTGCCGTTCGCCTGCGGCCCAGCATGCGAGTTCTATGTTTAAGGAGCTGGCGAAGTTCTTGCCCGTAGCTTGGGCGATCAGCGCGAGCCGAGCCGCATGTAAAAGGTGCCCTCTGCCAGCGATGCGCGATGCATCGAATATCTGGCTCACCGTGCCGTGCCTGCGGTCGATGCGCGCGAGCCCCTTGAGTAGCTCATCAACCCCATCCACGGTCGCCTTGCCACCAGCTATACCTATCGTGCGCTTTCCGAACGTGCCCTTTAACTCGAACATGATGCCGCCACCCCTACGTAGATGTTTGTGCAATAAAACTCGAGCGCAGAGGCGGTTGTGATTTTGTATTATCGTATCTCGTATCTATTTAGCGGTTGTTGCGGTGGGCATGGAGCGTTTGGCCACTTTTTGCTTACAAACCCTCTTCCATGCGATGCCGGTGCGTTTGTCATATATGTGACAGGAGAGTTTCGCATGAAGTTGCTCGGTCAAGATTTCCTTGAGCATGGTATTAACGAGATACCTCGGGGCTTCTTCCGCAAATTGAACCCCAGGAAGTTACAGGATATTTCAGGTGGTCGAAGAACACTGAACATGTCACATATGTGACATCCCAACTTTACTTCCGTCATATATGTGACAGGTCAAGTTCCGCGATTTTGTCATATATATGACAAATCGATGGAGGCTAAATGGATACGCCCATAAACTTGAAAAGGAATTTAAGGCAGCCGCCGAAGTATTCCTATGGATTGAATGCGATCGATCGCCCACAAGGTCAAGATAGAGGACTTGGCGAATGGCAAATACGTGCGCTCGGGCGAGGCCGAGCCCAGCTACCTGCTCACCCCTTGGGGCCAGCACATCCTGCGCGCGCGCACGATCGCCACCGTCATCGACAAGTTCATCAGCCAGGATCAGAACTACGGTACTCTGCGCATAGACGATGGGAGCGAGACCATCCGTTTGAAGGCATGGAGGCAGGACGTTCAAACCTTGGCGGATTTCAGGGTGGGGGACTTGGTCGATGTCATCGGCAGGGTCCGGGAGTACGAGGGTGAGATATACCTGGTGCCCGAGGTCATTGCGAGGGTGGAGGACCCTAACTGGGAGCTCGTGCGGGAGCTGGAGATCCTGCGAGCGAGGAGGCAGGCGCTGACACAGGGAAGGCGCCCGCGGCCCGAGCCCGAGGTCAGGAGGTTGGAAGTCGAGTTGCCCGCACCCGGAGTTGCTCCAACCGTCGAGACCATCGAGGAGGTCGAGGAACCCCTTCCCGAGGTACCTGAAGATGTCAAGAAGAAGGCCCTGCTAGCATTCGACAAGCTCGACAAGGGAGTAGGCGTCGCACCTTTGGACATTGCTGCCGAGCTGGACATGCCTCAGGCAGAGGTGGACGACGCTCTCCGGGTGCTCATCGCGGATGGGGAGATATTCGAGCCGAAGGTTGGGAGGTTCAGGCGCCTGAGGTGAAAAAGTGGCAGAATACGAGAAATTGCTGGACCGCGCGCTCGAGCAGGTCCCAAAGGCAGTTTTCGAGGAGGCACGTTTTCAGATTCCCGAGGCCGATGTTGTAATAGTTGGAAATCGCACGACATTGAGAAATTTTAGGGGCATCGCTGGCGCCCTGAATCGTGAGCCCGAACACCTCATGAAATACCTGCACAGGGAGCTCGGCGCGGCGGGCAACTTGGAGGGCAATCAGGCCGTTTTCCAGGGAAAGTTCGTGAAGTCTGTCGTGGACGATCGGATAAAGCGGTACGCCGAGGAGTTCGTGTTCTGTCGCGAGTGCGGGAAACCCGATACCAAGCTCATCAAGCACGAACGGGTTCAAATGCTGAAGTGCGAGGCATGCGGCGCCCGCGCTTCGGTGCGGAGCGTTTAGCTTGCCCCAACTTAGGATAGTGCGCACGAATGGCGAGGTGCTCGTGATCGTATGCGATTCAAAGCTAATGGGGAAGGAGTACAAGCAGGGGGAATTCAGGCTCAAGGTCGATCGATCGTTTTACAGCGGGCAGGAGGCGAGCGTCGCTGAATGTTTGGCAGCCCTCCAGGAGGCAACGATAGCGAACATGGTGGGATCGATCATAGAACATGCCATCAAGGAGGGCATCGTCGACCGTGCAAATGTTATAAAAATTCAGGGAGTCCCTCACGCACAGATGGTCCGAATGTGATAGATAACGGTCCGGCTTGCGTTTTCATCGTTTAAATGATCAAGTGAACAATTAATGGGATAAACATGCGACGTTTTTGTTATAAATGTGGCGCCCCTGAAGCTGAGAAAGGCCCACTCATCCAAGGATTATGCAATGCCTGTTTCATGAAGGAAAACCCATTAGTTAGGGCTCCAGCCGAGATCCAGGTGAGCATCTGCAGCAAGTGCAAGGCGTACTTCGTCGATAACAGGTGGCATGAACCAAGCAACATGGAGTCAGCCCTTGAGGATGCTTTCCGAGCGGCTGTGCTCTCCGAGCTCCATTTTGCCCAGCTCACTCCCACCGGCACGAGGCTCCTAAGCCCGCACGAAATCAAGGAGCTTAAGCTGCGCGTGGAGCCAAAATTGACCGCGGGCGAGGCAGTGGTCGATGTTCATGCGCGAGGGAAAGTCCATGAGCTACAGATCAGCCCACACGTTGAGCATGTTAGAATCACAGTCAAGCCGATGTGGCGCACGTGCGACGTGTGCGGCTTGGTGAGCGCTGGCCATCACGAGGCGATCGTCCAAGTAAGGGGCAAGGACATGTCGGCCGAGGCGCGCAGGGAAATAAAGCTCATGCTCGAGCGGTGCGCCGCAGAGGCACGCAAACAGGATCGCGCAGCTTTCATAGCGAAAATAGAGGAAAAAAGGGGAGGGCTCGACCTCTACGTCAACCCCGCCGGGCTAGCTAGGCGGATGGCGTCGCTGCTCAAGAGCAAGTTCTGCGCGGAGGTCAGCGAGAGCGCGAAGCTCATAGGCATGGAGAGGGGCGGCCGCCGCAAGTTCAAGATCTCGGTGCTCGCCCGCCTGCCGGATCGGGGATAGCGGACCCCTGAGGATTTTAAATAACTGGGGCGAGATAACCGTTAGGCTGTCGGTGATAAGATGGTCGAGATGACAGGCTCCAAGGCTCTCCTCGAGGCCCTGAAGGCGGAGAAAGTGAAACACATGTTCGGGATCCCCGGGGGGGCGATAATCCCAGTTTACGATGCCCTTTACGACGAGAGGGAGATCCGCCACATCCTCGTGAGGCACGAGCAGGGAGCAGCGCATGCGGCTGACGGCTACGCCAGGGCATCGGGCAGACCTGGAGTTTGCATGACTACCTCAGGACCTGGCGCGACGAACCTCACGACGGGTATCCTCAACGCCTACATGGACAGCTCGCCTGTCGTGGCGATAAGCGGGCAGGTGCCAACCTCGCTTCTGGGGGCCGATGCCTTCCAGGAGGCCGACATGCTCAGCGTGATGCTACCCATAACCAAGCACAACTTCATCGTCCACCGAGCCGAGGATGTTCCCCGAGTGGTAAGGCTGGCGTTCAAGGTCGCGACCACGGGCAGGCCGGGCCCGGTGCACATAGACCTGCCAAAGGACGCGCAGGCCGGCAAGGCGGATGTCAAGATACCCGCGGATGTGGAGTATCCCAAGCCCGTTAAGCTGGAGCCGGACATCGGGCAGGTCCACATGGCAGTCAACCTCCTGACCCAAGCCGAGCGGCCGCTGATCTTCGCCGGCGGTGGGGTAATGTGGTCCGGAGCTTCACCCGAGGTCGTCGCGCTCGCGGAGATGTTGGGTGCGCCCGTCGTGACATCCCTGCTCGGCAAGGGAGCGATCCCAGAGGACCACCCGCTGTCGATGGGCATGCTTGGGATGCATGGGCGGATGGCAGCCAACTTGGCGATCAGCGAGTGCGACGTGTTGTTGGGGGTCGGGGTGCGCTTCGACGACCGAGCGACGGGGGATGTGCGCCACTTTGCCCCTAAGGCCAAGATCATCCACATCGATATCGATCAAGCCGAGATAGGTAAAATCGTGCGGGTCGACGTGCCCATGGTCGGAGATGCAAAGCACGCGCTCGCGGCGATCATCAAGGAGCTGAAGAGGAGGGCGAAGCTGAAGAAGCCCAGCGAGTGGCTGAAGCGCGTGGAGAAGCTGCGGAAGGACTTTGCCCCTCGCATGGATTACGACGACGTGCCGATCAAGCCCCAGCGAGCCATCAAGGAGATAATGGGCGTGCTAGGCGATGATGCCATAGTGGTGACCGAGGTCGGACAGTGCGAGATGTGGGCTGCGCACTTCTTCACCGTCCGCAAACCCAGGCACTTCATCTCCTCTGGCGGGCTCGGCACGATGGGCTTCGGATTTCCGGCATCCATGGGCGTCAAGGTTGCCCGCCCGGAGTGCGACGTGGTGGACATAGCCGGGGATGGTAGCTTCCTCATGAACTCCCAGGAGCTCGCGACTGTCGTCGAAAATAAAATCAACGTCGTGGTCTGCATCCTGAACAATCGCCATCTAGGCATGGTTAAGCAGTGGCAGGACCTGTTCTTCCAAAAGCGCCGCTCGGCAGTCTACTTGGGCGAGACACCCGATTTCGTCAAGCTGGCTGAGGCTTATGGGGCATGGGGGGACCGCGCGACTAGGCCGAGCGAGATCGCCCCAAAGCTGCGGGAGGCACTGAAGTGCGGTAAGCCGGCAGTGTTAGACATCATCATAGATCCGGACGAGCAGTGCCTGCCCATGGTGCCAGCTGGAGGGCGGCTGGATCAGATGCTGACGTGAGGTGGTTGGATGAAGACTAGGATATTTTCCATACTCTGCGAAAACGTCCCGGGCGTGATGATGCGCATCTCGAGGGACTTCACGCGCAGGCAGATCAACCTCGATTCCATAACTGTGGGCATAGAGCCGAGCGGCCTGGCGAGGATAATCATAATGTTCAAGGCGGATGACCACCTCGCTGAGTTCATGCGCAGGCTTTTGCTCAGGATGACCCCAGTGGTTGAAGTCGAGGTGTTAGACCCAGAGCGGAGCATCGTCCGAGAGGTGGCGTTGCTCAAGACCCACAAGCTCGACGAGGAGAAGAGCCTGAAGGTACTAAATGAAATAGACCGAATTGGGGGGCGAGTCCTAGAGTTCAAGAACGGCGCGCTCGTGGCAGAGGTCTACGGCGACCACGAGCGGATAGAGCAGGTCGTGAAGGCACTCGGGCCGGACATCTTGAAGGAGGTCGCGCGCTCTGGGCAGGTGCTGATATCGAGGGAGATGGGGTAGGAGGTGTTGGAATGGTTAAAATTTACTACGAGAAGGATGCGGACCTGAGGGAGCTCAAAGGGAAGACGATAGCGATAATCGGTTACGGCAACCAGGGGAACGCGCAGGCCAACAACCTCAGGGACTCTGGGTGCAAGGTCATAGTCGGCAACGTCAAGGGCGATAGCTTTTGGAAGCAGGCGGTGGCAGATGGATTCGAGGTAATGGAAATTCCTGAGGCCGCGAAGCGGGGGGACATCGTCCACATGCTCATACCCGACGAGGTCCAGGCCCAGGTCTATAAGCAGCATATCGCGCCACACATGAAGGCCGGAAAGGTGCTGTGTTTCAGCCATGGGTTCAACATCCACTTCAAGCAGATCGTGCCCCCTCGAGATGTTGATGTCATAATGATCGCCCCAAAGGCCCCAGGGGCAATCCTCCGGAGGATGTACCAGCAGGGCTCCGGGACTCCTGGGCTGCTCGCAGTTGCCCAGGACCACAGCGGGAGGGCCAAGAAGATTGCACTGGCACTTGCAAAGGGCGTCGGGCTTACCAGGATAGGTGTGGTCGAGACCACGTTCAAGGAGGAGGTCGAGACCGATCTCTTCGGCGAGCAAGTCGTGCTGTGTGGAGGGGTTTCAGAGGTGATAAAAGCGGGGTTCGAGGCCCTCGTCGAAGCGGGATACCAGCCCGAGGTGGCGTATTTCGAGTGTTTGAACGAGCTGAAGCTCATCGTGGACTTGATCTACGAGCATGGGATAGAGGGCATGTGGGCCGCGGTCAGCAACACGGCCGAGTACGGCGGGCGAACACGTGGCCCGAGGATCATAGATGGAAGAGCAAGGGAGACGATACATAAAATACTAAAGGATGTCCAGAGCGGTGCTTTCGCGAAGGAGTGGGTCGCTGAGAGCCAGAATGGAATCCCCAACTTAAAGCGGATGCGTGAGGAGGGCAAGGCCCACCTCATAGAAAAGGTCGGCAAAGAGCTTCGAAAGTGGGCTGGCATAGAGAAGTAGTTATCAATAGCGGCTCAAGTAATTGCGGGCTGGACATGGTAGCCCTGAAGTTGCTCGCCAGCGTGGTCTTCGCTTCAATATTTTGCGCCACTTTCGTCGTCCTCTACAGCATCTACAGCTCCGAAAGCGCTGAGGCGAAATTCGAGCGGGACGCTGGCCAACTCGCGGGGCTGATAGAAACGCTCAGGGACCAAGACTCGGGCTCGACGATACCATTCACCATCACCGTGCCCTTGAACTGCCAGCTGAGGTTCGAGAACACCTTCGTCGTCATCTCGATCGGCGGGGAAAACAGGAACTTCAACACCTTCGTGAGCTTGAGCGGACCGCCCTTCAGCGGCGGGCAAGTCGAGCTCACCCTCAGGCGCACCTCCGGAGGAGTTGAGATAAGTGGCTGACGTCGAAGACCTGCCGTTCTACGTGCTGGTGGCAGGGGTGCTCGTTTTCCACTTTGGGGCCCAGCGGGAGGCAGGGGTTGATGAGCAGGCCCAGACCCTCGCCGATGACATCTCCAGGACTTGCTTCGCGGCGCTCGCCCGCCAGCAGCCGACCTACTCTTTGCCGAACGATGTCGGGGGAAGCAGCTACGAGCTGAGGGTAGAGGAAAACACCATCATCGTGAGGGTAACAGGAGGGGCTAGGGCCGGCAGGAGCTACTACTCGGGCGTCAATGCCGAGCTTGTAGTGGAGGACAACGGCTTCACGCCAGGGGGCAGGGTCTACGTGCAGGGAAGGGGGGACCAGGTGGTGATCTCCGCCTCGCCGATATCCCCGCCTCCATGGGAGATCGAGCAGCCCGAGACCCCAACCCCGCCGTCGTTCTACACATGGGCAAATGAGAACATAGAGGGCAGGCGGGAGGAGGCGGTCGCAGTGGTTGCAGCATACTTCTATTCCGTCGAGCGTCATCCGGCCACGATGGACAATGGAGTGCTCGACGTGCTGGCGTACAGGAGAGGGGGCGATGTGGTCGAGGCGAGGGTGGGCTATCGAGGTACTGAGGAAAATGAATTTCTCCTCCGCGTTCGAACGGTGGGCAGGCGGGACGATTCGCGGGTTGGGGAGGTGACAGACGCATGGATCGTTGAGAATGTTGAAAACGTGCCTGGAGATATCGCTGACGCAGTGAGTTGTCCATCTGTTGAAAACGCCGCTCGGAGTAGTTGGCTTTATTCACCCTCAAAGGTGTTGGCCCACCTCCGCGGGCGCACGTGGAGGCTCGAGGATAACACAATCGTGGTGGTGCCTGAGGACGCGAGCTGGAGGGCTGCTGCGGCTGGCGTGGACGGGCGAACTTTCTGCACCTACAGGTTCTCCTTCGTGCACGAGGACATTCCCATCGTGCTCTTCTTCCGAATGCTCGCTACCGCGCCCGAAGAACCTCTGCCAGGATTCACCTTCACGTCCGAGCCGCGGCTGGAGCCCGTGACTTAAAGAAAAATGGTCCGCTATACATGGATGTATAATACTTTGATGTACAATACGTCGGGGATCGTCATCTTTAAATGTTCAATAAACATTGAACATTTTGGGGGGGGAACTTATGAAGCTTCCAAAAAGAATTGTCATAGAGGGGAAAACGGAACGAATGATCAGGCTGCTCTCCACATACCCGGATAAAAGGTGGACCCAGCGGGAGCTGGGCTCCCGCGCTAAGGTTTCAATTGGGCTCGTCAATAGGATGGTGAGATGGTTGATGTCAGAGGGGATCGTTGTGAAGGCTTCCTACTATCAAAAATTTTACGTCCTCGATCGCCCAAAACTCGTGTCAAGCTGGGCCGCTCAACGGAAGCTCCCGCCAGCGCGGAGTTACCCCCTAGCTACCTCACCAGAAGAAGTCGAAGAATTGCTGAGAGGGCAGGAGGGCTATTTGATGACCCTATTTCGCGCCGCTTGGCATAGGGTGCCTCATTACAGGTCAGCGGGGGTGGAGATTTACGCGAAGCCGGAGGTTGCCAAAGCCGTCGCTGGACATTTCCCCAGCGGGAGCGGGGCGACATTGATCGTTTACCCTTACGATAGCTTCGTGACCGAGGGCGCTGAAGAAATCGATGGCTTGAACCTCGTCTCGCCCGTACAAAATTACGTCGATTTGGTCGCGTTCGGCGGCATCGGTGCCGATGTGGCGAGGATGCTTGCGGATAAGTACAAGCTGGCATCCACATGAGCATATACGACCAAGCGCGAAGGTACCTCCTGAAACTTGCCGGGGGACAGCGGACCCACGGCTTTACTTTTGTTCTAATCGGAGGCTGGGCGGTCTGGCATTACAATCCCTACCTCGAATCGAAGGATGTGGATCTGCTGGTAACGAGGGAGGACCATTGGCGGCTAAAGGAATTTCTGCGAACCATAGGTTTTAGGGAGACGAGAGGGAGGCTGGCGAAAAAGGGCTTCACCGTGGAGACACCTGAGGGAGGCATCGACATTGACATCTACGATGATAAAATAGGCCCCCTCGAGGTCGAGCACATCTTCCGAAACAAGCTGTGGCGTGAGGCGAGGATCGACGACGAGGAGATCTACGTGGTGGACCCGACCATCCTCCTGATAACGAAGCTAATCGCCGCAAAGGAGAGGGGGCTGGATAGGAGGAGCGCGAAGGGCATGAAGGACTTGACCGATACATTCGCCCTGCTCCAAGCGCAGCTCGATGCGATAAACTGGGGGGTCGTTCGCGAACGTGTAGACCCCGCGACCATCAAGGCTGTCCTAGCTGCGGTGCTGAGCGATTACACCTCGATCAGACGATATTTTCCGGCGCTCAGTTTCAGCGAGTTTAAAGGCATGAGGAAGCGGTTGAAGAGCGAAGCCCTGATCTGAGTTCTGCCTCGACCTTGTTTAAGGGCCCGGACGACTTGTGCAATCCCTTCCCAGAAACTCGACTATGCCGTGGTCCCGCAGGACTTGTAGCTGTTGGCGGATCTTGGGCCTTATGTGCCTGTTCCTCGGGTGCAGCTTGGGTATGTGTTGTTTTTTAATGATGTTTAAGTGGCTCTATACAAATCTTGATTCTCTATCCCCGTGA
>Ga0315312_1003409_pt1 | contig 10250 bp, 13 predicted proteins | sample TDP7_MG_FD_203629 | JGI IMG/M metagenome (GOLD analysis project Ga0315312, IMG submission 203629) | Freshwater sediment microbial communities from Lake Towuti, South Sulawesi, Indonesia - TDP7 | ecosystem: Environmental > Aquatic > Freshwater > Lake > Sediment | place: Indonesia: South Sulawesi... | reverse complement strand
GGCGGCGGTAGCCGTCTTGTTGATGGCGCTTCCATTCTCAACTGTTTCAAAAACTTAGGAATTGTCTATTCTATCCTCGCTTCTGGAGGACTCACCCACTCCCGCCATTTCTGTTCAACTCTGCCTTCTTTCTCATCGCCCCTGTGGATGTAGACCCTATAACACATGTCAAGCTTTTCACCCTTTGCTCTTGACAAGTAGACTGGACCTTGATCAGGCCATTCTGGCTTCTTGTCATAGAATGGGTTAGCTGCAAATAATCCATAATCCCTCACATGCCACGCCGTAGGATGTCGAAGGTTGTCAGGATGATCCATGGCTGCTATGCCGTTCACTGGTCCTCCGGATATCACTGGCCCGTAGTAATCGACCCATCTGGCTCGGCGTCCCCAGCACTCTTTTTCGGTTCTTCCTCCTTCAGAGTTTACGATGACGCCCTCAACTGTGCCTCGCATATTGTCTGCAACTCTGATGGCAAGAGGCCCATTCTCTTTAGCCATATCTTTCTTTTCGACATCCGCATTCAGTATCACCTCATCAACAGTAGGGGTCATAACTGTATGTATGTCGATGATGCGCATTGGCGAGACGTTCCATATCGTAATCGTCCTAGTTTCATTCAATAAGATGGCCCCTTCAACTTTCCAGCTACTCGATGGAGGCTCGAGTAACCTTCCCCGAGTTACGTCTTTAACTTCATCATTCTGCCTCCAGATATTCTCCTCTCGTATCAAGGCGAAAACGGAACCTTGCTCCAACTTAGTGAACTTCTGATGAATTATCCTTCCCTGTGTGGGATCGCCTAATACACCCAATCCCCAGAAATCTACCCCTGGTTCCCCCCTCTTTCCCGAAACATCTCCTAGCGCCAGCCCAATTCCCTTGTGATGCGGATGGTCGCCAAGAGTTGGGACCCTTCTAGTGATAGGCAGACCATCCGGTCCTATCACGGGGTAAAGAAATGGCCTCTCGTAGGCTTCGTTGAAGACATAGCTGGTCACGTGTTGCCCATCAAGAAATACCTCAAGTTGCCCGTCTCCACGATCCCATATTGCTACACCTTCGTCACATCGGAAAAATAATGGATGTCTTTTATCATCGTACTTAAGCTCAACTTCCAAATTCTTCTGTGCCTCGTTAGGCAGAATCCAAGACATCGTTCCTTTAAGTTCTGCATCACCCTCATTTACAGAAAATTGGCATGGAACAACTCTGCCTGTCTTTTCATCAGTCATACTAATGAGGTGAGGACAGAAGTTTTCTCTCTCTTTGGAACTAAGATATTCTTCAAGGTTCAGTTCGATTCGCATTGGTACAAGAGAACATTCATGCTCTGCAGCCACTTTCAGCAGGATTTTTGTCAAATATACATCGCCTTTCGAAATCTAGCTACCATCCAATATAAGATTTTTTCCTGCCTGAGGCTTGGACTTGCCGATTTTTTTCAGGGTTACATATCTGATCAATGACAATTTGCGAGGAACATCTCTGCCAATCTATTGATGAGAGCTTCATAAGGATCCTAAGACTGGGACAGAATTATTGAGGAAAGACTCAACTTGAAGTAAAGACATAAAGGCGAAATTCGTTGTCTGAACGTGTCTTCTTGCCTCTTAGTTAGTATGAAAATCATGCATATACATTTCTTCTTTAAAACAAAGAATCTCTCGACAGTTTTTTGATTAGTTTTCTTTCTAAGAAACTTCGTTGCAGAAGCCTTAAATATCTTATCAGTTAAACAGTTAGACAACTGGAAGAGACAACCCAATGCCTCAAGTCGGCAAAAAAGAACATGAAGGGTAAAACTATGGGTTCCAATGACGAGGGAAGGTCAAGTTACATGGATCTCCTCGTGACAACTCTGATGGAACACGAAAAGAATATGGATAGGTTACTTGAAAAGCTCGAGAGGATCGCTAAGAATCTTGCATCAGTTTTTGAGCAAACCAGCCAGAAAGCAGAGAAACGCACAGTGAAAGAGGAAAGACCGCAGGAAAAACCTGATTCTGATAACCTTACCTACATAAAGATCAACATAAATCGCCCTGTGCAGGAAGTTCTTGAAATCCTCGAATCCTTGAAGAAATAGCCCATGTTTGGCTCTTTTTTCTCGCTACTTACCACAAACGGGCATTGGTCCTTCATGTTAAATTGTGAAATTCTGGTATGAACTGAAGGTCTTTATTGTGCTTACGGGTTAAAGGTAAGGATTCTCAAAACCGACGGTTCATAAAGCTTATAAGCAGATATTTGAAAGAGTAGTCCAGTGACACCTGATGACTCGAAGATCTCAGATGGAGCTTTACATAGACATTCTCAAGGCGGTCGCCGACGGCAGACAGAAACCAACGCACATCATGTACCGTGCCAACCTTTCTTGGACGAGGCTGAAGAAACACTTGGATTTTCTTGTCTCGCAAGATCTCCTAACTAGAGCAGAATTAGACGAGACAGTCATATTCTCAATGACGCCAAAGGGAAAAGAAGTTCTAGGATACTACAGAAAAATCGAAGGAGAACTTTATAACAAGAAAAAGGTTCTTCCATCTGAGGTTTACGTTCACTATAGGTAGAATCAACAATAATTTCATTCTTTCAAGGAGTCCAAAATTATTCTCAGTTCTTCTGCGGGGCGATTCATTTTTAGTTTCATGTAAATAAGCGTCTCGAGGGTTTCCTCTTTGCGAGGAATCATCTCGGTCCTTGATGGTTCTCGAGATTCGACCATCTTCCCTATCTTTGATAGACTTTCATATATCTTCTCTAATCTTCCAATGAGATTATCTAGGTTCTTTTCATGCTCTGTAAGCGTACTTGCTAGTAGATCCAGATAAGCATACGAAGCTGGTTTGTCCCGTGTATCTTCATCTTTGTCGGCGGTCAGCTATTTTTCCTCCCGTTCTTTATTTTGAGGGACTCGGGCTTCTGAAGAATATCTTTCTGCCTCTCCTATACTTTTCTATGTAACCCATCCTTTCTAGCTGGTTCAAGTGGATGCTTTCTACGCTTCTGGACCTCCCGGTTGCCTTGGCGATATCTGAAGTCGTGGCCTCCTTTAACTTTCCCATCGCAATCATTGTCTGTCTTAGGCTGTCAGGAAGCTTCAATAGGTAAACATTTATTTGGCCGCTTGAAGGAGAATCAACCTTCATCGGAAGCACGTCGACGTCCTTCATTGGAGATAAGCGCTCCTCTAGAATCTTCATAATGGAATCCAGCTTCTCCTCAATGCGTTGAAGTTTCACAGAAAAGTCCTTGCTCATCAAAGGTTCCCCTATGCTTTGCTTCAATATAATTGTTCAACTGTTATAAATAAAACCTTCGATAAATATTGAAATTTCGACATCGATAGGTTTAATTTTGTAGGAATATTTTGGCTCCAAACATAAAGGCGGACAAAGAGGACTCCCTTGATCATTCAAGCCGCCTAAAGCCTACATCAAGGATTTTGTGAAGTTCAACTCTTTGACAAGGGCATATGGCACAAGTGTTGGCACGTCTACTTCCCACCATTTTATCCAAGAGCGAGATTTGCTGAGTCCTATTATGTTTTGCAATATCCGCAGCATATTGTCGCTTATCCGCAGTTCTTTTATAGAGGTAGCAATTTCGCCCTGTTCGATTAGGAACATGCCATCTCTCGGTATGGTTGAGAAGTCGCCAGTCCTATAGTTCTGGTATCTAAGGTACCAGTCGTTTGTAACATATATCCCCTTATCAACCTCGCTGATCAAATCTTCAAAGGACTTCTCGCCGGGTTCAACGATTAGGTTCCAAGGCAACGGTTCTATAAGTCCAGCGTTTCCAGTTGTTTCTGCGCCAAACTTCTTAGCCGTAGTGCTATTATGCAGATAAGTCTTCAAAACCCCCTTATCCACAATCACATTTTTCCTAGTCGGAACCCCCTCATCGTCAAATCCTCTTGTGCCAAAAACATCTCCGACCGTTGGATCATCAATCAAAGTAAACTTCTCAGAAGCAATTTCCACACCTATCTTATCCATCAGAAAAGATTGGCCGGCGTCAACGAGAAAGGCCGAGGATAATAATCCAACCTGATTAACGAAGTCCGCGAAGACCATTGGCCCCAAAAGAGCCATGCACTTCCCCTGTTGCCCCTGTTCAGGATTCTTAGCAGCTATCGCTATTTCTGCAGCCGTTCTCCCCGTTTCGGCAGGTCGAAACCGTCTTTCATTTCTGGCAATGGAGACAGAGTGGCCTGAAGCTACTTCGGATGCAAAGGCTCTAACCGATAATTCTAAGCCGGTTCTCTTTTGAGTCTCGTAAACATGGCCTGATGTCGCAAGGGTAATTGTTATCTTAGATGCGGTCAATGTTCCAGCAACTTTTTCAGCCCCTTTCTCCAACGCTCCTTTTATCGCATCTTCCACATAGCCCATCAGTCTATCTGGAACGAACGAAACTTTGGGAGATTCAAGCAAAGCCAAGTCGTATTTAAATGGGCCTTTCGGAAGAGGCGCATACACGTCTGCGGCTGGAGTGATTTTAGCTACCCTGATGAGATTATTAACTGCTTTCTCCAAGTTCTTGATGGACAAGAAGGGCACGATTGCAGCGGCTCGATGATTTTCAATCATTAAGAATATGCTAAAGAAGGTTTCTTCGAACACCTTTGATACTGTTATCTCATTGTTTGAAAAACGGATCATAAATCGCTCTTGCTCAACAAGTTTCGCCGTAACATCTGTAGCTCCATTCTTCATTCCTAAGTCGACAATGTGGAGCGGAATCTCCTTCCGTTTCATTTTTATACACCTCCAAGCTTGACCTTTCTCAGACGAACATGTGGTCCTCCTGTCCATACGGGTATGCCTTGCATAGGATCGCCTTTCCCACAGTAGGCCGCTTGAAACTCCAAGTCTTCTCCCACTGCATCGATTGCGGACCAGAGACCAATAGTTGTCATTTCTAGAACCGGGTTTCTAACTCTCTCCTTTAATTCTCCCTTTTCTATTCGATAGGCTTCCAGCCCAACATAACGCTGATTGAAACGCCTATCGTCGATGTTCCATTCCATGAAGTTTTTGACGTAAATCCCTTCTTGAATTCCTTCGATCAATTCCTCTTTTGTATAATCGCCCGGCTCAACAAAGGTGTTGGCCATTCTCACTATTGGCTCCCGGTTATATGACACCGCCCTAGACGAGCCGTTGCTCTGGACACCGAACACACCGGCAGTCTCACGGTTATGTAGGAACTCGTTGATGATGCCCTCTTTTATTAGAATGCGTTTCCTGGCCTTAACGCCCTCTTCATCATATTTGTAAAACCCAAATGAGCCTTTAACGGTTGGATCATCAACTACGTTCACATATGCGGAGCCAACTCTAAGACCCAGAGAATTAGTCTTCAAATAAGTCTCACCGGCTTGAGCGGCTTCTCTTCCCAAGATTCTGTCCGCTTCGCTTGGATGTCCGCAAGATTCATGGCTCACGATTCCTACAACCTCTGGTCCCATGACAACATCCATCTCACCTTTAGGCGGTTTTTTAGCTTCCAAAATAATCTTGGAAAGCGAATAAGCTTCTTCCGAAAAGAGCTTGGGCAAATTCCATTTCTCTACAACTTCCCATCCGCCAGTTCCCCCTAGATTGAAGAACCTCTGAATTGAACCTTTCTCTGGATGATAGGCTGTCAAAAGAGTGAACAAGGCTGCTCTCGGCATAATGCTGCGAACACTGCCTCCTTCGCTTGTTATTACGATCTTTTCAGTATTCCAAGTATCCAAAGTTAGAATGCGAGCAGGAATCTTCACATTGGTCTTTGCTACGAAAGCTCCCGCTTCTTCATCCGCTTCCTTCAGCAGTTGAACTTTCGATTCAAGGTCTACGTCACTGGATTTAACTCGAGGTTTCACCTCAACTTTGTCATTGGCGGGTTCTTCTATTCCCATCGAGACGCCCTTTTTTAGAACCTTTGAAGCAGATCTAGCCGCCTTGAAGGCTTTTTTCACTGCATCTTCGACTGATCTCCTTGTGAGAATATTCATGGACGCGAAACCCAGAGAACTATCAACTACTACCCTTATGCCTATGCCCCTTTCTTCTTCTAACACAGAGGCTTCGAGGATCCCGTTTTTCAAGATTATGGATTCTCGTATGTCTGACTGGAACCTCGCCTCGGCGTAACTAACTTTCAGTTTTCTTGCGTAATCGATCGCCACCTCGGCCAGTGTCTCCAAAAGGGTCTCCCCCTCATAACACCAAATCAAATGCTTGAACCTTCTGTTTTTTCATATTTATAGTTAACTAGAAAATGTCATGAGAAGCACATTTGCTCTATTCTCGACTAATAGAAATAGGATATTTTCAAAAATTATGAAAGAAACCTCAAGTTTTTCTGAAAGAATGTATCTTAAGTTATATATATTGATCCACCTCACTAATATAGTTGGATGGGTGCCTATGGTGATTCAGGAGTTCGCGCGATTACTTGAAGATGGGCAGTGGCACACTTTTACAGAAATCCGAGATAGCCTTAGTCTATCTGAAGCGGAACTACGGAACATTACAGAATTTTTGAAGAAATTTGAGTTCATTTGCGTAGATGAGAAAGAAGAGAAAGTTAAAGTGGATGCCTCTCTTCTAGAACTCCCAACATGAGCCACGAAAAATCCCAAAGTCACGCAAAAATTGATTAATGAACAGTATTTTCAAGATAATGTCACGGCTTCTTAACCATTTTATATAAATTTAGTCTTAGCTCAATACATGAGCAAAGGAAAAAAAGACCTGAAATCGAGGGAAATAGTGAGCATTATCGGCGCAGCTTTAGCCATCGGTTTAGTCTTGGCCAATGTGAACTCAATCTACGGTTTGCTCTCAAGCCTCCTCAACATTGGAACCACAGGGATCGTGAAGTCGCCAAACATCAATGTTTATAGAGAAAGCGGATGCATCAATGAAATCTCTTCAATCAGCTGGGGACTCCTAGATCCGGGAGCTTCAAAGAATGTAACTATTTACCTCAATAATACGGGCAACATACCTCTTACACTTACGCAGAAAACACAAAGCTGGAACCCGACCAATGCCTCGACGTATATAAGTCTCACATGGGATTACACGGGGACACGGATCCAGCCCAAGGAAGTAATCGCGATTACTTTAACTCTGAAGATTTCGGCAAGCATACAAAATATAACTAGCTTCAGCTTCGACTTGGTCATAACTGGAACAGAAACAACGTGAGGCTAGTGGGACTGGGTCTTCGGCTTATTAAGCACTAAGTTTCATTACCTTCTTTCTATTGAAGGAGATGCTAGTATAGAAGCTATAATCTGAAGGACCGTTTCCTCATCTGAAGTGGCGATAACGAAATCCTTCATTTTCGAATTTGTCCTGATCTTTAATCTCTAAATCGAACAAAGCCATATTTCGCCAGAAACCTTGCTATTTTTTGGGATACGGTGCACGGAATACCCAATGTTTCTGATACCTCTTCAATAGAATGCAAATCACCGTCTAACGCTAGGAACTCAAGCATCTCATCTATTTTTAATGTCAATGTTGTGCAACCTCATAAGAAGATGAACTCTGGGACCTCTATAAGAATGCATGACAACACATATGGCTATCTCAGAATACTATCTGTGCGAATTCAAGCAATATTGAGCGAAAATTTTTTGATATCATGAGTTAAAAATGAAGCATTCAGTTCATTTTTTTATATCAACTTTTGGTATTCTGTTAAGAAATCGTAACCCTAAGCCATATTGGCAGACTTTGAAACCTAGCCAACAAACTTTTCCATGTTCTGTTCTCCGACAAATTGTCTCTGTCTTAAAATTCCTTTATGACCCAGCGAAAAAAGTCGTTGCCATTTTCCATTTGATCAAGTCTTTAAAAACACAGTAACTAGAGGGGGTGCCCCTAATACACGTGAAATTTTGAAAACTCTGGTGTATTTGCCTCGGGTTTTAACACTAGGAAAAGACGGAAAATTCAAAACCTATTACATTTCGAGAGATAAAACTTGATATAAAACCAATCTTTGCACATAATTTGCTTTCGGAAGGAAGTGTAGAGATTTCTATAATTCTGTTCGAATGAAAATCTCTAGAAATGCCTTTCACAATCTATAATATATGCTTCTAGAAATATTCGTCGAAAGTAATCGAAGATTAGGGCTATCTGACCCTAGAATGCATGCAAGACTAGTATCTTTGAAATTTCGCATCCGCTTCCGTCAGGGAGGGATTCGGCAGTGGAAACGTCTGAAAAAAAATTAAAAGAATTCGTGGACGAGCTTCGCCAAGAATGGAAGCGTATGTGGCGATCTAGAATAGATGACAAGGTTAAGGCGGAAGGTATAGCTGACAAGAATTATGAACGTCTATTCGTTGATAGGGGCATCATTCTTTTTGCGACTAGAAACTTCAAACCTCCAGAGTTCCGGGAGATTCTGGAAAGATATCTCGCCTCGAATGAGACAGAAAGGGTTAACCCGGATCCAATTAGGGGTGGCACAAGGAAGTTTATCCGTGAATTTATAGTTACTCAGAAGAAAGTCAAAAATGCACGCAGAGAAGAGATAGTTAACAAGTTGGAGAAGACCAAAAGGCGCCAACAACCTAAACATGGTGGAAGAGGGTGGCTCCACCTGTCTATGAACCCAAATTAATTAAGAACTTAGAAAGTTGAGACTTCATCCGCTTCTTTCTTATATCCCTGTGTTCATTTTATTAGCTAAGAAAAATAATCATAAAAGAGAGGAATAAATCGCTGAAACATGGAGTTATCTTAGTGACCGGAGGCGCAGGTTTCATAGGGAGTCACCTTGTTGATGCTCTTATAAAGAGGAATGCGCAAGTCTGTGTACTTGACAACCTAAGCAACGGATTGCTTGAAAATATTAGTCGATGGTTTGGTCACCAAAAATTCGAATTTATCCGTGGAGACCTCATGAATCAAGATGACGTAACGAGGGCTATTGAAGACTGTGAAGTTGTGTTTCACCTCGCAGCTAACCCGGAAGTTAGGTTAAGTTCAATCGCTCCCAGCATCCATTTTGAACAGAACGTGGTGGCTACTTATAATCTGTTGGAAGCCCTAAGAAAATCTGGCATAAAAGAATTAGTCTTTACATCATCATCGACAGTTTATGGAGATGCATCAAAAATTCCTACACCTGAAGATTATGCTCCGTTGAAGCCAATTTCGGTTTACGGGGCTTCTAAATTGGCGTCAGAGGCATTGATAAGCGCATATGCCAGCACTTATGGGTTTAGAGCAGTAGTGTATCGCTTGGCCAACATAATCGGTTCCAGAAGCAGGCACGGCATCATATACGACTTCATACAAAAGCTAAGAGTTAACCCTCGTGAACTTGAGATTTTGGGTGATGGCACTCAAGCCAAGTCCTATTTACACATCAACGATTGCATTGAAGGTATGCTTCTCGGTCTGGAAAAATCAAGTAGCCAGTTTGACGTCTTTAATTTGGGGTCTGAAGACTGGATTGATGTGAAAACTATAGCCAGAATTGTTGTTGAAGAGATGGGTCTTAAGGACGTAATCTTCCAATTCACGGGTGGCGTTGACGGGGGAAGAGGATGGAAAGGAGACGTCAAATACATGCTTCTAGATGTGAGTAAACTGAAGACTTTAGGCTGGAGAATTAAGTCTACCAGCGCCCAGGCTGTGAGAGAGTCCACTAAAAGTATCCTGAAAGAGTCTATTTGAGATTTCTTAGTCTCATCTCTCGGTAAAATGTTTTTGGTTTCATGGTCATCTCTTAAGGAAAAGGTGATAGATTTTTGGTCTTAGAGACAGACGATTCCAGAAGAGGTAATCGCACCAGACTAGAGATCATAAGAGACATCCTATTGATTACTGGAGATAAAGGTGCCAAAAAAACCCATATAATGTACGGGGCTAACCTGAGCTATCGGTTGCTAACGCAGTATTTGGATGACGCCTCAAACGCAGGCCTCATCGCTTGCAAGGAAGAATCCTGTTACATAATAACCGAGAAGGGAGAGATGTTCCTTCAGCTCTACGAAAAGTATGAGAAAAAGTCTAAAGATGTCGAAAAACGCTTGAACTACCTAAAGAACGGGAGAGAAACACTGGAGAAGATGGTGACGCCTTAAATTTTTAGGCGATAGCTAGGATCAGACAAATAACCTCACCTCATGTAAAGAGAAGGTACATGAGATTTCTGAATCGTCTCAGCTAAAGGATGAGCCGACTAAGGCTTTCTTCACGAGTATGAAATAATTTGAGATG
>Ga0315312_1003408_pt1 | contig 10251 bp, 9 predicted proteins | sample TDP7_MG_FD_203629 | JGI IMG/M metagenome (GOLD analysis project Ga0315312, IMG submission 203629) | Freshwater sediment microbial communities from Lake Towuti, South Sulawesi, Indonesia - TDP7 | ecosystem: Environmental > Aquatic > Freshwater > Lake > Sediment | place: Indonesia: South Sulawesi... | reverse complement strand
TCAGTGAGACTACCGTCCGCCGGCGTATCCTGCGGCTGGAAAAAGATGGTATCCTCAGCTTCAAAGTCACCGTTGACCCAACCAAGCTGGGCTATACCATAACCGCCATAGTCGCCATTGAAGTGGAGCTGGGGAAAATAGATGAGGTCTCGGATGCGCTGGCAAGTCACCCGAATGTGCGCTATGTCTGTCTGTGTACCGGCGACCACGATATCTTCGTTGGGGTGTGGTTCCATTCCTCTGGCGAACTGACCGATTTTGTGAAAAACTATCTGGCTAGAATCCATGGCTTGAGGAAGAGTGAGACCTTCATCATTCTAGATGTCAAAAAGGATGAGGTGGGGTGGCTGGGCAGTCCAAGATAAGTCAGAACTGAAGGAGAAGCCCGATGGAACCCGGCAAAGAGCTGCAGAAGGTTATTGCCGATATTGCTGAGGTGGCGGGATATATTTGGGAAAGGGGGTGGGCAGCCAGAAATGCCGGCAATATCTCGGTGGACGTTACTGAACTTGTCCGACCCGCCAAGAATTCAGGGCAATTGCCCAAAATGCCAATCAAAATCTCTTTGCCGGAACTGGCGGGGCGGTGTTTTCTGGTAAAAATCACCGGTTCGCGCTTCCGTGACCTGGCTCGCCAGCCGGAAAAGGGTCTCCTCCTCGTCAGGATTACCGAAGAGGCCGATGGCTATTACCATCTGTGGGGAGGTGAGGGAACAGAAAGCAAGCCCACCGCCGAGTTCATCCCCCATATGAAAATCCAGGCTTTTCTGCGCCACACGAAGCGTCGGCAAAAAGTTGTTCTGCACACTCATCCCAGCCACCTCGTCGCCCTGACTCATCGGGAAGATTACGGGAAGGATAGTTTCAACGGTTTCCTGTGGGCAACACACGTTGGCGCTAAACTGTTTCTGCCTGAGGGTGTGGGGATGGTGTCATTCTTCCGCGGCGGGAGTGAAGAACTGGCGGATGCCACGGTGGAGCTGTTGGAGAGGCACAGGGTGGTCTTGTGGGAAAAGCATGGCTGTACCGCAACGGGGGTGGACGTCTTTGAGGCGTTTGACCTCATTGACATTCTGGACACCACGGCAAAGGTATTCTTTGTCTGTAAGAGCGCCAGCTTTGCACTCAAGTGTCTTACTGACGAGCAGTTAGCCGACCTGAAGAAACTTTCAATTTAGGCATGATGGAGCAATATCTGGCGATAGACCTGGGGGCGGGGAGTGGGCGGATAATCCTGGGCGAACTGGAAAATCACAAATACCTTAAAATAAATCAAATTCACGCCTTCCCTAATGAAATAATCAATATTCTCGGGCATCGGCACTGGGATATTCTGGGCATCTACCAGGAGGTGCTGGAAGGACTGCGTATTTGTGCTAGTAAGCACATGGGCTCCCCGATAAGTCTGAGCGTGGATACCTGGGGGCTGGACTTCGGCTTGCTTGACGCTAAAGGCGGTCTGATTGGCACGCCTTATTCCTATCGGGACAAGCGCACGCAGGGGGTGATGGAGAAATTTCATAAGAAAATCTCGCCGGAACGACTTCATCAGCTTACCGGCTTGGAAGCCCGTCCCATTTACACGCTTTTTCAGCTCTACTCTTTGGTGCTCAGCCGGAGTCCTCAGCTCAAGATAGCTTCGGCGCTGTTATTTATGCCCGACATTTTCAATTATTTCCTGACCGGCGTGAAGAAAACGGAATTCACGATTGCCTCCGGCTCCCAACTTTATAACCCGACGACCGGTGACTGGGACGATGAAATCTTCCAACATCTCGGCTTACCGAAGAGCCTGATGTCGGGAATTGTTCCGGATGGGGCAATTATTGGTAATCTGACTGAGCATATCACCAGCCAGACGGGTATGGAAAGTATCTCAGTGGTGGCGGGGGCAACTCATGATACCTCCAATGCCGTCGCCGCTGTCCCCACGGCACAGGAAAATTTTGCCTATATTAGCTCGGGGACGTGGTCGCTGATGGGGATTGAAGCAAGAAAACCGATTATTAACGAGAAGACATTTAAATATAAGATAGCTAATCAGGGTGGTGCCGGTGGCACGTTTATGGTGGTCAAGAATATCACCGGTCTCTGGTTGTTGCAAGAGTGCCGCCGGGAGTGGGCGAAAACTAAAGATTATTCCTATGCTGAACTGGTGACAATGGCAGAGAATACTGCCCCCGCCGGCATCGTTATTGACCCGGACTACCCCGACTTCCTCAAGCCTGACTCTATGATGGCGGCAATCGCCAATTTTTGCCAGCAGACCGGTCAGCCCTGTCCCGAGGACATCGGGCAGTTTGTCCGGGTAATACTGGAAAGCCTCGCCCTGACTTACCGCTACACGCTGGAACAACTTGAAGACGTGCGCGGCAGGAGGATAGAACAGATTAATATTGTGGGTGGTGGTTCGCAGAATGCTTTGCTGTGCCAGTTTGCCGCCGATGCTACTGGGCTGCCCGTTTACGCTGGGCCAGTTGAAGCCACCGCCATTGGCAATATCCTGATTCAGGCGAAGGCTTTTGGGAAGATAGCCTCTCAAGAGGAGTTAAGGAAAATCGTCCGGGATTCGTTCCGCGTAAATTGCTACCAGCCAAAGCCAAGCCCGTATTGGGAAAAGACTTACGAACTTTTTAAGAAGCTGAAGCAAAAGTAAGGCTATTCCCACCTTTACGAACAAGGTGCAAGGCATTATAATTAGGGCAGTTCCTAAACCAAGCGGAGGTGAGGCGTGGTCGCTTTGTTTATTGTCTCGGCGGAAGAAGCGGTCGGCAAAACGGCAATCGCCGCCGGCATCGGCAAAAGACTGACCAGTGAAGGCAGGAAGGTCGGCTATCTCAAGCCGGCACCAAAAGACGGCGATGTTGCTTTTATGAAGCAGGTCCTCAATCTGGCAGAGCCGGTAGAAGCCCTCACGCCTGCTCTGGATGGCATCAAGCAAGCCCTTGCCCGGGTCTCTGGCAGAGATGTGGTGATTATTGAGGGGAGGTGCGGGCAAAGCCCAGAGGATAATCTGAGCAAAGCGGCTTATCAGATAGCGGAAAACGTATCGGCAAAAGTGCTCGTTGTGGAAGGCTATACTCCTGAACTGGGCAGGATGGAACTGGTGGAGACCTACAAGGGGTTTGGCGGGAACTTGATTGGCGTTGTTTGCAATAAGGTGCTGAAGAGCCAACTGGAAAAGGTGGAAAGACAGGTCTCGCCTCGCTTCAACGAGGCCGGTATCCCGGTGCTGGGTGAAATACCCGAGGACAGGGCATTGCTGGCGATAACCATTGGCGAGCTGGCGGGCGCCATTCAGGGTGAGATTTTGAATAATGCCGACCGTTCGAACGAGCTGGTGGAAAACATTATGCTCGGGGCGATGTATGTGGACTCTGGTCTGGAATACTTCGGGCGCAAAGCCAACAAAGCGGTAATTCTGAGACATGACCGACCCGATATGCAGTTGGCGGCGCTGGAGACACCGACTAAATGTCTGGTCATCAGTGGTAACTCGACTTCTGTGCACGTCTCCGTCCGCGCCAGTGCCGAGCGCAAGAAGATTCCGATTATCCTCGCCAAGAGTGATGTCAATACCATCATCAGTAACATTGAAGAGGCGCTGGCTAAGTCCCGATTTAGTCAGGAAGGCAAATTAAAGAAACTCGCTGAAATCCTGGAAGCGGAGGTTGATTTCAAGGCGCTGTATAAAGCGCTGGGTCTGACTAGTTAGAGTAGAAGGGCGGAAAAGGTCGCCCTCCATAAAGGGGAGTCTAAGAGGGGCGCTAGTCCCCTCTTCCCAATTTCTCTCCCCTCTCCTTTGAAGGAGAGGGGGATTTAAGGGGGTGAGGTTAGAAGTCTCATGAAGCACACTTACGCTGCTGCCGGGGTGAATATTGACCTGGCGGCTCAGGTCAAAAAAGAAATCGCCAAGCTGGCGCAGTCCACCTATGGTCCCGAGGTGCTGAGCGGGGTGGGGTTCTTCGGCGGGCTTTACGAGTTCAAGGGCTTCAAAAAGCCGGTGCTGGTCTCACACGTTGACGGCGTGGGCACCAAGACCAAGATTGCCCTAGCGATGGGCAAGCACGATACCATCGGTATGGACATTGTCAACCACTGCGTTAATGACATTTTCACCTGCGGCGCATCACCGCTCTTTTTCCTGGATTACATTGCGATGGGCAAGCTGGTGCCGGAGCGAGTTGAGGCGATTGTCAGCGGGCTTGTGAAAGCCTGCCGGGAGGTTGGCTGTGCTTTGCTGAGCGGTGAGACCGCCGAGATGCCCGGAATCTATACCGGCGATGATTACGACCTGGTTGGCTTCATCATCGGGGCGGTGGAGAAAGACCGCATTATGATGGGCAAGACCATCTCCGCCGGCGATGCCATCATCGGTCTGCCCTCCAGCGGACTGCACACCAACGGCTACTCCCTGGTACGCAAGATTTTTGGGGAGACGAAGGAGAAGCTGGACGTCTATTCTCCCGCGCTGGGGCAGAAGCTGGGGGAAGCCCTCCTTGAGCCCCACCGCTGTTACTATAATCAGTTGAAGCTTCACCTGCCCATTATCAAAGGCTTGGCTCACATTACCGGCGGTGCTTATTACAAAAATATCCCGCGTATCCTGCCGGAAGGCTTGACCGCCCGGGTAAAAAGCCAAGCCTGGACGGTGCCGCCCCTTTTCCAAATTATCCAGAAGTCGGGCAACGTCGACCGGGACGAGATGTATCGCGTGTTCAATATGGGCATCGGGATGGTCGTTGTTTGCTCACCACAGAACGCGAGCAAGATTACCAAAGCTCTGCCCGAGGCAAAGGTCATTGGCGAGATAGTAAAGCAAAAAGGTGAGCCGCGTGTCGTTATCGATTAGAGGGCAGTGATGAGCAGTAAGCAATTTTTTGATGAAGTTGCCAGCCAGTGGGACGTGATGCGCAAGCATTTTTTTCGGAAGCCGTGCGGGAGAAGGCTATTTCGGCGGCTAAAGTAAAGGTGGGCGAGGTAGCGGCGGACATCGGCGCTGGGACTGGCTTTGTCACCGAAGGACTGGTTCAGAAGGGTTTGAAGGTAATCGCCGTCGACCAGTCGGAAGAGATGCTCAAGGAAATGAAGAACAAGTTCCGCGGGGTGAGCACTATTGATTACCGAATCGGTATCGCGGAGAAACTGCCCATTGACGATAACGCTGTCGATTACGCTTTTGCCAATATGTTCCTGCATCATGTGGAAAATCCTCTGGTGGCGGTTAAGGAGATGAGAAGAGTCCTGAAGCGCGGCGGCAAGCTGGTTATTACCGATATGGACGAGCACCAGTTTGAGTTTTTGAGAACGGAACAACACGACCGCTGGCTGGGTTTCAAGCGGGAAGATGTGAAACGGTGGTTTCTGGAAGCGGGACTTAAAGATGTGGTAGTGGGCGGTATGGGGGAGACCTGACAGGCTAAATCGAATGACCGGCAGTCTGCCAGCGTAAACATTTTTTTAGCTTCAGGTAGGAAATGAAGATATAAGGATTCAAAATTAGAAGTTAGACTTTAGTTTGGAGAAGAGATGGCTAAACTTACGGAACAGCAGATGCTGAAAAAACTGGAGAAATTCAATACCCCTACGGTAGGCAACGTCGTTGCCACATTCGGTGCCAGGGACCCGCTCTGCCTGAGCCTCTACGACCCTTGGTATGGGCGCTGGTACACTGACCAGTCCCTGCACTGTATTTACCCGGAGCTCGGGCCGAGGATTGGCTATGCCATGACGGTGGTCTATTCCCTGCCCAATCCTAACTACACGCGCTGGACGTTTAACAACCTGATTGACGCGTTGGGACAAGCAAAGAAGCCGATTGTGGTTGTGGCACAGCAGGACTTCCCGCCCGATATTCTTCCCCGGAACGGGCTCTTTGGCGGTATAATGACATCAGTTTTCAAAGCCTGCGGTGTGGTCGGGGTGGTGACTAATGGGCCGAGTCGGGACATTGATGAAATCCGCGGCATGGGAGTGCAGTACCTGATGAGCGGCGTCACTTCCGGTCACGGTCATTTCGCTATCAGAGCAATCAATGTGCCAGTCTCGGTGGCGGGTATGGACGTTGCCCCCGGGGAGCTGATTCATATGGATGAGAACGGCGCCTGCAAGTTCCCGGCTAACCGTCTGGCTGACGTCTGCCGTAATGTCATCGAAATGACGGCGATGGAAGATGAGTGGGCGGGCAACATCCTCAAAGCCAAGACTGCCGCAGAAGTCAAAACTGCCTTCGCCACCGGGAAACGGAAGTAGCCTTCTTGAATCCACTTCGGGGAGAAGTGATTGAAAGCCAGTGCCGGTGAAATCATTCTGAAACTCAAATCTCTCGCCAATGCGGAGAATGTGGCGGGAATGGCACGCTTTGGCATCAATCCGGAGAATACCCTCGGCGTCCCCGTCCCGGTGTTAAGGAAGATGGCTAATGAAGTCGGTAGAGACCATAGGCTGGCTCAGGAGCTCTGGGTATCCGGTATCCATGAAGCCCGCATTCTCGCCTGCTTCATCGATAAACCGGAGGAAGTAACCGAATGGCAGATGGGAAAATGGGTCAAAGACTTTGATTCCTGGGACGTCTGCGACCTCTGCTGTAGCGACCTATTTGACCGGACAAAGTTCGCTCACCAGAAGGCGGTGGAGTGGAGCAGGCGGAATGAAGAATTCGTCAAGCGGGCGGGCTTTACCATGATGGCAGCGTTAGCCGTCCACGATAAGAAAGCATCTGATGCTGATTTCCACAAATTCCTGCCGCTAATTAAGCGGGAAGCGGTTGACGAACGGAATTTTGTGCGGAAGGCCGTGAACTGGGCATTGCGGAACATTGGCAAAAGAAACCTCAATCTGAATAAAATGGCCATCAAGACGGCACAGGAAATCCAGAAAATCGATTCCAAAGCGGCGCGCTGGATTGCCGCGGATGCGCTCCGTGAGCTGACCGGCGAGACCATCCAGAAGAGATTAAATAAGGTAAAATAGTAATTGGAGGAATGAATGCGAGCCATTATCAGTGTCTCCGATAAAACGGGGGTTGCCGATTTCGCCCGGGAGCTGAGTAAGCTGGGGTTTGAGCTATTCAGCACGGGAGGCACGAAGAAAGCTCTCGCCGAGGCTAAAGTGCCGGTGCACAGTATCTCCGACATTACGGGTTTCCCTGAGATTCTGGATGGACGGGTCAAGACTTTACATCCGATGGTGCACGGTGGACTTCTTGCCAAGCGGAACCTGCCTGCCCATATGGCGGAACTGAAAGCCAATAAAATCACCCCGATTGATATGGTGGTGGTCAACCTCTACCCCTTCGTCCAGACGGTAAGCAAAGAAGGCGTTACTCTTGATGAGGCGCTGGAGAATATCGACATCGGCGGGCCGACGATGATTCGCGCCGCCGCCAAGAATTTTCCCGCTGTCATCGTGGTCGTCGACCCTGCCGATTATCAGCCGGTCCTTGAGGGGCTGAGGAAAGGCGCATTATCGCCGGAGGAGCGCAAGCGGCTCGCCCAGAAGGCTTTCCAGCACGTCGCCGTCTACGATACCGCCATTTCACAATACCTGAGGCAGGGTGCGGAGGGTTTCCCAGAAGAGATGACCTTTGCCCTGAAGAAGCGCTACGGTCTGCGCTATGGGGAGAACCCGCACCAGCAGGCGGCTTTCTATGCTGAGCTGGCAGTGGGTGGCAAACGCGACATCGGCATTACCTTTGCCCAGCAACTCTGGGGCAAGGAGCTTTCCCACAATAACATCCTCGATTCTGATGCGGCGTGGGGCGTGGTCTGCGATTTCGCCGCGCCGTCAGTCGCCATCATCAAGCATACCAACCCCTGCGGTCTGGCCAGTCACAACGATATTGCCGAGGCTTACCGGCGAGCATTGACCGGCGACCCGGTAGCGGCTTTTGGCGGCATTGTTGCCGTCAACCGACCGGTGACCAAAGCGGCGGCTGAAGAAATCGCCAGGACTTTCTATGAGATAGTCATTGCCCCGGAGTATGAGCCGGAGGCGCTGGAGGCACTCAAGAAGAGGAAAGACCTGAGGATTCTGCTCGCCGAACTACCGCCCGGCTACGGCAAGGCGCTCCCCGGCTACATCGATATCCGCCGGGTGAAGGGGGGTTTCCTCGTCCAGACGTCAGACACCGTGCCGGAAGACAAGGTGGACATGAAGGTGGTCACCCAGCGGGCGCCGACCAAGGCGGAAGTCGCCGACCTGCTTTTTGCCTGGCGCACCGCCAAGCACGTTAAGTCGAACGCCATCGTCTTGGCGGAAGATAGGACGCTGGTGGGGATGGGCGCCGGCCAGCCGAGCCGCATCATCAGCACTCAGATTGCCAAGGAAAGAGCCGGCGAGAGGGCAAAGGGGAGTGTCCTCGCCTCCGACGCGATGTTCCCCTTCCCGGACGTGGTGGAATCAGCGGCGGCGGGCGGTGTCACTGCTATCATCCAGCCCGGCGGCTCAATCCGCGATGAGGATTCAATCAAAGCGGCGGACAAATATAACATGGCGATGGTCTTTACCGGCGAAAGGCATTTTAGACATTAGGGTTAGCGAGGAGGTTTGCCATGGCGAATGCAGTCATCGTGACTGATATGTTGCGGGGCTTTCTGGAGAAGGGCTATCCGCTTTACATCGGGGATAAGGCACGTCGCATTATTCCCAATGTGCAGAAGTTGCTGGAGCTAGGACTGGCGAGGGGTGCCAGGATTTTCTTTGTCTGTGATAACCATGACCCGGATGACCTCGAGTTCAAAATGTTTCCGCCCCACTGCATCGCCGGCACCGTTGAGGCGGAGGTCATTCCCGAACTGGCAAAATACCCCGGGGAAATCATCGCCAAAAAACGCTACAGCGGCTTCTACAACACCCGACTGGACGAGAAATTGAAGGAACTGAGCCCGGAGAAACTGATTATCTGCGGCACCCTCACCAACATCTGCGTCCTGCATACCACGGCGGACGCCCGAAATCGCGACTACCCGGTCGAGGTGCCCATTGATTGCGTCGCCTCCAATGACGATAAAATGCACCGCTTTGGCCTGGAGCATATCGAAAAGGTGCTGGGGGCAAAATTGACGAAAGTCGAGGACTACCTATGAGCCAGCCGAAGTTTGAACCAAGTCGGGAAGTCCTTTCCGGAGAGACGGCGGACATTTACTTCGCCCGCACCGTGGAAGTCCTGCGCCAGGAGGGAATTAACCCCGTAGCCACGATGGAGATTTTCCCCAATTCACCGGGTATCCTCTGCGGCATTGAAGAAGCCAGAGCTTTGCTGGCCAAGATTCTACGCAAGGGTGAAGCGGAAGTCTGGGCGATGGACGAAGGCACTCCCATCGAGGTCAAGGAGGTAGTCCTGCGTATCAAAGCCCGCTACCAATCATATGGACTGTACGAGACAGCCCTGCTCGGTATGCTGGCACACGCCAGCGGCTGGGCAACGGCCGCCCGAGACTGCGCCATCGCGGCGGGCGATATTCCTGTCATCAGCTTTGGCGCCCGCCATGTCCATCCCTGTGTTGCCGGCATAATGGACTACGCGGCGGTGGTGGGGGGCTGTGCCGGTTGTTCCAGTATTAGTGGCGCCAGGCTGGCTGGAGTTGAACCTTCCGGGACGATGCCCCACGCCCTGATTTTGATTATGGGCGATACAGTCACGGCAACTGAGGCTTTCGACCGTCATATGCCGCCGGAAGTAGCCCGCGTCTCGCTGGTGGACACCCTCAAGGACGAGGTCGAAGAAAGCCTGCGGGTGGCACGGGCGCTTGGGAAGCGACTGCACAGCGTCCGACTTGACACGCCCATCGAGCGAGGTCGCGTAACCGTCCACCTGGTCAAGGAGGTTAGAGCCTGGCTGGACCTGGAAGGCTTCAAGCACGTTAAGATTTTTGTCAGCGGCGGGGTGACGCCGGAGCGTATTACTGAGTTCCTTGATAATGGGGCACCGATTGATGGGTTCGGGGTAGGTAGCTATATCAGTAGCGCCAAGCCGATTGATTTCAAAGCTGACCTGCATGAAATTGAGGGCAAGCCCATCGCCAAGAGGGGCCGCCTCCCCGGACTCCATCCCAACCCCAAGCTGAAGAGAGTAATGTAGGCTTTTCCTCTAACCGCCTCATTGCAGGAGCATAATCCTTCACAGGTGAAGGATGGCAATCTGAACAAATCAGACCGAGATTGCTTCGCTTTCAAGTGGAAGGTGAACGCTCGCAATGACAGAAAAACCATAAGCAAACAAAAGCCTCTTTTGACCACTTGACAAATTATT
>Ga0315312_1003406_pt1 | contig 10253 bp, 11 predicted proteins | sample TDP7_MG_FD_203629 | JGI IMG/M metagenome (GOLD analysis project Ga0315312, IMG submission 203629) | Freshwater sediment microbial communities from Lake Towuti, South Sulawesi, Indonesia - TDP7 | ecosystem: Environmental > Aquatic > Freshwater > Lake > Sediment | place: Indonesia: South Sulawesi... | reverse complement strand
CAGTCAACGAGGTTGGAGTCGATGAACTCCGCTGGAAGATTCTTGGCTAAGAGTTCGGCCATCCCGGGAAGTGTCAGCCACTCTCTTGGACCAGGCATCACTGCCAAGTCAGGTCTCATCCTCTTTAACCTCATTAAGGTTCCGAGGTCGGAGTAGACTACTGTCTGCTGAATCATATCATAATCTTCAAGGACTTGGATGAGAGAAGGGAGTGGTGCATCCTTGAGGTCGAGGTAGATGCTTATTCTGTTCTTGCAGAATGCAAGGGTCTCCCCTAACGTGGGAATTCGAATTCCTTCAAAGACCTTTCCGAATTTCGCTCCGGCCTCGAGATTCTTGATCTCGGCAAGCGTCATCTCTCTGACTTTGCCATGTCCGTTTGTCATCCTATCGACTGTTGAGTCATGGGAAAGGACTAAATGACCGTCCAAAGTTGTTCGTACGTCTATCTCGACATAGTCTAGGCTCATTTGGATCGCCTTTTCGAAGGCGGGAATTGTGTTTTCCGGGGCGAATTTGCTACAACCTCTGTGAGCTATGGAGGCTATCAACAGACGATCCCCTGTGGCGTGTCTTTATAGGTCTCTTAAATAACTTTCCCACCTTCATGATCTTGAATGACGACCTATTGGAAGCGAAAATGCTAAATAGAGTACCTTCGGCTTGGTATCAAGGTCCCACTAAGATCGTGTTGATCTGCCGATGGAGCCTATTCCAGAGTTTTTGTTGCGATAAGATTTTAATGTCTTTATGTTAAATATGCGTATCAGTCAGCCTGATTTCTCTAAGAAGCGGTAAGGAGACTTCATATTACAGATAAACACTTTGAGGAAGAACTCAGCCTTCAGTACTCTCCTTGAGCATAGGCTCGCCCTTTTTGAAATTGTATAGATTGGTTCGAGTCTGCCCTTGTGATAGTAATCGCTATTTATTAGCAGAACCCTTTTGTGATGGAACTACCGTCTATAGTTATGGTGAAAATAATGTCCAAGACTACTGTTGAGGTTAAGAAGACTACTTTGCAAGCTTTGGAGGAGTTGAGATCGGAGCTGGGTGTGAGGAGCTTAGATGAGGCCATTAAGGTTCTCATCCGCAAGGTTAGGAATGTTCCGGAGTCGAGGTTTGGGGCTCATCCGGAGATGAAGCCCTTCACGCCTGAAGATGAGGCATCTGCTCATGAGCTATAAGTACATTGTTGACAGTTACGCTTGGATAGAATATTTTAGGGGTTCGAAAGCTGGAGAGAAGGCTAAAGTAATCATCGAGGGCGGTGAAGCAGCAACGGCCACCATAACCATAGCCGAGCTCAAAGAGAAATATGCGCGAGAAGGTTGGCCATACTTCGATGACGATCTGCTCTTCACCACGTCTTCAACAATACTCGTAAATTTGACGAAAGATATTGCCGTGAAAACAGGAGAGATAAACGTAGCCATGAAGGCGAAGGTGAAGGGGTGGGGAACAGCGGACTCCATAATACTCGCAACAGCCCAAACCGCAAGCGCAAAAGTCCTCACCGGGGACAAACATTTCAAAGGAAAACAAACAAATCATTCTAATTGAATAAAGAGCACTGTTGCAACAGTCTCCTTTCTTCGTTGAAAAGAAGTTCAAAGAAGAAATTGAGCCTAAAAAACCAATTCTAGAAATTCAACTCAAAATTCAAAGGAAAATTGCTTGGTGGACCGGGCGGGATTCGAACCCGCGGCCTCCGCCGTTCTCTATCCTGTATGCGAGGGCGGCATTCATACCCCTGAACTACCGGCCCAATGGTCCGGCGGCTCTGCTCGAATCCTACTATCTCTCGCCGTCCATAATGTGATGCAGTGCTGTGAGATTTTAAGCTTTTTTAGCGGGTAATTCCGGGCTCAGTAGCGTGGCATTGCATTGTTCAAAAGGATGAGATATGTATTTAACGGTTCGCCGCAGAATGTTTGCTGGTGTTGTTATGAATCCCGAGTTCGAGAAGTATGTAAACAATCCACTCTGGTCCATTCTGGTGGAATCTGTTCATACGATAGTCATGTATCCATACCACAAAGCTTATGCCGCTGACAACCTTCTGAGCCAAAAGCCGGACATAACCCCGCGCGAGACGGCGACGAAGATGGGGATATCTCTGGGCGAGGCCTTGGTTATTCTTTATGAACTTCAGAAGAAGGACGAGAAGACATAGAGTATTGGGCGGATCGATCTTCTGCAGACTTTTCTGTTACCTTGCCTTCTATCCTTCGACAACATACCGATAGGATATATATTTGCCGGCAGTCGGGCTATTCCTGATGATCCTAAGGATATCTCCCGGTTTGCTACCTATCGCCTTGGCCACAGGATCCGACGCCTTGATACGAGGGAGCTGATAAGGCTTGACCTTATACTTCTCCAAGACCTCCTCCTTCTCCTCCTGGGTTAAGATCTGGTGGACTGGGACCAATACATGTTGAAAAATGTTGAAGGCTGGGGCGGTCAGCGGGATCAGCTCGATCTTATCTCTCCGGGCAAGGGTCTTCGCTGCCTGGGTGTAGTGACCCTGGGATATCATTATACCTTCTTCGACGTCCATCTTGTCCATCTCCTTCTTCAGTTGGTTGACGTAGCGGACGCCTATGGCATTAGAAGCCGGTATAGCGTACAGAACAATCCTATTCTTCTTTGAGGTTTCAAGTGTGTAGCGAACGCCGTCTTTCTGTGCTTCTTTCTCCAATATGTTGTATCCTCTGTATTCAATGAGAATATTGACCCTCTTCTCCAAGAGTTCGTCTAGACTCATGGTTAATACCCGCTCAGAGGGGATAGAAAGGTTTTTGCCCTTTAAACTTTACGCTGTTTCATAGGACCAAACGAAGACTGGGCTTCTCTAAATGCATGCAGTACTATATTCTTTGGCATAGAGGCGCGGCATGATGAATGTCTAGATGGAATCGCGTTACTTTTCCGGTCTTTTCTTGAGGGTGGACCTTCTGTTATTAGTCAGTCGTGCTGCGACATCTCTCAAATCCTCGAGGAAACTTTCAACATCTGATGACCTGAGATGAGGCATTATCACGATGCGAATATACTCGCCCCACAGAGAAATGGTCCAACCCCTCTCTCTCAACTCGTGCGCGATCTGTCCGATATCAACCAATTCAGACTTGACTCCGATTATGTTGATGGTCGGCCAGGTTGCGAGGCTTAATCCCTCGATGCTACGGATTTGTTCTGCAAGCTTTAGTGTTAGCTTCATGCAACGCTTGACTAGTTTCCTATATCCTTCTTTTCCAAGATGTTCTAATAGTGCCCAAACCGCCGCCGCCGAGGCGCCCGGTCTTGTTCCTAGAATGGTCGTTTGCTCCATTATACCTCCTGATATGTATGGGACCTTTGTCCTAACAGTCTCAGTCATAGTTGCATCCCTGAATAATATTCCGCCAGCTGGTATGGGAGCCAATCCCATCTTATGAGGGTCGATGGTAATTGAGCAAACACCAGGCAAACTGAAATCGAAATCTGGAAGATCAAAACCTAGATCCTTAAGAAATGGAAGTATCAAACCCCCGAACGCAGCGTCAACGTGAAGGTAGATGTCATGTGCTGAGGCAACCTCTGAAAGCTCAGGTATTGGATCAACCATTCCTAGGTCAGTTGTACCAGCTATCCCTACAATCGCCATTGTTCTCGACGTAATCGCCTCCTCGACGGCTCTTATATCTGCTTGAAACCGCTCATTCAGTCCCACCTTGACTAATTTAAGATTAAGCAAGTCAGCTGCTTTATCGAATGAGAAATGCGCTGAGACGGGAAGTATAACCTCACGGCGCTCTTTCGCAGACAGATTCCGGGCAGCCCATAAAGCTAGGATGTTTGCTTCTGTTCCACCGGAAACGATGTGTCCTGTTGCAGCGGGGTGTGAAAGCAGTGAACCCAATATTTGCATCGCTCTCCGCTCTAGTTCTGCGGTTGCTGGGAAAAGACTTGGGTCGCCCAGGTTCTTCTCAAAGCATTGCATATAAACGGTTTTGGCAAATCCGTGAGGTCGGGTACACATAGAACTCAGAATCCTGCCAGAATCATATGAGAGATCTCTCTGAAGCATACTTCCAAGATCCTTGAGAACCACTTTTCTCGGCAAACCTTTTCTGCGCATCTCTTCTCACCCGAGGCCCAATTTGCCTATTCTGATATCGATATCGATTCAGAACGTTTAAGGGTTATTTCAAACTAACAAATCAAAAATATCAGAGAAGTCTAAACAATTCATACAAACCCTTTATTTAATAAAAAGGCAAAGTTCAGTACGAAAATGGCGTGGTAGAGCAAAAATTGAAGCCTTTAGACATCGCGATGATTAGTTTATCAGCTGCTCTTTACACAGTAGTGGGGATACTAACAAGTCTAGGACTTGTAAGCCCTGTGGTAGGGGTTGTCAGATTCTGGCCAGCGGTAGTCGTCCCGGCAATCTTCGCAGTCCTGTTTGGACCCTTGGTCGGTGGCATAAGCGCAGCAATCGGGATATTCATAAGCGATATGGTTTACCCCGGACACGGCATTGCTCTCTTAAGCCTCACGGTGGGCGTTCCATCAAACTTTCTCGGATTCTACCTTATTGGTTATGTATCGAGGATAAAGCTAGACTGGAAGAAGACATTGACTTGCTTAGCTGCTGGATGCATCATTTTAGCCTCAATCATCTATCTAGCCTACATCAATATACTGACTATGGATGTTTCACTCCTGTTCACCAGTGTTCTTCTAGGAAGCTATCTTCTAGCAGCTATAGTTGGGCATTGGTTCTCAGAATGGAGAAGCTATGAGCTGGCCTCCATCATCGGGTTAGGTGTCGGGAGTGCATGGATAGGCTTTGGCCTTTGGGCTTACAGCCAATTATTTCCATTGCCGCTTACGCTCGGCGTGGAGAGGAACGCACCGTTCTATGCCGCCTTCATGTGGTTTGTGTGGACTTTCTCCACGGAGATCCCCTTTCTAATTACCATTGTCCCTCCGATCCTAAAGGCATGCTACAGAGCTTTTCCTTTTTTGATACGTGAGGAAAATGAGGAAACGAAGCATGCCAAGGCTGTTTAGCGCCTTCAGCCCATCTGGCATCTCCAGTTTTTTCCAGATATGCGACAGAGAGGCAAATGGAAGTCTGATCACAGATTTGGAACGCGTAGGTTCTAGAGGTGGAGGATTTGCCCTAAGCAAAGGGGTGCTAACCCAAGTCGCATTGGAGGGGTCTACGGAGATGAACATCGAAGTTTTCATTAATGGGAAGCCTGCACCCGAAGCTGAAACTACCATGAACGTCGCCGAATCACTTCTTGGAATGGTGAGGCAGCAATGTCATGTGGTAATCAGGCATAGAGTTGATGTGCCTATTGGAGCGGGTTTCGGAACAAGTGCTGCAGGAGCATTAGGTATAGCTTTAGCTTTAAGCAAAGCGATGAACATACACTTGACATATAACGAAATTGGCCGCATAGCGCACATAGCCGAAGTAAAATCTAAAACTGGACTAGGGACAGTTGGCGGACTTCTAGTAGGAGGATGTGTTCTGGTAGTTGAACCAGGTGCGCCAAAATACGGTCGAGTGGACCGCATCCCTATTCCGCCCGGATACTTCGTGATCGCAGGCGTTTTTGCACCCTGCATGACCAAGTACTTCCTTGAGACGACAAAAAAACGTTTTCTAATTAATAAGATTGGACAGCAAACCCTAGATGCGATCTTGGCTAACCCCTCTCTTGAAAACTTCATGCGGGCAAGCAGAAAATTCGCTGAGGAGACTGGTCTCGCTACTGAACGGGTTGTGAGTCTCATGGATGCCGCTGAAGAGGCAGGTGCAATAGGTGCTGCACAGAATATGCTGGGCGAATCTGTTCACGCCCTCGCCCCATACGGAAAATTAGGAGACATCGTGAAATCTTTTGGTAGTTTTTTGCCAGAAGAGAAAATTGTTATAGCAGAAGTTGACCCTCAAGGTGTTCGACTGGGCGGGATGAAGAATTCATGAAAGAAAAATTCAAGGTCATTGCCATTGGTGGCACATTTGACGAATTACATAAAGGGCATAGAGCGCTCATGTTGAAAGCATTTGAGGTTGGCAAGCAAGTATTAATAGGCCTATGCACAGATGAATTCGCTAGGAGACTAAGGAAGAACCACGGCATCGCTCCATATGAGGAGCGTTTAAATGATCTGAAGAGTTTCTTAAGAAAGAATGGGTTGATAGATCGGGTGGAAATCCTTCCCTTGCGTGATCCTTATGGACCGACTATCTCAGACAGCGAAATAGAGGCTATCGTGGTAAGCAGAGAAACTGAACCACGCGCATATGAGATAAATGAGGCGAGGATGAAGAAGGGTTTGCCCCCGCTTAAGATCATCGCTATCGAGATGATTCCGGCAGACGATCAAATCTCTATATCGTCAACCAGGATACGTTTAGGAGCGATCAACCGAGAAGGGCATCTGTTAGAAAAAAGACAAGTCTAGCTGTACCATCTCAAGACAAATAGATCTCTTTTATTGGTGCGGGCAAAATTCTCTCCTAATATAGGAAGAGAAAATGCCGCTTTGGTCGATTTGAAGAATCCCGATTGTTCTTACAAACGTAAAAGTATTAGGGTATCCTCCTTGTTGGTATAAGAAACCTCGCCTATACGAATGGCTTGTACGGGATGCTTAGATTTGATTCAAGCACTTGGTCTCCCTGTTTCTCTCGTTATGATAGTTATCTTGGTAGTAAAACACGTTAATTACGGCTTCGCATTGCTTGTCGGTGCTTTCGTTCTGGGTGTTTTTTCACAGTTGACCTTCCAACAGTTTGTCGAAGTTTTCACGTCAACCTTGACAGATCAGGCAACCTTCGACCTCGTCTTAATAGTGTCGCTGATCCCCATCCTCGCGTTTTCCATGAAAGAGACGGGAATGGTCAACGAATTAATCACGAGTATCAGGAAGGTTATCTCAGGCCGCGCCGTCCCAGTTGCGCTTCCGGCACTCATGGGCGCGTTGCCGATGCCTGGCGGCGCCTTGCTTTCAGCTCCTCTGATTGACGAGGAGGCTGAGAGGCTGAGACTATCCGGTGAAGAGAGAAGCTTCATGAACGTCTGGTTTAGACACTGGAGTTTCTTCATCTATCCACTCTCATCTGCACTGATACTTGTTGCGAGTCTTGTGGGCATAAACCTCTATGAATTGATTCTGATACAGTTTCCCCCGTTGCTTGTCTACCTGTTTCTCGGCTACTTCTTATCGGTCCGAAGGATCAAAGACTATGACAGAAATGAGCATCAAAGAGATTCGAAGACACTCCTCTCGATCGCTTTGAATGTCGCACCAATCCTTATAGCCGTCACATTGAACGTATTCGGAATACACATGGCCGCTGCGCTTGCAGCCGGTATCGGCTCAGTTCTGATATGCAAAAAAGTGAGCCTTCAAAGAGCGGCATTTCTGTTGAGGCGAGGCTTCGATTGGAAATTACCCTTTGCAATAATCGGTGTAGTAAGCCTGAGACACATGATTGAATACTCCAACGCGGTCTCTGCCGTCCTGCCCTATATGAATGCAACTGGACTGCCAACCCTTATTCTCCTCATCATGATGGCTTGGGTTGTTGGATTGGCGACCGCTATGCCAACCGCCGGTGTCGCAGTGATCTTCCCGATAGCGCTGGAAATGCTGAAGAATCTGACTTCGATCTCGGCCAGCATCCTCTACTTAACGATGGTCTTCTCCTACCTCGTCTCGCCAATGCATCTGTGTCTGGTCCTGACTGTTGAATATTATAGGGCGCACTTGCATGCCGTATATCGAAAACTGATACCGGCATCAGCAATCACCTATCTGATCATCGTAACGATTGCGATGCTTATCTGAAGAGGATTGCCCCGTTCGGATCCATGTCTCCAGAGGCCCCTGCCTCAAGATACATGACCCTAGCGGGCTTGGAACGGGCCAGATATAGGTCTTGAACGAAGCCCCAAAGCAAGCCATGGTTGTGGAGGACCAGATCGGGTTAGACTGGTATATTCGACTTCAGGGGATCAGTAGTCCGGTGTTGGAAAATCCTTTTACTTTGGTACATACGTAGATATCGGTGTTGGTGTTTCTGTTGAAGCCATTGAAAAGAATCTCATTCAGAGATACTGGTTTCAAGTATGCTTTGAGCCCATACGACAAACCTGTCGCCTGTGTGAAGCCGAAGGAAACCATAGTCGTGGAGACTGAAGATGCTGCTTCAGGACAGATAAGGAAGCCGGGTGACCTTAGAGACCGAGAAAAGACTCCGTTTGGAAATCCACTTGTCGGCCCGATTTACATCGAGGGTGCACGGAAAGACAGATCGATATCCGTGACGATTGGGGAGATCAAGCCTACTATAGGCCAAGGCGCTACATACCTCACGAGATGGAACGAGAGTTATCTAACCAGTATTCCTGTCTTCAAGTTAATGAACGTCGATCTGCCGAATGAAGCGAAAATATGTAAGATAAGGGATGGCTTCGTATATTTCTCCGACAGGATCATGATCCCATACCAGCCCATGGTTGGCACGTTGGGTGTGGCCCCCTATCCTGAGGCGGAATCAACGTCCTCCGGTGTGCTCCCGGGTCGGCACGGTGGAAACATGGACCTTCCTGACATAGCCCCGATGAGCACAGTTTTCCTCCCAGTTTTTCATGAAGGAGCACTTCTCTATCTCGGTGATGTTCATGCAGCTCAAGGTGACGGCGAGGTATCCGGAACGGCTGTTGAGATGCCTGCCGAGGTCACGATCAAAATAGATGTGGTCAGAGAATCGAATGCGTGGCCGCGAATCGAAACAGGTCACGTGGTGATGTCCGTAGCAACCACGAGTGCAGGTAGGAATCTTGAAGACGCGATTAGAATAGCCTTTCTAGAACTGATCATCTGGATGGAGAAGAGGTACGGATTGAACCGGTTCGACGGCTTGATGCTTTGCTCTCAAGTCGGAAGGGTCAGGGTCGGAAACCTATGGACCGTTGCGGCCTCGATCGAGAAAAAGTATTTGAAGGCATTGCAATGAACTGACATACCTTGGAAGGTCTGGAAAATGGGAGGTTAGGACTATGCGTGAAGAATGCCCAAATCTCAAAACCAATTTGAGAGATTGCTCCTGCAGTTATCCATGTGATCTGAAAGGTAGATGCTGTGAATGCCTTAGGAACCATAGGGAACACGGCGAGCTCCCTGCATGCTATTTTCCGCCTGAAGTTGAGAGGAGTTACGATAGATCCATAGAGAGATTTCTCTCAATTCACAAATAGGTCGGCAAAGCCAAAAAGACAGATATTGACGCCATTAGGGAAAACTTCAAAAGATACACTCGAAGCATAGTGAATGTACCTATGGAAGATTCGAATCTAGGTGGAGACTGGCCGAAGATTCTGGAAGAAATTGCGAGTAATGTCTATTCGGCTGTAACTCCGTTACTCGGAACCGAGTCTTCTGCCAGGGTTGTTGGCGTAGGCGCTGGCGGCGACGCCACCACACGGATAGACGCCATAGCTGAACGAGTTGTCATCGAGTACTTGGGGAAGAACGGGATATCGTGCATCCTTGTCGCGGAGGAATCCGGGGTCAGAAGAATCGGCCTTGAACCAGAGGCTTATCTTGTTGTTGATGGGATTGACGGGACGACAAATGCCGTCCGCGGGATAGACTTCGCCTCGACTTCAATCGCTGTGTCCCCGGCTGACAGTCTCGATAGAGTGGAATCCGCGATTGTAACGCGCTTGGATAATGGAAAATCTTACACAGCTCAGAGAGGAAGGGGAGGAAGATACGACGGAAAGAAGATAAGACCGTCCACGGTCAGAAACCTGATGGAAGCCGTCATAGCGGTAGACATCTCTCGCAGTCCGGAGAACCTCCGAAAAGTATTGCCGTTGTTGGAGGAATCCAGCCATATCCGATGCTTGGGGTCCGCTTCGCTTGAGATCTGTCAAGTTGCCTCGGGGCATCTCGATGCTTGCGTAGATGTTAGGGAAAAACTTCGCATAACAGACATCGCTGCTGCCGTATTGATCTTGAGGGAAGCTGGCGGCCTGATTGTAAACCCGCATAAGAAGAGGCTTGAGAATGTACCTCTAACGGTCGCAAATCGATTCTCAGTCATGGCCGCTGCCAACGAGGAAATCCTCAACAGTATTTTCCAAAGACTTGGGGACAGATAAGTCAGCTATAATGCGGTACCGTGAAGCCCCCAATAAGCGCCTTCAACAGTTAAATACACACACCATGCC
>Ga0315312_1003405_pt1 | contig 10253 bp, 10 predicted proteins | sample TDP7_MG_FD_203629 | JGI IMG/M metagenome (GOLD analysis project Ga0315312, IMG submission 203629) | Freshwater sediment microbial communities from Lake Towuti, South Sulawesi, Indonesia - TDP7 | ecosystem: Environmental > Aquatic > Freshwater > Lake > Sediment | place: Indonesia: South Sulawesi... | reverse complement strand
GGTCATCCCGATGGGAGATGAGGGTCATCCTGATGGGAGATGAGGGTCATCCTGATGGGAGATGAGGGTCATCCCGATGGGAGATGAGGGTCATCCTGATGGGAGATGAAGGTCATCCTGATGGGAGATGAGGGTCATCCTGATGGGAGATGAGGGTCATCCTGATGGGAGATGAAGGTCATCCCGATGGGAGATGAAGGTCATCCCGATGGGAGATGAAGGCCATCCCGATGGGAGATGAGGGTCATCCTGATGGGAGATGAGGGTCATCCTGATTAGGGATGGGGGGTATCCCCTAAATATTTTTATTGACTTATCTGGAGATGCTTGATATAATTATAATCGTGCTATGGTGAAGACGAAATCCAATCCAATCAAACAGCCCGAATGGCGGGAAGTGGACCCCAAGGTCGTTATCGGCGCTTATGCGGATAAAGTATTGAAAACCATCTACCAGTGGACCACTAAAACCGTTTCCCAAATAGCCCAAGGAACCGGATATGATTTACCGCTCGTCCGAAAGTCATTGGATTATCTGATTAAACAGGGTCGGGTAAGATGTATTGAAAAACCTCCCCATACCAACGAGCCGGTATATCTGACGATAAGGGAAGAAAGACCGGGCCGGACAGACTGCCGAGATATCATCCAGGTAGCGGCGGGCGTGGTCTGGCATTGCCTGGGCGAATATGGACGGCAGACCCCTGACCAGATAAAACACCGAACCGGTCTGAGTCTGTCCTATATCGCCATGGCCACCGCGTGGCTGGCCTACGAAGGCAGAGTGCGGATGTTTCAACATACCAGAACTAAGAAACAAGCCTACGGCCTGACCGCGGCCCAGCAGAAAATTTATCATAAACACCCGCAATACGACGGCTATAGTAATCCTGACTCCTGGCTGATTAGTATCCCGAATCAATCTGGGGACACATACTAATTTCTTTAAATTCGGGGGACGCCCTACTGAATTCTAACCGGAGGATATTACAATGACCAAGAATAGTGCGAACCATTTTGACCGGCGCAAACAGCCGCAGACTTTACTTCAGGCGATTGAGACCGCCCTGCCGGAGATTAATTGGGCCATCAAAGAGACGGCCAGTCAGCGGTTCTGGTCGCCCGCAGGAGTGGTGAATGAGTCCTTTGGTTATGTCCTCAAGGTGCCCAAAAAGGCGGACGCCCTCAAGAGTCTCTGGGTGGGGTATCTCGCGCACGAGAAACTTGCCACCCCGGGTATCTATGCCGCGGCCATACCCTCAGGCCGGAACATCTTGGCACCCTTGAAGTCCGGCTATCGCGAGACGCCTTTTGACTTCGGCAGTTATGTCTTCTTAAAACCGATTATCTCCCAGGAGAAAGTAGACCGGATGCAGAAACTCTACGGGCCGATGGAACTTGAGAAGAGAATGAAGCATATCCTGAAAGCCGTGTATCCCTTCTCGTTGAAGTTATGAACCGAGCTCTTAAATAGAGGGCAAGTCCGCGAGGTGCCCTGAAATGAAAAAGCACCGAGAACCCCGCCCCACCTCATTTGAGGTCACGCTGGAAAAGGGTGATTATAAGTTACCCAGCGAGGTCGCCCCGGGAGATGAGTTTGAGGACATCCTGGACAGTTATATTACCGTTGAACTGCGCATCGGGGGCGAAAAGACCCGGATGCGCTTAGCGGTCTGGAAGGCCTGCGGTCGGGACCGCCAAGCCACCGCGGCAACCCTGGGCATCACGGAAGAGTCCTTAAAGAAATTCTTCCAGCGGTTAAAGAAGACCTTCTATGGTCAGACCACCCCGCCGGGAAATATACCTCCTGATGAGGAAGCATAGCAGATATTCCCCCACCCCGGTTACCCTATCCCTTCCCCCTCCATTAGGTTAACCTTTAACCTGTCTTGAGCAAACCCTTTCGGGGACAATGCGTCCCCCCTGTCCAAAACCCTCAGATTTTTATCTGGTTATCACACCTATAGTTACGACTTTTCCCGCAGATTTTTCACCTGATTTTGGGGACAATGCGTCCCTGACCGGCCTCCTTATGGAGGGCGTGAAGACCCTCTAAGGAGGTGACTTATGAAAATCATTACGGATTCAAGGGAATATCTGGAGGTTTATCTTTACCAAAGGGCACTCCAGGGCGGTTACGAGGCAGAATTTAAGGTCGCCCAAAAGTTCTGCCGGGTCTTGAGACCCTTTAAGAATCTCCCTGATTTTATTAAGGGGGTGCGCCAAGACGCCAGATTAAAATCAAGGGTAGTCCGCGCGCTGGCACGGCTCTGGCCGAGATATTATCAGGCCCGACCCGCCCTGGGCACGGTGTTACTCTTAGCCCGCTGGGATGACCTGCCCAGGGGCTCAACCGCCTTAGAAGATTTCTATTACCAATTATTCACAAAGTTAGCTAACTCAGGAGGTGGAATATGAAAAAGATATTAGTCATTAGTTTAGTCGGCTGGGTAATGGTCTTGGGTCTCAGTCCATCGGAACTGGGCGAGACCCCGCAGGCCAGGGTAACTATTATCAGGGTAGCCGAACCCAATCAGAACCCGTATCAGCGGTTATATGAGGAGATGCTGTATCCGACGGTAAGGATAGAGACACCGCAGGGAGTTGGCTCTGGAGTAGTCATAGAGTTTATAGCGTCTAACGAGTCTAAAGAGTCAGACCGTTATATATTGACGGCGGCACATGTCGTCGGCAATGAGGCCCGGGTCAAGGTAGAGTTCTTTTACCCATTTAGTAATGAGATAGAAGCAAGCGTAATCATAACGGATACGGCCAAGGACCTGGCCCTGTTACACACCCCCTCCCCCCTCTTTTTAGAGGGGAATAAGTCCCTTAAATCCCCTCTGGAGAGGGGTGTCCCAAAGGGACGGGGTGTGTTGTATTCTGCCCGGCTGGCACCGCGGGACTATACCCCCTGGCTATTCGCGCCAGTCTATACCATTGGTTGTTCGCTGGGATTACCGCCCAGGCCCTCGGCCGGCATCATCTCGGTTATTAATCTCGATTACTGGGGCGTGAGTTCGCCCATTCTGCCGGGGAATTCCGGCGGGCCGGTCTACGATGCGAAGACTTATGAAGTTATCGGTATTGCCGTCTGGGTCAGGACGTATCACGGGCAATTGGTTACGACCATGGCGGGCATAGTTTCCATACAACAGATATATGAGTTTCTGGAACCACAGATTACACAGATAGGGCCAGATCGGTAGTCCCGCTCTTTGAGAGCTCCAGAGCAGTGGGGTCAGCCGTTGAGCCGCAAGTCCTTTGCGAGCAAAGAGCAAAGGGCAAAGGGCTAAGAGCTGAGAGCAAAGAGCTAAGAGCGAAGAGCAAAGAGAACTCTATGCTCAGCGCTCAATGCTCTACGCTCCGCGCTCGGCGCTCTACGCTCTAAGCTTAGCAGTGGCGGAAAGGAGGTGATTGATATGGCATTTGAGAAGAAGTTTGAACTGGGACTGATTGCCAGACCGCAGTGGGAAGTGGCCGGTCATATGGCGGACAACTGGGCAAAGCATCTCGGCGAGGCCGGAGAACTTATCAAGGATAAACTTGATGAGAAAATGCCGGATGACGGGACCTTTATGGGTGTCCTGGTTGAGCCGGCGGTCAATGCCTATGCGCCGGTACTCGACCCGTCCTTTGTCTCCAAGAGCGAACGCTCGGTGGAGGAGATTCGTAATGTCCGCCGTGAGAAACTGGAGCGGGCGTTCAACAAGTGGAAGGACAATATGACCAAGGCCTTTGCCACGGTGGACGGCGTGCCGGCCAAGTTCTTCAAGGACAAGGTCAGCAGTGCCAAGGACCTCTGGGCAATGAGGATGGCGTACATCCTGGCCTTTAACGGCGACAAGATTCGCGGGCGCGGACTCGTCCCCATTACCGCCTATTATCTGGTCGGTGACGGCAGAGCCAGCTCGTGGGTTGAAGCCGGTGATTTGGCGAATGGCGAACCATACAACATTGCCCGGTCCAGGGAGCGGACCTCTTTCAAGGCAGCGCTTCTGAACCGCTTGCTTCAGGGCGGGATGATGATTGTCAAATCGCAACATCAAGCCGCGGAGATTCTTGCCCAGAATCAGATTAATGCGGCGCTCCTGACAGGTCTGCGCGACCCGGCCAAGTGTGACGCCTTTGTGGCCACGCCGGCGCCGGATAAGTGCTTCTGCTCCTGGGAGATGGATGCGGATGGCCGATTAGTCCTTCGTACGCAGATTGGTTTGACCGTGTAGCCGTAAAATGGTCAGGGATGAAAGGGTGGTGCACCACCCCGGAGTCCCTTAGCTAACTAATTGATTGTGGAATGCGGATTGTGGATTGTGGATTAAATCCGAAATCAGCAATCCGAAATCGGAAATCCGAAATGAAAAGGAGGAAACAGTATATGGCATATAGACGACGATATTTTGAAGGCGAGGTAACGAGCCCCTTAATCGTCCCCTCGGCCGTAACCGAGGAGAAAATAGCAGACGAGGCCGTGACCTCAAGGAAGATTAAGGACGAGGAGGTGAAATCCGTGGATATCGGTGCGGGTCAGGTCAAGACCGAGGATATTGCGGATGGGGCGGTGACCCTGGCCAAACTGGGTGCGGATGTGACCCTGACGCCCCTGCCCGATGATGCGGTGACTACTCCCAAACTCAAGGACGGGGCGGTGACCACGACCAAGATAGCGGATGATGCGGTGACTACAGACAAGATTCGTGAGCAGTCCGTAGGTCCATTGCAACTGAAGGATGGCGCAGTCACGAGTCCGAAGATCGCCACGGGTGCGGTAACGCCGGCTAAACTGTCCTTTGTGCCGGCCACCCGGCCGCTCGTGCCACCGATTACCAAGGACGAGATTAGCGATGAGGCGATAGAGACGCCCAAGCTCAAGGACGGGGCGGTGACCAATCCCAAGATTGCGGACCACACCATCCGCAAGGAAAAGATCCATCCCCTGCAAATCTGGGACTACCACCTGAACCGCGATTGCCTGACCCCGAGAGTCATCGGGTCATTCCTGACCCGCTGCTTCCTTTTCCACGATGACTTCTTCGGTGCGGAAAGACTGGAACTGTGGAAAAGCACCGGTGATGGCTCCGCCCAGATCTGGGGTATCGGCGATCACGGCGACCTTAACTTAGCCGCACCCGCCACCCGGACACACCGGATTAACTGGGACGGGAAGCAAACCATCACGCTGGAGTCTAACCAACCAGTCTTGATGGTGGGCTTACACCCGGGAACCGGTGCGGATTATTTGGAGTGGAGACTGACCCTGCTCAAGGACAGTAACAACTATATTGAGTTTAAGGCCAGCGATAACGCCGGCGTCAAGCCGACCTGGCACGCCCGCTGCGTCGCGGGTGGAGTAGCCACAGACGTTGATACCGCCATACCCATTGTTGCCCCGGGTGATGGAGTTACCCAGGTACTGAGGATTGATTATGTCTCCGACGCCCAGGTGGATTTCTATATCGGGTTTATTCTGGTCGCCACGCTAAACACCAATATCCCGACGGGTAATGCCGAGGTGCAGGTAGAGATAACCAACAACCACGGTGCAGACGACCGCGAGATGCATGTGGATTATGTGACCCTGTTAGGCGAGCGGATCTAATCATGCCGGATGCGCTTGAACCGAAGAAAGGGACACAATAAATACTGGCTTACCAGCCGTGGGATGTGTCCCTTTCTTATGTCCTTTTACTCCCCTTCTCCTTTATTTTCCCCTATTTGCTCATTAATTTTCTTAAGGGAGGACAAGACTTTTTCCAAGTTGGCTTTTTTCTCAGGGTCTTTTTCCTGCTCGATAGCCTTTTTTAGAATGATCTTACCACACTCTTCACCTTCGATATTCTTGATGAGCCATATGGCTCGATCTCTTGCCTCTCCTTTTGGAGTGATGCTGATAAGTTTCAATAAATGTGGTACGGCAGGTTTCCCTATCTGGGCTAGTGCCACCACTGCAGGAGCAACGTCAGTAAACCATGTCGTATCTTGCTGAGGGTGAGGAGCCAACCAGTTAACCAGATGGGGGACGGCTTCGGGGGCACGCATGTTTCCCAACAGGTAGATCGCAAGGTTCCGTGGAGTAGTTGTGTTGGCGTATTGCTCGCCTTGCACAACTGGTTGATTTACGATCGCGATCAAGTCCTGAATCATCTTGGCTCGGCTATGCCTAAGCTCATCATAGGCCGCTGTTCTCTCTTTTTCATTACCCGATGCAATAGACTGGATCAAATTATCTACTCTACTTTGTCCCTTTCCACATGATGTACATTCTAAGACTAAGAATATTGCCATCAAAAGAAGGATAACTGACATACCTATTACCCTATTCACATAACGCACTGTTTTTATTCCCTCCTTCCTCAAATTAGGGATCGTCTTCAGTCCAATCCTCGGCAAAACCTATTAGAGGACCAAACCCTCTGAGAATTTGGTTTGTTTTGGTAGCATCTTTTACCCAGCCGTCGGTCGCATCTTTGTATTTGACATGGAGTATTGAGTACCAGTAGAAATACATGGAACACACATACCATTTGCCACCAATTTTGACCTCAACCCATTCTCTAAACTTACCTTTATGTGTGCACCTAAAGTTAGCAGTAAGTGGTAGATTATCACGTCCTGCGCTATCTTCTGTGAAGAGGTATTTACAATTCTCCTGCTGCTCAAAATCTCCATCAAATCCATGTATTATATTAAATTTTATTGGTGACACACACCACATTTCCTATCTCGCTATTTCTTAAATTTTATTGGTGACACACACCACATTAAATTTTATTGGTGACACACACCACATTTCCTATCTCGCTATTTTCTTGGTCTTCCGGGTGCTCTTTGGGCCCAATCGACCTTTAGCCACTTTGCCAAGCGCCCAATAAACTTCTGATATGATGAGGATATTCAGGTACGACGAGCCGGGCGATCCGTGTCATCGCCTGAATTTATAAAATAGCGCCCTGTATGTCAAGTAAATACTGCCTTAGAAAATACGGTGTGTGTCACCAGTTTTAAGAAAATACGGTGTGTGTCACCAGTTTTACTGTCAGTTAGTCACCCCTACGTATTGCTTCCGTGCGCATTGTCTCTATGGGGCGGTAAATAAACTCAGTTGTTATAGCAATAGACAAGAGAATTAGGAGGAGAAATAAAATTATCCCTAACTTCTTTTTTCGTACTCCCATCCAGAATAAGTAAACCTCGAATAGAGCAGTCAATAATAACAATGCATTTAATGGTATAAAATATGAAATGGAAACACAAGTCACCAGGAATAGTATCTTAATGGTATCACGAATATCAAAAAGACTAAGAATAATCCATGGCTGAAGTATAGGTATTATTACGACGAACACCCCTCCTATCAACAGACCAAGATTGTAAACGATGCCCCATTTTACCCATCTCCGCAATATCCGACGGGTCTTTTCCCAAGAGAAATTTTCTTTATCTGTTACCATATTATTAAAAATGGATTATCTCAAGTACAAAGTAAATTAAATTGGGCATGAATAATAATACAGAAATAGCGTAAAGAGTACCACATACGAATAAAACTAGACTTATTCTTTTCCAAGAGAACCCTAACCAAAGAAGAAAAACCTCAGTGAATGGACCCAAGAAATAACATACATTAGCGAATATTCCGTATAATAATAGGATAAGATACCAACTAGTCTCATGAAAGGGACAGAGATGAGGACGAAAACAGAAAGACGCATCATAAAAAAAGTTGATTCTCAAGCATGGTAAGAATCTGATAATTCCTGCAACCAACAGGATGATATTATAGAGAATACGCCACTTTTCCCAACGTAGACATATACACTTGGCATCTTTCCAAGGAAAATCTTCCACCCTATGGGGTTCTATAGTACTCATTTTTATTTGTGGTTGTTCAGAACTAGCTTCTGCTCCTGCCGGGATACGGAACGAATCATTAGATTTAATAGTACCTACAAACAAAGAATTTAATCTTAATCGATTTTAATCGTGTGCGCTAGGTAGACTTTCGTCTTGAAGATCCCACCGGCATTATGTCCTTTAGGAGGATCCCAACCGAGTTGGGCCGTGGCACCTTTTTTATTAAGACCTTGGGGATCTATCACATAACTTGTGTCATAATTGAAATCATACAGATCCTCTACATAACCTTTAATACTTTCTTCCGTAGGCTTGAGACTTCCTAAAAAACCTTTTGTAACCGTGATGCTATACTCGTCATAGTGAAGATCAGCTGCATGGAGAGACCAGAATAGATCGCCACTGTCAAACGTAAGTCCTTGTATACCATCTTTCCAAGAAAAGGTCCACATTTCCACACCAGGATTTTTTGCAAAGAAGTCCTCGATTTCTTTCCAATGTTTCTCTCTGATGCTCTTGACGCCATTTTTTAATCCAGAAGAATTTTCTATTTTATTGGATGGTTCACTACCATCTTCGTAAATGTTTACGGGTACTGTCGCTACAGTACCTTCAAAATTCGCCCCGCATTTATGGGTGAGATATGTTTTCCAGGGTTCTTTAGAGACATCAATTTTCTGAGTGGTAGTTGAACTTGGTGTTATAGGAGCCTGTTTTGAGAGGTCCAAAAAGTTATATAAAAGTGAAGCGGCAAAAGGAAAGGTTTCCTTCCATTTGTCAGCATAACCTTTTAAATTATCTACGGCCTTTTTATATTCCTCATCAGTAATTGCTTTAACGGTTAGCTTTTGAGGATTATCTATCTTGCCATCTCCGTTTGCGTCGTTTCCCCAAGCAAGTGTATAAAGACTCTGTGTCTCAGTTGGTTTGAGTGTAACATAAGGCTGATCCGCCAGATTACCGGATAAAATATCCGCGATTCCACCGCTTATCTCCCATAAAAGGGTCTTTTTAACCGCGGGATCTGTTCCTGTTCCTAACATTGCCCCGAGGTCAATCTGGGCAGTATGCGTAGTAATGTTCTCGCCGAGATACAGTGTTACAGGTAAGCCCCGATAGACGATGGCATTGACGGGATTATTATAGTCCCTAATCGTTAGAAGGTAGCCCATCACGGTACATCGATACTCGCTAGAGACACTAGGGAAAGATGTTTCATCCGGTTTAAAGGTTACTTTAATTACTGTATCATTTGGCGTATCACTCTGCCCGCTACAACGTATCGTTAGTACATTCTCCAACGCCGTTATAATCTCTACCTTACCTGTAACTTCCCAACTATATGTTCCTGACATAGAGCGACTGAGTTCTGCCGTAAAACTTATTTCTTCTCCTGCTAATAAGAGAGGTGGAATGGACTTGATAAACACGGCTGGTTGTTGTAAGGAACTTATAACCCGTGTTAAGTCTACATTAAAATAGTTGGTTGTCTCAATATGATAGCCGTTAGTATCCTGAACCCCGGCACGTAATTCATTTGTGCCGTCTGTCAGATACTGGACCAGGACCTTGACCTTCTCAAAGTCTTCCTGATTACCACACGGATTAAAGGAGGCCTCGATAGTTGTGCCACCTGAATACTCTATAATGTTAAGAGCTTCATTAATCTGATGGTTGTTGAGCATGACTTCCAGCGTGCTGGCCTCGGTTTTGCCCCAGCAGATGATATCAAAGCCCAGACCACTGGCGGTGGTAATCGTCTTCTCCGAGTCGGGTGCAAATATCTGGATACGAGGGGTGAGTTCGCTGCCAAACTCCAGGGCAATGGTGGTAAGGTCTATAATGTTTACCTCACCATCTTTATTCGCGTCTGCCACGGGGTTATATTCAGGCTCACCCTTCTTGGCTCCAAAACTGAGGGCACACAGGGTAAGGTCCTGGATATTGACCCGCTGGTCCAGCGTCAGGTCGGCCCGGCTCCAGGTAACCGTGAAGGCCTCATTGGAGACATCAAAAATAGCCGGGTTATTGGCATCCGAGACGCGGATTTTAACGGTATGGGAGAGCTCAGGCGCTACCCGCCAGGTATAACTACCTTTGTCGGCCCGAGCCCGCACCGTGGCAATCGGATGAATATTGCCCTGGAAATTATCCGTAGACCAATCTATTCTGAGATTGATGTAGCGTGGTTGGAGAGGTGGGCTGGCGGGCGTCGTCTCCGACATAGACTCAGGCTCCCAGGGGGGGGGTATAACCTTCCAGGTCTGTAACCCAGGTAATCCGGTAAGATTCGCCCGCAACCCAGGTTTCATTATCATTGGGTGCGGTGATGGTAATGGTATAAGATTCCTCCTCAGCCGCCAAGTTACCCGCCGAAGCCAGGGCGAGCACCGTTAAGA
>Ga0315312_1003404_pt1 | contig 10259 bp, 7 predicted proteins | sample TDP7_MG_FD_203629 | JGI IMG/M metagenome (GOLD analysis project Ga0315312, IMG submission 203629) | Freshwater sediment microbial communities from Lake Towuti, South Sulawesi, Indonesia - TDP7 | ecosystem: Environmental > Aquatic > Freshwater > Lake > Sediment | place: Indonesia: South Sulawesi... | reverse complement strand
GAGGACGCAGTCGAACAGTACCGCAAGACGCTTGCTATGGACCCGAGCTTCGGCACAGCTCATTTTTATCTCGGCGAACTGTACATCGTGAAGTCCATGTACCCGGAGGCCCTCGCCGAGCTGAAGGAGGCGGCCAAGCTGATGCAGGAGGCGCCTCTTGCAGTTTCTGCGCTGGGGTTCGCCTATGCCCGATCCGGCGACCTAGCTGCGGCGCGCAGGATACTCAAGCAGATGCTGGCGGAGCGAGCCCGCCAGGGTTACTACCCAGCCTTGCGCATTGCGCTCGTGTATCTCGGCCTGGGTGACAAGGATCGCGCCTTCGAATGGCTGGTGAAGGCAGTTGAGGAGCAGGGCGGTGGCGTGGGTTTCCTTAGAGTCAACCCTCTGTTCGACCCCCTGCGCTCCGACCCCCGCTTCACGGAGCTGCTGCGGCGGATGAACCTGGCGCCGTGAGCGGAGCTTCTTATTCCACCACGGCCTGGACGGTCAGCGGGGCGTTGCCTTCGAAGCGGTTGTTAACGAAGATGAAGGCGGCCCGGCGATCGGCACGGGCGCGCGCGATGAGGTCGCGTAGCGCCTGGCGGCCCGACGGATTAGGGTCTTTGATTTCCTCGTAAGGAGAGAAGAGGTTCACCGCCTGCTCGTAGGAGCACCCGCGGCGCAGCAGGGCGCGGCACACGGCGAAATCCGCGGTGAACGCGCCGGGGAGGCGAAGCTGGACGCTCAGCTCCGGCATGCGGGTCCAGGCGTTGAAGACGTGCGCGACGTGGTGAGTGCGCAGGCAACTGAAGTACTCCTCCCTGAGGTATTCCGGATTGCGGATCTCCACCGAGTAGCGCCAACCCCCGGGCAGCGCCGCGAGGAACTTGTCCAGATCACCCAGGAAATCGTCCGCTTGGGCGTAGGTTTTCTTGGGGAAGGTTCCGAACTCGAAGATCAGCACGGCGACCTGCGAGCGGTAGATCTCCAGGGGACGCAAGAAGGCGTCCTGGAAGAGGGCGGCGTCGAGAAATGAGGGGTTGTCGAGGCCACTCCGTGCGCCGTAACGCGCGTGCGAGGGGTAGGTTTTCACGGTGATCTGCTCGGGTACTTTGAAAGCGTAGCGCAGGCGGGCGGGCGCCGATCCGAACAAGCGCCTCCAATAGGCCTCCGAGGGGAACTGGTAGAAGGAAAAATCGCCGCAGACAACCGGAAAGACCTCGGCATACTCGGCCAGGCAGGTGTCGTCGAAGTACTTCTTGGAGAACCCGCCGCGGCGCACGTAGCGTTCACGCGTGTAGATCTGGCCCAGCCAGCCTTCGTACTTCCAGGAACTGGTCCCGACGAAGATGTTCTCCGCGGCCAGCCGTGCCAGGGCCGCGGCCAGGGCACCCCGGTCGAAGGAGCCGGGCGGCTCGAACAGAGCTGCGGCAGGCATCAGTCCTATAATAGTCGGGGATGGAGCCGTTGTCCGAGTTGCTGGAGCGTTTCCGGCGGGGGCCGGATCTGGTGGCTGCGGTGATCACCGGGGCGGCGGGGGCGGAGTTGGACTTCGTGCCGTCGCCGGAGAAATGGAACATCCGGCAGATCTTGGCGCATCTGGCGGACTCGGAAATCGTCTGCTCAGACCGTTTCCGGCGGGTGATCGCCGAGAACAATCCCACCCTGGTGGGCTACGATCAGGACGCCTGGGCCGCCCGCCTGAACTACAAGCGCCGCAGAACGGCCGATTCACTCGACTTGTTCCGCCGGCTTCGCGCCGAGAATTACGAGTTGCTGAAGGAACTGCCTGAAGAGGTTTTCGAGCGCACGGGCAGGCACACCGAGCGGGGCGTGATGACGCTCGGCCAGCTCGTGGCTTACGACGCCGAGCACCACGAGAAGCACGCGCAGCAGTTGCAGGAGCTGCGCCGCCAGTACCGGCAGTCCCGCGGCGGGAGGTGAGGGGTGGGAGCAATCGTCTGCGCCGGGGTGGTGGCGATACTCTGCCTGGCTCAGACGGAGGTCCCGCGCGAAGTGCTGCTGCTGGCGCGCATCCAACAGAAGATGCGCGAGCAGTTGGCCCGCATGCCGGACTACACCTGCCTGGAAACAATCGAACGCTTCGAGCGTGCCCACCGTGCGCCGAGCTTTCGACTCGTGGACACGGTGCGGCTGGAGGTCGCCCACGTGGGCGCCAAGGAGCTGTACGCCCGGCCAGGCGGGCAGAAGTTCGAAGAGTCCGAGCTGCCGAACCTCATAGGTTGGGGGATGATGGCCAGCGGTGATTTCGCCCTGCACCTGAAGTCGGTGTTCGGCAGCGGCATCCCGGTGTTCAACTACGGGGGCGAGGAAGAGCTCGACGGGCGCCGCACCGTCCGCTATCACTACCGCGTCCCTCAGAACCTCAGCGGCTACCGTCTCCGCGTCGGCCGTCAGCAAGGCATCGTAGCCTTCTCCGGCTCCTTCTGGGCCGACCCGGAGACGCTGGAGGTGCTGCGCCTGGAGGTGCGCGCCGAGGAGATCCCGCCGAACTTGCCGGTGCTGAGCGCGGTGACCGTGATCGACTATGGGAAGGTGCCGATCGGCGGCTCCGAGGCGCTGCTGCCGCGGCGGGCGGAACTGGTGATGACGGAAACGCTGGGCCGGCAGAACTTGAACCGGACTGAGTTCACTAACTGCCGCCAGTACGTAGGAGAATCGGTGGTTCTCTTTGTGGACTCGAAGGTAAGCTACGAACCGCCGCCGGAGAAGAAGAAGTGAGAGGGAACGAGGCGTCAGATGACTGATCGCAGGACCTTTGTGAAGAGCGGGCTGGCGGTTCCGGTGGCGGCCGCACAAACGGGCGCCGTGCCGCTGCGAGAGAAGTTTTTCGGGTGCATCGCGGGATGCCACATCGGAAGCTCGATGGGCGCGCCGGTCGAGGGCTGGCCGTATGAGCGCATCGAGAAACAGTACGGCACGCTCGACCGGCTGCTCTCCTACGAGCACTACCGCAACGGCTGGCAGCGTGAGCCGGGCACCACCGAGGACGGGGTCGAGCGGCAGAAGCTCATGATTACCGCCATCATCGACAAGCAGGACCGGGTGACTGCCGAAGACGTGCGCCGGACCTGGGTGCGGGACATCAAGCCCGAATCGGCGGGCAAGGTGTCGGAGCCTTTCGAAGCCACCCTGCTGGCCATGGCCAAGACGCCTGTGCCGGCCAACGATCTGGGCAAGTACTGCGACTATGCGGGGCTGGTGTCGATGGCGCGCTCGTGTCACCCGCTGGGACTGATCAACGCTGGGGACGTGCGCAGCGCCATCGAGGACGTCTACGAGGTCGGCCAGCTCTACCAGACCGGGCGCAGCCGCGGGCTGCACTGGGCCACGGTGACCGCTGGAGCCATCGCCGCCGCCACCAAGCCCGGGGCTACGCTGGACAGCGTCCTGGGTGCGGTGTTCGACCACTGCGAGAAGAGCGTGGTGCGCGAGCTCGAGCGCGGCCTGAAGCTGACCGCGCACGCGAAGGACTTCCGCGAGCTGCGCGCCGCCTTCGCCCCGGTCTATGCCGGCACGGGCATTCCCTACGCGAGCAGCTACGCCAATGAGGTGGTCACCAAGGCGGTGTGCATCTTCCGCATGGTCAAGGGCGTGACCTGGGAGGCGATGGTGGCTGGCGTCAACATGGGGCGCGACACCGACTGCGTCACCGCCATCGCGGCTGGAATCTCCGGAGCGCTCGCCGGCGCGGGCTCGATCCCGCCGGAGATGATCAAGCAGGTGGACTACGCCACTACGCTGAACGTCTACACCAACTCGCAGCGCACGTTGCGGCAGCACGCCGACGGGCTTTACAACGCCTTCCAAGCGCGGCTGCGCCGGATGAAGGCTTACGCCGAGGAAATGGCGCGCGCGTGAAGATGCCGCAGATCCGGCGCCTGCGGTGGTGGATAGCCGGGTTGCTCTTGGCGGCCACCGTGATCAACTACCTGGACCGGCAGACGCTGTCGGTGCTGGCCCCCCTGCTGCGCGACCTGTACCACATGAGCAACACGGACTACTCGCGCGTCGTGTTTGCTTTCATGCTGGCCTACACCTTCATGCAGAGCGGGTCGGGGCGCATCCTGGACTGGTTGGGGACACGCCGGGGCTTTTCGCTTACGATTGCCTGGTGGTCGGTGGCGGCCATGCTGCACGCGGCGGCCAACTCGGCGCTGCACTTCGGGATGTACCGCTTTCTGCTGGGGTTGGGCGAGGCGGGGAACTGGCCCGGCGGGGTTAAGGCCGTCTCCGAGTGGTTCCCGGCGCGGGAGCGCGCCTTCGCCATCGGACTGTTCAACAGCGGCTCGTGTCTGGGCGCCGTAGTCGCGCCGCCGCTAGTGAGCTGGATCGCGCTCACCTGGAGCTGGCGCGCGGCTTTCCTGCTGACCGGCGCGCTGGGGTTCCTGTGGCTGGTGGCCTGGCTGATGCTGTACCGGCGGCCCGAGGAGCACCCGTGGATCACGCCCCAGGAACTCGCGCACATTCGGTGGGATAAGCCTCCTGGCTTGTCAGGCGACAAGACTGGAGTCTTATCCTACTGCCGGGTGCGCTGGGTGGAGCTGTTCGGCTACCGGCAGGCCTGGGGGCTGGTGCTGGCGCGCATGCTGGCCGATCCGGTGTGGTGGTTCTACGTCTTCTGGCTGCCGGAGTACCTCCGGCGGGAGCGTGACTTCAGCCTAGCCATGATCGGGTACTTCGCCTGGATTCCTTTCCTGACCGCGGATGTGGGCAACTTCATCGGTGGGGGGCTGTCGAGCTGGTTGGTCAAGCGAGGCTGGCCGGTGCTGCGCGCGCGCAAAGTGGTCATGTTCGTCAGCGCCGCGGTGATGATTGTGGGGCTGCCGGCGGTGCTGACGTCAAACCCCGCGTGGGCGTTGGCGTTGATCAGCCTGGCGACGCTCGCTTATTCTTCGTGGGCGGCCAACGTGCTGACCCTGCCCGCGGACCTTTTTCCGCGGGGCGTCGTAGCCTCCGTGTCCGGGTTGAGCGGGACAGGCGCGGGCCTGGGCGGTATGACCTTCATGCTGGTAGTGGGTGTGGTGGTGGACCGCTTCTCCTATGTGCCCGTGTTCACCGCCGCCGCGCTGATGCCCCTGGCCGCGGCGACGATTATCCTGGGGAGCATTCAGCGGGCGGTCGATCAGAAGGAGTAGACCACGCCCAGGCGCAACTGGCGCGCCGGCTGGAGGGCCAGCGGAAGGCGCCGGGTGAAAAGCGGCCCGCTCAAGTCGTCTTCCCGGAGCCGGCTTGCACGGTTGAGCGCATTGAACAGGTCCGCATACACCTGGAGGGGGCCGATTCGCCGACTGAGGCGCAGGTCCCAACTCAAGTAGTACTGAGTGCGATGACCCCCTTCCGGGCTGCCGCGCACCGTCGCCGAAGCCAGCAGCGGTCCCTGCGCCAAGCCTTTCACCAGAAGGCGCCGGCCGAACGCCAGACCATCCAGATAGGTGACCACGCTGCCCGCCTCGAAGCCGCCCAACCGGCGCGGCGCGCGCCACAAGGACAACATTTTTCCCACGTAGGCGCGGTCGAAGAAGCTTCGCCCGAAGGCATTCACCAAGGTGTTGGGGTCCTGGTAGAGCGAGCCCACCACGCCGGGGTCGTTCTCCCAGACTTCGTTGCCCGGGTTGTTCGGTCCCACGCTCTTGGCTGCCAGCAAGGAGAGCCGGCACTGGAAGCTGTCGTGCGTGGTCCCGGCCTCGGCCAGCAAGCCCGCAGTCAGCGTGCGGAGCCCTGGGTTGGAGAGCAGGAAATGGTCCGCGCCGAACGTGGCAGGATCCTGTTCCCAAATCACCAGTGGCTGGTCGTCGAAGGTCCCAGGGAGGTAATCCGGCCCGGGATCCAACACCGTGCGTGGGTGGAAGCTGCCGGGCGGCACACCGGCGTTCACGGTGGCGAGGCGATCCTTGTCGTCCCGGCGGAACAGCCGTATCCTGGCGAAGCTCCGCGCCGGAAGGGAAGCTTCTCCGGAAACCGTGAACTCGTCGGCATACGGCCGGCGGACGGAGTGTGAGATGCCCGAATACGGGGTGCCGAAGCGCCGCAGCAACTCGCGCTTCTCGTGCGGTTGAAACAGCCGGTCGCCGTCTGAGTCCGTCCAGCGATACTCGAGGCCGCCCAGACCGGCAGGGCCGGCGAAATCCAGATAGCGGCCCGCCAGCGCCGCATAGGACCTCTCGTAGCGGCCCCGTAGCGTGAGACGGCCGAGTGCCATCGTCAGGCCCAGACGCGGCGCGAGGTGCTGCCAGTCGATAGCAGCGGCCGCAGCGCTGCGCGCTACGTCCATCACCAGCCCAGCCTCCGCCGAGAGCCAGCCGGAGAGCGCCACGCGGTCTTGGGCCAGCAGGCAAAACGATTGGATCCGGGCGCGGCTCTCCGCTGGCGTGTTCAGTTCCACCACAAATGCCGGAACGCTCTCCGCCGTGACGGCGTGAACGCCGCCGGGCGCCGTGTAGTGGTTGCGGAGATGCGCGCTCTGGAATTCGGCGCCCAGCCTGGGCTGGTGGTCGCGTGAGAACAGCCTCAGTGGCTCAGGCTCGAAGGCGCCCTGCAAACTGTGACGGCTGCGCAGCGCGCGGCTAGCCAATGGCGGCGGGCCGCTCACGGCGCCTGTGGTCAGCTCGATGTAAGTGGGCATCCGCGAGCCGCGCGCGTCGCTATTCAGGTGGGCCTGCGAGTAGCCCCAACGGACCTCGGTCGTACCGGAAACCGCGCGGCTCCAGCCGGCCTCGACCAAGCTAAAGCGGTCAACCTCTGCCAGATCGCGGTGTGGCTGGAGCGGCGGCGCCATGCGGCGGCCCGCCAGCGCTTCCAGGGGGGCGGGCAGGGCCCAGCCGGAAGCGCCGGCCCGCGAGCCACTAAAGCCCGCCTCGAGCTGATTGCCGGCGCCCAGCTTCACTTGGGTCCGTGCGTGGCCCAGCAGGAGGCGGGTGTTCAAGTCCTCTCCCGCCGATTCTTGCGGAATGGTCTGGGAGGCCCACTGCCCGGTTGCTGAGAGGAACAAGTCTGCTCGGCGTCCCAGCGGGCCGCCTGCTTCGAGGTGGCTCCGCGTCCACCAATGAAAACGATCCGGGCGGAGCAAGATGCCACGCTCGGCCCGAAGCGGCAGGTTATTCGAGGCCAGCCAGGATCGAGTGTTGTGGCTGGCGATCTGCCCGTGCCAGGAGCCGCCCGGTTCGCGCAGTAACAAGGCGACAACCCCATCCGGCTCAATCGCCGTGCGCTCGAGGACTTCTACATCTGCCGGAGCCAGTGGTCTGCCGGGCTGGTAAGGGTCAGTCACATCGATGCCCTGGAGCCGGTAGCGCGTCGCGGTCCAGGAGCAGGCCTTGAGGGAGGCCACCGCCCGGCCGGTGGCAGCGAGAGCCGCCAGGTTCAGCGGCTCGATCACGACGCCAGGCTCCTGACTGAGCAAGAGCCCGGGCAGAGTGAAGTGAACAGGGTAGGAGGGCGGAGGCTGTGCCCGAACCGGCAGAACTACGGCGAGCACCACCACCGGCAGGCCCATCCGCGGTGCCTGCATGCCACGCCTCCGCTCACCGAATCTACCACAGGCGGCCGGGAATGCTATAGTCCTGATTCTGAGGAAGGTTGACATGAGACGCAGTGTGCTGATCGTGTTGCTGTCGGGCGGCCTGGCCGCAGCGGCCGAGTTTCAGAGCCAATGGCCCAAGGGCGTCGAGCGGCCCTGGGCGGGACCGGAGTATTGGGCCAATCCGCTCCAGGACTGGCGGGTGAAAGACGGGCGGCTGGAGTCGATCGCCGCGGGCGGCGACCGCAACGTGTTCCTGCTGACGCGCGAGCTCTCGAGCGCCCGCGGCGATCTGCGAATGAGCGTGAAGCTGGGCCGCCTGGAGAGCGACACCGGGCCGCTCAAGGAGGGCTTCGCTGGCTTCCGGGTTGGCATTCGCGGGGCGTTCAAGGACTATCGCGACAGCGCGGTACGCGGCTACGGTCTCAATGCGGGATTGGCGAGCGACGGGCGGCTGTTCATCGGCCGTCATGGCGACTCGACGGCCACAGTTTCGCCGCCTTTCCAGAATCTCGAACTGCGTTTGAGCGCGGAGCCTGGCGGGGACACCTACCGCGTGGTTTTGCAGGCCTTCGATGCGGCGGGCCGCAAGCTGGGCGAGGATCGGCGCCAGGTGCCGGGTGCATGGCTGGCGGGAGGTCTGGCCCTGGTGTGCAGCTCCGGCTCGATCGAAGATTCGCCGCCGCCCGCCGAGCGGATCGAGGATCCGGGTTTCGCCGCCAAGCGCGGCACCCAGCGCGGCGGCACACTGCGGTTCTGGTTCCGGGACTGGAAAGTCTCGGGCAGCAAGGTCACGGCACACGAGGACCGCGCCTTCGGCCCCATTCTGTTCGCCATGCACACGCTCAGCCGCAAGGTTCTCAAGCTCACCGCCCAGACGGCGCCGGTGGGCGGGGAGGTTTTCCTGGAGGTTGCGAGCGGCGCTGCGTGGCGCCGGATCGGCCGCGCCGCCATCGACCCGCTGTCCCGCACCGCCACCTTCCGCCTCCCCAACTGGGACGACACCACGGACGTGCCCTACCGGGTGCTCTGCACCATGCCGGATTCGAGCGGCCGGCCACGTAACTACATTTACCGGGGCACCATCCGCCGCGATCCGGTGGACAAGCCCGAGGTCGTAGTGGCCGCCTTCACCGGCAATAACGACCTGGGCTTTCCCCACGCCGACATAGTCCGTCACGTGAGCCACTTCAAGCCCGACTTCCTGGCATTCACCGGAGACCAGATCTACGAGCGCGTAGGCGAGTACGGGCTCCAGCGGGCGCCGCTAGAGACCGCGGTGCTGGACTACCTGCGGAAGTGGTACATCTTCGGCTGGGAGTACCGCGACCTGCTCCGGGATATTCCTGCGGTATGCCTGCCCGACGATCACGACGTGTACCACGGCAACCTCTGGGGCGCCGGAGGGCGGCACGCCGAAGGCGAGGGTTACGAGGGTCAGGACAAAGGGGGTTACACCATGCCGGCCGCGTTCGTGAATGCCGTCCAACGCACGCAGACCAGCCACCTGCCGGACCCGTACGACCCCGCGCCGGTCGAGCAGGGCATCACGGTGTACTACTGCCCGCTGCTTTACGGCGGCGTCAGCTTCGCCGTCATCGAGGACCGCAAGTGGAAATCGGCCCCCAGGCAGTTTCTACCCAAAGCCGATATCGTCAACGGCTGGGCGCAGAACCCCGCCTATGACGCGGCCCGCGATGGTGACGCGCCAGGAGCCGAGCTGTTGGGCCCGCGGCAGATCGAGTTTCTGGAACGCTGGGCAGCGGACTGGAGCGGCGGCGCGTGGATGAAGGCGGTGATCTCGCAAACGTTGTTCGCCAACGTAGCCACGCTGCCCAAGGGCGCGCGCAGCGACGCCGGGACGCCCAAGCTGGCTGTCCCACGACCCGGCGAGTACATCGAGGGCGATGAGAAGGTGGCGGACCACGACTCGAACGGCTGGCCGCAGAGCGCGCGCAACCGCGCCTTGCGTGCCATGCGGCGCGGTCTGGCCCTGCACATCGCCGGGGACCAGCATCTGGGCAGCACCGTCCACTACGGCATCGAGGAGTTCAACGACGCCGCCTGGGCCATCTGCGTGCCGGCCGCGGCCAACATCTTCCCGCGCCGCTGGTTTCCTCCGGAGCCGGGAGGCAATCGCAAGCCGGGTTCGCCGCCCTACACCGGGGAATACTTGGACGGCTTTGGGAACAAGGTGACGGTGCACGCGGTGTCGAATCCTTCCCTGGTCGAGGCGGAGCCGAAGGTGCTGACGCAGCGCGCCCCGGGCTACGGCATCATCACTTTCCATCGTGCTACCCGCAAGATCACCCTGGCCAGTTGGCCGCGGTGGGTGGACCCGTCGAAACCCGGCGCCAAGCCGTACGAGGGCTGGCCCATCACCATCGACCAGACCGACAACGGTTTGCCACGGCGCGGATGGATGCTGGCGAGGGTCGAGACGCCCGGCCTGAAGGATCCCGTCATCCAGGTCCTGAACCAGGCTACCGGCGAGATCGTCTATACCTTGCGCATCCAGGGCAGTTCGTTCACTCCCACCGTGTTCCAGGAAGGTCTCTATACCGTACGCATCGCCGATCCGGACAAGGGCCACGAGAAAGTGCTCCGGGACCAGCAGGCCCGCCCGGGGCGGTAGCCGCTCAGGTGGATCTGGTTTGCGGGCGGGGTTTGCGCGGCCCCTCGCGCCGGGCGGTGGTCTTGCCGGCCGCGGCTGCGCGCGGCACGGGCTTGCGGCGCTGGG
>Ga0315312_1003403_pt1 | contig 10260 bp, 12 predicted proteins | sample TDP7_MG_FD_203629 | JGI IMG/M metagenome (GOLD analysis project Ga0315312, IMG submission 203629) | Freshwater sediment microbial communities from Lake Towuti, South Sulawesi, Indonesia - TDP7 | ecosystem: Environmental > Aquatic > Freshwater > Lake > Sediment | place: Indonesia: South Sulawesi... | reverse complement strand
GGATAATCTCTTTTCGCGTCACTCCATTGCCGTTCCGACCAAGTGGAAGAATGACCTCCTCAAAAATGTTGTATGTTTCCGGCGACAGGCCCAATTCATTTGATTTAGCTACACTTTCATAGAGTCGAAATCCAGCTTCGACATCATCATCTTTGGCGACGATAGTCCTCTGATCTTTCTTCTTTCGAGCGAAGGCGTTAAGGAGAGCGTGTCCCTTAATTAACCTCAACAAGCGTGGGTAATCGCGCGTGTCTCTCGGATTAAGATGGGCCTTCCGCGCCAAGAATCGATCTAAGATCCGCTCTCCGTCTCGAATAACAACATTCGTGATGCCAGTGTTCCTGATAGCCTGTACTCTTGCTTTCAGCCAGCGTCGCATCGGATGAGATTCGACGAATGCACGAAATCTCTGAAGATCCGTTTCCTTCTCGGTAATAAGCCTCAGCGAGTCCAAGAGCTTCTCTTGCGTAGCCCCAGGAGAGAGAAGCCACATTCGTGTTCGCTCCTGGTCCTCCAGCGTGGGGTTAGCAGTGCAAAAGACGACGGTAGGATATCCCAGGATTTCCACCGTCTTTGTGCGAAGGCCAGCCTTTTCACGGCGGTCTGTGATCTTATAAGTCAAAACTTTTCGGTCATGAGAAAGAAGCGGTCGTAGGCGCTCCATAAGGGTCCAATGAGGCTGATCCAAAAACAGGACGATCTTACCAGTCAGGTCGACAACGATAACCTTACGATCTTTATCCCATTGACCGACTTCATGAAAGAAACTAGTCGGAGAAGCACCAGCGTATATTCTGTGTTCATCCTCCGGGAAATATGCGATCAGCTCCAATGGAATATACGATTTCCCAGTCGATGATTCGGCTTGGTAGGCGATGTTGTATTGGTCCTCATCAGTCTGAGCGTTAAGCATCGCGAGAAACGTTATCGCCTTCGCATGCTCATCACGCTTGACCGTAGTCGCTAGAATACTGTTCAACTCGTCTAGCGTGATCTCTCTTGCATGGTCTCGGAGCCTGGCTTCAAGGATCTCTTTTTGCTCAACTCCAAGCTGTGATGCAACCTCAACGTCAAACCCCGGCCTATCCACCTCCTCAAGGGTAAATGGACCAAGACGTTTACCATGGGCCTCAAAGACCCAGCCGTCTGCTGTGCATACACCTTTGACGCGATCGCTGCAGGGCACATCGCTCATCGCTCAGATCCCACTAGCTAATGCGTGCCTCGGGGTCCAAGGCTTGCCGGCGGGCCTTCCAATAATTCTGACATTATCTCGAAACCTCTAGCTTAATCAATCCGCGGCGCTCCAGCTCCTTCCGAATAGCTTCCCGAATAAGCTCGCTCTCATTCAGATGTGTATTCATCTCAACTGCTCGTTGAAGCAACCTTCTCATCGTCGGAGTTATCCTCACGGTTATAGTCTCTGCCTTTTCCATGCGTAACACGGGCGTTATGTATTCGTAAGGCTTAAGTATGTCAACTGACACACATTTAAAAGTTGGTGTCACTTGACACAGCCTATCTCTCGGGCAATAGTCGATGTTATACGACTGTTGAGAACAGAAGGACCCATGGGCGCCAGTAGACTGATGGAGAAAACTCAAGCATCAAGGAAGACTTTGTATCGCGCTCTAGGCACTCTTAAAGAGGCTGAGCTAGTTGTAGAGAAGGATGGAATCTACTATTATTTTGAAGATATAGGTGTCAGGGTCTATGAGAGTAAAGCGGACCACGAATTAGCCTTGAAACATTCAGAAAAACTTGTCCTAGGTCTCGACTATCTTGTACTTCACTCTATGCGCGGAGGGTGGGTAACTCCTCCTGCAGAGGGTGAACGCTATAAAGACTACGCCATTATGCACCTGAAGACGGGATACCGTGAACTATCCGAGCTATATGAGAAGCTTGAGAGTATTAGAAGAAGCATCGATACAGAAAAGGAGGCTTTTCAAGAAAAATTTAGGGAAAAGCTTCTGAACGAGTTTCCATCCGAGATATTGTATCCAGCGCAGGTGTTTACAGTCGTGTACGAAGATATAATGAATGTCCTAAGAGGAAGCAAGCACTCGTTCCTAGGTGATTTCAAAGTTGAAGACCGGAAAGCTAGATGCGGTGCGTACGCCTTAGCTGAGGAGGAATTAGCCGAACGGCTGAAAATATTTCTGGAGCAAGAAGAGGCATCGAAAGAAAATATAGATCACTGCCGGAAAATTGCGGGACTGGAAAATCAGTATTTTGAGACGCGAAGTAAGTTTGACAAGGAGATAGAATTGTTGAAACTTCGAGTCGAAAATGGGACGCCACTCCAAGGCAGATGCTCCATATGCCCAAATATTAAGGTTAGATCTTAAAGTAAACTGTCCTTTTTCCGAATGAATGTGGCCAGTTTAGACTCCCCATTCAGTATCTAGAGCTTCGATTCAGTTTCGTTTTCAAATTGAAGTCAGCCGGCTCAAATTACGTATTAACATAATTTCTCAGAGTTTCTTTTACTTGAATTTGAAACTGAAGCCCTGCTAGCAACACGCTTTGTCCAAAGAACATGCACGTAGGCTATCGCCGGGGCACCATGACAATCCATGATTTTTCCTCTGATCTCAGGAAACCGCTCCTCGTACTCCCTTCTCGTTTCCTCGTCCAAACAGAAATAAGAGGTCTCACAATATGCACAGTACTTTTCTCGAATAAATTCGGGAGGCCAAGGATCGATCTTCGCTGATCTAAAGCAGCCCAGCCATAACTCAACCTCTTCGTCTTCACATGTTTCTTTGGATCGCGAGATTTCGTTGGTCTTACCAGTTGATATGCCAATCCGCTCAGAAATCTCCTGGACCTTATAGCCCATTTCTCTCATATGGAGAACTATTGCCTTCACAGCTTTCGGAATAGGGGTTCTAGGCATCAGCTTCACCTTCAGCATGGCAGAGCAACTTGAAATTGAAATTGATCATGTTTCACCACTTGTTCCTAAAAGAAAAATGTGTTAAACCTGAGGTGGCGTAACCTTGAGGATCACGCCTAAGCCTTTGTAAGGTTCGACTTGATGGCTGACCAGTATCATCTTGCGCATATGCTTTCGAGCCTCCGCCAAAAGAGACTTAAGAAATGGAGAGTCGGTGAAGCGATGGAAAAACAGGGATTTGAGGTTCCTTGACTCTCATTTTTGAAGCCAAAAAAAGCGTCAAAAAATATGTTAAAGGCCTTTCAAAAACCTTTTTTAGAATTTACCTTTGTCTTGGGCCCTGAAGGTTCCCTGAAGACGCTTAGAATCCGGGATCCGCCTGGAGATAGGGCTTGAGAAGGGGATTCTGATAACGGTATTCTACCGTCCCTGTGTCGGCCTCCATATCTAACACGATCAACGGCGAGAAATATAGGAGGAAAGACAGTGGGGTACATATCTGCCTCCAGGTTCTCGGCATATTTTTCTTCTGGTGAAGAATGTTAGCTACAAACGTAGTCAAAGGAGAGGGAGAACAGGCTAAACTGAAGCCCACAAGCATAAGGATACCTCTCGAAGTCATGAAAGTGCTTGACCTGGTTGCGACTGAAAAAGAGCTGAGTCGAAGCAAAGTCATCATCAACATACTAGACCGGTATGCAAACGCCTACCGAATCGACATTAAGCCTCTGGCGCCTAACAGCCTGGACCATTACGCTTTGATCGCGCCAACCCTCTACGGCAAAACCTTCATGGCGAAGAACCTGTTCATACCGGCTTGCAGTTATAGATCCTCACCGAGAGTATGGCTATACTCCGCTGGATGTCAGGTACGATCGAACAGCACCTGCCACGCAGAACCCTTTATTCGAGATGTTCTCACTCAGCAACATCTGGTCGGATGTGGACCGGATAGCTAGGGACTTGATCCGTGAGCTTCAGAGCCTCAAGGAGAACGTCAGCATTAGGTTCGACGTTGTGGATCCCCAAGGATACTCATTCCTCTAGAAACGTGGAACTTCACGAACCTCTGCCTTTTCTGCATAATTCGGTTAAGACGAAATCTCTTAAAAATCCTCTTTAAGAGCAAGTCAAGAGCCTGACAGAACCCTGAGCCTACGCTCGACCTCTTCAACCTTCTTTATCCAAGAATCTATGGCCTTAGCAATCTCCTCAATCGGATCCTCTTTCTCATCCAATTCGCATCACCTTCCGTATTCTCTCCAGACTTGAACGGCATTCAGCATCCTCGCCAGGACAGACTCAAACTCTGTTGGGCTTGAGACGCGCAGTATCCCGCTCTCTTGACGCAGCAGGCCAGACGCGAGAAGCCTCGCCTTGATAGACTCGTAGTTGCTCACGGTTAGGCCATTATTCGAGATGTACGCTCTCCACTCTTTCACGCAGTAGGGGCTTCCTTCCATCTGCCTTTGCCTGACATGGTTCAACAGATCCAGCGCCTTCTTCGCCATATCAACCGAGGTTACGACTATCCGCTCTCTACGAAGATGCTTCAGCCTATGAGCGTCGGGCATGGGCTTTGTCGAGTATGAGCGGAAGAAGATGGATTCAAGAACCGCCTGCATATCGTAAGGAACCGCTTGCTTCAGCTTCAAGATTGTCTGAGTCTTCCTCTCAGCCATAGTTCATCTATAACAAAAATAGTGAAACTTGTCTGTCAAGTTGAGTTGAAATAACCTACTCCTGTTCAACAACACACTGCGTATGAGGCCACACAACCTCCCGCCTACCCAAGGAGAAATCTGAGGATGACAATCTTTGATGGTATCTGGTGTCTGCTGGAAGATGTGCACTACAGCCCGAGTACCTGCTTGAATCTTTCAAAAATGTCCACGGCGTACACGTCCTTGCCACAATGCTGACAGCGAGTTATGTTTCCAGTTTTTGGAATAGTTACCTTGCCGCCACAATTGGGGCATTCTATTGTTTCGAGAATGAAACCTTTACCCCTAGTCTGTTGAAGGAGAGATGCGAAATCGATCTTGAGTTCTTTTACTTTAGGTCGGACTTTCTGTTCATGTATTTCAGATAGTTCGTTGTAAACCTCTTTTGATAGTGTGTCGACTTCGGCGTCCCACTCCGCAGATTTTGACGAGACTTGACTTTCAAGCCGCTGTCTTCCGCTTTTGGCAGACTGGTAAACGAACCTGTAAATTGCATACCCGATAACTAGGGTTATGATGCCAAATGCTACCTCACCGCCCCCTCCTACCTTGGTGTGCGCACCCGACTCCAATACCATGTAGAAAATGGCGACAATAGACAAAAAACCGAAAACTACTATCGCACCGAACCCTAGTACACCTCCTTCCTTTTCTCCTATAAAAAGTGAGAAAATGCTGATAATCATACCTATCAAAACAAATACCATTGCACCGTACCCTCCTACCGCCCCTAGTATAATTGAGAAAAGGCCAATACTTATAGCGCCAGCTATATATTGAATGCTACTACTTTTGGTATCCTCCCCACTTGACCTCAGCCTCATAAGATGCCAGATGTATTGAAGGTCCTCTTCCAGTTTGCCCACCTGCTTCCTCAGCCTTGGTGAGAGCTCCCTCTCCTCGAAATGAAAGCCAGACTTTTCGTAGAGTCGTTCAAGTACTTTTGCACGTGCTTCGCTTATAGCAGACAGGTTACTCACCTTTTTGTATTGCAGGACGCAATACCACATATTTCATCAAGCCTAGTCTCTCCGCCACTCCAGGCTCCGGCCCAAGGGTTACCTAAAATTTCGTATTCTAGGCACTATTTCAATTCTCCGGCAAGTCAGGTGTACTCGAATTGTTACCGCGTATTATGATTTCGTACGTCGGTTGCCCCGTAGATAAAAGCTGATAGAATCGTGAAACGTCACGCGGTAGGTCGTAGCTTAAACCGAACTATTAGCTTTAGCTTTACTAAGCACTTCCGCCTCAAAATTCGGAAGGATCAGCACAAAGAAGCTCGTCGTCATTACAATCAAGAGAGACAGTATCCTAACGGCGGGAACGGTTAACAAGAAGAGAATTGCGATGAAAACGATAATAGAAGTCAAGAGATAATGTAAACACAAGACAAATTCACGTGTGTTAATCTTTCTAATGCCTGCTTTCCTCGGAACATATATCGTAAGTATACCCGCAACAATGATCACAATCATGAGGAACCAAAGAAAGTACCCAAGAAATGCGATTCCAGACACAATTATAGCCCAAGTTGCGTATGAGAATATCATGTCTCCGAAAGCCTTGGCATTCTTGTAATTCTTGGGGATTCTTCGTTTCCATCGAACACCCGCAGTAACTGTATATGAGTAAGAAAAAACCCACAAAGAAAAAACAACTGGCAAGATTTGTAAGCGCTCAGAATATGGAACAAAAGCCATTAGATTACCGATTATTGTAAAGAGCATAGTGATTCCAATGAGAATAGAGCCAGGATAGGACGGTAGATCCCTTGAGATGCAACTGGGACAGAAAATTGCTTTCTCAGGCTTTATTTTTTCTAAGAAACCATACTCTGAGATCGAGCAGTCCTGGCACATAACAACGCCACAAGCTTGACAATGAACCACCTCCTCTATCTCTTTTTGACAAAAACGACAAGTATACACGCCATCACCCCAAATCTAGATGTCGCCCATTAGGAACGCTAAGAAGCATGCTAAACTCGCAATGATTAACTCCAATCCCAAAGTGTAGGGATTCTTTACATACTCCCGAAGCCAAGCTTGCAGCGGTTTGTACGTGTACTTATCCCACTTTAACCCATAAAACCGAGTAGAGAAAGGGTAAAGCCACATCAAACCACGACCTAGACTATCAGCCAAGAGATGCGCAAAAATCGCCGAGAACAATATCAAGACCATTTCCCAAGAGAAGCCTACTACGTAGAGGATTAGGAAAATGGGTATGTAAAATAATGGAGAGTGGATAGGCAAATCGTGATGTTTCCAAAATGGAATGTGATAGAATCGGGCTAGTACGACACCAAAATCTGGAAGAATACTGAAAAGTAGGATAAGAAGTATGTCGGTGTCTAGAGGTCTATAGCCCAGAACAAGAGACACAAGTCTGGCAAAAATATATCCTATGGCAATGTGACCCGGGAATTGAAGCATCGTTTGCCACCTCGATTCATCTACTTCGCTAGGGAAAATGTTTTTCGTAGCGATGAAACCCTGAACAACAATTTGTCAGCTTTTACCGATTCTCTTAGCTTGCCCCTGCCTGAATCTGGCTGTGACTGAGATCACCATAAGATGCACCATTAGCAGTTTGATAGAATACGAATATATAATCTGCGATGTTTGTGAAATGGTGTCTCAAAGCGACCTAGTTATAGTACATCTATAACAGAAGTCATGAAATCTCCCTAGGATTTGCAATTGGAATAACTAGGCTATAATGGAGCGCCTTATACTAGAGCAATCGGGATATTTTGCTGAGGACTCTTACAGGATATAAAAAGAAACTATGAACAAACGTTATTGCAGATCCGTAATACGTTGACTATTACAACAAGCCACAGTTTGGACAACTTCTAATGCGCATCATTGAAGCCAATAACGATGACGAATAGGGTGGTTCTTCCGATCAGTAGTACGAAAACTAGGCCTCGACATCCCTTCGCCTTATCGATCGATTAACTTTCTTCACAGCTACCGCTAACCCTATCGTCGGAAGGACCAGATAAACCTCTATTGATAGAAAGGCTGCAACTGTAAAAGCTATGGTTGAAGCGAGATCAGTGTTTATCGCCTTCAGTATCGTGAAGGTGCCGGCTGCTAGACGGGTTACTCCCATTAGGGGGCTGAGCAGGATTCTAAATGCAGAGCGTAGCCAATCGTTTTGAGCTATGACGCTAGCTACCGTTGGCGACCAAGAGTAGTAGAAGCCATTCCAAACCTCAACGAGCTCTCTTCCAAGGCTAGTCGATCCTATCAATTCATCTCTAACATAGCGCATGTAAACTACTTCCTGAACCAAAGGACTGCCGTAAACTGTGGCTATGACGCAAGGCGTTACGGTAGGGGTAGGTGTGGAAGTGAGTGTTGTAGACGTTGGCGTTGTTATCGTGTAGCTGGTCGTTGTGCTAACTGCCGTTACAGTAACAGAGGAATTCGTAGTCTCAGTTGCCGTAGTCACAATTGAGGTCGCTGTACTGGTCGCAGTCATAGCTTGTCCTCGACTTACATAATTGATGACGAATTATGCCAAAATTCCAAGGTTTCACACCAGATTCATTTGCTTTCCTGAAAGAATTGAAATTGAACAATAGCAAGCGATGGATGGATGCTAACAAATCTCGATACGAAGATCTCAAGAATCGAGTCAAAGCTCTCATCGAAGACGTAGCCGACAAATACATTTCATCAAAATACCCGGCTCTCGAGTTGGAAGCTTTGGAGCAGCCTGCTCTACTATGGCTTGAGCTAAACCAAATTTTCCTCCGACAGTTCTGCAGTTGACATGAGCATATCTCAGGGCTAAACCCTTGCTCTTAGCAATTCTCTCTAAAGTCTCGCCGACTCTCCGAGCAGTCGCAGTCTTTCCAGATCCGGTCTCGCCTGTAATAAGAACCCTCTGACTTAAGGCACCTGGACTCTCGAGAACGATGTTAAGCATCTTAACAAGGTAGCTGATTTCGTCTTCTCTATGAGGAAGACGTGAGGGAACATATTCGAAGCTAAGCTTCTCAATCCCATCTGGTTTGAAGATAGATGTTCTTGCTCTGCTCATCGACTTCTCCGATAACTACTTTACAAGACAATGATTTACTTTTTTCCAGTACCATGAAGCCGATCATGTTCCGACTAATTTGTTCTCTTGACAAGTATCCTTCTTGAAGGTAGGACGCTTACAAACTGCCACCCTTCAGCCAAATGCTTCTCTAACTCGTTCTCGCCGACTATGATCTGCGGGTCCTTCTCCCCGCTCCGCATCTTCTTAATCTCGTTCTCGAAGAGCTCTATCTCCTCATCTTTAGTTAGCTCCCTTTTGAGGTCCCTCTCCTTGGCGACTTTGACCTCCAGCAAATCTATGCCCAACAAGCTTTTCGCGATGCTTTTCAAGGCTTCGATCTTGGACTCCTTCACTATGCTCGCTTGCTCCAAGGGTTGCGCAATTGTGCTTAGAAACGGCTCGCAATCCTTGTAGCATTTGCGCATATCTTCAATCATCTCCGGCGGAAGCCTTCCCTTATTCGTGCTGTATCGGGCTTCAATATCGCCTTTGTGGCCTGCTATGAACTGCAGATATGGATGGCTTATCTTACCCTTAGACTCCGCAATTATCAGCTGGGTCTCAGCGTAGGCACGTAGCACGTAAGGTCTCTTGTATACGCCTGCCTTCCTCATACACTTCCTGATCAGATGCGTTATCTTCCTAGTCATCATGAAAGGCTTCGTTTTCGCTCTGGGGCGTTCATGGCCTATTAGAGGGCTTTCAGTCGTAAGCTTCTCGCCGGACCTTAAACGTTCTTCAAGATGCTCCTTCAAGTATGTACAGCCCTCGCTTCCCAGAAAAGTGAAGTACTTATGCCTGGTCTTGCTGAGGCTCGGTCTGACCACGACCATTGTCGGAGTCGCGAAGACAACTTTGCCTTCTTCTATATGGAGCTCTGGAATGTCCTTCAGCATCAATCCGTCGCTTCCATCATGGTTCCCTATGCTCTCAGGGCGTAGGTCTCCGAAAGCCATAAGCGCTTCAGCAACACGTACCCTAAGCGGTGAAGCCCTGAATATGCGCGAGAGCTCTTCTTGAGTTGGGATCTGCTCATTCTCTATGGTCGGGGTTGCGTATGCATTACTTACCTTTATTCTACGGGTAAGGATTATGTCGTTGTACCTCAGCCAACTCTTAACAGCCTTAATTAAGTCCAATATGTATCCAGGAGCCTTACCTTCTGACTCAAGCTCCGTAACCATGTCCTCCAAAGAGTCTTGGAAGACCGCCAAATCCCTCCTAGCCGATTCAAGAAGACCGTCCGGCGTAGTCTTAAGCAGCTCACAGACTCTGCTCATCCTCCTCATAGCTACCTCAGCCGTAATAGGGCTACCCTTCGCTAGGCTTCTCAGCCAACGCTTAACAGTCCTCTCGCCCATGTAAGCCGCGTACTTGCTTTCGCCTTTCTTTGGCATGAATTTAGAAGAGGGCTCCATTAAATATAAAGGTTCTGCACCTAAAAAGTGGTGGACCGGGCGGGATTTGAACCCGCGACCTTCCGCATGCCAAGCGGACGATTTGGTAACGACCCTCGATTGAGGAGTAGTTCATACCAGACTGATCTACCGGCCCGCGTTCAATCTTAGCGAT
>Ga0315312_1003402_pt1 | contig 10264 bp, 9 predicted proteins | sample TDP7_MG_FD_203629 | JGI IMG/M metagenome (GOLD analysis project Ga0315312, IMG submission 203629) | Freshwater sediment microbial communities from Lake Towuti, South Sulawesi, Indonesia - TDP7 | ecosystem: Environmental > Aquatic > Freshwater > Lake > Sediment | place: Indonesia: South Sulawesi... | reverse complement strand
TGACGAACATCTTGACTAGACCAGGGTCTAGTGGTGGCTTGCTGGTTGCGGCGATGGCGGTAAAACCTAGGAAGATGAATGCTATTGCTGTGGATGCCCAGAAGTAGGTTGTTATCGTCATTGTTCCGGTTATTTGGCCTATGAGGTAAGGTTGAAAATCGACGGTTCCAAGTGCCCACAAGATTGTGGCGTTGAGTGCGTTTAAGCCCGCTAGGAAAGTTATGAAACCTAGTATCCACACTGCTATTCCTTTCTTTAAGTAGGCCGACATTAGAGGTACCTCTTTTTCACACGCTTCGTCTATTAGGTTGAGTGCTTATGTTATTTATGAATTGTGAAAGCGGTTTTAAATTCAGTATTCGGCGTATGTTTTAATAGAAAATTATTTAGGGCGTCAAGCTAATCATAAAGCCAAGGAGGAGACATGTATGCCTATAGCCTTTGTGTTGATCAACGCTGAAATTGGCTCGGAGGAAGAAGTTCTGAAATCGCTTAAGAGCGTTAGTGGGGTGCAGGAAGCCTACATCGTCTACGGTGTTTACGACATTGTGGCGAAGATCAAGGCTGATAGCATGGAGAAACTTAAGGACATTGTGACTTGGCACATTCGACGGCTGAACAAGGTGAGATCTTCTCTAACCATGATTGTGGTTGAGGGAACATAACCACCACCTTCTTTTTCTACATACTTCGTTGTGGGTGAAAGTTCTTATTCTCACGATGCGTTTTCATGATTTGGTCGAATTGACACCATGATCACGATGCACATCGGGTTCGACGACACCGACTCCACTAGAATGGGATGCACCACCTACATAGCCGCCATCCTCGTGGAAAAGCTGAGTAAGCTAGGCGTCTCCTTCATAGACTACCCAAACCTCGTCAGGCTCAACCCCAACGTTCCATGGAAGACCCGTGGCAACGGCGCTCTATGCCTAAGAATCCGATGTGATAAGGACATGGCAGAAGGAATCATGGAAATGGTGGTTGACGCCGTCGAGAAAAACTCTGATCTGGACTACGCTGGCACTGAGCCAGGCGCTGTCTTCTTCTTTCACAACCGCATACCAAGCGAGATCAAAACCTTTGCAAAACAAGCCATACAGGGCATCGTAAAGATGGAGGAAGCCCTTAAACTCATCAAGAAGTTTGGGGCTGAGGCTGTGGGCTTCAAAAAGGGAAGAGGCATTATTGGAGGGTTAGCCGCCATCGGTGAAACCTTGGAAGGCGATCACACCTTTGAGGTTATAGCCTATCGAACACCCCAAAATCGCGGAACACGTAGAAGAGTTGAAGCTTCATCTGTTTTGGAGATGGACAAGAAAACTTCACCCCTAACATTCAACAACATTGACCCTGAGAAAAGACGAGTCCTCATCGCCCCCAGGGGACCAGATCCAGTCCTATATGGCATTCGAGGAGAAAAACCTGAGGTCGTCAAAAGAGCCCACGAGATTGTTCGATCTCAAGAACCCATCGAGCGGTGGGTCATCTTCCGCACAAACCACGGAACCGACGCCCACCTACAAAAAGTCAGCTCCATCCGCGAGATAGAGCCCTTCAACCCCGTGATCGCTCGCGGAGTTGTGGTTGGAGAACCTCATATGATTCCGGGAAGACACGTCATCTTCTCCATCAAAGACAGAACCGGACAAATAGACTGTGCCGCCTACGAACCAACAGGGACCCTCCGTGAAGCCGCGAAAAAGCTGATTAAAGGAGATCAAGTTGAAGTTCATGGAGGTGTCCGTCCCGCTTCGCCGAAACATTCAGTCACCATAAACCTTGAAAAAATAAGGGTTCTGAGGTTGGCTTCCAAAATTGATTTTCTCAACCCAATATGTCCTCAGTGTGGCAAGCGAATGAAGTCCATGGGAAAGGACAAGGGTTTCAGGTGTGAGAAGTGTGGCTTTCGCTCCTCAAGGCTGGGAAAGGTGGTAGTTGAGGGCAAGCGTTCCCTCGAGAGAAAGCTCTACATAACTTCTCCTAGGTCCCAGAGACACCTAGCGAAGCCTTACCTTCGATATGGGAAGGAAAAATCCGGCGCACCGAAAAACATGATCAAAGATTGGCATAATCCCTAGACCTACGTGGAGACGAGACCTTAGAAATAGATAGAAAAAGATAAAACAATCCTTAGATTGTAAATCACCAACTGCACGGTTGGGATAAACCAATGAAACAAGGCTTTTTCGAAGCAGTTCTGGAACTGGTTGAGGCAAGCAGAGCCCATGAAACATACAGAGACGCAGAATGTATAAACCTGATAGCAAGCGAGGGACTAAAGTCTCCTGCAGTGAGGGAAATACTGAGATTATGCCAAGACTTGGAGTGCAGGTACGCTGAGGGAGAGAACGACCTTGATGGACATGTTAAGCTACGCTACTATCAGGGGCAGAGGTACATCACGAAAATTGAAAACTGCTCAGCCGACCTTATGAAGGACCTGTTCGGCTGCAACTGGGTCGACATGAGACTGGTCTCCGGCACCCACGCAAACTTAGCCACATTCAGCGGACTCTCAGCCGCAACAAAAAACAAGAAAATGGTTGTTGCGCCTCTCAGCTGCGGAGCCCACATCTCCCACGACTACACTGGTCTAGCTGGGAAGGTTATGGGTTTGGAGACAATTGATCACGCCTACGACGTAGAAGAGATGAACATTGACCCAGACAAGTCCGCGGCAGTGATAAGAAAGACGAAGCCGGGCATAGTAACCTTCGGCGGAAGCCTGTTTCTGTTTCCCCACCCCGTAAAAGAGCTGAGAGAGACTGCCAAAGAGGTTGAAGCCTACATAGTCTACGACGCCGCCCACGTCCTAGGATTAATAGCTGGCAAACAGTTTCAAGACCCCCTCAGAGAAGGCGCGGACTTCATAACAGCCTCAACACATAAAACATTTCCAGGGTCTCAGGGCGGCGTTGTTCTCGCAATTTCAGAGGATGAAAGGATGAGGGCGGGAATAAAAAGTGTTCAGCACTCAATTTTCCCCCTAACCACGTCTAACACGCACCTTGGCAGGTTGCCAGCGACGGGATTGGCTGCGCTGGAGATGAAAGTGTTTGGTGTGGAACTCGCAAGGCAAACGGTCAAAAATGCTCAGGTTGCGGGAGAATACCTCTTTGAGAATGGAGTGAAGGTCTTGGGAGAAAAGAAGGGGTTCACAAGGTCACATCAGATCGCCGTGGACATCCGAGAGTATGGTGGGGGGAAAAAGGTAGCTGAAAACCTTGAAGAAGCCAACATCATTGTTAACAAGAACCTGTTGCCCTTTGACGACCCAAACGACAAGAAGAATCCATCGGGGCTCCGAATTGGTTTCCAAGACGTGACTAGAAGAGGGTTCAAGGAGGATGACATCAAAAGACTGTGCGACCTCGTGATAGATGTGATAAAGGGGAGGAGAAAACCCTCCGACATCAAGAAGGACGTAGTGGCTTTGAGACAGAGCTTTAAGGAAATCAAGTACGGATTTCAAAGCATAGACGAGACCGTGAAGTATGCGAAGAGGCATGGTTAGGTTTCATTTCTGAACAGATTTCCAGGTGAACCTAGATGAAGTATGTGCTCATAATCGGTGACGGAATGGCTGATTATCCAGTTGAAGTCCTGAACGGGAAAACTCCTTTGCAGGTTGCCGACAAACCGAACATGGATGGGCTGGCATTTAGAGGGCGTAGCGGCATCTTGAGGACAATCCCAGAAGATATGGGGGCTGGTTCTGACATTGCAAACCTTTCCATTCTGGGGTACGACCCTAAAAAATGGTACACGGGCAGAGGACCCCTTGAAGCCGCCACCAGAGGAATTCATCTGGGCAAAGAGGACATAGCCTTCAGATGCAACCTAATTACAGAAGAAAACGGTGTCTTAGCGGACTATTCTGCGGATCACATAACAAGCGATGAAGCCCGAGAACTAATGAAGTGCATGGAAGATAACTTTGGAAAACCGAAGGAGATAGATTTTCACGCCGGCGTCAGCTACAGGAATCTGCTGATCCTTAGGAACGGACCATACTCAGACAAGGTCTTGTGCACGCCACCCCATGATGCTCTAGGAGTTAAGATATCCGAGACTCTGCCGAAGGCTAAGACGGCGGCGGCTGAGTTCACCGTTGCCACACTGAAAAAGATGATTTTGGGTTCAAAAAGTATTTTGGCGGATCATCCCGTGAACGCTAAAAGGGTTGGTCTTGGTAAGAGACCTGGAAACATGATTTGGCCTTGGGGGCAGGGTAAAAAGCCGAGTATGCCGATGTTGCAGGAGAGGTATGGCATAAGTGGGGCCGTCATATCTGCGGTTGATGTGGTTAATGGTGTAGGAATTTATGTTGGGATGGAGGTTGTCAAGGTTCCTGGTGCCACTGGATATTATGATACGAACTATGAGGGGAAAGCCGACTATGCGCTTGAAGCCTTGAAAAGACGTGACATGGTTTTGATTCATGTGGAGGCGCCGGACGAGGCTGGTCATAGTGGGGATCCTGAACAGAAGATTAGGACGATTGAGGACTTGGATAGAAGGTTGGTTGGAAGGCTGTTGGATGGTTTAGAAGGGGATTATACAATTGCTGTTTTGCCTGATCATGCCACTCCAATAAGGGTTAGAACGCACACGAAGGATCCGGTTCCGTTTACAATATGCTCTCCTCTTGTTGAACCAGATGGGGTGAAGTGTTTTGATGAGGTGTCTGCTAGGAAGGGTGGTTTCGGTTTTCTAGAAAGAGGAGAACTATTTATGCCCTTATTCGTAGCGGCTAAAAAATCCCAAGGAATTTCTGGGGTTTCGGAATAGCTTCTTTACTTTCCAGAAATAATGTTGTGTCCAACATAGCGCGATCTAATATCTCAAAACTCATTTTCTATATAAAGCAGAGCAAATCTTTATCCAATACTGATTAGTGCACGAAAATCGTATTTAAAGAAATCTTTAGAGAGCAGATTCACTTTTTTACGGAAACCGCGCGCTCATTTAAAGGCTTACAGCTTTTCTTGAGTCGTGCTTGGATGGAAGTTTCTTCAGAAACTTTACATAATCCTCGGGCAATTGATGTTCTTGAGCCCCAGAAACCAGCAACTCCTTATACCAGTTGAATGGAATTGCCTTCGGAGTGAGTTCTGTTGAGATGTAAACTTCCGCAGCTACAAATTTATTCTCATCAGTTTGGGCATTCATTGTGGTACGCTGATATCCTTCTTCTACTTCATCCAATCTATTTAAGTCAGACGAATCCATCTCGTACAACACTCCCCACACAACACCCCCAGGGCTGTCTTCCAAGTTAGCCTTACCAGAATTATCTTTACTCCTTTTGTTACACACTAATCTCTTGTTGAGAATTCTTCCTCGACACATCAGTTTTGCTGATGGAATCCGTTGGCATAACCTGTTCTCCTTCATATTAGAGCCGTAGGCAAAATATAGAATCTTTCCTCCCATCAAATCACCCTTACTTATCCTTAGAAACGTGACAGATATAGTCCATCTTCCTCTTGAAATTGCGGCGTAGCTTTTCATCTGGCGGATTATTTTTCTGTAACCGAGACACATAATCCTTAAATTCCTTAATTAACTGCCTATGAAACAATCCCCGGTTAATGATCAATCCCTTTTCGTCATCTGTTAATGAAACAAGTGGTACTTGTGGGCGGATACGCACTCGCGAACTACCCTTGATTTCTGCTTGATGAAGAATGCCACAGCGGATCTGTTCATAAAACATATTAGCCAAGTTTCCATTAAAGAACTTGCCAAATGATGTTTCCGTTAAAAACCGAACAAAGTACTCTTTTGACTTTTTATTAGGTGTTTCAGGAACTCCCTCACGGAACTGTTGAAGAGTTTCAATGAGCAAACAGTCCAAGGCTAAAACGGCGAATCCAGAGTACTTATAACATTCAATGAACTCAATAACCCTCAGGAATCGACCACGAATACGATCTTCAAAGATCTTTATCGCTTTTTGCCATTCCTCCTCAGTTGAGAAGGCTAAAGGACTATAGTCATCAACAGTGAAATGTGGTGAGATGCGCATTGGCTCGGTCATGACACTTAACCTCTTAAAGGCACAGTTTCATCTAAACAACATGACAATACAATTACGTTATTACTTGTTTTACAGAGCATATATTTATTATTCAGAATGTGCACTCGTAGCACCCTAAAATGCCTATAATCAAGTGGACTAAAAAGAAAAGAGCAAAGGTATTTAGTTATTTACATCATCTTGCTTGATATTCGTATTCAATCAACAACCTCAAATATGAATTCTTGTGAAACTCCTTCCTTGCAGGTGACAGTGACTGTAACCCGAAAAATGTCCAAAGTAGGAATATCAAAATTGTAGGAACTCCAAGTTTTTTCAGTTATTATTTTCCTTGTCTCACTCGCCTTAAGGATTTCCAGTTCTCCATAAGTGCTTGCGTCACCATCATAGCCCCGACATGAAGTTTCTATTGTAACCCCATGTGCATCTTTATTCCCTGTGTTTTGAATGTAAACTGCAATGCCTTCATCAAGGAGTCTTACGTCAAAGACATTGAATTTTGGTTTCTTTTGTGATTCCATTTGAGAATAATATACGCCTATTCCTGCAACAATTACTATTAGAATTAGAACAAGAATCACTATTATTACCGGCATCGAGACCGTAGGTTTTGGGGGTATAGTTTCTTCTCTTACCTCTTTTGCTTCAGGAATTTCAGTTTCTTTCCCAACCTCTTTAGCTTTAACTTGGAGTCTTTTTATTTTCTGCCAGAAATCTGTGGGATATATCTTCCCTAAGAGTTCGTGTCCTATAACAGTGCGTTTCATCGGGTCTCTGGATACCTTTACAAGTTCCATCTTGGCATCTTCTGAAAACCAAGACAATAGTTTCCATTTTGCTTTACACGATACACATTCGGCAAAGTCATCTATCCAACCTGAAAACCCGTATCCTTTGTCCGATTTACATAAAGGACATTTTGGAAAACGTTTGTACATTAATTCTACCCTTTCTTTATCGGATGACATTGACAAATACACATTTAATCATGTTTATTCAAGTTGCATTAAAGATTTAAGGAGAAATCTTCTACACTATGACATTATTCCTTATTGTCTTTCTAACGTACTCTTCCAGAACTTTTGGAAAAGATTTCTCTAAGTCTCTTTTCTGGGGCTCCTAGGCAGTAGAGTATGCCTGTTAAGTTCTCCTTTGTTATTACGCCGTCAGCCACCTTCTTAAGAATGTCCTTTGGGTTGAGCGCTATTCCCAAACCCGAGCTCTGAAGCATGAACCTGTCGTTAGCGCCGTCTCCAACCGCAACAATTTCCTCCAACAACAGATTCTCTCTTCTAGCCAACTGGCGGATTATCTCCCCCTTCCGCTTATCATCAATTATGGGTTCCTCCACCTCCCCCGTCAACCTACCCTCCCTAATCACAAGGCTGTTAGCATAGGCGTAGTCGATGCCAAGCTTCTCCCTAATCTTGTCAACAAAATACTTGAAGCCTCCAGAGACAAGGGCAACCTTGAATCCCAAAGCCTTGAGCGTGCGTATCAGCTCTTCTGCGCCCGGCGTAATTTCCAAGTTCTCCGCTATAGCTTCAAGAACCTCCACCCTCAAGCCCTCTAACAACCTCGCGCGTTCCTTAAGGGCTTCTTTGAAATCCATCTCACCACTCATAGCCTTTCGCGTCACTTCCCTCACCTTCTCACCCACTCCAGCTGCCTTAGCAAGTTCATCAATCACTTCCACATCGATCAGCGTGCTGTCCACATCAAAAACTATCAGCCTCTTTGGTCTTTGAAACACGTCCTCCGTCTGAACAACCACATCCTGTCCAACCTCGCCACAAGCGTCTTCAAGTCCACTTCTGAAATTCTCAAGGTTAGAGGAAACATCACTCAGATCCGCCGATATCTCCATCACGTTTAGCTCGCCGGAGGCAATCATCCTTATCCTCTCTATGTTCGCCTTTCTCTCAGACAGAAACTTCGAAACCCTAGCAACTATGCCAGGCTTATCCTTCCCAATAGTTGTGAGTAACGCAAGCCTCTTCTCACCCTTAAGCCTCCCAGCAACGTAAGGTTCCATGGTCAACTCCAAGCCTATCCTGCCTCCAATGCTCGCCAACTCATCCTTGAGAGCTTCAACTGGAATGACGGCGGCGCGACAGTCCACTATCATGAAAATGGCGAAGAGTCCCCTCATGCTAAAAGCCTCGATGTCAACGATGTTCGCCTTTGCCCGGGCTATGGCACCGGTTATTTCTGCGATCAGTCCAGGCTTGTCCTTTCCAGTCGCCGTGATTACGACAAAATCCGTTGTCAAGCTGAACACCTCATTTCTAAGTCTTCTCTACTTGTTGAACCACTAATTTTCGTGTTTCGGTCTAGACGATTTCAGCTGCTTTCGGGTAGGAGCCTAGAATCCTTATGAAAGCTGACTTCTTTTCAAGAGCTCTCAACGCTTCTCGACACCTCTTCTCAACTCTGTGACCCTCAAAATCTAAGTAGAAATTGTATTCCCAAGGCTGCCGCTTTGTCGGTCTTGACTCAATTTTCGTCAGATTTATGTCCCTTAAGGCAAACTCCTCAAGAGCGTGATACAAGGCGCCTGGAACATGCTTGGTAGAAAAAATTATGGAAGTCTTGTCTTTACCAGTAGGCTGCGAGTCATTCTTTGACAAGGCGAAGAATCTCGTGTAATTGTTTGGGGTGTCCGCTATCCCCCTAGCAAGAATTTTCATGCCATAAATCTCTGCAGCCCTCTGACTGGCGATTGCACCAGCGTTCATCAGCCTCTTCTCCTTTATCATTTTCACACCGCCCGCAGTGTCATAGGTCGGAACTAACTCGCAGCCCAGAGTTTCAAGGAAAGTTCTACACTGGGCTAGAGCTTGGGGATGGGAATAAACCACTTTGATAGAGTTTCTTCTTGTCCTTGGACTGGTTATGAGGCAGTGAACAATCTTAACGATTACTTCTCCACACACCTTGAGCTCATGTGTCAAAAATAAGTCGTAGGTCTGGTTCACACTACCCTCTATCGAATTTTCAATCGGAACCACACCATACTCGGTTTCCCCCTTCTCCACGCATTCAAAAACGTCGGATAGGTTTCTGCAAGGCTTCACTTCTGCTGAGGAACCGAAAAAGAGGTAAATTGCGCTTTCGCTGTAGGCTCCTATTTCGCCCTGAAAAGCAACTCTCATACCGTTTTCTCCCTTTGTGATAAGACTATTCCTTTCTGCATTCTTATAGTTTAATCCTTACTCGTCGAGAGAAAGCGCCAGAAAAGGAAATGAGAAAACAAGGATTTTGTGTTTGTCCTTAATGCAACATCATCTTTTCTTCGTATTTTCTAAGGTGTTCGGCTGCTTCTCCGATGTCCATGAAGAGTTTGTCAACCCTTTCCACATCTTCAACGTTGACCTCTTCTCGTTTCATCATCCTAGCGTTCTGGGCTGCTAGACTTAGCAGTTGAACCGCGTATCTTAGGGAACTCTTGGACCCAACCTCAGTTAGCCTTTCCAGAGCAGCATCCTTCAGCTTCACCTTCTCCTCCCTAGAACGTATACGCAGTATCTCTCTGATGCTATCCGGATCGTACTCGTGAGTTCCGATAATCACTGAGCGGTCGATGAGGTCCAAGGGGAAGCCCATAGGACTCTTAACGTCGGTTCCTCGGATGGTAGTTACGCCTCTGTTGGTGGCTAGGATAATAATGGGCACAAGCTCGCTCTCCATAGCTCTTCCCAAGAAGCTGAAGGCCTCCAAATCCAAGAGGTGCGAGTCATCAACGAACAACACTCCAGGGTGTATGAAGGCTTTACCATCATCAACCAGCTTCTTTACCGATTCATCCACTGCGGTTCGGACCTCTGTGTCGATCTCCTTGGTCTCGGCGCCCCCCATGAATAGGGAGAAAAGACTGCCTCCCATCCTGCTTCTGGCGTTGATCTCGTCCATGTCCGAAAGCGTTAGAGTGTACACGAACTCCTTGTCTTTCAGGACATTGCCGTCGGGGCGCGGCACCTTCCTTCTGGTGTCCACATCATAGGTTTTGCCTTTAGCGCTCTCGAGGCTTAGGCCGAGGTCGACAACCCTCCCAGATTCTGCGTCGATCTGCACCACACTTCCCTCCGAGATGCCTTCTTGGATGATCTGCTGAGCTATGGAGGCTCCTGCCTCTATGGTCTTCTCCTCCTTGTTAGTTTTCAATGTGAGTCGAACACTCTCAGGCACCTTCTGATAAGGATTGTACGGGTGGGG
>Ga0315312_1003401_pt1 | contig 10266 bp, 10 predicted proteins | sample TDP7_MG_FD_203629 | JGI IMG/M metagenome (GOLD analysis project Ga0315312, IMG submission 203629) | Freshwater sediment microbial communities from Lake Towuti, South Sulawesi, Indonesia - TDP7 | ecosystem: Environmental > Aquatic > Freshwater > Lake > Sediment | place: Indonesia: South Sulawesi... | reverse complement strand
TTCCAAGACCGCCTCACGATCGGAGGAGGAGAGCCATGCTGTTCGATCCAATTCTCTAGGAACGTTATCGTCTTCGCGTCTGTAACATAGCCGGACCCGAAATCTCCATATTTCGCTCGAAGGCGTGCAACCTCCTCGTCTCTTCGAACCTTTGCCAAAATAGAAGCTGCTGAAACGACTGGATATTTACTATCGGCATGATGCTCAGATATTATTCCCACCTGAAAGGACAGGTTCTCAAGTATGTGCTTTGCGAACCTCTCACACACGACATCAGAGGCGTCTACATATGCGATATCGGGCTTAAGTCGCGATATCACCTCGGCCATCGCCTTCGCCTCCAGAAAGTTCAACCTCTGAAGCTTCTTCGCTCTATGAACAACTAGATCTATCTGGTCAGGCGAGAGCTCAACATACTCGTATCGCTCCACTATTTGCTTTATCTTCTCCTCGAAACGTTTTCTGGCACTGGGAGACAGAAGCTTAGAGTCTCTAACCCCCAGTGAAACCAGTTCTCGAATTCTAAAATCATCGATCAATACACCGGCGATTATCAGTGGCCCTATTATTGGTCCGCGCCCAGCATCGTCCAAACCTGCAACTCGCATAACTCGCTCGCTCTCGTCGACTCATTCTTGGAATAACTATGACGACTGCTCTTTTCTACTTTGTGAGTTCATCGAGGATTACTCTTTTGGCATACGATCTGTTCTCATAGGTGATCTCCAGGATCTTGACGTCAACCCTCGATCTGATGTGCTCTATCAGCGTGGACCTTGCTTTGTAATGAATCGTTCCGATAAGAGGTTTTCCCGCTTCAACCGCTTTTTCCACAGCCATCTTGAAGTCCTCGCTACACAGCTCCATTGGACCTATCTCATCTATCGCTATGATTGAGATAGCTGGATCAGCGGCGGCTCGGTATATCGCATTTACTCCTATTCCTACAAGATCCTTTAGATTGACTCGATACTTGCCTATTTGAGGGCCTTGCGGCTGCTCTATGTGAGCGAGCCAACCTTTCTGACGGGATGTCAAGTCGGAGATCTCGAAGCCTACTCTTACGCTTCCATCTCTAACTTCTCGACTAACCATGCCTCCTACCCTTAGACCTCTACCTTCTAGCTCTCTAATCGTCTCGACGAGAACTGTAGTCTTTCCAACACCGGGTCGTCCTGTAAGAAGTATCTTCCGCACCAAAGAGATCAGCCTAAGAAGCCCGTAGCTAGAAGATATATCTCAGAGCTCTTTGCCTTGCTAGCTTTTGGTTTTACAAATCTAACATGTCTGAATGACATTTTAACTTCCTTCTCAAAGTCTTTCAGCTCTGGCCCATGAAAGAGCTTAACGAAGAGGTTTCCGTTATGACTGAGGATCTTCTTCGCTATTTCAAGAGACTTTCTAGTCAAGTATATCTGGCGTGCATGATCGGTATTCCAAGCGCCGGAGATATTTGGTGAAACATCCGATAAAACCGCATTCACTCTGCCTTTGGCATCTTCAAGAAGATTGACGGTATTTGAGTCGTTTGATATGTCTGAACGAATGGTAACGACATTCTTGTAGGGTAGAGCGGCAATGGGCTCGATGTCTATTCCTATGACTCTCCCTCTTTCTCCGACTGTCTGCCTCGCCACTTGAAGCCAGCCGCCGGGCGCCGCCCCGAGATCTACTACCAAATCACCATTCTTGATGAATCTGAATCTTTCAACCGCTTCGAGAAGCTTGTAGGCAGCTCTACTTCTGTACCCTTTCTCTTTCGCCATTCTATAGTATTGGTCTCGCTGCCGTTCCCTCTTCCATCTGTTTGACAAACGCTAGGTTGCACCAGCCTGTTCGCCGGCCGTCTTCACCAACCACCCTGTCAGTTTCTCACATCTGCTCGGATTGATCAGTGCGGTGTGTCCGCACCTCTGATCAAGGTCACAGAATGCACATGGAACAGGCGCAATAGAATCGACTGTCGAGAATCTGCGCCTAGCGAATACTCTGTAAGTCCACCTGCCAGCTGAAAGTTCTTTCTTTCTCTCTATCAACTTCTTTCGCTCAAGTCTTAGTATAGCTCTAGAACCTTCCCGACTGTCAGCCCTCATCTTTTTCCAGAGTTCCGATTGGAGTATGCCCTTTTCACCGCTATTCATGACCAATTGCAGAACGTCTTGTTCAGTTGGCCCTTTCCTCGGCAACATGTGCACCAAGCAAGAGGATCTTTCTAGCTAACGCAGATTAAGGTAGCCAACCCCTTTTAAGGGTTATACAGGCAACTTCAATGTTTCAAGTTACTCTAGCGCCGTTGTCTATCTCTCTATCGACGCAGAGCAGCGCTAACTTTTCGCCCTTCTCAGCAGCCAAGAGCATACCTTCAGACATCTCACCTGAGAACTTGGCCGGTCTTAAGTTGACCAAGTAGATTATCTTCTTCCCTTTCAACTCATCGGGCGTGTAGTATCCTACTAAGCTGGATATGGTCTGGCGGACTCCGAGTTCCCCGAGGTCGACTTGGATCTTGTAAAGTCTTTCTGTCCTCTTGACATGTTCGACGCTAATGACGGTCCCAACGCGCATATCCAACTTCTTGAATTCGTCGAAAGTTACGTGAGTAGCCTCCACAAACATCATCCTCCATTTTCAGATTCTTGACGACCACCTTTTTAATACCTGCGTTAAGCTCAGAATCGAAATAGTGTAAAAGGTTGCGTCTTCCGAGCGCATACAGGAGTAGGCCTATTAGACAGATCAGACCTGTAATGCCGAGTAATAGTGGGCTTGGTCGGGTTTCGCCAAATCTTCTTCGGGGTTACTTATGTAGAGTCTTAGTGCTTCAGCTGTCTCGGAGGCAAGTACAGAATATACAGTAATGCCTTTGAAGGCTGAAGTGATTCTCTCTAGTCAATTTTCTAGCTCTTCTTTAACGTGGGCAAGAGCTGAGAAATCGAAACTCTTATCTTTTGAATTGAGAATTAATGATTTTGGTGCTTCTGATGGCAGTGGACGAACTCATATACCGCTCTCAACGAGGTGGAAGACTAGTCGCTTGCTATCCACCGGCCCAAGAATATTTCTACCAGCCATCGCCTCAAAGATGTGTCTACCAGCCTCCTCCGCAAGAATATTATGTGCCACAGCCACCTCAGCGTTACCTCTATCAACCGCCTCCCGAATACATCTACTACCCGCCTCCTCAGGAATGTACCTATCGACCTCTACCTCAACGTTATATTTACCAGCCGCCGCCAGTCGAGTACCTGTACTATCCGCCACCATGGAAGTATCTCTACTACCCGCCGCCACAACGGCTGGTCAGTATGCAACAACGAACATGGATGAGGCAGGTTTAGGTTCCCAGCAACCCACCCGTTAGAGACTCCATTTTCACGCAAAGAATTCAAGGAGAATAAATGTTAATATCGTAGAGACTGAGCATCGAGTTCATTTTAGCCCTCTAAACAGAGGAATTCGCGTTGCCAGAAGCAAAGATGAGAGGCTTCAAGAGCACAGTCAGAATAGACGAAGCACTATCGAGATTCTTCAGTGCTATTCCATTCGAAAAACCTGTAGTGGAGTCAGTGCCAACCCTAGAGGCTCTAGGTCGCATTCTCGGTGAAGACGTAAAATCCAAAGTTGATATTCCAGGATTCTATAAAAGCGCTGTAGACGGATACGGAGTTCATGCAGAAGACACATTCGGGGCCTCGCTTACAAACCCATCCATTCTGACCTTGATCGGTGAAATAGAGGCCGGGAACAAACCAGATTTCGAAGTCAAGAGGGGAGAGGCTGCAAGAATAGCCACGGGCGCAGCTATGCCGAAAGGCGTTGACGCAGTCGTAATGTTGGAATACACGAAGATAATTGATCCACGTCGGATTGAGATATGGACTGCTGTAACACCCGGCGAAAATGTAACGCGGAAAGGCGAAGACATTCATACAGGTGAAATCGCACTCAAGAAAGGAGTGAGAATCAGACCGCAAGATGTAGGCATCTTGGTCATGCTGGGAAACACAGCCGTCAATGTCGTGAAGAAGCCAAGGGTTTCAATCTTCTCAACCGGAGACGAACTCGTCGAATCAACGGAAGAGGCTGAAGCAGGCATGACAATCGATGTCAATAGGCCTATTCTTCTCTCAATGATAAGAGAAGCAGGCGCGATAGGTCTGGATAGAGGAATAGCAAAGGATCAATTCGAAGACATACAGAAAAAGATGAAAGAGGGTCTAGCTGAGGCTGATGCCGTAGTTGTTACAGGAGGCACCTCTGTAGGAGTCAAAGATCTAGTCCCCGAGGTTGTTAACTCAATCGGAAAACCTGGCATGCTAGTCCACGGTATATCAATGCGCCCCGGGATGCCAACAGGTCTTGGAGTCGTAAACCGTAGACCAGTCATATTGCTGCCGGGAAACCCGGTCGCAGCTATGATCGGGTTTGAAGTGTTCGCTAGGCCTTTAATTTCAAGATTGATGGAAGCTCAAGAAGAATTGACGCCGAAGATCAGGGGCAGATTGACTAGGAGAATCGCGTCGGTCCAAGGATTGCGAACTTTCAATCGAGTGCGGGTTAGAAGATTGGGGGATCAACTATCGGTGGAGCCGATAAGGCTCACGGGTTCGGGCATCCTTACAAGTATGACAAAGGCGAACGGTATCCTCGTGATCCCGGAAGATGTCGAAGGTTACGAAGCTGGCGATGAGGTAGAAGTCTGGCTTCTACGTCCAGTAGAGGAGAATTGAAGAAGATGGTGGAGAGAAAGGTCTTCAGAAGGCTGCTGAGCGTAGAGGATGCGTTGAAGAAACTCCAAGAGCACTATGTCATGGAGCCTCTTGGAAGTGAGGAGGTTGCAGTCGATAAATCGCTCGGGAGAGTGCTGAGTGAAGATGTAGTTTCAATGATCGATGTCCCTGGTTTCGATAGAGCAACTATGGATGGGTTTGCAGTTATAGCGGAAGACACATTCTCAGCCCAAGAAGATAAGCCGGTAAAGTTGAAGATTGTTGGAAAGGTGGAGGCTGGCGATAAATCCGAGATAGAGATTAGAAGAGGAGAGGCTGCTGAAATTGGGACCGGTGCTCCTGTTCCGAAAGGCGCGGATGCCATCGTTATGATTGAACAGACGAATCAGAAAGACGATGTGGTTTCAATCTTCAAGGCAGTCGCACCTGGAGAGAATGTAATGGGCGCTGGAACGGACATAATGGCTGGAGAGGTAGTTCTGCGCACTGGACAAGATATTACTTCGAGAGAGATCGGTCTGCTGGCAGCTCTAGGAAAGAGCAGAGTCAATGTGTATAGAAAGCCTAGGATAGCTATCATCTCCACTGGAAATGAATTGATTCCAGCTGGGCAACAGCTGGACTACGGAAAGATCTACGACATCAACTCTAGGACACTTGCAGGAGCAATCCTTGAGAGCGGATGTGAACCCATTTCATTGGGCATCTGTTCAGATGACCCCGAAGAAATGAAAAACAAGATTCAACAAGCCTTGTTGATCGCTGACGTAATTGTGACATCGGGCAGCACTTCCGCAGGAGCGGGAGACGTTCTATACAGAATCATAGGAGACTTCGGTGGGCCCGGAATAGTCGTTCACGGTCTATCCGTCAAGCCAGGGAAACCGTTGATCATCGCCGTAATAGAAGGAAAGCCTCTCTTCGGCCTCCCTGGCTATCCAACCTCCGCACTTATGATGTTCAACGTGATAGTCAAGCCAAATATCTCAAGAATGGCTGGTTGCGCAGTCGAAAGCGCAACTTGGCTTGAAGGGAAGGTAGCATCAAGGATCTTCTCAGTTAAAGGCAGGCGCGAGTTTCTTCTCGTTCACATCGTTAGGGATGAATTGGGAAAACATCTTGTTTACCCAGTACTTTCAGGTTCAGGAGCTATAACTTCACTGGCTCTTGCGGACGGCTTTATAGATATCCCTCAAAATCAAGAGTTCATAGAAGAGGGAGAAACCGCCCGCGTAGAATTATTCAGTCCTAGATTCCAAGCCGCTGATATAGTCTTCATAGGAAGCCACTGTATAGGCCTCGATATCTTATTCAGCCGTCTAAAGAGACGAACTCCAACACTTTCCTTAAAGATAATCAATGCTGGATCGATCGGAGGATTACAAGCAGCCAAGAGAGGGGAAACGGATATAGCTGGGATTCACTTATTAGACGAATTGACAGGCGAATACAACCTTCCATTTCTCGATCAGTACTGCATGGCTGAGACAGCTACTTTAATCAGAGGTTACGATAGAGAGCAGGGGTTTATCGTCGCCGAGGGAAACCCAAAAAAGATTAGAAGTTTCGAAGATCTCCTGCGAGATGATATATCCTTTATCAATCGCAATCTAGGATCTGGAACTAGATTGCTGGTCGACCTAAACCTCAGTAAGGTCGCTGAAGCGAGAGGACTGAATCTTTCAAAGCTGACAAGTCGAATAAGAGGTTATCGAATCGAAGCCAGATCGCATTCAGCTGTAGCTTTAGCGGTTCTAAACGGTAAGGCCGATGTCGGTTTCGGGATTAGAACCGCGGCCGAAATCTACGGACTGGACTTCATTAAAGTGGCGGATGAAAAGTACGATTTCCTCATTCCGAAGAGACGCCTCGAAAGGGATGCTGTCAAACAGTTTTTGTCTGAACTCAGATCCATTGAATTCAGAGGCGAACTCGAGCGGAGTGCACCTGGTTTAGTCGCCACGGAGGAAACAGGCCGAGCAATCAACTGAGCTACTGGAATCTTAAAATAAGGCTGTTATGACCGAACGCTCGATTAGGCATTGACACCAGTCATAGTCAATGCGAACTCAGGGCAAACACTATCTGTCAGCGCATTTCATATTACAGTAGTAGGCCTAGGTGGTTCCCGATAAGGTAGATCTCTCAGGGAAGGAGATCATGAATGGCGGAGCTGACGATTAAGGATCAAAGTTTTGATGAGAAGACTTCAGCGAGTTGTGGAAGACTTGAAATCGGCAAAGTGAAGTCAATTCTACCGAACAAGTTTGCCACCACAAGTGAGTTGAATGCGTCAAGACTTATCGAGTTTAAAGGTCTTCTACCAAGCGAAGTGATTGTCTCTGCGAAATTGATGTTTCCGAATACGCTGAAGAAGCTGCTGACTGAGGATCAGTCGCTTAAGGAGTTTGCGAGAAGACTCTCTAGAGAGACAGCTGGCGCTGAAGAGTTCGCTCGAGTAATGTTTCTGTGTTTTAGAGGTGAGGCTGGGATAGAGAGAGCGGAGGATTTGAGGACAATTCTAGACCTACAATATTTCTCCGATCTTGATCTAATCACGGTTCAACAATCTAAGGGTGTATCTGCAGAAGACTTTTCTTCTCTTTTCAATTTTGCAAGCAGATGGAGGGAGGAGAGGGGGATAGAAAAGCCTCTGATGCCTGTGATATCTGCAACCGAGAACAGGCAAGACTTTGAAAGATACGTCCAACCGCTCATGAAACGCGAGATATCTTGCTTGGGCTTAGATATGCGAGGCGGGTTCTATTATCACAGCCTTCGAGCTCTAGAGGATTTGAAGAAGAGCAGCCCGAAGCTCTGGATCCACGTCTTCCAAGTTCCGCCCAAGATAAAGTTTGCGAGGAGATTGTTACCCTGCTCAGAAGGCATGATGCTCCCGTACTTCGGCGTCGACAGTTTTTCCAGATGGGTTGTGCCGCCGCCACCTGAACCGTTGACGAAGGACAAGATAAACCTCTTCGATAGGGTTGGCTGGGGAGTCTTCAAGCGTAAAGAGCTATCTGGAATACGCGGCAACCGCTTGGGCTGCGACTGCCCCGTCTGCAAGGGTCTAAATCTAGAAAGCTTCTTCCATGGAAGGGTTCTTGCAGCTTTAAGCAGAAGCAAGGTTCACGATCACTTTGCGCAGCAGATCGAGCTGAAGGATTCTTTCAAACACATTAAGGACAAGACGTATCTGAAGTTCGTCACGTCGAAAGAATTTGCGAGGAAGTTCTTGGATACTATTAAGAAGGCCTAGCTTCCAGCACAAGCGTCATGAGGCTTTTCAAATCAACTTCAGCCCTCGTTCTCCAACCCAAAGAAAGGAGGCCGGTCTCATCTTCATTCAAGTATCCGCTTCTGATGAATACGTCAACTAGAGTCATCGCTCTCCATCTTCCGAACTTGTAAGCTAGAAGCTTCTCAATATCCTTTCTGGGAGCTTTACCCTGTTTCGATATCAAGTAGGAAATAGCTACCGACAAGGCAGATAGATTGTCTATTCTCCAACCGCACATTCTGGCTTCCCTGAGAGTTAGGCTTCCCTTCAATCCTACAAGGAAACGGGCCTCAGTTTCACCACTGCTGGTTGATGTAAGGCTCATCGGACTGCTAACCGGCTCCTCAAGAATCTTTCTGACTTCGAGGTCTAGATCGCTTAGAAGTGCGTTCAGTTGATTCACAATCTCTTCATAGTTTCTTCCAAGTTTCATCTTCAGCTCCCACTCCCTTGCTCCCGGCATCTTTCCTCTCTTGAATAGGAGTAGATGAGCAGCCTGTCTCAACTTGTCGCCGTAGAAACGTTTGCCTACACTTTCTCTTTCCATTCTTTCCACCTTTCCATTCCAATAGAAATGGGAAAACTGACCATGTGAGGATCTTCTTCAACCCTTTGGGTTTCGTAAGGTTCAAGAAACATCCTACCATTCTTCTTCACGAGCATGCGAGCGTACCCATAAGTTAGCAGAAAGCTGACAAGATATGCTCTACGCACAGTCTCTGGGTAGCTGTCTCTGAGGGCGAATTTCCAGTACTCCACTTCTCCACTCTTCGAATATTCGTTCTTCATTTCGCTCCATACCCTCTCCAACATCCTCATAAAGCCCTCTATCGACGTGACTCCCAACCGCAGGGCTTCGGCCATCTCTACCGCTTGAGGCTGAGAGGAGCGCCCGAGTTGCAGACGCCTCCATCGTTCTTCTACTGGAAGCAGATTTCTCCAGTAGTCTAGAGCCTCCCCAACTGTCGTCAATGTAAGTTGTTCAAGTTCCACTGTTGGATGCCAGCATTTCACGAAGATCTCCGCTAGCCTCTTCACCGACAGTCTTTCGAATTTGCGCTCAAGAAACTCTGGATCGGCATACAGAGAACTGGATTGAAATCTCAGCTGAGTATTTTGGAGTCTAATCACCTTTGAGAGTTCGTTGAGTGTTTGAGCATCCAGACAGTAGTCGTCGAGATCTTTCCAATGAGGGAAGTACTTTCTCAAGATCTCAACCGCATGACGAACATCTAGAAGAAACGGGTTAAACTCTCTGTTCTCGACCGCTCGGCACGTCTTCACTATGTCTAACAGCTCTCTCCTTCCAGCTGAGAGGTAAATCTTTTTAGGTTTACTTTCGTTCTCCATAGACTACTTCAGCTCACTTACAACCGAAGACCCGCCTATATTTTGAACAATGATGACATGCACATTCTCATCAGGAGTTATCTGCCCAGGAGTGATTGCAACGTACTGTTCGCCTTCCATCTTCTTAGAACTTGAAACGATTAGACTTGAGATTACCTCACGGTTTTTTGGATCCATATGGACGTCAAACTCGTCTATCGCCCTAAATGGCGAAGTTATGTACTGTTGAAGTGCAAGGAGAAATGCCATAAGCGCTACGCTTCTCTCCCCGCCACTCTGAGTGAGAGAGTCTAGTGGAGTGGGCTTACTTCCTTTGAAGCCTACGAGTAACTCAATGCCTGCCTTTTCTATATCCTTTGCCTCCACCAACCTGACTATTCCTTTTGCACCAACTTCCTCCAAAATTGAGTTGTATCTCGTGTTCAATTCATCCAGAAAGTTGTTGACGATTTCTCTCCAGGTCTCGAGGCGCTTTCTCAGTTCAAGCAGTATCTGCTCCCTGTTCTTTGCAACTGTCTCAGCTTTCTCCTTCAGGTCATGAAGGATGTTTGTATATGAGGAGTACATCTTCTCAACATCTTCAGAGATTTGAGCCAGGGGCTTCAGTTGCTCCTCTATGGCGCTGATATTCATCATGATATCAAAGATCTTCCTTACTGTCGCTATTCTAGGCCCAAACTTCTTCGCTTCGACGATCAGCGGGGCAATCTCCTCTTCAGCCATCCTCCGTTGGACCTCAAGGTCATTCAGTTCTTCCGTCAAAAGCGTCTTCTTGAATGAGAGGACTTCGACTTCAACTCTTGCGTCAATCAGCTTGGACAGGTCAGTTTCAAGCTGCGAATTCAACTCTGAGATCTGCCCATTTAGCGAAAGAAGATCCTCTTGAGCCCTACTCATCTCCTTTAG
>Ga0315312_1003400_pt1 | contig 10268 bp, 11 predicted proteins | sample TDP7_MG_FD_203629 | JGI IMG/M metagenome (GOLD analysis project Ga0315312, IMG submission 203629) | Freshwater sediment microbial communities from Lake Towuti, South Sulawesi, Indonesia - TDP7 | ecosystem: Environmental > Aquatic > Freshwater > Lake > Sediment | place: Indonesia: South Sulawesi... | reverse complement strand
GTCCACATCTTGAATTCTTTGCTCACGTGGCCATATTCATCCTCAAGTCTGGCTTTAACCTCGAATATTTGAGCCGGAATGATGCATTCCTTTCTCATGGCTATGCCTGTAAGGGAGTGTTCTATCCCATTTTTAAGCCTTAATTCTCGGCCTAGGCTTCTTGGTATTAAGGATAGGTCGGCTCCAGTGTCCATTCTCATTCTAATAACCCTTTCCATCCAGAGGCCATCGTATCTACGAAATCTAACGGCAATCATAGGTCTTTTAATTACGCTGAATTTTATTCCAAACCTTTCGGAAAACTTTTGGTCTAGCCCCCTTGACATAAACCTCGTCATAGGAAAACTAAGCGTCGTAGACGCTGAGGTACATCCCGGATTCGACAAATTCAATCACCGCCTCGGCCGCAGGGAGTTCTCTCTCAAGCTCCCTCGAAACCTCAAAATATGTCCTTCCGGAGGCGACAACACGCTTACCAAACACGGCAATGAACATGTCGGGATACTTTCCCTGCAGCTCTTCGTAGTTTTCCCTAATCCACCTTAAATCTTCTTGAACAGCCATCGCCAAACCCCTCGTTATTAACTTTCCCATCCTAAGATATATACTTATGGAGCTGCCATTTCCGAATGCGATCCAACGAACCCATGACGAAGCGCGCCCGAGGTCTCCTAAGTAGTTGCAAACCATATTGCTCAGTGAAATCAAGATCGACCCCAATGGATAGTAGCGACGGATATGCGATTTCCCCGCCTTATTTATTCACTCGCTTTTTTATTTGAAACCGTAAGCCTTATATTGTACTTTATGTAAACTTATCGTGGACTTGAGGTGAACTATTCGTGGATGTTCCGCTCTTAGGCAAGGCATATGCCTATGATCTCCTGAAGGCTCTTGGGAGGGGAAGGTTGACCTTCACTGGATTATTGAACGAGATGAAGGTTTCTCGCACAACCCTCAGCAACACCCTTCAAGCTTTGGTCGATGAAGGCTATGTTAACAAAGAGGTCATTGGACGGTACACCGTCTATCGCCTTACTGAAAAGGGTCTCAAAACCCTACAACCCCGCTCACAAATCGAGGATGTTCTCTTGGAGCGTTTAACCGATTATGTTCTCAAACGACTTACGGAGAGAGGCCTGCTTAAACAATATGAAATTGACAGAAAGGAACTTTCAGAAGACATTCAGAAACGCACTCAGAAACTACTGAGAGAAATAGTTGAAAATGTTGAGAAATCCATTAAAGAGGGAAAATGATTATGGAGGATAACTATCCCGATATTTTGAGTCTACCTCTCCCAGATGAGATTAGGAAAGCGATTGAAGAGATCCTTAAGGAGCAGGGAGCCAAGGAGGAGCTGGTACGAATAGGAATCCTCAAACTAATGCAAGGAGAGGGGGGTGAGATCAGATTGGTGAAAAGGTCAGGAGAAAGCATGGAGCCACAAATTGGGAAATATGAGGAAGGCGACCTGTCTGCCTTGGTCAAAATAGTGAATGAAAACCATATGGACTACCCCGACTTTTTCTACGAATTTATTCCTTACACGGAGGAAACACTCCGTTCCAAGCTTGAAGGTCGACCCATTGTTCTTGTGGCAGAAAATGACACAATCGAAGGCTTCATCGCATGTTATGAAGACCCTCGGTGCATCGATATAGACATGCTCTGTGTAAAACGGGGTCCTGACAGAACAAAAATCGAAGACACGCTTATCTCCAAAGTCGAAGAAAAGGCTAAAGGCAGGAAAGTTACGATCACCCTTAGCTCTGATAGTCGCATTGCAGACTTTGAAAAGAGAGGCTACGAAATATACGGCGGATTATACCACCTGGTGAGGAGTTTATATATTATCCCCCTATCCGCCACTACCGGAGGGAGTTACCTTAAGGGGTATGGCCAAGGGAGAGGAGGAAACAATAACACGAATCTTCTATGATCCAGACCACGTTGGCACAGACATCTTTAAGCCTAGTTTCACAAAAGTCTGGAAAGAAGACTGGAACTACATAGCAGAATTGAATGGAAAAATCATTGCCATAGTCTGCACTAGACCTGACAACAAATTCAATGTAAACTTCAACGCAAAGAGGGCTGAAATCTGGGGACCGATCGTGCTCCCCGAGTACCGCGGAAAAGGGGTTGAAAAGGCGCTTGAGTGCCACGCCCTACACTCCCTTCGAGAAAAGGAGATGGAAGTAGCCACCGTATGGGACGCCGAATGGCCACCTGAACCCACAAACTTTGACATAAGCCTAGGTTTCAGGGTGAAAAACCACTGGAAGTTCCTACGTAAGTAGGATTTCTTTCTCTATTTCCAAGATTTCCGCTGGTAGGGGTTGCCTGGGAAAATTGTAAAGGGGACCTCCTGGTCTCTCGTTGTAGTAGGGTCGGTTGCAACCGGGACAACCGGAGGTGAGGAAGGGTGCGCCGGTTCTTATTATTTTTTTCAGCTCACCCTCGGAAACGCCGAAGTCGACTAGGCGGTTTTCTTCATCAAATTTCATGTTTTCATACCGTGCCCTTTTGTGGACTATCAGGTGGCGGGCCATCTGAATTCTTCGGTATTGGCTGAGGGGAGGCTGTGGAAGGCCCTCCAGGGCTGTTCCCCTGATGGGGGTGAAGGAGAAGAGGCCGGGATAAATCCCCGCATCGACGCACCACTGAATCCTCTGGACCATTTCCTTTTCGCTTTCCCCAAGGCCGACTATGAGGTGGGTGGTCACGGAACCGCGTCCAAAGACTTGAACCGCGTCCCTAAGCACCCGGAGTTGATCCCCCCAAACATAGGGTCCGCCAGCCGACCGACCCTTAACCCTGTCAAAGATGCCCTCAGTTGCCGCGTCTAGGGGGATGCCGATTCTGTTTATGCCCGCCTCCCTTAGCTTTTCCATCCTTACCTGATCCACGGGTTGGCAACAAACAGAAATGGGCACATCGCTGCCTTGGGAGCGAATCCGCCCTACAAGGCTCAGAAGGTCTTCAAAAACCGTGGGATAATTCAGGGCTTGGATGCAAACCCGCCTTATTCTGCCTTCTTTAAAGGCTTCTCCTATTCTGGCAATAACCCATAACGTGGGGAAGGGGGGCCAAGTCACCCTGGAAAGCATGTCCCCCCTGCCTCCGCTCCCCCTAGCCTGGGGGCAGAAGCCGCAGTTAGCGAAACATTTACCCTGGCGGTAAGTGAGGAGATAAACGGTGGTTGGCTCAGCATCCAACCTGCCCTGAACCAGCCCAAGTACCACAGCGGAGCCTAAGCTTACCCGCAACTTATCGGGCACAGAGGCTGGAGAACGGAGGCCTACGTTCAAGCCTTTCCCCACAGGGTGATACAATAATGGGCCTTATATTTTTAGCTCATGGCCATTTTCTTTGCTTCATCATACATTGCCAGGATGTTTTCTAAGGGTGTGTCTGCTTGAATGTTATGGGTGGAGCAGAGGATGAAACCTCCGCCCTTTCCCAGCGTTTGGACGCGGTCCCTAACCTCCGCCCTCACATCCTCCGTAGTTCCTAGGGGAAGGGTCCGTTGAATGTCCACGGAGCCGTGGAAGCTCAACCTATCTCCAAAGTCCTTTTTCAGCTCCGCCGGATTCATGCCCCTAGCCCGGACCTGAACGGGGTTTAGGACGTCAACGCCTATTTCGATTAGGTCGGGTATGATCTCTCGAATGGCTCCGCAGGAGTGAAGCATAACCTTTACCCCATACCGTCTAGCCAGTTGGGCGTGCTCAGCCAGATGGGGCTTAATGAAGCTTCGGAAAATTTCTGGAGAGACGAGGAGGCCCTCCTGGGTTCCCATGTCGTCCCCCATCATGAAAATGTCGATTCCGCCACCCGCTGCCTCGAAACAACGCTGATTCACTTCTAGGTAAAACTCGGTTATCTTTTCGAATAACTGTTGGGCGAATTCAGGGTTCTTAACGATGTCAATTAGTGCTTGTTGCACCCCGCGGAGGTACATGGCTGCGTGGAGGACGCTGGTTCGATTCGTTCGGTCACCCGCCATTATCACCGCATAGTCCCGATAAAGCTCGCACTGTCGCCCCAAGGAGGAGTAATCGTACCATTCTGGAGATGGAGTGGACCAAGACTCCAACTGGTCTAGGGTGTTCAAGGGGCTCAGGGGACTGAAGACCGTGTGTTCATAGCTTCCCCGCCTCGTCTCCACAGTTTTTCGGCGAACACCCCAAAGGTCTTCACGACTTCCATCGGCATACCTCCCCAGTTTTGGCCCCGTGTAAACCGGAAAAACGTAGCGTAAATCGATGCCCAGTTTTTTCAGCATTTCATCCCTATGGCCAGCTCCAAAATGTTGGCAGAGCATCGTGTCAACTTCTCTTGTCCCCCAGTAATCCACGGGAACACGGCTGGGCTCCTTATGAGCCAAGGCCTCTAAAACCAAGTCCTTTGAATTCATTGCTTGTTTGCTCTAACTTACTGGAAGTATATAAAAAGAAGGGGAATCAGCTTTAGGTGGTTCCTCTGGCTGCCGCCTTTTCTAGGGCCGCTACGCCTGGGAGTTTCTCGCCCATGAGAAACTCTATTAGGGCTCCGCCGGCTGTGCTGACGTAGGATATCTTGTCCGTTAGCCCAAACTCGCCTAGGGCTGCTATGGTGTGGCCTCCCCCGGCCAGGGAGAAGGCCTTGGAGGACGCGATGGCTTCAAAGACCGTTTTGGTGCCCATTCTAAACTCTTCCCTCTCGTAGACGCCGAGGGGACCGCTGACCACGATGGACTTGGCGCTCGTGATGGTCTTGGCGTACCTCTTAACGGTCTCCTTCCCGATGTCGTAGATGGGGTGATCCGTCGGAAGCATCTTGGTCTTCATCTCCCTTCTTTTGCCCTCAACCTCCACGGCCAGGTCCACAGGAACCCCAATTTTGTCAGGATAGGCCTCCATTAGCCCCTTTATGCCGGGCACCAGACCCATGAGGTTTTCCTTCTCCAAAAATGCCAGGTTGGGCTTCCCAAGGTCTAGGCCCTTGGCCGCGAGGAAGAGGTGACCAACCACCCCACCCACCAGAATGTGGTCTGCGGTACCCTTTTCCAACACGTACTTGGATATCTTCAGGGAGTCGTCGGCCTTGGCTCCACCCAGAACGTAAACGCAGGGCTTCTCAGGCGCCTCCGAGACCCGTCTCAGGGCCTTGAGCTCCCGCTCCATGATCCGTCCAGCGACGCTGGGGAGCACCGCGGTGAAGCCCACGATGCTCGCGTGGGCTCGGTGGGCAGCCGCGAAGGCGTCGCTAACGAATGCGTCGGCCAAGGGCGCCAACTTCTGGACAAAATCCGACTTGGCGTGCTCCTCTGGCGTGCCCTTCTTCTGTTCGTTTGGGTATGCTCGAACGTTTTCTAAAACGAGGATTTCGCCGTTCTTCAACGCCTTAATGGCCTTTTCTGCCTTCTCTCCAAAAACATCATCCACATATTTGACTGGCTTCCCTAATATTTTGCCCAGGATTTCAGCGTGCTGTTTCAGCGGAATGAAGTCGGGTTCTCCGGGCCTGCCCTGATGGGCCAAGATCACGACCTTGGCGCCCTTCTGGGATAGCTCCTTGATGGTTGTCTCCCCATGGGCTCGAATCCTGGTGTCGTCGAGGACAAGCTTTGTCTGCGGGTCAACGGGGGAGTTGAAGTCCACCCTAACTAGGGCTACCTTACCTTTGAATTTGAAATCGTCCATCGTCAAGATTTTAGGCATGCTTTCACCTACTTTAAGAGGGATTCGCCTGGAGTTTTGGATGTGTTAGGAGACTTACAGGCCGGCCTTCTCGCCGATGAGTTCGAGGAGTTCCACCATTCGGCAGGAGAAGCCCCACTCGTTGTCGTACCAAGCCAGCACCTTGACCAGGTTGCCGCCTACCACCATGGTTGACTGGCCGTCCACCACCCCCGAGTACTCGTTGTGGTTGAAGTCCGAAGACACAACTGGATCATCCGTATAGTCCAGTTTCCCCTTCAGTTCGCCTTCAGCGGCCTTCTTAAAGGCGGCGTTCACCTCGTCCTTGGTAACCTCCTTTTCCAGCACCGCGGTGAGGTCGACTATGGAAACGTTCGGAACGGGAACCCGCAGGGCAACCCCATTCATCCTTCCTTTGAGTTCCGGTAGTACAAGGGTTGCCGCAACCGCCGCGCCCGTGGTTGTCGGTATAATGTTGAGCCCGCCGGCTCTAGCCCGGCGCAGATCGGGGTGTACGAGGTCAAGGATTCTTTGGTCGTTGGTGTAGGCGTGGGCCGTGGTCATGAGCCCAGCTTTTAAGCCGAAGTTTTCATGTAACACTTTAGCCACGGGGGCGACGCAGTTTGTTGTGCAGGAAGCGTTTGAAAGTATATTATGCTTTTCATGGTCATATTTGTCTTCGTTCACGCCTAAGACTATAGTTATGTCGGGGTTTTTAGCTGGCGCGGAAACCAAAACTTTTTTGGCTCCAGCCTGCAGGTGTAGCATAGCCTTCTCTCTGTCGGTGAACCTCCCCGTGGATTCCACAGCCAGGTATGCATCTAGGTCTTTCCAGGGCAGTTTCGCCGGGTCTGGCTGGGCCAGGGCTTGTATCCGTTTTCCCTCGACGATTATGGCGTCCTTTTCGGCTTCTACGCTGAAGGGCGCCCGTCCGTGCACAGAGTCGTATTTCAGCAGGTGGGCCAGAGTCTTTGAGTCGGTTAGGTCGTTGACCGCCACAAATTTGATGTTGGCTTTCCTTTCAACGGCGGCCCTGAAGAGGAGCCGCCCAATTCTACCGAATCCGTTTATGCCTACCTTTATCGCCATTCAAATCACCATCAGGTTTTATTCTAATTTAACCTCTGACATTTATATTTTTCATTAATGAAGAGTGATGACGGCGTTCCTTCACAGGCAATTTCACGTATCATCGGAGCCTCATGAGGACATTTTCTGCGGCGAGGACTATGGGCTCCCAGGTCTCGCACACCGACGGCGCGTAGCAGGTGTCCGCCCTCACCAGTTCATAAACGGTCATTTGCTTCTGAATGGCGAGGGATAGGGCGTTTACGCGCTGGGTCACATCCTCTCCACCGACGATTTGCCCGCCAACGACCCTCTTAGTCTCCTTCTCCACAAGGAGCTTCACCTTTATTGACAGGGCTCCAGGATAGTAGGTAGCCCTAGTGTGGCCCGTGATTCTACCCACTATGAGGTCTATGCCATACCGGGCCGCCCAAAACTCCGTTAAGCCCGTGGCGCCCACCTCAAAGTCGAACATCTGGGAAACGGCGGACATTAGAGACCCAGGATAGAGGGCGTATCCTCCAGCGGCGTTGGTGCCCGCCACCCTTCCCTGCCTCACAGCCGTAGTCCCAAGCAGAGGCAGGGTGGGCCCCTGAGTAACCATATGAATGGTCTCGGCGCAGTCCCCCGCCGCGTAGACATCCTTAACGCTGGTCTGCATCCTTATGTTGGTCTTTATGCCCCGCGTTTCACCAATAGCTATGCCAGCCTTTTGGGCCAGTTCAGTGTTAGGTCTGACTCCTGCCGCGTTTATGACTAAATCGGCAGGAATCTTCTCTCCAGCGACAGACACGCCTTTCACCGTCCCATTTCCAAGGATCTCTTCGGCGGCGTGGCCAACGATGATCCTTAGGCCCTTCTCTTCGAGTCTCCCCTGCACCTCTTGGGCCATGTCCTGGTCTAGCATTCTGGGCAGGATATAGGGGAGCATTTCCACCACGGTGGTTTTTACTCCCTGTTCTGTGAGGGCCACGGCAGCTTCTAGGCCTAGTAGGCCTGAGCCTATGACCACGGCCGATTTGGCCCTCTTAATAGCCTGTTCGATCGTTTTTCCTTCTTCGATGGTGTGGAGGGCGTATACTCCCTCTTTGTCTATGCCTTTGACGGGGGGCACAAAGGGCTCTGAGCCTGTGGCGATGATGAGGCTGTCATATTCGAGAGTTTCCTGTTTTCCTGCCTTGTCCTCCACTTCCACGGTTTTGGCTTTTGGGTCTATGCCCTTTGCCGTGGTTTCAAGTCTTAGGTCGAGCTTCATCATTTTGTAAAAGGTGGGAGGATAGACTACTAGGTCCTCGAAGCGGGGTATGTGGCCTCCCAACACGAAGGGGAGACCGCATCTGGAGTAGGCGCCCCTGTTCTCCTTGGTGAGCAGGATGATTTCTGCGGTTCGGTCTGTTTTTCTGGCGGCTGAGGCCGCATCAACGCCGGCGGCGTTAGCCCCGACGATGACTATTCTCCTTGGCATCCTTAGCCTTCCTGAACGACTTCCCTGTGCCATTCCACGGCCCTTTCGAAGTCCATGAGTTTTTTAAGTTCCTTTTCTAGGTCTGTTGGGGCTACGATTATGAGCCACCCCTCGCCGTAGGGGTCCTCGTTGAGGAGTTCTGGTCTGTTTCCCACTGCTCCGTTGACATGTTCTATGGTGCCACTTACTGGGGCGACTAGGTCTGAGACTGCCTTCACCGACTCCACGGTTCCGAAGGGGTCGCCCACCTTAACGGCGTCCCCCTCGCTTGGGAGTTCCACGAAGACAATTTCCTTCAGTTGTTTTTGGGCGTAGTCGGTTATGCCAATTTTGGCCTTTCCGTTTTCTACGCGAGCCCACATGTAGTCCGCAGAGTAGTAGAGGTCTTCCATGACCTCGTAGTTGTTTACCTTAACCATGTTTTCCACCTCTGCTTCTAGTATTCTAAACTATGGTTTTAAAAAATTAACTGTTCAAAAGTGGAGAAACCGCCAGCAAACTTCCCTTTCTCTGTTTCGGTTATGGAAAAGAAGCCACTGAAATGAATATCCCCCTATCATTTTTGATACCCCCTACGTTTTCATGGGTAGGGTCCTGGCGCTTCACTTTTGTCCGAAAACTAAGTATCAAAAGAGAACGAAACGCGCGCCATGAATAGAATTTGCCGGGCGATTTGGTATGACCATCCTCCTCTATAATTTGATTAATCAAAAGTCAAGCCTTGCTCTGAGCTTCTGCGTGCCCTTTTAATATTTAGTTAAGGAAGCTATAAATAAGTCAGAAAATTCTGTCTTTAAGATGGCGCTAAATACTGGTGATGGAGAAAGTTGGACAGTTTATTTTACTCCCTCTTGGCGGTCATCGCGGTCAGCCTTCTCTCACTTATCGGGATTTTCGCCATATCCATGGACGAGAAGACGCTGGACAAAATCCTGTTTATTCTCGTCGGCTTCTCTGCTGGTTCCATCCTGGGGTCGGCCTACTTTGATTTACTCCCGGAAGCCGTGGAGTTAATTGAAGAATCTATAACGTTCCTTTACATCGCCCTGGGGTTTGTGGGCTTCTTCTTCCTTGAACGTTTCATTTACTGGTACCACGGCCACGCCCACAAATCGGAGATTGGGAAAAAGACGATTATCAAGAAGTTTGTTTACCTAAACGTTCTCGGAGACGGAATCCACAACCTAATTGACGGAATGATTATAGCCGTCAGCTTTTTCCTAGGCAAATCAGTAGGAATTACTTCCACCATCGCCGTGATGTTTCACGACCTTCCCCAAGAGATCGGAGACTTCGGCGTCCTAGTGTTTGGAGGCCTCACGAGAAGGACTTCAAAAAATCCCTAATTCAGTTCATCTTATTCATATTTGGGCTAGTCCTTGTCTGGTATTTAGGAGTTATTCTCTCGGCCTAATTATTCAAGTAAGACGAGGATGAGCAATGTTAGCGTTCCGAGGATGAAGGCCACCAGCTGTAACATGGATTTGTAAGGTTCATATTCCTTTTGGAGTTCTGGGATGAGGTCGGAACCGGCGATGTAAATAAATTGCCCCGCGGCAAAGGGCACCAAGAATAGGATGAAGTCCTTCATGTAAAGGCTTAAGCCAAGGGATGTGAAAGCCCCGAGTATGGCCGTCATAGCCGATAGAAAGTTGAAAAGTAATGCCCTAGATTTCTTAAAACCTCCGTAGATTAGTACTCCGAAATCTCCAATCTCCTGGGGAATCTCGTGGAAAGCCACGGCAAAGGTGGTGGCTATTCCCAGGGACGGGCTTACAATGTAGCTTCCGGCGATTATGAGACCGTCTATGAAGTTGTGAACCGCATCGCCGAAGAGATTCATATAAGCAAAGGAGTGGGGGTGCTCCTCAGAGGTGGGTATGTGGCAGTGCCTCCACTGGAGAAACTTTTCCACAATGAAGGACAATATGATGCCCAATAAAATGTAGAGGGATGTGTTTAGGCCGAAACCACCCACTTCTACAGCTTCTGGGATTAGATGGATGAAGGCGTCGCCGAAGAGACCCCCCGCGGAGAAGCTGACGAGG